>UOEM01000005.1_pt1 | contig 19748 bp, 22 predicted proteins | sample 1988661 | NCBI WGS metagenome assembly UOEM01 (sample SAMEA4712195, study PRJEB27164) | hydrothermal vent metagenome | biome: marine basaltic hydrothermal vent biome; feature: marine hydrothermal vent; material: mineral | place: Pacific Ocean | collected 2011-06-14/2011-07-23 | depth 1719 m | reverse complement strand
CATTGAAAACTATTTCAGTAAAATCAAGGAGTTCAGAGGGGTAAACACCAGATACGACAAAACAGATTCAAGCTACAAGGCCACCTGGAATATTGCTGCAACAATAATAGCTCTGCGATGAATGTCCACAGACCCTAAGAAACTCTCGGAAACTGTTCAAACAAACCGAGCCACCTCTGTGAGCCGCAGCAAAACGGTGGCTGTGACCTTCTTCGACAAAACAAACAACGCGCTCGCAAAACTCAACCGGATGTGGCTTGCCCATCAGCGATCTCCTTCGATACCGAAAGAGAATCACAACTCAACTGATTTGCGAACCTTGAATCATATCAAACGCGACACGCTTTAGGTCTTGTTGGCGACCTCGGCAAGCAGGGCGGTCGGGGAGACCGGAGAATTAAGGTTCGAAACTGGTCGTAAGTGCACGCAACCTAAAGTAGCTACGGGATGTTGCGACGGTGATGTGGCGCCGGCAGTGTCAAAAATATAGGCAACCGCCGCCCGCTGGGTTAGAATATCGCAACGAAGTTCGTGGTCAGCGGCACCGAATCAATGGTAAAATATAATTTGCTGTAACCATGAGTACCTGCAACAGGATAGCGGCGGACCTGAGCATGACCATCAGGGTAAAGCGGATTTGTCGAACCGGGCCAGGCGACAAAACCTCCATGCAATCAGGTTCCTCTGCGGGCGGAGTTCAGGAGGGACCGAAGTGAAACCATTGCAAGAGATTGAGATACCACAGGAAACTGCGGAAACGCCCGAGGCGGAGGTCGTTGAGATCTCGGGTGTGGTGAAGTGGTTCGACGCTGTCAAGGGCTTCGGGTTCATTGTGCCGCAAGGGGGGGGCGCGGATGTGCTGATCCACTCCAGTTGCCTGCGCCGCCACGGCGTCAACGCAACTTACGAAGGTGCACGCATACGTTGTGAGGCTGTGGAAAGACCGCGCGGTTTGCAGGCCTATCGCATAATCGATATGGACGAATCGGAGTGCGTCCGGCCGGTGGAGCGGCCCAACCGCACCCGTGTCATGGTGGTGCCTCAGGGTGATTTCGAAAAGGCAACGGTAAAATGGTTCAATCGGGCGCGCGGGTACGGCTTTCTCACCCAGGGCGAGGGGACGCGGGACGTCTTTGTCCATATGGAGACGCTGCGCCGGCACGGTCTGCCCGAACTGTTCACCGGACAGGTCGTGTGGGTTCGTTTCGGCCAGGGGCCCAAGGGGCTGATGGCCGCGGAAATCAAGTTCGAAAGCGACGGGCCGTCCTACTCAACCCATTGATGTTGAGCCGGTTTCCGGCGTGCTTCAAAAAACACGGGCGGGCAGGTATCCGCACCGGTGTTATCCTCCTTTTGAGCCTTTTTACCTTGGCCGCCCCGGTCAGCGGGGCAAACGCCAATTCCGACACGCTGAAGATCGTCACCAGTTCCGCCACCCACGAATTCAACGTCGAGGTGGCGGTTACCCAGGCCGAAAAAGCCAAGGGGCTGATGTTCCGGCGGCGCATGGCCGACAATGCCGGAATGTTGTTCGATTTTGGCAACGAGCAGATGATTTCCATGTGGATGCGCAATACCTACATCCCCCTCGATATGATTTTTGCGTTTGAAGACGGAACCATTCACAGGATTGCCGAGCAGACCGAGCCCCATTCCGAGGATGTTATTTCGTCTGGAGAAAGGGTTCGCTTCGTGCTGGAAATCAAAGGTGGCATGGCCCGCCGATTGGGGATTTCGCCCGGCGACCGGATCGAGCACCCCCTGATCGGTAATAAATAACGCCGTCTAACAGGAGGTGGCGTGGATTGGTTGCAGGAATGGTTCGTGATGCCGGCGGCTTCGATGGCCGGCGGATTGAAAAGAACCCGCAAGATCGAGAGACATATGTTCCCACTTGCAAAACTTCGGAATACGTAAATGGCCTGGCTCTTGATCGGAATTCTACTTTGGAGCGCGGTGCATTTCATCCCCTGCCTGGCGCCGGGGTTTCGTCGCTCGGTGCAGGAGCGTTTGGGCGAGAACGCTTACAAGGCGATGTTCCTGGCCGGTATTCTCGCTGCGATCACGCTCATGGTGATGGGCTGGCGCGCCACCGATCCGTGGAGCCTGTACGAGCCGCCGTCATGGGGCCGTCCGGTTGGCGGTATCTTGACTTTGGCGGCGTTTCTCCTGTTTGCATTTTCGCAAGCAAAAACCAACGTAAAACGGCTCCTGCGCCACCCGCAACTGACCGGGCTGGTCCTGTGGGCGATTGGCCATCTTTTTGTCAATGGCGATAACCGGTCGCTGGTGCTTTTCGGTGGTCTTGCCTTTTGGGCCCTGCTCGAGATGGTTCTCATCAACCGCCGCGAGGGCGCATGGCGGAAGCCTGAGCGGGTTCCCTTGACTGCGGAAATCCTGCCGGCGGGGATTGGGTTGGCGCTGTTTGTGGTGTTTTTGTTTGCCCACCCCATTTTGTTCGGTGTATCGCCGTTTCCGCAATAGGAATTGGAGCGGATCAGGGCCCTTTGACGGTCGATCAATCCCTTTCGCCGGTCCGCCTGCTGCCTCTCCGCTCCGCTGGTTTTTCCGCTTGCTGAATGCCGGTGGTTCTGCGAAAACTCCTCGGACTATGATCGGGGCATGGCGCAGCCTGGTAGCGCACCTGCTTTGGGAGCAGGGGGTCGCAAGTTCGAATCTTGCTGCCCCGACCATTCCATTTCATAGAGATATCGGGGTCCGAACATGGTTGCGAGAATCTACAAACCGGCCAAGACCTCGATGCAGTCTGGCATGGCCCGGAGCAAAAGCTGGATGCTGGACTATGAGCCCGAAACCCGGCGCGTTGTCGAGCCGCTGATGGGCTGGACCGGCTCATCGGACGTAAAGGCGCAAACGCGGTTGTCGTTCCAGAGCAAAAAGGAGGCGGTGGAGTATGCCGAGCGGCATGGGATTGCCTATGAGGTGTCCGAACCCCACGGTCGGGTATTGCGCCCCAAAACCTATTCCGACAATTTCCGCTATGGCCGTCGGGAACCCTGGACCCACTGAGGTGCCCCGCTAAGGTATCGGTCGGATTTTTTTCGTCGAGGCGGTCGTTGCGCCTCAACCGGTCCCGTAGCTCAACTGGATAGAGCAGCGGACTTCTAATCCGCAGGTTGCAGGTTCGAGTCCTGCCGGGATCGCCACAAACCCCGCGCAAGGTTATAATGAAAATAGCCAGATGACCGAAGCTACAAACCCCAGCCAGCTGCGCGTCGGCAAGGACAAGGATCGGCTGTCGATTGCGTTCGGACCGGACAAAACCTACGAGTTCACGGCGGAGTTTTTGCGCGTGCAAAGCCCCAGCGCCGAGGTGCGCGGGCACTCCGAAGCCGAACGCAAAACCGTTGGCGGCAAGCGCAATGTGCGCATTGTCTCGGTTACGCCGGTGGGAAATTACGCCGTCAGAATCGAGTTTGACGACGGTCATTCGTCGGGGATTTTTTCCTGGGATTTTTTCCACGACAACGGCCGTAACAAGGATGCGATCTGGGCCGCCTATCTGGCTGAACTGGCCGCCAAGGGCATGGACCGCGACACGCCCCAGATGCGTTGATATCCGTTGATTTAGTTTGCGGCGGCGTCCTTGAGTTTGGGCCAGTTGGTATCGGCTCTGGCGATTGTGCCGCCGATGTCGCTCAAAAAGCTCCTCTGAGCGCCGGGGCCGTTGTTGAGATACAGCTTGCCATCGACGATCTTCCACTGGCTGGGGTCGGTGGAGACTTTATAGCCAAAGCTGGTGCCGGTGGCACAGTAGCCGCCATAGGCGGGGGCGTATTTTTTCGGGTCGGCTACAAAAGCATCGCGGGTTGCGGCGGAGGAAAACTTCCAGGTCACACCGTCATAGGTGGTGGTGTAGGCGTCCGATCCGGCCACCGGTTTGCCCATGGTGAAATAGGCCACCGGGTCGGTGCCGCGAATGGCAATGCCGCCGGGCGCGAATGTGGTGATCTCATCGGCGATCGCCGGCGCGATGCCGAAAATCGGCGCTCCGGCCAGGGCGAGAACCAGGCCGGCGGCGAGCAGTCGTTTCAGGGGGCCAAGCGCTGACATCATTTCAACTCCGTGAAAATAGCTCCGTGAAGGGGGCAAACGCGAAATCGCATTGCCGCCCAGGCCATCAAAATGCTCCGGTTCGGGTGGCGGCGCCAATCACGCTTGCATCAAACCGGCTTGATGTCATAAACCGGCCAATGGCCGATTTAGCGGCCGTTGATAGGCATTACATTGTCGCCAGTTGTTGCGCTGCTACGGTTGCGGCGGTATCAGGGGGCATTGGCATGTTCATGCCGCCGGTTTCAGGTCGTCCGATCGTTCCTCCGGCGCCACTTCATTGGAAAGTCAGCCCATGTCGGTCGATACCGATACCGTTCGGCGCATCGCCCATCTGGCCCGCATTGCCGTAACCGAGGATGAGGCGGGTCGTCTTGTCGGTGAACTCAATACCATTTTGGATTTTGTCGCCCAGCTCGACGAGGTCGATACCGATGCCGTGGAGCCTATGACCTCGGTCATCAAGCACGCGATCAAATTGCGCGAAGATGTCGTCAGCGATGGCGATTGTCAGGCCGACATTCTGGCCAACGCGCCGCAAACCGAAGACGGTTATTTTGTCGTGCCCAAGGTGGTGGAGTAGGGCTCTGGCTGGACTTTGGCGTTGAAATCCCATTATTCCCAATAAGTTGAGATCGATGACAGACCTGACCACGTTTAATCTGGCCGAGACCCGCGACCGGCTCAAGGGCGGCGATTTTACCGCCCTGGAGCTGACCGATGCATATTTGAGCGCCATTGCGGCGGGCGTGGGCCTCAATGCCTTTGTGACCGTTACCGCCGAGCAGGCGCGCAAGCAGGCGCGGGGCTCGGACGCCAGGCTGCAAAAGGGGACGGGCGGTCCGCTCGAGGGCATCCCTCTTGGGGTGAAGGATATTTTTTGCACCAATGGCGTACAGACCACCGCATCGAGCCGCATTCTGCAAGGCTTCGTGCCGCCTTACGAATCCACCGTGACCGCCAATCTGTGGGCCGACGGGGCGGTCATGCTGGGCAAGCTCAACAATGACGAATTCGCCATGGGCTCGTCGAACGAGAACAGCGCTTTTGGCCCGGTGATCAATCCGTGGCGTAAAAAGGGCGATGATACCAAGCTGGTACCGGGCGGCTCGTCGGGCGGCTCGGCGGCCTCGGTCGCGGGCCGGCTGTGCCTGGCTGCCACCGCCACCGACACCGGCGGCTCGATCCGCCAGCCGGCGGCCTTTACCGGCACTGTCGGCCTCAAGCCGACCTATGGCCGCTGCTCGCGCTGGGGCATCGCCGCTTTTGCCTCCAGCCTCGATCAGGCCGGACCGCTGGCCCGCGATGTGCGCGATGCGGCGATCCTGCTTGGCTCCATGGCCAGCCACGATCCCAAGGACACCACCAGCGTCGATACCCCGGTGCCCGACTACGAGGCGGCCCTGACCGGCGACATTCGGGGCTTGCGCGTCGGCGTGCCCAAGGAATATCGGGTTAAGGGCATGCCAGCGGAAATCGAGGCGCTGTGGGCCAGGGGCATCGACTGGCTGAAGCACGCCGGGGCGAGCATTGTCGATGTCTCCCTGCCCCATACCCAATATGCCCTGCCGGCCTATTACATCGTGGCGCCGGCGGAGGCTTCGTCCAATCTGGCCCGTTATGACGGGGTTCGCTATGGCCAGCGGGTCGCCGCCGACGATCTGCTGGAGATGTATGAAGGCACCCGCGCCGCGGGGTTCGGCGCCGAGGTGCGCCGCCGGGTGCTGATCGGTACTTACGTGCTGTCGGCGGGCTATTACGACGCCTATTACCTCAAGGCCCAGAAGGTCAGGACATTGATATTGCAGGATTTCAACACCGCATTTGAGACCGTCGATGTGCTGCTGACCCCAACCACCCCGAGCGCCGCCTTCGGCCTTGGCGACAAGTCCGACGACCCCATCGCCATGTATATGAACGACGTGCTGACCGTGCCCACCAACATGGCCGGCCTGCCCGCCATCTCGGTCCCTGGTGGCCAGGATGCCGACGGCCTGCCGCTGGGCCTGCACGTCATCGGCAAACCCTTCGACGAGGCGACGGTGCTGCGCACCGCCCATGTGGTCGAGGAGGCGAGGGGGCCGTTTCCGATGGCCGGGAAATGGTGGTGAGGGGAAAATGAACATGACCGCATCCACGCAAAAACCCCGATACACCTTGCCGGGCGCCACCGGGGAGTGGGAGGTCGTTGTCGGCCTTGAGGTCCATGCCCAGGTGTCGTCGAAGGCCAAGCTTTTTTCGAGTGCATCAACGGCGTTTGGCGCCGAGCCCAATGCCCAGGTCTCCCTGGTCGATGCCGCCATGCCGGGCATGCTGCCGGTGATCAACCGGTACTGCGTCGAGCAGGCGATCCGTACCGGGCTGGGGCTCAAAGCCAAGATCAATTTGCGCTCGGTGTTCGACCGCAAGAATTATTTTTACCCCGACCTGCCGCAGGGCTATCAGATCTCGCAGTTCAAGCACCCGATTGTCGGCGAGGGCGTGGTGCAGGTCGATTTCAAGGATAAACCCTCGATTTTCATCGGCATCGAGCGGCTGCATCTGGAGCAGGATGCCGGCAAATCGGTGCATGACCTTGGGCACGGGGTCTCCCATGTCGATCTGAACCGGTCCGGCGTGGCGCTGATGGAGATCGTTTCCAGGCCCGATCTTCGGGGTCCGGAGGAGGCACGCGCCTATGTCACCAAGCTGCGCGGTATCTTGCGCTACCTGGGCACCTGCGACGGCAATATGGAGGAGGGCTCGCTGCGCGCCGATGTCAACGTCTCGGTACGCCGCCCCGGCGATGAACTGGGTACGCGCTGCGAGATCAAAAACGTCAATTCCATCCGTTTCGTCGGCCAGGCGATCGAATATGAGGCGCGGCGGCAGATCGATATCATCGAAGATGGCGGCACGATTGACCAGCAGACCCGGCTTTTTGACGCCGCCAAAGGCGAAACCCGCTCGATGCGCTCAAAAGAAGAGGCCCATGACTACCGCTATTTCCCCGACCCCGACCTGCTGCCGTTGGAATTCACCCAAAAATGGGTCGATGAAATCGCCGCGACGTTGCCCGAGCTGCCGGATGAGAAAAAAGCGCGCTTCGTGGCCGACTACGGGCTCTCGCCCTACGACGCCACGGTGCTGGTCGCCGACAGGGCTTCATCGGACTATTTTGAAGTGGTGGCCAAGGGACGCGATGCCAAACAAGCGGCCAACTGGGTTACGGGCGGGCTTTTTGGCGCGCTCAAGAAACTTGGGGTCGATGTCACTTCGTCACCGATCAGCGCCGACGATCTGGGCGGGCTCGTGGATCTGATCTGCGATGGCACCATTTCAGGCCGCATCGCCAAGGACGTGTTCGAGATCATGGCCGAAACCGGGGAAGCGCCGGGCGCCATCGTCAAGGATCGCGGTCTGGTCCAGCTCACCGATACCGGAACTATCGAGGCGGCGGTCGATAAGGTGATCGCCGCCAATCCAGACAAGGCCGAGGCGGTTAAAGCCAAACCGCAAATGGCCGGCTGGTTCGTCGGCCAGGTGATGAAAGCGACCGGCGGCAAAGCCAATCCCAAGGCGGTCAATGATATCCTCCAGGCAAAGTTGGGATTGGAATAGGCCCGAAAAACCGTATCTGTCAGGCGCCGAAGACCACAGCGGCAATCAGGCCCAAAATGCCCCAGGTGGCGTAAGTCAGAGACGCCCATATGCCCAGCAGTAACGGCAGATTGCGCGCCGTCACCACGGGATACAGTTCTCTATCGGCCTTGATACGTTCCGGCGCGCGGCGTTCCTTGCCAACGATCAGCACGACGAAATAGCCAAACACCGAGAGGCGGATGTCAGCGGGGCGATCCTTGGCATCGGTCTTTTTTATTGCATTGGCGATGGCCAGTTTCTGGTCATTGGATAGCGATGCGGCGATATCGGCATCCATGCCGGTCCAGAACCAGCCAAATTCATCTTGTGTCGTTTCCTTGCCCATATCTTGCATCCTTAACGCGTTTCACGAACATCATGCCGGAGAAACTTTAAGCAATACTGACCACGGACATTGTTATTCTGCCCCGGTATTGACCATAACGGCCTCAGCGCCGCGCCGCCCCGAGCCAGCGGAACAGCCGCCCGTCGACGAGCGCCAGGCCGACCAGGATGAGCGCCAGGCCGGCAATATGGCGCAGCTCCAGGACCTCGCCGCGCAAAGTGACGCCAAGCGCAATGGCGCTGACCGGGATCATGAACGTCACCAACGAGGCATTTGTCGGCCCGGCACTTTGCAGAACGCTGAAATAAAGAAAATAGGCCACCGCCGAGGCGAGCACCGCCAGTCCGGCCATGGCGGCAAATGCTGAGGCCGGGGGCAGGGGCTGGAAAGGGGTTTCAAAGGCAAAAGCCATCGGCACCATGATCAGGGCGGCGGCGGACAGCATGCCGGTGGCCAGAAAAATCGGATGCAGCCCCTTGAACCGGCGGGCGTAGAGCAACGCCACCGCATAGGCGAGCGAGGCGGCCAGGACAGCGAAAATGCCGCCCATCCCGTCGCCAAGCCGGGCAAGAGCGCCAACGCCGACGAGAACGACAACGCCGCCCATCCCGGCGATGATCCCGGCGATTTTGAGCGGCGTGGCGATTTCCCCCTCTGGCCAGAAATGAGAGACGGCGACGGTGAAGAGCGGTGTTGTGGCAGCAAGAATCGCCGCCAGCGAGCCGGTGATCTGGGTTTGCCCCAGGGTGATCAGCGAAAAGGGGATGACATTGTTGATGAAGCCCATAATCAGGAAGGCGCCGGCGAGAGCCGGCGTCAGGGTCGTGCCGATGCCGGTTAGCCGGCAGAAGACCGCCAGCATGACCGCCGCGAGCGTTACCCGCACCATGACGATGGTCAATGGGCCGGTGTGATCGAGCGCCACCTCGGAGAAATAAAATGCGCCCCCCCACAGGATCGAAAGCAAAACGAGTTTCAGCCAATCGGTAACCCGCATCTTGTGTTGGCCTTGTCAGAGGTAAAAAAGCTTCGGGGGCGGAACCTCAGCCACGGGGCCTGGGTCCGAAAAGACAATCTCGGTCAATAGTGCAGGTTGGACTTCGCCACCACCCATATCTTGCGATCGGCTCGTTTGCCTCTGTTTTGCCGGCTTCTCGTCGGGCGCACGACTGTCGCGCTCGCTATACGAGGCAGGCCGTCGACAGAGTGGCGAATTCGCGGCAAACTCCCGAGGCTTGTGTAATGCGCAAAAAACGGGCGTATTCCCCGATGCATCGGTTCGCCGTATTCCCGGCGGCCACCCCCGGAGAGCTGCCGATGAAAACCGATGCCTCGCAGCCGCCGAGGCGCACCGTTATGTCGGAGCGCGAATTTATCGTCTTTGCGGCCATGTTGACGGCGCTGACGGCGCTCGGCATCGATATCATGCTGCCGGCGATGCCGGTGATCGCGGCGACCTTCGCGCTGGCCGACACCAACGACCGGCAGGCGATTGTCGCGGTCTATATGCTCGGATTTGCCATCGGCCACTTGTTTTTCGGCCCCCTGGCGGACCGGTTCGGGCGGGTTCGGCCGTTGTTGATTGCGCTGCTGATGGTTTTTCTCACCTCCCTGGCGGCGGCCCAGGCGCCGGAATACTCCTGGTTGCTGGTGGCCCGTTTTGTCCAGGGGCTGAGCAGCGCCGGCGCAAGGGTCATCGCCATTGCCGCCATTCGCGACCGGTTCGGGGGCCGGGAGATGGCGCGGGTGATGTCCCTGGTGATGTCGATTTTCATTATCGTTCCGGTTGTAGCTCCTGGGATCGGCGGGGTTCTGGTCGCCTATGGCCTGTGGAAATGGACCTTTGGGGCCGTTGGCCTGATGGCGATCGGGCTTTTTGTCTGGGCGCGGGCGCGACTGACTGAAACCCTTGCGCCGCAAGACCAGGCGCCGTTGCGGCCAGGTTATATCGCCCGCTCGATGCTGGATATCGCCACCGATCGCCTCACCTTGGGCTACGCCACCGCGCAAGGACTGCTCCTGGCGGCGATCATCGCTTATCTGGGCAGCGCCCAGCAGATTTTCGGCGAACTATACGAGCTTGGCGAGTTGTTTCCGGTTGCATTCAGCTCGATGGCGCTGGGGCTGGTGGCGGCCTCGCTGATCAACAGCCGCATTGTCCGGCGCCTGGGCATGCGGCCGATTTCGCGCGTTGCCGGGGTGGCATTTGTCGCCGTGGCCGGGGGACATCTGCTGATTTCGCTTGGCGGCACGCCACCACTTTTGGTCTTTGCGCCGCTCCTGGCGGCAAACCTGCTTTTGTTCGGTCTGATAATGCCCAACCTCAATGCCCTTGCCATGGAGCCCCATGGTCACCGGGCCGGAACGGCGGCGGCGTTTTTGGGGTTTTACACCACCGCGCTTGGCGCAATTGTCGGCGGGTGGATCGGGCAGCTCTATGACGGTACGGTTCAGCCTTTGTTGTCGGGGTATCTGGCGATTGGCGTATTCATGCTGGTGTTTATGTGGATTGCCGACAGTGGGCGGGGCCCCATGGCCGCCGCCAGGCTGCCCACCGACGCATGAGAGCTGGATTTCAGGAGACGCAAAAAAATGAACGATACCGCCGCCGACAAACCGATTGAGCTGTTCTACTGGCCGACCCCCAATGGCTGGAAAATCACAATTTTGCTGGAGGAGCTTGGGCTGCCCTACCACGTAACTTACGTAAATATCGGCAAAGGCGAGCAGTTCGAGCCTGAGTTCCTGAAAATTGCCCCGAACAACCGCATGCCGGCGATCGTCGATGCCGATGGACCCGGGGGGCGGCCGATTTCGGTCTTTGAGTCCGGCGCCATACTGCAATATCTGGGGCGCAAGACCGGGGCCTTTTACCCCTCGGGCGAGGGCGCGCGGGTTAAGGTCGATGAGTGGCTGTTCTGGCAGATGGGCGGCCTGGGCCCGATGTGCGGCCAGGCGCATCATTTTCGTAAATATGCTCCTGAAAAGGTGCCTTACGCCATCGACCGCTACACCAACGAGGTGAACAGGCTCTATGGCGTGATGAACCGCCAGCTGGCCGACCGGGACTATCTGGCCGACACCTATTCCATCGCCGACATGGCCTGTTATGGCTGGGTAAAGCCATATGAACGCCAGGGGCAGAACTTGGAAGACTTCCCCCATCTTAAAGGTTGGTTCGAGCGGGTCGGCTCCCGGCCCGCGGTTATTGCCGGCATCAAGGTTGGCGAAGACATGCGCCGGCAATTGGATCTTGCCAGGGATAAAAACGCCCAGGCGGTACTGTTCGGACAACAGGCCCGGACGTGAAATCCAAATCGGCCGCAAGCGATTACAACATCCCTGTTGGTTAGCATAAGATAACCGCGGGCCGGGGCATGTTTTCACTTATTTTTCGATTATCGGATTGAAAATATTGACGGTTTCGGAACTTTCCCGCCTCAGGTCCGGACAATCTTCCTTTTGGGATTAACGTCCTGTTCAGCATGCTGATTTACACCTCGTTCAATCAAGAAGTGCAGACTTCTTCCTGCAAGATGCCAAGACGACAAAAGATCGGTTGGTATTTTTTGCGGGCGGGGGCGCGGCGGTTCCGCGTGATGCCAAAAGGAGTTTGGTGTGATGGAAAATGTATCGATTGAAGAACGTAAAGCCGTTGAGCTGACAGGCGAGGCGTCGGCGGAAATGCTGTTTCAGCTCGGCCTGATGTATGCGCTGGGCCGGGGTGTGGATTGCGACAATATCAACGCCCACAAATGGTTCAACCTGGCCGCGGCGCAGGGCTGCGCGCGGGCACGGGCCGAACGGGCGGCGCTGGCCGACGAGATGAGCCCGGCCGAAGTGATAGAGGCCCAAAAGCAGGCACGGGCCTGGGCGGCGCAGCTCCACTAAAACCTGTCTCCCAAAAGCGGGAACCGGTTTTGGGAAATAAGACATACAAAAACAAGTATTTAAAGCGCGTTACGGTCTGTGACCACTGCGGGTCCCACTGGCGATGGGTGCTGAAGGCGGCAGCCGGTTGGCCCCATCAAAGTCAAATTGAGCGGCCCGAGGCAAAAGGTGACATGGTTGCCAGCGCCACCGGACCGACGGGATAACCTCCCGGCCGGCAAGGTGGTCGCAAAAAAGGGCGGCCTGAAACGGCCGAACCGATCAGGCGCTACCAGCGGCCAAACTGTTGGGCGCCGACGATATTGTCGTGATAGATGAAGCGGTTGAAACGCTCACGCTCCTCCGCCTTGGCCTCCTGGCGGTTGCGGATCTCGTCGAAATAGGCATCGACCAGCGCTTTGGTGCGCGCATCCACCGGCGTCGAGCCGTCGATATAGATGCTCTGGCGGCCATCGAAGAATTCCTGCGCCTGGGCCGTCGCTGCGCCGGACAGGCCCACGGCCAGACCAACAGCCAAGCCCAAAAACACACGTTTGACCGAACTTGCGCCGGTGGTGAATTCGCGAGCCTTGCCGCCCGCCATGGAGACGATGTTCATCGTCCGATCCTCAATGACTCAGCCCTAAGAGCCGGTTAATATCCCGTCGCAATATGGTGATTGTATGAGGACCTGTCGAGCCACGTTGTACGATTTGGCATTGTTTTTTTTCCGGTGTGACATCCTGCCATCTCAGGTGTGGCGCAAGTGTTGGCGTGGACCCGGTTTTGTCGTTACGGCGGAGCGGGTTAGGGTGGCGAATGCTCGAAGATGTCAGGCCTCCTGGCAAGGTTTGCCAATATAACAGGTCCGCCCGGAAGAGCGCTCGGCCTCATAAGGAGGGCTTTAAATGACGGCATTGGGACAATCCTGGCTGGTATGGGCGCTGCTTGCGGCGGTTTTTGCCGCTCTCACCGCCATTTTTGCCAAGGTCGGGGTGTCGGATATCGGCGCCGACTATGCGACCTTCCTGCGGACGTTGGTGGTGGCCGCGGCGCTATTTGTCATCCTCGCCGCCACCGGGCAGTTCGAGCCCTTGTCGTCGGTTTCACCCAAAAGTCTGACTTTCCTGGTGCTGTCGGGCCTGGCCACCGGGGCGTCATGGGTGTGTTATTTTCGGGCGCTGAAGTTGGGGCAGGCCTCTTCGGTCGCCCCAGTGGACAAACTTTCGGTGGTGCTGGTAACGGTTTTCGGCACTTTGTTTCTTGGAGAGCACCTGTCCGGGTCCGCCTGGGTCGGGGTGGTGCTCATCGGTGTTGGTGCCGTGATGGTGGCGACGGGATGAGCGCTGCTGCGCATTGGCCGCCATGGGCATCGGCTTCGGCCAGGGCATCGCCGCCGCCATGGGGCGGTTTGAGGTAATTTGGGCAAGAATGACCTTGACCTGAATACGCCCAGCGTTGATATCAACGGCCAGGGCCACGTGGCGGAGTGGTGACGCAGCGGATTGCAAATCCGCGTACCCCGGTTCGATTCCGGGCGTGGCCTCCAGTTTCCTGAAATTTCGCGGGCCATGGCCCCTACCAGGCCGGCATCGTCGGGTAAATGCTCCAGCTACCGGGTGTAGCGGGCCAGGCGCGGGACAAAAACAACCAGAAACGCCGTCACCACCAGCGCAATGCCGATGGCGCTGAAAACCACGCTCCAGCTTTCCGGTCTAAGGGTGCCGCAATAAACGATCACGACGACCATCGGCAGATCGAGAAAATGGGCGATCTGACCGGGCAGGCTCCTGGCGTCCTGGCGGACGTCCTCGGTCAGTTCGTTCCCGCCTTCGAGCGCCTTGCGGGAGCGGCGCAGCGTGCGGAGGAATTGTATCCGGGTTATCGTGTTGCCCTCGATGAACTCAAATACGAACAATCCCCACATGGCGACCACCCAAGGCGCCTCGAAAAAACCGACACCAAGTTCAAGCACGAGGAAAAAGCCGGTTGTGCCGACCAGAATTGCGCCTGGAATAACAAGACTGTCGTAAAACCTCGCCGTGTATCTGGAGGCGTCGGCAAATTCCTTCATATCGACGGTGCGGTAGGCCTGAAACTCAGAAACCCACACCGCCAGCAAGCCGCCGCCAAGCAGCATGAATCCGATGATATGGCCAAATTTTAGAAGGAGGTAATAATCCATTTAAGGCTCCAAATTCTGCGTATTCGCCGTTCGTCATTTCGTCGGCGGGTTTTCGTCACCCTTGCAGCGCGAAACCAAAGCGCCGAGCAAATCTGCCGCATCGGCCAGCCGGCCCGTATCCAATCCGCTTGCAAGGCCGTTGGACCACCGCGCCTGAATCACATCGATTTTTTCCAATGCCGCCCGGCCCTTGGCCGTGGGCACGACAAGTTTGGCCCGCGCGTGGTCGGGATTGATGTTGAAGGAAATAAATCCCAGCCGGTCCAGATCGTTGGCAATCCGCTGTACGCCCTGCCGGGAGCTGCCGATCCGGCGGGCGATCTGGGCCACGCTCAGCGGGCAACCGGCAATGTCGATGGCGCCCAGCACCTGCCAGCGGGCACTTGTCAGCCCCAACGGTTCGGTCAATCGGTCTCCGGCAAAAAGCAACTGACCGTTTAGCCGGAAAACTTCCAGGATCAGGTCGGTAAGGGCGTTGGCCTGGGGGGTGCGTTTCATCATAATCTCCATATGACAACATATTGTCAATTGTGCAACTGACTGTCAATAGGCGGTATCTGAAGGGCTGTTTTGGCGGAGGGTTCTGGCCTTCGGGGCCTATTCGGCTTTGGGCGGGCCCAGGCTGTCGCGCAAAGTGACGGTGGCGGGGAGGCGCAGGCGGTGGGCCACGGGTCTGGCCTTGATCCTGGCGTTGAGGCTTTCGGCCGCCAGGGCGCCAATTTCGGTGGGGTCCAACTCGATACCGGAAAGCGCCGGCGTCATCGCCCGGGCCGCTCTTGGGCTGGTCAGGGCGGCAATCGAGACGTCTTGGGGCACCGCGAGGCCGCGGCGTCCGGCCTCAAAAAGCATGCCCATGGCCAGGGCGTCGGAGAAGCAAAAGACCATGGTTGGCGGCTCGGGTTGCTCCATGAGGGCGGCAAAGGCGTGGGCGCCGGCTTCAATGGAGCAATCGGTTTCAATGATCAGGGGGGCGGAAATTCCCGCCGCGGAGATGTTCTGACCGATGCCGTGGGCCAATCCGGAGCATATGGGCGCCTCGACAAGCGGTTCCGTTACGATGGCGATGCGCCGGTGCCCCATGGCGGTGACGTTCGCGGCCAGCCGGCGGGCGGTGGCGCCAAGCGCCAGATCGATGGCGCCGGGGGCGGTCGCCGATGGGCCCGTATCGGTTGCGGTTCCACAGACAGCCTCGCCATCGGCAAGGGTGATCAGAGTGAACTCGCGCCCCATGATCAGCGCCGCGATGTTGGTCTCCTCAAGCGGTCCGGCGGAAAACACCCCCTCGACGCCATTTTCCAAAAGGTGCCGCAAGCTTTCCCGGATATCGGTCCGCGTCCAGCTTGAGCGCACGAGCAAAGTGCCGAACCCGTTGGCTTTATTGGTGTTTTCAAATGCGGCCAATACCGACGATCCAAACGGCTCCATCCGGCGCGGCAAAATGAGACCAAGAAGAAACGACCGCTTTGTCGCCAGCGCCCTTGCGGTGGCGTCGCGCACATAGCCCATCTGCTCCATGGTTTGCGTGACTTTGATTTTCAGCGCCTCCGAAACATCGGCCGAGGCGTTGAGAACCCGAGAAACCGTCGCCGTGGACACGCCCGCGGCCCTGGCCACATCGTTGACCGTGGGGCGGGATGGCGCCGGCTCTTGTAAGCGCTTAACCAACGGTCGGCGCATTTGGCGGTTTCGTCATGGCTGGAATACTGGCCTTCATGGCGGGTCAGCGCAAGAATGGGTGGCGGAAAACTGCGCCGGCGATGAAAAATCCATTAGCGGCCGCCGGCAATTTCACCGTGGGCTCTAAAATGTTTAAAGAGCTTTGCGAGCCGGAGCGAGGTCGCGTATACCATCGGGAAATCCCTCTTTGGAGGTGGCATCGCAATTTGGGCGGAGCAAAGGTCCCGCCGCTCTCCCGAAACCGGATCCGGAGGAGGGCGAAACACGAAATGAGGCACTCATGGGCGATTTAGCATCGGCGCGGGCAAATATGGTGGCGGGTCAGATCCTGACGGACCATGTTCACGACACCGCTGTCCTTGGCGCCATGGGCGCGGTCATGCGCGAACGTTTTGTTCCGGCCAACGTGGCGACCGCCGCCTATGCCGATGTTGAAACCCCGCTTGCGAACGGCCGGGCGCTGTTGATGCCCGTCGCCCTGGCCAGGCTGTTGCAGATGGCCCAGGTCGGGGGCCAGGATCTGGTGCTCGATGTCGGCTGCGCCACCGGTTATTCCACCGCCGTTCTGGCCCAACTGGCCGGATCGGTTGTGGCGCTGGAATCGGACCCCGAGCTGGCGGCGCGGGCTGGCGAAACCCTCTCGGCTCTTGGGGTCGACAACGCCGCGGTGGTGCAAGGGCCCCTGGAGGCGGGTTACGCTGCCGAGGCGCCCTACGACGTGATTTTCCTCAACGGTTCGGTGGAAACCGTGCCTGAGGCGCTGGTGGAGCAACTGGCGCCGGGCGGCCGGCTTGTCGCCATTGTCGGCACCGGGCAGGTGGGGCGGGCAACACGTGTCACCCGTCAGGGCGCCATCATCGGCAGCCGCGAGGTCTTCGATGCCTCCGCGACGCCGCTTCCGGGGTTTTCCACCGAAATCGGCTTTGTATTCTGAGACGCACGGCGGCCAATGGCGGCAAATATGTCGCGATTTTCGAATATGTGGCCACGGCGCAATTGCGCCGGCGGTGACAGTCCTGTTTACTGGGGCCGTCCGATTTGAGTGAGTTGCCTGCTGGGAGGTTGGTGTGGATACGCCGTTGATAAAATTCCGTAGATTTTTCAGCCGCTGGCGGTTTTGTCTGGCGGTAACGGCGATGGTCGTGGTTCCGGCGGCATCCCCCGCGGTGGCGGATACTTTGCGTGACGCCCTGGCCCAGGCCTATGCCAACAATCCCGAACTTGGCGCCGAACGCGCCCAGCTCCGGGCAACCGATGAGGGCGTACCCCAGGCGCTTTCGGGCTATCGGCCGAATATCTCCGCCGCCCTGGATTATGGCGGAAAGAGAAGCAATTCCATCACCTTCCAGGGTCCGGTCAGGCTCAAGAGCAGCACCTACACCCACCCGCGCGGCTATTCGGTGTCGATAACCCAGAATGTGTTCGACGGATTCAGGACCCGCAACCGCACCGCCCAGGCCGAGGCCAATGTCCAGGCCGGGCGCGGCATTTTATTGAACACCGAGCAGAATGTGCTGCTCAGCGCCGCCACCGCATTTCTCGATGTCCGCCGCGACATGGCGATCGTGCGGTTGCGCACCTCCAATGTCGAGGTGCTGCGGGAGGAGGTCAAATCCACCCGGGCGCGGTTTGATGTCGGCGAGCTGACCCGCACCGACGTCGCCCAGGCCGATGCCAGGGTTAGCCGGGCGATTTCCGAGCTCAGCGCCGGCAGAGCCGATCTGGCCACGAGCCGGGCGGTCTATGAGCAGATCGTCGGGCGGGCGCCAGGACGGCTGGCGGCCCCGCCCAACATGGTGTCCAGACTGCCGCGCTCGGTGCAAAGCGCCTACCAGATTGCCCAGGACGATCATCCGGCCATCCGCTCGGCGCTGTTCACGGTTGAAGCGGGCGACCGGAACGTCGATGCCATCACCGGCGAGTTCCTGCCGACGGTTTCGGTCGAAGGCACCTATTCGGACCGCTGGGAGGCGGCGGGGCCGGAGAGCTCCTCCGATGCCACCACGATCATGGGCCGGCTGACCATTCCGATCTATCAGGCCGGGGCGGTGTCCTCGCGCCTGCGCGCCGCCAAACAGACCAACACCCAGCGGCGGCTGGAGGTGGAAAATATCCGCAACCAGGTTCGCGCCTCGGTGTCCTCGGCCTGGGCCGGGCTGAAAGCGACCCGGGCTCAGATCGTCGCCGACAACCAGCAGGTGCGCGCCGCAGGGGTGGCGCTTGATGGCGTCCGCCAGGAAGCCAGCGTCGGCCAACGCACCACCCTGGACGTTCTGGATGCCCAGCAGGAGGCGCTGAACGCTCAGGTTACCCTGGAGATCACCCGCCGCAACGAACAGGTGGCGACGTTCAATCTTCTGGCGGCAATCGGCCAACTCAATGCCGATGCCATGGGGTTGGCGGTTGCCAGATACGATCCGGCGGTCAACTATGACAATGTACGTGGCAAGTGGTTCGGCATCGACGTCGATACCGTGGAATAGGTCCGGCGGATAATACCGGCGAATTGTCACGACAAAAAATCGCCACGAATTATCGCGGCGAATCACCATAGAATTTGATATTCGACGCAAAATTAGCGTTCGGCGTGGCTCTCGGGTTTTTACGCCTTTTTCGGCAAATGAAAACGAAGGAAGCGGCGAATGTTCGTAAAGTGTCTCGCAACGTGGTTTGGAAAACGCCATGGCAAATCCTGAACCGGAAAGCGAACCTTCAATGGAAGATATCCTCGCTTCCATTCGCCGGATAATATCCGACGACGAGGATACCGGTGATGCGACCAAGGAGGCGGACGTGGCTAAGCCCGAAGCCGAAACCAAGACGGCCGACGAGGTCGATTTCGATGCGATCAAGGTCGATGACGACGCGCCCGCGGAGGATGAAGCCAACGACCAGAGCAGCATCGACGATATCTTCCAGCTGACCGAAGTCGTTGAGGAGGGGGCGGAGCCCGAGGAACCGGTTTCCCAGGCCGATGTGGACGAGATCGATTTCGACTCCATTGGCGATGAAGCCGAGGATGTGGCGGACCTTGATTTTATCGATGCCGAGACCCAGACCGCCGAACCCGAGCCGGAGGTGGATTTTGCCGCTCTGGCCGCCGATGCCGAGCCCCAGGCGGCCAAGCCAGATCTGCTGTCTTCGGATGCGCAAGCGACGGCCTCGGCGGCGTTTGGCGCCCTGGCCAGCACCATGCTATCCCATTCGGGCGGCGCCCGGACCCTTGAGGAGATCGTCGAGGATCTGCTGCGGCCCCTGCTAAAAGCGTGGCTGGACCAGAACCTGCCGCCACTGGTCGAAAAGCTGGTGCGCGAGGAAATCGAGCGGGTGGCCCGGCGCGGGCATTAGGGGGTTGACGCGAGCGCCGCTCCATCAGACCGGTTGACAGCGGGCCGCCCCCGCGCTTTACCTCGCGCTGCTTTTTGCCTAACAGGCCCCGCAAAACACTCAGGCCCCTTGGGACTACCCAAAAACATGATCGATAAAACCTACCGTCCTGGGGACGTCGAGCCGCGTATTTATGAGGCTTGGGAGGCATCGGGCGCCTTTGCCGGCGGACGGCCCGAACGGGCCGATGCCGAGCCCTACACGATCGTCATTCCGCCGCCCAATGTGACCGGCTCCCTGCATATGGGCCATGCCCTGAACAACACCATTCAGGACATTTTGTGCCGCTTTGAACGCATGCGCGGCCGCGATGTGCTGTGGCAGCCGGGCATGGACCACGCCGGCATCGCCACCCAGATGGTGGTCGAGCGGCAACTGGCCGAGGCCGGCGAGCCGGGGCGGCGCGAGATGGGCCGCGTACCCTTCGTGGACCGCATCCGGGAGTGGAAGAAAAAAAGCGGCGGCACCATCCTCAACCAGCTCAAGCGCCTGGGCGCCTCCTGCGACTGGTCGCGGGAGCGCTTCACCATGGACGAGGGCCTTTCCGAAGCGGTGCTCAAGGTGTTCGTCGATCTAGATCGGAAGAGC
>UOEM01000041.1_pt1 | contig 19960 bp, 16 predicted proteins | sample 1988661 | NCBI WGS metagenome assembly UOEM01 (sample SAMEA4712195, study PRJEB27164) | hydrothermal vent metagenome | biome: marine basaltic hydrothermal vent biome; feature: marine hydrothermal vent; material: mineral | place: Pacific Ocean | collected 2011-06-14/2011-07-23 | depth 1719 m | reverse complement strand
CCCCGCTCGATCTCGCGCAGCATGAGCGCGCCTCCGTCCGACGACAGCGCGCCGCCATCAAAACGGGCGTGGATATCATGTCTTTGGACAGGTGACAGGCCGGGGAGGAACAGGCTATCTTCGTTCATGGCGGGTTGGGGTTTCGCTGGTGACGCATGATCTTGTTTCGACACCAAAATCATACGCCATTTCAACAGCTTAACCCACACCCGCCAGCCAATTCACGCAGCCTCATGAATAATTAGGGTTAGGTAAAAACAAATATTATCTAATTTGATATGATCTCCATGCTGGGATAACCGAATAAATATTGATATCCCCCGGATGGTGGCAACCGTATTCGCGAAGGAAGCCCACCTATTGCATCGCCCCACCCCTCGCCGAGACCAGATTGGCCATGATGCGGAATGCGCCGGGGACCAGATTGTCCATCTGGTGGTGCAGGATGAGGCTGACATGGGTGTGGCGGCCCTTGCCGATCCGGGCCGACAGGAGCGCGCCCTTGTGGGGGGGCTCGTCGGGGTCGGCAATTTCGATCAGCGCTTCATAGGCATCGTCCCACCCGCAGGCAAAATAAAGGCCCCGCTCCTTCACCCAGCCTGACCAGTCGGCGGCGGTTATTTTATTCGGGCCGGTAAGGAGCGGGTGTTTGGGGGCCAGCACCTTGACCTTGGCGGCGGCATCGGTCACTCGCCACCTCAATGAAGGCTGGCCGATTTCCAGATGCGCCGGGGGGGTCGCCTCGGGCTGCCAGTTGTCCCAGGGGCGGTGGTAGAGCGTCACCAGATTGCCGCCCTCCCGCACCCATTGATGCAAGTCCGCTCGCCGGGCAGCCAGATCGGCGCGGGTGCCGAAGGCAAAGATGCCAACAACGATGGTGTCGAAATCGGCCAGATCGGCCTGGGCCAGGCGGTCCGGGCCAAGGGTCTGAACTTGCCCCCCCAGCGCCCTCAGACTGTCATCGACCGCATCGTTGCCGCCGCCCGCATAGGCGATACGCAGACCGCTGCGCAAATCGGCCCTCAATGTCAGCACCCGAAGGACCGCCGGGGCGCTACGGAACACTTTGCCGATATGGGGGTGGACGCCGCGATAAAGGGTCGATGCGGGCCGGCCATCCAAAGTCACGGCGAGTTCGGCCAGCCCCGGTTTCGGCGTGGTCTTCGTGTTCAGCCGACCCGTGGCGGTGGCCCCTCCGGCAATCTTCACCTTGGCGCCCGGCGCACCGTCGAACCGGGCGGTCCAGCCGCCGGCGCGGGCAAGGGAAACGGTGCATGAGGTCTGCTGACCGGCATTGTCCTCAAGCCGGATCGAAAACCCGGCGTCCTTTGGCGCTGTGGCCAGATTGACCACCGCATAGCCTGGTTCAAGCCTGACGGAGCGGGCGGGGAGCACCTGGATCGGTATTTCCAGCGGCACCGGCACCTCGATGTCGGTGCCGTCTATGGCGAAGCCGGCGCGCCCGCAAACGGCATCGGTCCCGCCGCCGGGCTCATAGCGCTGTGGGTAGGGATCGCTTGGGGGGGTGTCTTCGGGCAGGCTGATTTCAAAACCATCCCCTTTACGTTCCACCCGCCACCTTTCGGGGGCCGTGATCTCAAGGCTGGCATCGCCGTCGATCGCGCCTTGGTCGATGGCGGTTTGCGCCGTAACGGCAACCGTGCCGCCGGGCGATGTCAGCCCGCAACCGGGGACAAGCCTGACCTCCAGGCCACCGGCGATGGCGGCCACGCGCGCCAGTTGAATTTCCTTGGCCGCCAGACGATGGCCGAAGAGGGCCGCCTCGCGCCGGTTGAGCGACCGGCGCGCCGTCCGTACCGCATTATAAGCAATGGCGCTGGTCCGGGCGATGGCGTCATAGTCGGGCCAGATAGTGCAAATGGCGGCAATGGCGCCCGAGGCCGCTTCGAGCAGGCGGCCCATGGCGACAGTGTCGGCTCTGCCGGCAAGGTCGGCCAGAGATGTCGGCAAGCCATCGGTAATCTTGGTTTCGCTGTCGGGCATCCCGGGTGCCGCAAAGGCCCGGTGCAGCGGCCAGGACTGCGGCCCCGCCGGGATCCACCGCCCCATGGCTTGCGTCATGTGCCAGGCCCTGGACCATTCGCCAATCTGGGAATAGGTCGCACCGAGTATGGGATCGAAATCGCCGCTTTGCACCTCGATGGTGGGCTCGGGCGGCGGCACGGTATCGTCATAGGAGCGACCGCCCCCGGACCAGGCCGGCAGATAGAGTTTGGACACCTGCCAGGGGGTCAGTCCGGCGCCGATCTGCTCGGGGAAAGCGGCTGGATCGGCGGCCAGGGCCACCGCGTCCTGGGTGGCTTCAGTCATGGCGCGGTGATGGCCGTGCTGGCCGGGTACGTCGAGAAAGGTCGGGCAGACGATGTCGGGGCGCTCGAACCGGATGATGCGGACCAGGGCCGCCACCGTCCGCTCCTGGCCCCAGTGGCCGAAGGTTTCCGTCCCGCTCTTGGAAAAGCCGAAATCGAAAATCGGATCCTCGGGCGAGGTGGAGAGCCAGTAAAGGCCCATGCCGAGTTGATCGGCGGCGCGCTCCATCTCGACCGTGCGCACCGCGCCCAGATCGGCGCCGCGCTCGGTGCCGATTTCGTTCTGCCCGCCTTCGCCCCGGTTGGCGCAGGCGTAAGCGATGCGCAGGCCGTCCCGATAGGCCAAGCCGGCGAGCATGGCGCTGGTTTCGTCGTCGGGGTGGGCGCCGGTATTGAGGAACGAGGCCACCGAGCCCAGCGGCCGCATCGCCTTCCACAGCCGCGTTATGCGCGGGTTGGCCCGCTGCCTGTCGATGCGGACTATATCGGAAAGCCCCATCGGTTCCCTCCCTGACGTCAGTTCGTTCCGGACAATTGATGCTGCATCATCTGCGATTTCGCAAGCCGGCCTGTCCTTCGCGTTTCTCAATCTTGAAGTCTCCGCCAAATTACAATGAACATTGAAATTGGTCAGTCCGCAATTGACATGGCGGCCAAATTCGAAAACGATTGTAGTGTCAATAGAATTTCCTCGAACGGTTATGGGAGTTTGCGCTATGGGTACCGTGAAACGTTTGCTGACGGGGGCCGTCGCCGGCCTGGCGATGACACTGGGCAGTTTTTCGGCCACTGCGGCAGAACCGGTCGAAATCGAATATTGGCAGTATTTCTTCGAAGCCCGGGTCAAGGCCATGTCGACATTGGTCGACAACTTCGAAAAAGCCAATCCGGGCATTACCGTCAAGATGACCCATTTCCCTTACGCCGACTATCGCACCAAGGTCGCAGCGGCGATCCCGGCGGGAATTGGTCCCGATGTGGTGCAGCTTTTTTATGGCTGGCTCAATGACTACGTCAACGCCGAGCTGATCCAGCCCCTGCCGACGGATGTTTTTGCCGCCGCCCAGATCGAGAAGGATTTCTTCCCGATGGTGCAGGCGATGAAGCGCGGCGATGCCTATTACGCCCTGCCGACGGCGGTGCGGTCCCTGGCGCTCTTTTACAACACGCGCCTCTTCGAGGCGGCCGGTATCACCAAACCGCCGGCAACCCTGGATGAATTGGTCGAGACCGCCAAAAAGCTGACCAAAAGGGACGGCGCCGGCAATCTCACCCAGGTCGGGATCACCCTTGGCATGGCGGGCCAGGACCATCACTGGTTCCGCGAGGTTCTGGTGCGCCAGTTCGGCGGCGAGCCCTATTTGAACGACTATAAGACCGTCAACTACAACTCCGATGCCGGCCGCAAGGCGCTTGAATTTTACACCGGCCTGATCACCAAGCACGGCGTCACCCAGATCGGCTTCATGGACGAGGCCCAGGCCGCTTTCAAGGCCGGCCGCGCCGGCATGCATATCGACGGCTCGTTCCGCATTGGCGCGCTGGACCGGACCCGGGGGCTGAAATGGGCCGTGGCCGAGCTGCCGGCCTCCAACGACGGCATCAAGTCCAACTATTCGAGCTATTGGGTGAACGGCATCACCACCAAGGCCAAGGGCGAGAAGTTCGACGCCGCGGTAAAATTCATGAAATATGTCAGCTCGCCCGAAGCGATGCAGATCTGGCTCGAAACGGTGGGCGAGTTGCCGGCCATGCCGGCGGCGGCGTTGACCGACGCCAACAAGGCCGACAAGAAATTCGGCGCCTTCATTCGCGGGCTCGACTATGCCCACACCACCAAGTTCGCCAACGAGTCCGGCCAGCGCCAGTTGATGGTCGATATGGTCAACAAGGTGATGCTGGAAAAAATGCCAATTCCGCAGGCTTTGGCCGAAGCGGCGGAAGCCGAACAGAAAATCCTCGACGCCTACTACAAGTAAGCTCGATCAGTGACCTCCAACCCTGGGCGGCGATGACCTCGCCGCCCAGGCCATTTCATTTGGACAGCTTCTTCCGGCATTTCGGCCAACCATCGGGACGGGAGCATTGGGGCATATGAACGGCTGGTATCATGGGCTGACGATCAATGGCAAACGTGTCGTCTGGGCGTGGAGTTTCCTGGCGCTGCCGATCGTGTTTTACATGGTGATCCGGTTTTATCCCACCTTCAACGCCTTTTATCTGTCGCTTCAGGATTGGAACCTGCTCGGTTCTCGCACCTGGGTGGGGCTTGAAAACTACGAACGGCTACTGGCCGATCCGGTGTTCTGGAAGGTGTTCAAGAACACCTTCGTCTATCTTTTGATCGGCACGCCGCTGAGCCTGGTTATCGCCTTTGCCATTGCGTATTACCTGGATCAGGTGCGCTTTATGCACGGGCTGATCCGGGCGCTGTATTTTCTGCCCTTTCTCACCACCGCCGTTGCCATGGCCTGGGTGTGGCGCTGGTTTTATCAGCCCGTGCCCATCGGGGTCTTCAACAACATGCTGGCGTCGTTCGGCATAGCGCAGATGCCGTTTCTGAGCTCCACCACCCAGGCCCTGCCGGCGATCCTGGCGCCTGCCATCTGGGCCGGCCTTGGGTTTCAGATCATCATTTTCATGGCCGGGATCCGGGCCATCCCAACGTCATATTACGAAGCGGCCCGCATCGACGGCGTTTCGGCCTGGACAATCTTGACCGAGATCACCCTGCCGCTGCTCAAACCCACCATCGTCTTCCTGGTGGTCTTCTCCTCGATCGGTTTTTTGCGCATTTTCGATCATGTCTTCAACATGACGACCAACGACCCCGGCGGACCGCTCAATTCCACCAAGCCGCTGGTCCTGCTCATCTACGATACCGCGTTTAACGCCTTTGACATGGGGTATGCCGCCGCTCTGACCGTTATTTTGTTTTTGGTACTGCTGGTGGTTTCCCTGGCGCAGTTGCGCATCATGAGGGACCGGTAACATGGCCACCATGGGTATGAGCGGCCCCGGCAGGGGCGGACTGGCGTCCCGCCTCTTCAAGGCCCCGGCCAATCCGGGCCGGATCGTGATGTGGACGATTTTGTTCCTGGGCGGGATCGTGATGGTCACGCCGATCGTCTTCATGATCTCGACCTCGCTTAAATTCCCCCACGAGATCTACGATCTGCGCCTGATCCCCAACGAGCCGACCTTGGAGAATTACATCTACGTGCTTGAGGACGGCCGGTTTTTTCAATGGTTCTGGAACTCGCTCTTCATCGCCACCATGGTGACGATTTCCAACCTCTTCTTCGATGCCCTGGTCGGCTACACCTTGTGCAAGTTCACCTTTCGCGGCCGCTATCTGATCTTCATCGCCATCCTCTCGACCCTGATGATCCCCACGGAGATGCTGGTTATCCCGTGGTATCTGATGGCCAAGACTTTTGGCTGGCTCGATACCTATTGGGGCATCATGTTCCCCGGCATGATGACCGCGTTCGGCACCTTTCTGATGAAGCAGTTCTTCGAAACCGTGCCCGACGACTTCATCGCCGCGGCCCGCATCGACGGCTATAACGAGTTCGAAATCTGGTGGAAAGTCGCCCTGCCGCTTGTGACGCCTGCCCTTTCGGCTCTGGCCATTTTCGTTTTCTTAGGCAACTGGACCGCCTTCATCTGGCCGCTGATCGCCACCACCGATTACAACCTTTATACCCTACCCGTGGGGTTGACGACGTTTTCGGTCGAACAGCAGGTGGAGTGGGAACTGATCATGACCGGTGCCAGCCTGGCCACCATTCCGACGCTGATCGTCTTTCTGGTGTTCCAGCGCTATATCATTCGCGGCGTCGTGCTGACCGGGCTCAAGGGTTGATGGCGTGTCCGGGGCTGATGCCATGACCACCGCCGATACCAGCACCTTTCCCGCCGAGGTCTATCGCGACACCGTTCTGGCGCCCCTGTTCGAGGGCGTGAAAGCCCACTTCACCGGCCAGCACCGGCGCATCAACCGGGCCCATTTGGTGATGCTCGCCGAGACCGGTATCCTGCCGCAGGGCACTGCTGCGCGGATCGCCGCGGCGCTGGCCCGGATCGACCGGGAGACCGATATTGCCGCCCTTGCCTATACCGGCGAGGTCGAGGACTATTTTTTCCTCGTCGAGGCGCTTTTGGCTGAAAAGCTTGGGGCCGATACCGCCGGGCGCCTGCATACCGCCCGCAGCCGCAACGATATCGACCACACGGTGTTCAAGCTCAAGCTGAAGCAGAAGATCGACGTAACCCTTGACGCCTGCCTGGCCCTGGCCGAGGCCATGGCCACAACCGCCAGGCGGGAAAAATCGACCATCATTGTCGCCTACACCCATGGCCAGCCGGCGCAGCCGTCGACCTTCGGGCACTATCTGGGCGCCGCCCTGGAAGTGCTGTTGCGCGATACGGGCCGTCTGTTCGAGGCCCGCGCCATCGTCGATCTTTGCCCCATGGGGGCTGCCGCCATTACCACCAGCGGTTTTGCGGTGGACCGCCACCGCATGGCGGAATTGCTCGGCTTTGCCGCCCCTTTGCGCAACTCATATGGCTGCATTGCCGCCATCGACTACGTCACTTCGACTTATGGGGCGCTCAAGCTCGTTTTCCTCCATCTGGGCCGGCTGGTGCAGGATTTTCAGGCCTGGACCGGCTTTGAGGTTGGACAGCTCTATGTGCCCAATTCATTCGTGCAGGTGTCCTCGATCATGCCCCAGAAGCGCAACCCGGTGCCGATCGAACATTTGCGCCTTTTGGCTTCGCTGACCGTGGGGGGCGCCGACATGGTGGTGAACACCATGCACAACACCCCGTTCACCGATATGAACGACAGCGAGGGCGAGGTGCAGGCCTCAGGGCTTGCCGCCTTTGACAGCGGCGACCGGGCGCTCAAGCTGGCCGCCGGGCTCATCGGCGCGGTGTCCATCGACGGCGCTCGCGTGACGGCCAATATCGACGCCAGCTGCATCACCGTGACCGAGCTTGCCGACACATTGGTGCGCGAGGACGGGCTGTCGTTCCGCCAGGCCCACGAAATCGCCGGAGACACCGCAAAAGCCGTTGTGGCCGGGGGCGGCAGCCTTTCCGCCGATGGATATGAGCCATTTGCCGCAGCTTTTAGTGCCCGCACCGGGCGCCGGACATCGCTGGACGCCGGGGCGTTTGCAAATGTGGTGTCGCCGGAACATTTCGTTGCCGTGCGCGACCGGTTCGGCGGCCCGGCGCCGGCGGCGCTTGACGAGGCGCTGGCGGTTTACGATGCCGAGATCGCTGCTCGCCGGGCGCGGGCGGAGCGCTTTCGGCGCGATGAGGAGATGGCCGAGATCCATCTTGACGGATTGTTCGAATGTCTGGCCGAAATGGCTCCGGCCAATATTGGGGAGTGACCGTTTTGGCGAATGTCAAACTGCACAAGGTGTCCAAGTCCTACGGAACCGTCGAGGTCGTGCACGGTATCGATCTTGAGGTCGACGACGGCGAATTTGTCGTGCTGGTGGGCCCGTCGGGCTGCGGCAAGTCCACGACCTTGCGCATGATCGCCGGGCTTGAGGAAATCACCGAAGGTGAAATCGCCATCGGCGGCCGGGTGGTCAACCGCATGGAACCGCGGGAACGCAACATCGCCATGGTGTTCCAGAACTATGCCATCTACCCCCATATGACGGTGCGGCGGAACATCGCCTTTGGCCTCAAAACCTCAAAACTTTCCCAGGCCGGCAGGGACGAGAAAATCCGCGAGGCGGCCCGCATCCTCGATCTGACCGAATACCTCGAACGCAAACCGGCGGAGCTTTCCGGCGGCCAGCGCCAGCGCGTCGCCATTGGCCGCGCCATGGTCCGCGACCCTTATGTTTTTCTTTTCGACGAGCCGCTTTCCAATCTCGATGCCCAGTTGCGGGCCCAGATGCGCCTTGAAATCAAGACCCTGCATCAGAGGATGGGCACGACCATCATCTTCGTCACCCACGATCAGGTGGAAGCCATGACCCTGGCGGACCGTATCGTCATCATGAAGGATGGCCATATCCAGCAGGTCGGCACGCCCATGGATGTCTACCAGAACCCCGCCAACATGTTCGTGGCGCGGTTTATCGGCTCCCCGTCCATGAACATGCTGACCGGCAAGGCCACGACCAAGGGAAAAAAACCCGCCCTTGAGATCGAGGGCATCGGCAAGGTGGCGCTGCCCGGGCTTTCCCGCCCGCTGCCCGAAGCCGCCCAGGCGGTTCTGGGCATCCGGCCCGAGGACCTTGTGGTCTCCGAGGAGCCGGCGGGCCGGGAGGCAACCCTGCTCAAGGGCGAGGTTGTAGTTGTCGAGCCCCTTGGCCCCGAGGCCCTGGTCTATGCCAAGGCCGGCGGCCATGACGTCATCGCCAAGGCCCCCGGCCGGTCGCCGCCCCGGGTTGGCCAGCAGGTGTCGATGCGGATGCGCACCCAGGACATTCATGTGTTCGATGCGGCCAGCAAAGAGGCGCTGGCCTGATGCGGCGCAAAATTACCGCCTGAATGAGCCCTTCAAATTTGCCAACGATTTCCACCGCGAGAAGGTCGACTAACTAGCGCACAAGTTATAGTGTGTGTAGCGGTTTTCGGCCAAAACCGGCGGATATCATAGGCCGAAGAGAGAGAGAGGGGTGAAAAACCCCCCGAACCGATTGACCTCAGGACCGATACATGCCCCCCAAGCCTTTACGTCTTCATCCTGACCGGATGTTCTGCTCCGACCCCGAACAGCGCCGTATCGCAAGGGCCCTGTTTGAGCGGGTCGAGAACCTGCCGGTCATCTCGCCTCACGGGCATTGCGAGCCGTCGTGGTTTGCGCAAGATACACCCTTCCCCGACCCCGCCGAACTGCTCATCGTACCGGACCACTACGTTACCCGCATGCTCTACAGCCAGGGGATCGGCCTGGAGAGGCTTGGCGTGTGGCGTGCCGACGGCACCCGGCCTGACATCGATCCGCGCGATATCTGGCAGGTCTTCGCCGACCATTGGCACCTTTTCCTCGGCACCCCGACGCGGGTCTGGCTGGAACATGTTTTTGCCGATGTCTGCGAGCTGGACGAGGCCCTTTGCAGTGGCAATGCCGGCGCCATTTACGACCACATCGAAGCCAAGCTGAGAACGCCGGAATTTACCCCCCGGGCGCTCTACAAGCGTTTCAATATCGAGGCCCTGTCGACGACCGATTTTGCCACCGGCAGCCTGGCGCATCACCAAGCCTTGGCGGCGGGCGACTGGCCGGCCCGCATCGTGCCCACCTTCCGGCCCGACGACGTCACCGACCCCGGCAATCCGGAGTTTGCCGCAAATATCGCCAGGCTCGGGGAGATCACCGGCGAGGATACCGCGACATACGCAGGTTACCTCAAGGCGCTTGCGGCCAGGCGCGCCGCCTTCAAGGCGCTTGGGGCCACCGCGACCGATCATGGCGTTGAGACCGCGCGCACGGCTGATCTTTCACCGGCCAATGCCTCGTCGCTTTATGACGCGGCGCTCAAGGGTTCAGCCACCCTTGAGGAGGCTGATGACTTCCGCGCCCAGATGCTGACCGAAATGGCACGGATGAGCCTCGATGACGGGCTGGTCATGCAGCTTCATGTCGGCGCGGTGCGCAATCATAACGCGGCGCTTTACAAAACCTACGGTCCCAATATCGGCGCCGATATTCCGCGCGCCACCGATTATGTGAACGCCTTGCGGCCGCTGCTCGATGTCGCCGGCAATGCGCCGGGCTTCCGGCTCATCCTCTTCACCCTGGACGAGGCCACCTATTCGCGCGAGCTGGCGCCGCTGGCCGGGCACTACCCGTCGGTGGTGCTTGGCCCGCCCTGGTGGTTCCATGACAGCCCCGAGGCCATGCTGCGCTTCCGCTGTACCACCACCGAGACCGCCGGGGTCTTCAATACCGCCGGGTTCAACGACGACACCCGCGCTTTCCTCTCCCTTGGCGCCCGCCACGATCTGGCCCGGCGCATCGACTGCCGCTATCTGGCCCAGCTGGTCGCCGAGCACCGGCTGGAGCTGGACGATGCCCACATGCTGGCCGGTGAGATGGCTTACGGGCTGGCCAAGCGAGCCTATAATCTTTGATGCGGGAGACCCCCATGTCCGACACCGCGCCGCGCATCGTTCATCTGGGGCTTGGGAATTTCACCCGCGCCCACCAGGCCTGGTATACGTCCCACGCCAATGCGGCCGCCGGCGAGACCTGGCGCATTGTCGGTGTGTCGCTGCGGCGGCCCGATGTCCGCAATGCCCTTCACCCCCAGGGGTTCGCCTACACCCTGGAAATCGAGGACGAGGCGGGCACCGATTACGAGCGCCTGGAGGTGATTGAGGACATTCTCGTCGCCGCCGAGGCGCCCGGCAAAGTCGTCGCCGCCATTGCCGACGCCGCAACGGCCATTGTCTCGCTGACCGTGACCGAGAAGGGCTACTCGCTCAAATCCTCGGACTGGCAGCTCGATCTGGACGACCCCGGCATTGTCGCCGATCTTGCCGGAGATCCTCCCCGGACCACCATCGGCTATCTTGCCGCCGGGCTGGCGGCGCGGCGCAACGCGGGCCATGGCCCGGTGACGGTAATGAGCTGCGACAATCTTCCCGGCAACGGCGAGGTGCTGCGTGCGGCGATGCTCGAATTCACCCGGATCAAAACCCCCGAACTGGCCGGCTGGATCGAGGCGGAAGTTGCCTTTCCCTGCGCCATGGTCGACCGCATCGTGCCCGCGACCACCGATGCCCTGCGGGCCCGGGTGAAGGCGGCAACCGGCTGGCACGATGCCTGGCCCGTGGCCACCGAACGGTTTTCACAATGGGTCATCGAGGACCGGTTTTCCGGGCCGCGCCCCAGATGGGAGGATGCCGGGGCGGAAATTGTCAACGACGTGCAGCCCTATGAGGTTCGCAAGCTGCGGCTTCTCAACGGCGCCCACTCGACGCTCGCCTATGCCGGGCTGCTGGCGGGCATGACCTACGTGCACGAGGCGGTGGCGGACGAGGGGCTTGGGGCGCTTGGCCGGGCGGTGATGGCCGAGGCGGCGGAGACCTTGCCGGACAGCGTTCGCGGCACCGCGGACGACTATGCCGCAACCCTGATGCGCCGTTTCAACAATCCCGGCCTGGCCCATTCCCTGATCCAGATCGCCATGGACGGCAGCCAGAAATTGCCGGTGCGAATATTGCCGTCCCTGGTGGAGCGCCTGGCCGCGGGGCGTGCCTCGCCGGCGTTGGAAAGCGCCATTGCCGCATGGGTCGCCTTCGTCGTGCGGACGGCGCGGGAAGGGGGCACTCTCAACGATCCGCTCAATGACGAACTGATTGCGGCGGGAAAGGCGGAGGCGGGAAGGGCGGCAAAATCCCTGCTGGCGATGGCCGGTATTTTCGGCAACTTCGCCACGGACTTTCCCGATGCGGCGAAGCGGATTGTGGCGCAAAGCATGGCCAGCCTGAATTGCTGACGGTCGATATCAGGCCTTGCCGGTAAATTTCTCTTCGACGAAATCCGACATTTGCGCGATGTGCTTTTCGCCGAAACCGCCCTTCAGCGCTTCGTCCAGCAACTTGAGTGTGCAGGGGCCAATCACCGGCGAAATGCCCAGGCCCTGGCACATTTGCAGGGCGTAATTCACGTCCTTGCGGGCATTGACCATGGCAAAGGCAAGCTTGTCGGGAACACCGTCAATGGCGTTGGCCTTGATGAAATCCATCATGCCGGAGTGAAGCGGGCCCGCCGCCATGACGTCATATAGGATCTGCTTGTCGACCCCGGCGGCGGTGGCCATGCCAAAGGCCTCCGACATGGCCAGCGCCGTGGTCATGGCAAAGCAGTTGTTGATGAGCTTGATGGTGTGCCCGGCGCCAAGGTCGCCGACATGGAAGACGTTTTCCCCCAGCTGATCGAAGAGCGGTTTCATCGCCCGGTAGTCCTCGGCCCGGCCGCCGGCCATGATATTGAGCTTGCCTTCCAGCGCATGGGAGGGGGTGCGGCCCAGGGGTGCATCCATGTAGTGGCCGCCTTTGGCTTCCACCTCGGCGCCGAGGCGTTTTGTCGAGCCAGGCTCCGAGGTGCCAAAATCGATGATCATGGCGCCGGGCTTCATGCCGGCGAGGACGCCGGTTTCGCCCGCCATGGAGGCTTCGACCGCATCCGAGGTGGTGACGCAAAAACAGATGATGTCGGAGGCGGCGGCAAGCTCCTTGTAGCTTGTCGCCTCGGTGGCACCCCGCGCCACGAGATCCTCGATGCGTGTGCGGTTACGATGGGCGATGATGGTCAAGTCGTGGCCGTGATCCAGAAGACGCCTGCACATGGCATAACCCATGAGGCCGATGCCGATAAAACCGATTTTTTGGGTCATGGTTTTGTCTTTCGGTTGTGTGGCTGCACCTGATTGTTGCGTTGGTAATCAGCGCCAGCCCGCTCTGGATTCATGCGTTGAGAAGTCTCACGCCATCAACGCTGAGGGAACCCCACGTGTTTTAAAAAAACACGTGGGTCAGCCCCGGCCACACCAGCATGACCGACAGGGCCAGGAGCTGGATGAGAATGAACGGCATGAAGCCTCTGAAAATATCGACCAGCGAAATCTCCGGCGGGGCCACCGATTTGAGATAGAAGGCCGCGGGGCCAAACGGTGGCGACAGAAAACTCACCTGCATGTTCATGGTGAACAATACCCCAAACCAGATGGGTACGAAACTTGCCGGAATTAGGCCGATAAAGCCGATCTCGTCGACCGGCAGGCGGGTGACGATGGGCAGAAAGACCGGCATGACCAGAAGCACGATGCCGACCCAATCCATCAGGGCGCCCAGGATGAGAAAAATCAGCATCATCACCAGGATGATGCCCATGGTCGGCAGATCGGCGCCGATGATGAGATTGGCGACGTAGGTCGGGCCGCCGGCGATGGTGTAGGCGCCGGCCAGGGCGGTGGCGCCGAAGGTTACCCAGATGATCGTGCCGGTGGATTTTGTGGCGCGCATCAGCGATTCCTTGAGCAGCGTCCAGGTCAACTCGCCACGCAAGAAGGTCAATACCATCACCGCGACAACACCCATGCCGGCCGCCTCGGTGATGCCGGTAATCCCGCCGTAAATCGAACCGAGCACGACGCCAATGACCACCAGCGGCGGAATGAGACCCTTGCCCATGGCCCACGCCAGGGCACGGCGGTCCTTGCTCAAAAGTGTGAACAGACCCACCACGCAGGCGACCGCGGCCCCGCCAAGCCACATCATGGCATCCGGCGAAATCAGCCTGATGGGGTCGTCACCCTCCTCCAGAACCGCCTGACCCATGACGTGAATGAGCACCGCGCGCGCCAGCAACAGCGCCGCGGCCGGGCCGATCGTCATCATAAGCAGGCCGCCAAACAGAATGAACTTTTCCCGCGTTGTCGGATCACTGTCCTTGGGTTCGGGCAGCGGCGCATCCTCGGGGCGAAGCCGGGTGCGAATGATGATGTAGATGATGAAGAACGAGGCCAGCATGAAGCCGGGCAAAAAGGCGGCGGTAAAGAGCGACTTGATCGAGGTTTCGGTCACCAGGCCATAGATGATCAGCACGATCGACGGCGGGATCATGGTGCCAAGGCTGCCGCTGGCGCAGATGGTGCCGACGGCCAGGTTGCGGGAATAGCCCAGGCGCAGCATCTGCGGCAGGGCGATAAGGCCCAAAAGCACCACCTCGCCGCCGATAATGCCCGACATCGCCGCCATGATGATGGCCATGATGGCGGTGACGATGGCAATGCCGCCGCGGGTCCTTGAAAGCCAGATATTGAGGCTGGAATACATATCCTTGGCGATGCCCGATCGTTCGAGCAAACTCGCCATGAAGATGAACAGCGGCACCGATATGATGACGTAGTCGGTCGTCAGCCCGTATATGCGCTGGGCCAGGATATTGAGCGGGCCGGTGCCGAATTCCCGGAACAGGATGTCGGGCCCGAACCTGAGCACAAGCACAAACACGGCCAGGAAACCGGACGCAAATCCCAGCGGCATGCCGATGGCCAAAAGGGCCAGCATCGCCAGCAGAAGGAGCAAGGATAAAGTGCCGATATCCATGTTGACGGTCTTTCCTAGGCGTGCGGGGCAAAAATCGTTTGCGGACAAGAATTAAGGATCATCCCGGCGATCCGGGGGGTCGATCGATCTCGCTCATGTGGCAAGGTCAATCAACGTATTCCTCTGCCACTTCCTTGACGAGGTCGTGAACCTCCTTCTCCCGGTTCCAATCATAGACAAGATTAAAAATAGACTGGATGGCCAACAGAACCACAATGACAAGAACCAGCGGTTTCATTACCGCCGGAATGGGTGGATCCCAGGCGGTGCCGAAGGTCTCCCAACGCATCAACTTGGCCCAGGCTTCGCCAAAACCGCCATAGACGACAGCGGTGGAAAAGATGCAGATCAGCACGGTGGATATGGTATCGAACACTCGCTGCACCGGCCGCGAGCACAGATCGTATAGGATAAAAATCCGGATATGGCCGCGTTGCTGCATGACATAAAGGCCGGACAGCAAATAGGTCATGCCGCCAAGCCACAGCGACAGCTCGTTCACCCAGAGCGTCGGGCGTTCGAAAACATAACGCATGACGACTTCGTAGAACATGATCGCCACGATGGCGGCGATGAAGGCCATGGCGATGCGGCTGACGGCCAGCGAGATGCGGTCCATCGGATTGGTGATTTCGTGCTCAACCATGGCGCCCCCCGGAAAAGCCGGCCAATTGGGGCCGACCGCATTGACCGCCAGACAATGGCGGGCCCCGGAGGACCCGCCATCCAGCGGTGTGGTCGTGTTACCCGGGGTCTACTCTTTGATCAGACCAAGGATCTTCATGAACGCGATGTGGCTATCGACCAGCTCGCGCGCTTCAGGCGTCTTGTCGGCCCACCCTTGCCAGGCTTTCTGGGCCGCGACCCGGAAGTTCCTGCGGTCCTCGGCGGACCAATCCCACAACTTGATGCCTTGGGCGCGCAGTTTGGTTGCGGCTTCTTCGTTGGCCACTTCGAACTGCAGGGCGGTCTGGAAGGCCAGTTTTTCCATCGCGACTTCGATGATGCGCTGAATATCCGCCGGCAGGCCGTCCCAAACTTTCTTGTTGATGGCCAGATGGTCCGAAGGCATGGAATGGAAGCCCGGATAGGTGGCGTGCTTGACGATATCGTAAAGGCCAAGATCGACGTTGGACGCAAGCACGGTGGCGTCGGCGCCGTCGATGATGCCGGTCTCAAGGGCGGTGAAGATTTCGGTGAAATCCATCACGATCGGGCTGGCGCCCATCTCGGCGAAAATCTCCGTTTCCAGGCCCGGAGGCGAGCGGAATTTCCAGTCCTTGAGGTCGGCGGGGCCACGTAGCGGCTTGGAGGAGGACAGGGATTCCTGGCCGAAAATCCGCCAGCCGATAAGCTGCATGCCGTATTGGTTGTAAAGCTTGTTGGCCTTTTCCAGACCGCCGCCGTAGTAGAGCCAGGCATATTGCTGCCACGGCGTGTCATAGCCGCCCATGATATCGCCAACGAACTGGAAGGCGGGGTTTTTGCCGGTCTGATAGGCGCCGCCGGTAAAATCGCCATCGAGGATACCGGTGGCGGCGGCATCGAAAGTTTCAACCGATTTGACCACCGAGGACGACCAGAACATTTCGATCTTGACGCGATTTTGCGTCATGACATGAACATCATCGACGAATTTTACGATGAGCTGGCCGGATTTGGACTCTTGCGGGAAATGCACCTGGACACGGAGCGTATATTCCTGCGCCGACGCTGCGGCAACACCGAACACCAGGCTTGCGCCCAGAACGGCAAGCGTCAATTTACGAAAAAATTTCATTAGTATTCCTCCCAAATGAATCGTCTGTGACAGGACATCCGCTAACCACCGCTGTGGATTTAGCATCGTCACCCGCATTTCGGCCCTGCCATCCGAATACGGCGTGTTGGCATATCTGTTTGGCTAATCCGGGATATCTTTGTTCGCGGATCAAACCCTTTTTCTTACCTGGCGGTCTATTTCCCGCACAATTTGGTAAGACCAAATTTGTCAATGGCCGGCACGCTAGCTGGTGCGACACATTCCCGCAACCATCAATACGTGTTCTGCCCCGCCCAAATCGGCCCGGCTCGCCCTGCCCGCCCCTGGCGGCGGAACCGGGGTCAGGCGCAAATCGGGGCATCACCGGTCCAGCGATGGAAATAGCCGACGTCTTCGGTGGCGGCGAGGCGCGCCCGGGCCTTGGCCCACAGCCCTGCCCATTTTTCCGCATCACGCAACTCGGTTTCCGGCGCCGAGCGGCTCCGGGCGACAAATCCAGGAAACTGCGGCCGGCCCGAGATCTCTCCGGTGCGGCTGTAGCGCAAATCGAAACTCCACCGCATCCGGTCGCTGCGATTGGGCAGCGAGCCGTGGATGGTCATCGGATGAAAAAGCACCACCCCGCCGGGGCCGACCGGCATGGGCCGCACGTCCGACCGGTCGAACAGTGTCTCTGGAATACCAAGCTGGGGGATGGGGCAATGTTCGAGCAATTCGCCGCGATGGCTGCCCGGCACCACCATCAGACAACCATTTTCCTCGTCCGCCTCGGACACCGCCACCCAGGTGGTGAGAACATTGACCCCGTCGGCCTCGGCGCGGCCAACGGCGCGGTCCTGGTGCCATTGCGTGGCGACGATGTGGGAGTTGGCGATTTCCCCCACCAGCCGGTCCTGGCGCGGTTTCATGCGGACATGCTGTATCGGGCACGAGGTGATTTCGGGGCCAAGCAACGCCTCGGCGACGTCGAGCAGGCCCTCGCAGGTCAGAAGATCGAAAACCGCGGGGCCGGTGTGCATCGGCGTATCGGCGCGAATGCCGCCGAGCGGCAACGAGATGTCCATCGGCGAAAAAAAATTGCACCCCGAAGCATAGGCCGACACCAGTTTGTCGCCAAACGACTGGTCCAGAACGCAAGCGTCAAGACGACCCTTTGCCACCCAGCCTGCAACCAGGCCGTGGAGCAGGGCTTCATACTCTTCGATCAGAGGCGCCAGAATCCGGGTGCGATCGACAACGTCTTCGAGAACCAGATATCCGTTTTCATCGAAAAAGCCGATCTGATCGTCGGTCAACACTGACATGGCCGCGCCCTCGCGCATTTGTATTTTGCAAGAAACACAAGTGTCCTACCTTCGCCGCGGTCATGTCAACCCTTGCCGCGGCAATAGCAACAGCCGCATCGATATTGGGCGGGCGCTGGACAAAAACGCCTGGAGCATTTTTATTCAGACGGCTCCGGCCCGCTCCTCCACCCTGGTTTTTCGTTGATTAAGTCTGTGCCATCCCGCCCCCCCACCCGGCCACCCCATAGATTGTATCCTGGGGGTGGCCGGGTGGGGGAGCGGGATGGCACAGACTAAATCAACGAAAAACCAGGGTGGGAGAGCAGGCCGGGGCCGTCTGAACAAACAAACCTAAAGCGGCCGGCGGGCCTTGAAAGCCTGGGTCAGGGTGCCCTCGTCGAGATAATCGAGCTCGCCCCCCACCGGCACGCCGTGGGCCAGCCGGGTGACCGCAACCCCGCTGGGCTCAAGCAGATCGGTAATATAATGAGCGGTGGCCTGGCCATCCACCGTGGCGTTCATCGCCAGCACCACTTCTTTTATCCCGCCCTGGGCAATGCGGCCGAGAAGGCCGGCAAGATTGAGGTCGTCCGGGGTGATGCCATCAAGGGCCGAAAGAATGCCGCCGAGCACATGGTAGCGGCCCGAATATGTGGCGGCGCGTTCCAGCGCCCACAGATCGCCAACCTCCTCGACCACGCACAGCATCTCCGTATCGCGCCTGGGGTCGCGGCACAGCAGACACGGGTCGGTCACATCGACATTGCCGCACTCACCGCATTCGACAACCTTGTCGGCAACCTCGCGCGCCGCCCGGGCCAGTGGTTCGAGCAGTTGCTCGCGGCGCTTGATCATGGTCAGCGCCGCGCGCCGGGCCGAGCGCGGCCCCAGCCCCGGCAGGCGGGCAAGCAGCTGGATCAGTTTTTCAATTTCGGGGCCGGCGGTCGCCATTGTGTGGGAAATCTCGCGAAAATTCGGATCAATGGCAAAGGTTAGACCATTGCGGCATCTACAGTCCCAGATTGAATCCCGGAGGAAGCGGCAACCCCCCTGTGAGGGCTTTCATCTTCTCCGCCGTCGCCGTCTCAAGCTTTGATTTGGCGTCGCCATGGGCGGCGACAATCAGATCCTCGACAATCTCCGCTTCATCGGGCTGCAACAAGGTGGGGTCGATTTTCACCGACCGCAATGCCCCCTTGCCGTTCAGCGTAACCTGAACCGCGCCACCGCCGGCAACCCCATCAACGGTCATCTCCTCCAATTGATCCTGCATTTCCTGCATTTTCGCCTGAAGGTCCTTGGCCTGCTTCATAAGGCCCATAATATTAGTCATTTTTGCATTCCCGGTCGCGCGCTGCGTGCTCCTCGCCTCTTGTTACTAGGTTTCCCGCAACACTGGAGCCTGACATTTGGCCCACCTTTCGCAGAAGCCCTGATGTTCAATCTTCTGCCCGCAGGTTACCGCACCGCACATGGATTACCAAAACAAGTTCCTCAAGACAGGCAGAGGGCGGACTTTTTGTTGAATAACCGGGCGCTGGCGGACGCACCATCCGCCCGGACCCTTGTAATTTGGCTGGCGCACCCCCAAAAGAACCAGATGACAAGTTCCGTGTCGATCCAGCTGGGCGTGGCCAAAAATCACATCGACGGAGCTACCGAACTCTATTGCCAGGCGCTTCAGGAGAAGATCACCCCTTTCCTGGGACCACCGGAGCGTGCGGCGCCTTTTCTGGCTTCGGGCCTGGTCGCAGATCGCGCCTTTGTGGCATTGGCCGCTGGCGAGGTCGTCGGCATCGCCGGATTCAAATTGGCGGGGAGAGATCTGTTCAGACCGTCATTGGGCAGTTTCTTTCGCGAATATGGTCTGTCAGCACCCCTTCGTCTTGGGGCCCTGGCCCTTTTGGAGCGTAAAGAGGAACCTGATTGCCTACTGATGGACGGCCTTGCTGTGGCAAAATCCGCTCGCGGGCAAGGCATAGGCACCAGACTTCTCGCAAGTATTGAAGCTTATGCTATTTCACTTGGCAAACGCAGCATCCGGCTCGATGTGATCGATACCAATCCCGCCGCCCGGCGCCTCTACGAACGGTTGGGGTTCGTGGCCCAAAAGACCGAGAATGTCGGTCCGCTGCGGGTCGTGCTGCCGTTTCGGCAGGTCACCGAAATGAGAAAATACCTCGGCCCGTAAGCCGTAAACTGCCGTTTAATAACAGCCCTCACGCCTTCTTGGCGGCATCGGTCCCGTCCATGGTTGCGGCATCGGAGGTATCGGGCTCGCGGATATCGACGATCCTGGCGCCGGGGAAGCGGTCCATCACCGCCTGAACCACCGGGTGGGCGGCGGCGTCCTTTTCGCGCTTGTCGGTTACCTCGTCGCGTTCCTCGCGAAGGGTTTTGCCGCCCGCATCGGCGGTGATCGACACCACCCATTTGCGTGCCGTGGCGCGTTCCAGGGTGCGGCCGAAACGAAAGGCAAGATC
>UOEM01000098.1_pt1 | contig 20115 bp, 17 predicted proteins | sample 1988661 | NCBI WGS metagenome assembly UOEM01 (sample SAMEA4712195, study PRJEB27164) | hydrothermal vent metagenome | biome: marine basaltic hydrothermal vent biome; feature: marine hydrothermal vent; material: mineral | place: Pacific Ocean | collected 2011-06-14/2011-07-23 | depth 1719 m | reverse complement strand
CCGATCTGTTCAATATCCTGTTGCAGGTCATGGATCATGGCGCCCTTACCGATCATAACGGCAAAAAGGTCGATTTCCGCAACGTCATCCTCATCATGACCACCAATGCCGGGGCGTCCGAAATGGCCAAGGAAGCCATCGGTTTTGGCAGCACCAAGCGCCAGGGCGACGACGAGGAGGCGATCAAACGCCTGTTCACGCCCGAATTCCGCAACCGGCTCGATGCCGTTATCCCCTTTGCCGGGCTCGACCTCGACATCATCCGCCGGGTGGTGGAAAAATTCGTCATCGAGCTTGAAGCCCAGTTGGACGACCGCAACGTCACCATCTCGCTCACCGAGGCGGCAACCGACTGGCTGGCCCGGGAGGGATATGATGAAAAATTCGGCGCCCGGCCGCTGGCCCGGGTTATTCAGGAGCACATCAAAAAGCCCCTGGCCGACGAGGTATTGTTCGGCCGCCTGCGCCGCGGCGGCTCGGTAAAAGTGCTGACAGAAGAAAAGGACGGCGGCAAGACCGGGCTTGGATTTGAAATCGAAGAACCTGAGGCGCGCAAACCTAGGCCGAAGAAACCCGCCAGGCCCAAAGCGGCCAAAGCCCCCCGCAAAGCCCCCAAGAAACGCACTCCCAAAAAGGGCGACAATGGCGGCAAGGGCGGCGGTTCGGTGCCCAAGGTGCCGCTGCTGGTGGACTGAGGCGGTTCGGGCTTGCGAAGCGAGTGGGGGTGACAGTGACAATGCCTCTCTCCCTCGTCATTCCGGGCCCTCGTCATTCCGGGACACGCCGGAATCCACTACGATGGTTTGACCTGATTTGACGGCTGCAATGGAGTCCGGCGTGTCCCGGAATGACGACACAGAGGGGCTCAAAGACCGGCTGTCCTCAGCCGCCGGCCAGCGCCGCCCGCAGCCGTTCCGCATTGGCCTTTAGTCCCGCATCGTCGGCCATTCCCCCTGTATGGGGACGCAAAGCCACGCCTTCAAAGCGCGGTATGACGTGGGTGTGCAGGTGAAAGACCACTTGCCCGCCGGCGGGCTCGTTGAACTGCTGCACGGTAATACCGTCAGCGCCAAAAGCCTTCACCTGCGACCGGGCGATTTTCTGCACCGTGGCGGCCATGGCGGCGAGGTCGGCGGGGTCGGCATCAAGCATATTGCGCGCCGGCGCCTTGGGCAGAACCAGGGCATGGCCGTCGGCGCGCGGGCTGATGTCCATGAAGGCCAAGGTCATATCGTCCTCATAGATCTTGTGGCACGGCAACTCGCCGCGCAGGATCTTGGCGAATATGTTCTGATCGTCGTAAGGGGGCTTGGTCATGGGGGTCTCGCTAAGTGGTTGATTGTTTTTTCCAGTTGGATGGGCTTTTTCGAAATGGCCCGTGCCCGGACAATATAGCGCGCTCCAATTCTACGTGTTGCCGCTCCTCTTCAAGATAATCGGCAATGGCCCGCGCCAGGCCGGGGTGACGTATGTGGTGGGCCGAATAGGTGGTGACCGGCATATACCCGCGCGCCAGTTTGTGCTCCCCTTGCGCGCCCGCTTCAACGGTTTTGAGCCCATGTGCGATGGCATAGTCCATGGCCTGATAATAGCAGACCTCGAAATGCAGAAACTCGTGGGTTTCAAGGCAGCCCCAATAGCGGCCAAAAAGCGTATCGGCGCCGATGAGGTTCAGCGCCCCGGCGATATAGGTGTCATTTTGTTTGGCCATGACCAGCAGAACATGGGCGGACATGGCGGCGCCCAGAGATTCGAAAAACTGGCGGTTGAGGTAAGGCTCGCCCCATTTGCGCTCGCCGGTATCGAGGTAGAAGCGGTAAAAGACATCCCAGTGATGGGGTTTGATTTGAGCGCCGGTCAAAAGTTCGATTTTTATGCCTCCCGCCAGGCTCCGCGCCCGCTCCTTGCGGATGGCTTTGCGTTTGCGCGCGTTCAACTGGGCTAGGAAGGCGTCAAAATCGGTGTACCCGGCATTATGCCAATGGAACTGGCGGTCGGTGCGCGGCAAAAAACCCACCGCCCTGAGCCCGGCCATCTGTCCCTCTTCGACAAAGGCGACATGGGCGCTTGAGGCGCCGAGCCGGGCGGTAAGTTCCTTGATCGCCCCGGCCATTGCCTGAATGGCGAACCCCCGGTCGACCCCCGGCGCGATCAGGATGCGTGGCCCGGTAACCGGGGTGAACGGCACCGAACATTGCACCTTGGGGTAATAGTCGCCGCCGGCGCTTTCAAAAGCCTGGGCCCAGCCCTGATCAAAAACATATTCGCCCATGGAGTGGGACTTCAGGTAGGCGGGCATGACGCCCAGGGTGCGGCCCGAGCCGTTCTGGAGCCAAAGGTGTTGGGGCAGCCAGCCGGTTGGGGCGCCGATGCAAGCCGATGCCTCAAGCGCTTGAAGAAAATCGAAGGTCACGAAGGGGTTTGACGGGTGGGGCCCGGCCGTGGCGGCAAGACAGCTGTCCCAGGCAGATTTTCCAATGTCGGCGATGGCGCAAACCACGACGACCCTGAGGTCCGCCGTCTTGGCGGTGTTCTCCGTCATGGCGCGAAAAAGGGCGCCGGAACCGGTCCGGCATCCCGGGGCGGGGGCGGCACATCAGTCTTCTGGGCGAAAACCTTCGAAGATAATCTGATCGGCATGGGCTTTGGCGGTTTCCCGGTGCTCCTGGGTCTTTACTGTCCAGGCCAAAATCGGCAGGCCGAACCGCCGCAGCAGTGACGGGGCCAGGGACGGCAGATCCCGCACATCATACGCGATAAAATGCGGCAAGACCCACGGCGCATCCAAAAGGTGGCGCAGGCGGAATTTTCTTGCCGCCGTCAGGCCGTAGTTGGCCGGGACATGTTTGAAGTGGCCCGAGACAAGCCCCCTTGGCAGGGCCGGTGCAAGATCTTTCAGCCGGCCAACGATATGGGGCGAAAACGACATGGCGGCGACCGGCCCGTCATAGGACAAAAGAGATTTGACCACATGGGTTTCCAGCGCGCGGTCCGGTGTGTCGGGCCCGGTTTTGATTTCCACGAGAAGGTCGGCGCGGCCATCGACGATGGCCAGAAACTCGTCAAGGGTGAGTATCCTGTCGCCGGTTCCGCGAAGCTTGACCTTGCCCAGTTCGGCAACGCTGTAGCCGGCAACCGGGCCGGTGGAGCGGGTGAGCCGGTCCAGGGTGGCGTCATGGAAAACGACCACACCATCGGCCGCCAGGTGCACGTCGCACTCGACGGTGTAGCCCCCGGCAATGGCGGCTTCGGCGGCGGTTGCGGTATTTTCGATCACGCCGGCAGCGCTGTCGTGAAGGCCGCGATGGGCGATGGGCCTGGTTGTTAGCCAGGGCGGCGCCGGCATGGGTCAGCTCACTTCGAACATGGCATCGACTTCGACCGCGACGCCAAAGGGAAGGCTGGTGGTGCCGACGGCGGCGCGGGCGTGACGGCCGGCCTCGCCCAGAACCTCGACCATGAGATCCGAGGCGCCGTTGGCAACCTTGGGATGGTCGGTAAAATTGGCGGTCGCGGCGACAAACACGCCCAACCGCAGACAGGCGGTGATGCGGTCCAGATCACCGCCAAGCGCCCCGGACGCCTGGGCCAGGACATGCAGGCCGCAGAGCCGGGCCGCGGCGATGCCGTCCTCAAGGTCGATACCCGCTCCCAAAACACCGACAAAGACAGGCTTGCCGTCGGCGATCGGCACCTGGCCGGAGACGATCAGCAGGTTGCCCGTGCGGCGCACCGGCACATAATTGGCGGCCGGCACCGCGGCCCTGGGCAGGGTTATTCCCAAGCTCTTCAGCTTCGCATTCACGTTTCCAGCCATGTCCACGTCTCCCGATATCTCAATATTGCCGCAACCCGATGCCAGATCTTTCACCGGGCCGGGCAGGAAATTCGGGGGGTATGTGCAAGAATTTTGCGTGTAGCGCAAGCCCTTTCGGCTTGACACTTGGCTGTGCACCGCGCCTCCTTCCCAGGGCCAATCAAGGATGACCAAACCAGCATGAACATTTTGTCCGCCAGCTCCGGTTTTGATCGATCAGGCCCTTCGACTTGTAAGCGCTTACATTACTGTGTCGCCATCAGCCTTGCCCTGGTGCTGCCCCCGGTGGCGCAAATCGCCGCCGCTGCCCCCGGCACGGTTACCCTGGCCCCGCATCGCGCCGTCTACGACATGGTGCTGAACCCGGTTTCGGGCTCCGGACAAAGCGCGGCGGGCAAGGGGCGGATGGTCTATGAAATTCGCGGCGCGGCGTGCAAGGGCTACTCCATTTCCATGCGCTGGGTCACCGAACGCGGCGGCACCGGGGACGGTGGCGGTCTTGAAGACCTGCAATATGTGTCCTGGGAAGCCGGAAACGGCGATAATTTTACCTTTTCCTCAACCCGGTATGTGGACCGCCGCATTGTCGAGGAGATGGAGGCCAGCGCCACCAAGGGCAAGGACGGCGGGCCGGGCAAAATTGAATTGAACACACCGAAAAAGGCAGTTGCGGTTTTGCCCGCGGGCACGATTTTTCCCACCGAACATGTGCGCATGGTGATCGCGGACGCCCTGGCGGGCAAAACGGTCCGGAACGATCGGGTCTATGATGTTTCCGACGACGGCACGTCGATCTACAACACCTTCGCGCTGATAACGCCGCTGCCCGTAGCGACCCGTGCCGAGGGCCTGGCCAAGGTGCCGTCATTGAGCGAGGTGCAGGGCTGGTCGGCCAATATCAGCTATTTCCTCAAAGGCGAGGAGAGTTCGGGCGAGGAAGTCCCCGATTTTGAGCAAACCTTCGCGCTTTTCGCCAATGGCGTGTCCACCCACATGCGCCTTGGAACCCCCAACGTCATCATCGAAGCCACCCTCAACCAGATTGAGTTCCTCCCCAAGGTGGCGTGTTAGAGCATCTTCCGCGCCGGCGGCCCCGGCCCGCTCCCCCTATCGGGGACACCCCAACGATTTGACCCAAGGGGTGGCCGGGGAGCGTGCGCTGGTGTCGAATGCGGCGAAAGCTCATGGGGCTGTGGTTTGGGCTGAATACCTCCCAAACCTACGTCGTGCCCGGGCCTGCTGGTCACTCCAGGTCACGCCGGAAACCACTTCACTCCCATGCCCGGCCCTTGCCGATGACCTTGTCGCCAAAACGTTTTTTGAGATCGTCCAGGGTGCGTTCCACCTTGGCCCGCCGCTGGGCGCCGGTGGCGAAAAAGTCGGCCGGAGGGCAACCCTGGGCCGCCGGGTGATCAAGGTCGGTGAAGCCTACGCCGATAAGCCGGAATGCGGTGCCATCCCCCCCCTTTGTCAGCCCCTTGTCGACCTCCTTGGCCAGCAGCGGTTTTACGGCGCCGAACAAGTCATCGGCGAGTTGTGTCGGCTTGGCGAACCGGCAATTGCGGGTGCGGGTGCGGAAATCTGTGGTTTTGAGTTTCAGGACCGCCGTGGCGCCATGGTGCCCGCCGGCCTTGGCCCGGCTCGCCACCTGCTCGCAGAGCCGCCACAGACGCACCTCCAGAGCTCTGGGATCGGTGATGTCGTGGGCGAAGGTGGTTTCGGCGCTGATGCTTTTGGCGGGTCGTTTTGGGGTGACGCGGCGGTTGTCGCGGCCGCACGCAAGGCTCGCAAGCCGGGCGCCCAGCTTGCCGAAGCGTGCCCGCAGCCATTTGGGGTCGGCGGATTGAAGGTCGCCCATGGTTTTCAGGCCCGCCGCCGCCAGTTGCCGCCCGGTAACCGCGCCCACGCCCCAGATATCGGTGACCTTTCGGGGGCTGAGAAAGTCCAACGTTTCTTCCCTGCCGATTACCGAAAACCCTCGCGGCTTGTCCAGGTCCGACGCCAGCTTGGCGAGGAACTTGTTGTGGCTGAGGCCGACCGAAACGGTGATGCCGATCTCCACCTCGATCCGGCGGGCCAGATTGATCATCGACACCGCCGGGGTCATGCCGTGCAGGGCTTCGGTGCCCGAAAGGTCCAAAAAGGCCTCGTCGATCGAGACCGGCTCCACCAGCGGGGTCAGAGCTTGCATCAGCCGGCGGATGCGGCGGCTTTCGGTGACATATTTTTCCATGTCCGGCTTGATCACCACCGCCTCGGGGCAGGCCTTGAGGGCCTTGAACATCGGCATGGCCGAGTGGATGCCATGGATGCGGGCGATGTAGCAGGCCGTTGACACCACGCCGCGCCGCCCGCCGCCGATAATCACCGGTTGGTCGGTCAGTTCGGGCCGGTCGCGTTTTTCGACCGAGGCAAAAAACGCATCGCAGTCCAGATGGGCGATCTCCAGGCAGCCGATTTCATCGTGGCGGGCCAGCCGCGGGCTGCGGCAGGCCGGGCACCGGTTGCCGCCGCCAGCCGCCGCCCCGCAATCGCGGCAGTTTCCGGGCACAAATTGCACCGGGCCGGCGGCGGCGGGCTCTGGGTCCTTGGAACTCACGCTCCACCTTGCGTGTTCATGGTTTGTTTGTGGGGCGAGTTTAGGCCTTAACGACGAAAAAGCAATACCGCCACGACTGGCAGTCGGGCACCCGCCGCCGCTATGTCCACAACCATGCCGCGCCACGGGCGCCGCTGGCATCGCCATGGACCGGGGGGGCAAGGGTTAAATTGGCGTGGTCGGCAAAAATGTACGGGGCGGCGAGGGCGGGCACGACATTGTAAAGATGTTCAAGTTGCGAAAGACCGCCGCCAAGCACGACGATATCGGGATCCAGAATATTGACGATCATCGCCAGCCCCCGCCCCAGCCGGCTGGCGTGGCGATCCAGGCAGCCTTGCGCGGCGGCATCGCCGCCGGCTGCCGCCGTAACGATGGCCTCGCCGGTCAGGCGGCGGCCGCCGGCGCGCTCATAATCGTCTTCCAGGCCGGTGCCCGAAAGCCAGGTTTCAAGGCAGGAGCGCTGTCCGCACCAGCAATCGGGGCCGGGGCGCTCATCGTCCCTGGCCCATGGCAACGGCACATGGCCCCATTCGCCGGTGGCGCTGTGGGGGCCGGACAGCAGCGATCCGTCATGGACGATGCCGCCGCCGCAGCCGGTGCCGACAATGACGCCAAAGACGGTGCGGTGACCCTTGCCGGCGCCATCGGTGGCCTCCGACAGCGCCAGGCAGTCGGCATCGTTGGCGGTGCGCACGGCGCGGCCCAGCTTGGCTTCAAGGTCGGCGGGGAAACTCCTGCCGTTGAGCCAGGTGGAATTGGCGTTCTGGAAGACCCCGGTGCGCGGCGAGATCGATCCCGGGGTGGCGACGCCGACAGTGCCGGTTCCTCCCGCTTGGGTCTCTAGTTTCGCAACGACGGCGGCGATAGCATCCAACGCGCCGTCATAGTCGTCCTTTGGGGTGGCAACGCGGGTGGAGGCCAAAACATCGCCCCCGGCGTTCAAGGCCATTCCGGCAATTTTTGTCCCGCCAAGGTCGATACCGATTTGTAGGTCCGTCATGATCCCGCCTTGCATTTTTATATTCGATTTTGCTTCAAGATATAGCGTGCCGCCTCGTCCCAGTCGCCGGTAAGCAGGCCAACCCTTACGCCCCAGCGGACATGGGCGCCAAATTCGGCATCGGGCACCAGGTGGATAATGTTGATATTCGGCGCCTCTTCAACCGCCGATGATATTTGGATCGGGCTGTCATCAAGGAAAAAACCGCGGCGGCAACCCCTGATGCCGTCTGGGTCAGGTTTTTTGCACCGGGCAGGGCGGCCCGCTCGCCGATGCACAGCCGATCCAGATTGGGTGCCGGCAAGAGGCCATTGTGCAAAAAAATACGCCCTTGGTCACGCCGTGCCTTCCATTTGGTGCCCGCCAAGGGCGCGCAACGCCGCTGCCGCCGCATCGGGCGAATGTCCGCTGGCGGCGGCAAAATCGATCAAAGTCCGCTCGTCGCCGGCAACATGGGCCAGCACCCCGGCCAGAAACGCCGGCTCCCGGGCCGCCTGGCGCAAGCGGTCCATATCAATTCCGGTCATGGCAACAAACCGGTGCAGGCGCTTCTCGTCCCCGGCCAGAAATGCCAGAACATCGATGGCAATACGTTCAGCCTCGTCGGTGGTCATGCGAAAGCGGTATCCTTATATTTAGATCCAGAGGCGTCGAAGGGTCCGGCAGGTTCGGAAAGGTTAAAGCGTTGGTTACGAAATCCTGCTCAACTGAGCGAGATTGCCACCTGCGTATCTTATGACCTGTGGCGCGTGCTGTAACGGATGGCTGTACCAATTATGGACGGAACGCAAACCCGGCCCCTGGCCGACAGCTTCAGCGAGGTGCCGCATATGGTAGCCCAGATTCCCACGGCAAAGACCGTTCTGATTGTTGAGGACAACGAGCTGAACATGAAGCTTTTCAACGACTTGTTGGAAGCCCATGGCTACCGGACCCTGCAGACGCGCAATGGGCTCGAAGCCATCGATATCGCCCGCGCCAAACAGCCCGACCTGATCCTGATGGACATTCAACTGCCCGAGGTTTCCGGCCTTGAGGTGACCAAATGGCTGAAGGAAGATGATTCGCTGCGCCACATCCCGGTTATCGCGGTTACCGCCTTTGCGATGAAGGGCGATGAGGAAAAGATCCGCCGCGGCGGTTGCGAGGCCTATATTTCCAAGCCGATCTCGGTTGCATCCTTCCTCGATGCCATCGACGGTTTTCTGAAAGAAACCACATGAGCGCACGGGTCCTGGTCGTCGACGATGTGCTGGCCAACGTCAAACTCCTGCAGGAGCGTCTGACGGCGGAGTATTTCGAGGTCATGACGGCGAGCTCCGGCGAAGAGGCCCTGGCGGCCGCGGGCAAGATGGCCCCCGATATTGTCCTGCTCGATGTCATGATGCCGGGGATGGACGGGTTTGAGGTCTGCCGGCGGCTCAGGGCCGACCTTCGCACCCAACACATCCCGGTCATCCTGATCACCTCGCTGGAAAGCCCCGCCGATCGGGTTCAGGGCCTTGAGGCCGGCGCCGACGATTTTCTGACCAAGCCGATCGACGATGTCGCGCTGCTGGCCCGGGTGCGTTCCCTGGTGCGCCTGAAGATGATTACCGACGAGTTGCGTTCCCGTTCCGCCACCGGCGAGCGCATGGGGATTGTCGAGCCCTTGCTGTTCGCTGACATCAATGTCGATAGCCGCGCCCGCATTTTGCTGATCGACGACCGGCCCTATTCGGTGGAGCGGTTAAAGGCCGTGGTTTCGGACGTCCACGATATCGAGGCCGTCGCCGATCTCGACCAGGCTCTCTTACGGGCCTCCTCCGGCGAATTCGATATGGCGATCGTATCCCTCACCCTGTCGGGCGCCGATGGCCTGCGGCTGTGTTCGCACCTGCGGTCGGTGGAGGGTACGCGCACCCTGCCGATCCTGGTGCTTTCGGAGCCCGAGGACAGCAAACGCCTGGCGCGTGCTCTTGATATCGGCGTCAACGATTATCTGGTGCGGCCCATCGAACGCAATGAGCTTCTGGCCCGGGTGCGCACCCAGTTGCGCCATCGCCGTTACGCCGAACAGTTGCGCGCCGATGTCGAGCGGTCGATGAAACTGGCGGTGACCGACGAGCTGACCGGGCTTCACAATCGCCGCTATATGGAAAGCCATCTCACAACCCATATCGACACCGCCATCGACACCAACAAATCCCTGTCGATCCTGCTGTTCGATCTCGATTATTTCAAATCGGTCAACGACACCCATGGTCACGAGGCCGGTGATATTGTGCTGACGCAGATCGGCGGGATCGTCACGGACAATATCCGCGGCTCGGATCTGGGGTGCAGGTATGGGGGCGAGGAATTTGTCGTCATCATGCCGGGACGGAGCCTTCGCACCGCGCGCGAAGTTGCCGACCGGTTGCGTTCGGTGGTCGAGGCCACCGAGTTTGAAATCCCCAATGGGGCAGAGCCTCTTAAAATCACCATATCCATAGGTGTTGCCGCCCTTCAAGGCCCCGATGATACCCCGCTCAGCCTCCTGCGCCGCGCCGACAGGGCGCTCTATCTGGCCAAGGATGGCGGGCGCAATCAGGTTATCGTCGAGGCCGACAAGGCGGCATGAGCCCCCCCGGAGGGCAGGCGGACGCGGAACTGCTGCAATGCTCCGGGCCGTTTGATTTTAATTGTCGTCACAAAAAAAACGTTGTCCGGCAAACAATATGGCATCCATCCTTAGTCTCGCCTTTTTTCGACGTAAGATCGTGAAACAGCGGACTTGGCCTCGGGGGGGCCGTTAAGGTAAACCGTTTACAAAGAATTGCGAAGTAGCCGGTCTGACGCCTGTAAACCGTTGTTTTTTTCGTCTGGCGGAGTATGTTGGCTCCACCAAATTTGTGGGGCCCGGATTAACCGGGTAATACGAAAGCGGCGCCGGGATAAAACTTTCGTCTTTATTCCGCAAAAGACAGCACAGGTCAGTCTTCGGCGCCCTTCGCCCACAGAAAAACCTCGCGGGTTTGCTCAGGTCCGCCGCATCTCCTGGGTTCCGTGAGGTTGGTCGACTGAGGGTGGTTTGAGTGGCCTCCTCGACGGACACTGCCCTCAGTCGGCCACTCAAGCTCCCAGGCAAGCTCCCAGGCAAACGTCCCCTATATGAATAGGGGGCGTTTTTTTATGAGTAAATTCGGATGCGCAATCAAACCCCGGGCAAAACTGCCGGCGATGCCCGGTTATTGCTCCGGGCAGCTGCGGGGTGCGCAATATAAATGGTTTCAGTGAGAATATACTTCGGCGAATAGCTTGGAAGCCATTGGCAAGGGCCCGCCCCTGGCGGCCCGGCCTTATTTGATTTTGGTTTCCTTGAATTCCACGTGCTTGCGCGCCACCGGGTCGTATTTCCTCATGACCATTTTTTCGGTCATGGTGCGGGCGTTCTTTTTGGTCACGTAGAAAAACCCCGTGCCGGCGGTGCTTTCAAGCTTGATCTTCAGGGTTGTCGGTTTGGCCATGGGAGTTTCCTTTGTCTGGTCGCGCAAGGGAGATAGGGGCATCGGCGCCGGGCTGTCAAGGCTATCCGCCAGGGGGCGGGTGTTCTTCTTTAGCCAGCGGGGATCCAGTCCCGCTTGATCCGTCCGTGGCGGTTATCGAAAAACGGCAATGGGCGGACCATGCGGCCTTTGGCAAGCTCGGACAGCCGCGCCTGGGCCTCATCGAGCACGGTGCGGGTGATTGGCGCCAGATCGGTGGCGCGGGCCGCATCAAAACCGATCCATCCGACATCATTCAACTCACCATCGGCGGCTGGACCGGCATTGGCGGCCAGGTGAGATGCGTCGGCCAGAAAGAACCTGGTGTCGAAGCGGCGGGCCCGCCCCGGCGGTGTGATGGCCCTGGCGAAATAGTGCAGCCGGTCTATGGCCGGCACATGGCCGCCGGCAAGAAGCGGCCGCCACGACGCCGAGCGGGTCGTTTTGCAACCCGTGCCGCATTCCGGCGCATGGGCCAGCAGCGCGCCGGCCTCCTCGGCGGTTTCGCGAATGGCCGCCAGCGCCAGCGCCCGGGGCAAGGTGAGGGGCGCTCGCCGGGACAGGCCATGGCCAAGAGCGGCCTCGGTCCGGGGGCTAAGTGAGACCGGCAGCGCCAGCCGGTGGTCGGCGGCCTCGACCCGCCCGCCGGGGAACACCACCTTGTTGGCCATGAACGCCATGGCGCCGTGGCGCCGGCCCATGAGAACGCGCGGGGCCCCATCGTGGCCGGTGCCCCGCCGCCCGGTATCGATGACCACAAGCACGGCGGCATCGCGGATGGTGGCGCCGCCGCTCATGATTGTTTCTTGGTTTTGCCGCGTTTCATGCGTCCGGATTTAGACCGCGAGGATGGCCTTGCCCCTTTTCGTTGCCTTTGGGGTCCTGTCTGTGCCGACTTGCCCGCTTTACGTAGCGGACGCGCCGGCGTGAGCATCTCAAAGGCGATCTGGCCGCGCAAGGGGTTGGCCTCGCGGAGGCGAACCGTGACCGCATCGCCAACCCGGTAGCCTTTGCCCGATCTTTCCCCGATCATCGCCCGTGAAGCTTCGTCGGCAACGAAATATTCGTCCCCCAGAGATGCGGCGGGCACAAAGCCATCGGCGCCGGTTTCGGTCAGCCCGACAAAAAGACCGGACCGGGCAAGGCCGGTGACCCGACCATCGAATTCGGCGCCGATCCGGTTCGACAAAAAATGGGCGATCAGGCGGTCGGCGGTATCGCGCTCAGCCCGCATGGCGCGGCGTTCGGCATCGGAGATCTCGGCGCCCAGCTCTTCAAGGCCCGCCATGGTCGCCGTATCGAGCCCGTCCGGTCCCAAGGCCAGGGCGGTGATCAGCGCCCGGTGCACGATGATGTCGGCATACCGGCGGATCGGCGAGGTGAAATGGGCGTAGCGCCGCAAGGCCAGGCCGAAATGACCCAGATCCTGGGGGGCATAGACCGCCTGGGATTGCGCCCGCAACACCGCATCGTGTACCGCCTCGGTGTTCGGGCCCGCCGCCGCATCGCGCAGCAGGCGGTTGAAGTGGCGCGGCGCCATGACCTGACCACGGGCAAACGACAGGTCCAGGGTCTTGAGAAATTCGCTGAGGGCGTCGATTTTCTCGTTTGCCGGGGCGTCGTGCACCCGGCGCAAATGGCCGATATTGTGCCGCGCCAGGGTTTCCGCCGCCGAGACATTGGCCAAAACCATGAACTCCTCGATCAACCGGTGGGCCTCAAGGCGCGGGGGGGTCTCCACCCCGACCGGCACGCCGCGCTCATCGACACGGATGCGCCGCTCGGGGATATTGAGGTCCAACGGCTCGCGGGCATCGCGGGCGTTTGCGAGTGCGTCGTAAGCGCCGAAAAGCGGTTTGAGAATATTCTCAAGCAGCGGCGCGGTCTTTTTGTCCGGCGCGCCGTCCCAGGCCGCCTGGACCATTTCGTAAGATAGCGAGGCCACCGAGCGCATGTTGGCGCGAAAGAACTCGTGGCGTTTTTTTCGGCCCCGGGCGTCGAACACCATGCGCACCGCCATCACCGGCCGGTCCTGGCCCTGCCTAAGCGAGCACAGGTCCGCCGAAAGGGCTTCGGGCAGCATCGGCACGACGCGGGTCGGGAAATAGACCGAGTTGCCGCGTTTCCTGGCTTCACGGTCCAGTTCCGATCCCGGGGTCACGAAGGCGGCGACATCGGCGATGGCGACGGTGACGATCCAGCCGCCGGGATTGGCGGCGTCGGGGTCCGTCTGGGCATGGACCGCGTCGTCATGGTCGCGGGCGTCGGCGGGGTCGATGGTGATGAGGGGGAGATTGCGAAGATCGGTACGGCCTTGCCGTCCGGGAAGCCGGGCCGCCTCGGCTTGCCTGAGAACGGCGGCGGGGAAGTCCACCAAAATGCCCTCTTCATGGATGGCGATCAGGCAGGCATTGCCTGGCTCGGCCGCCGGGCCGTGGGCTTTGATCACTTTGGCGCGGGGGTCGCGCCCGCGCCCTTTGCGGTCCAGGGTCACCGTCACCAGATCGCCGGGCCGGGCGCCGCCGGCATCGGCGCGCTCCAGCGTCAGCTCGTCGCGGCCCTTTTTCGACACCGGTAGAATGCGCCAGGGTCCGCCGGGGTCGCCGGCAACGACGCCAAGGCGTTTTTGCGGGGCTCTGTCCAGGTGTTTGATGACCCGGGCTTCCATGGCGGCGCCCGCGCCATCTTCGCCGCCGTCCGCCTGGTCCACCTCGACAAACCGGGCCAGGATGCGGGCGCCCACGCCCAGCCGTTCCGGCGCCGGGCCGCGTTTGAGGCCGCGAACCCGAAGGCGCGGGGCGTTTTGATCGATTTCATCGCCCGCCGCCCGGCCCGCCACCGGCACGGCCCACAACTCGCCATCGTCATCCACCGAAACAATGTCGGCGAGCCCGACGGGAGGCAGATAGGGGCGCCCGCCGCCAGATGGGCTGCCAGATGGGCCGCCGGGTGGGGCGTCCTCGCCATGACGGCCAATCAGGCCCTCATCGGTCATCTGACGCAAAAGCGCCTTGAAGGTGAAGCGGTTCTTGCCGGCGATGCCAAAGGCGCGGCCGATCTCGCGCCGGCCGCGCACATCGGGGTTGGCGGCGAGGAATTCGAGGATCTCACCCTTGCTTGGGACGCCGGAAGAGCTTCGTGACCGTTTGCGGGAGGTTTTGCGCCGCGTTGCTCCGGCCCGTGCCGCCATCAGGTGGTGGCGGGCTTTTTGGCCCTGGTTTTGGGTTTGGCTTTAGGTTTGGCTTTTGTCTTTGGTTTAGTCTTGGGCTTGGCCTTTGCTTTCGCCCGGCCTTTGCCTTTGGGGCCCGCTTTGGCTTCGATCAGGGCCACCGCTTCGTCCATGGTGATCTCGTCGGCGGATTTGCCCTTGGGCAGGGTGGCGTTGGTCTTGCCGTGTTTGACGTAAGGCCCGTAGCGGCCATCCATGACCCGGACCGGTTCACCATCCACCGGATGGGGCCCCAGGTCTTTCAGCGCCTTGGCGGCGTTGCGGCCCGGACCGCGGGCCTTTTTCTCGGCGATAAGCGCCACGGCGCGGTTGAGGCCGACGTTAAAGACCTCTTCGATGGAGTCCACATTGGCATAGGTCTTCTCGTGCTTGACGAACGGCCCGTAACGCCCCAGCCCGGCGGTGATCATCTCGCCGGTTTCAGGGTGGGGCCCAACCTCGCGCGGCAGCGACAGCAAGCGCAGCGCCGGCTCAAGGGTGATGGTTTCAGGTTCGTAAGGCTTGGGGATCGAGGCGCGTTTGGGTTTTTCGCCCTTTTCGGCCTGACCGAGTTGAAGATAGGGGCCAAAACGGCCCTTGTTCACGGTGATTTCAAGGCCGGTTTCAGGATCGGCGCCAAGGACGCGGCCATCCGCCGCACCGGCGGTGTCGCCACCATCGGTTTTGGACAGCTGGCGGGTGAAGCGGCACTCAGGGTAATTCGAGCAGCCGATAAAGGCGCCATAACGACCAACTTTCAGGGAGAGCCGGCCATCGTCGCACGAGGTGCATTTGCGCGGATCGACCCCGTCGCCGGCATCGGGGAAGATATGGGGCCCAAGCACCTCGTTGAGGCTCTCCAGAACCTCCGAAACCCGCAAATCGGCGACGTCCTCGACGTCCTTTGACAAAAGGCCCCAGAAATCGCGCAAGACCGATTTCCATTCGATTTCGCCATTGGATACCCGGTCAAGTTTGGTTTCCAGCTCGGCGGTAAAATCGAACTCGACAAAACGATTGAAATACTGGCCCAGAAACGAGGTCACCAGCCGGCCCTTGTCCTCAGGGATGAAACGCCGCTTTTCGAGCACCACATATTCGCGGTCGCCGAGCACTTTTAGCGTTTGCGCATAGGTCGAGGGGCGCCCTATGCCAAGTTCTTCCATGCGGCGGATAAGACTGGCCTCCGAAAACCGTGGCGGCGGCTCGGTGAAATGCTGATCCGGCGTAATCTTGTCACGCACCATGAGCGCGCCCGCTTCCAGTGGCGGCAGACGGCGGTCCTCGGGTTTGTCGCCTTTGTCGCCCGCGTCGTCGGCGCCTTCCTGATATAGCTTCAAAAACCCGTCAAACCGGACGACCGTGCCGGTGGCGCGGAAGGTATATAGAACCCCGTCGGCGCCCTTGGTCTCGATATCGGCGGTGGTGCGTTCCAGCCGGGCGCTCTCCATCTGACTGGCGATGGTGCGTTTCCAAATGAGGTCGTAGAGCTTGGCCTGGTCGGCATCCAGCGCCTTTTGCACCTGGCGCGGCAGCCGGGCGAGATCGGTGGGGCGGATGGCCTCATGGGCCTCCTGGGCGTTTTTGGCCTTGGCCTTGTATAAGCGCGGGGAGGGGGGCACGTAAGTCTGGCCGAACTGGCGTTCGATGGTGCCCCTGGTCGCCGCAATGGCTTCGGGAGCGATGGTGACGCCATCGGTCCGCATATAGGTGATAAGTCCCACCGTGTCGCCGCCCAGGGCGATGCCCTCGTAAAGTCGCTGGGCCACCTGCATGGTGCGCGAGGCCGAAAAACCCAGCTTGCGCGAGGCCTCCTGTTGCAGGGTCGAGGTGGTGAAGGGCGGCTGGGGGTGACGGCGAGCATCGCGGGCCTCAACGGATGCAACACGGAAATCGCCGCCCCCGACCGCTTTGGCCACCGCCATGGCCGCAGCTTCATCGCCCAGGTCGAATTTGCCCAGGCGGGTGCCGTTGCGGGCATGAAGCCGGCTGCGCACCTCGGCGCCCTGGCCGGTCTTCAGCAGCGCATCGATGGTCCAGTATTCTCGGGAGACGAAACTTTCGATCTCCATCTCGCGGTCGCAGATCAGGCGCAAAGCCACCGATTGCACCCGTCCAGCGGAGCGCGCCCCGGGCAGTTTGCGCCACAGCACCGGGGAAAGCGTGAAACCGACAAGATAGTCAAGCGCCCGGCGGGCCAGATAGGCATCGACCAGATCGGAATCGATGGCGCGCGGGCTGGCCATGGCGTCAAGGACCGAAGATTTGGTGATGGCGTTGAAGACCACGCGCGAAACCTCGACCCCCTTAAGGGCGCCTTTTTTCTTCAGCACCTCCAGAACATGCCACGAAATCGCCTCGCCCTCGCGGTCGGGATCGGTGGCCAGGATCAGCCGGTCCGCGTTCCTGACCGCCCGTGCGATCTCCGCCACCCGCTTGGCCGACTTGGCGTCCATGTCCCACAACATGGCGAAATCCTCGTCCGGCCGCACCGAGCCGTCCTTCGACGGCAGGTCGCGCACATGGCCGTAAGAGGCCAGAACCGTATAGTCCCGCCCCAGGTATTTGTTGATCGTTTTGGCCTTTGCAGGGGACTCGACAACGACGACATCCATCATAAACACCGGTTCGATTGGTTAAGGAGCAAATAGGTTTTCGGCCGCAATCCCGACAGTGCCCAATGGCCAATAACAAGGGCATCCCAACGGCAGTAGAGATTCAAATAAGGTTCTGGCCCGCAGCACGGCGGGCAACATGGTGAATTGCCGGGCCGGTGTCAAACCCAAGTGGGATGAATGCTGGGCAGTCGAGCTGTCCGAACCGAATGACGGGCGAAAATCGGGAAATCTAAAATACATCTTTAGGTTGTGGAATGGCGATTAAATTAACGCTATGCTGGCTGTCAGGCGAGCGGAGGAGCGTTTCGTGATGCGGAAATCGAACGGCTCAACACCGGCGCGCAAGGGCAGGCAATCCCATCGCAAAGGCACCGGCAGGACCACCACCGCCACCACCATCAGCGGCGGAGAGCGTCGTAAAACCAAACCACAACAGTCCCCGCCGGCAGGGCGGGTGACGCAGATACCTGCTTACAAGACCATGGACAGCAAATCGCTGGACACCGCCTTGTATATCGTAGCCATGACGCAGGAGCTTCGCAATATGGCCGGTGATTCGGGGCTGGATTTTCTGGCCTACCTGCTGGACATGGCGGCTGAAGAGGCCGATGGGGTGATCCGGCATGAAAGCCAGGCGGCGTCCGCCGACACCCGCCGGGGGATGGCTTGAAACGGTAGCAAAGAGTTTTCCGTTCCGGTTGTTCCATATCCGCCCATATCAGCTTGGCGGGAGCGGCGGGCGCGCTAAAGTCGCTCTCACGGGGCCAGCACCACCCGCTGTCCGGCCTGGCGATGGACCCGGCCCGCAACCTCCAGCTCCAGAATCACACCCACCACATCGCGGGCAGGTGCGTTGGCGGCGCGGATCAACTCGTCGATCTCCACCGGCGAGACGCTCAGCAGCCGCAGGACGGCCTCGCGGGTATCGGGGCCGGGGTCGGAGGCCGCGATGGCGGCATGGTCGGGCTCCATCAAAAACGGCGTCTGGCCGCCGGCTTGATCGGCCGGTATCTCCGCCAAATTGCGCACCATCGGGTTGAGCCCCTCCAAAATATCGTCGGCGTGGCGCACCAGCGTGGCGCCATCGCGGATGAGGCGGTTGCCGCCGGCGGCGCGCGGGTCCAGCGGCGAGCCGGGGACCACGAAGACCTCGCGGTTCTGCTCAAGAGCGGTGCGGGCGGTAATGAGCGAGCCCGAGCGCGCCGCCGCATCGATGATGACCGTACCGGTGGCGATGCCGGACACCAGGCGATTGCGGCGCGGAAAATGGCTGCGGGTGGGGCGTGTGCCCATGGCGATCTCACTGACCAGCGCGCCGGCCTCGCCGATGCGCCCACATAGGTTTTCATGTTCGGGCGGATAGACAATGTCGATGCCGCCTGCAACGACGGCGATGGTGCCGGTGTCAAGCGCCGCCTGGTGGGCCACCCCGTCAATGCCCAGGGCAAGCCCCGAGACGATGACCTGACCGGCGGCGCCCAGGTCGGCGGCCAGTTGCGCCGCCATCTTGCGACCCGCCGCGGAGGCGTTGCGGGCGCCGACGATGGCGATGGCCGGCCGGATCAGAAGTTCCCCCCGGCCCTTTACGGTCAGTAATGGCGGCGGATAGTCGACGCGCGAGAGCAAGGGGGGATAGTCCGCTTCGCCCAGAGCGACGAGCCGGGCGCCAAACTGGTCGATCAGATCGATTTCAAGTTCGGCGTCTTCAATTCGGCAGATCGCCAGCCCGCCTTTGCGTCCGCCGCGCCGGGAAAGCTCCGGCAAGGCCGCCAGCGCCGCCCGGGCGCCGCCGAAGCGGGTCACCAGATCGCGAAAATTGCGCGGGCCGACATTTTCGCAACGGATGAGACGCAGCCAATCCAGGCGCTGCTCATCGGAAAGGCGATACCCCGTGGTCGCGCTCATGAACCGCCGATCCGGCTTTCCACGCCCCTGATCAGCCGTTTGATATTGGCGCGGTGGGCGGTAAAAATCAGCACGCCGATAATGATCGCGGTTTCCATCAGATGGAACTCGCCGGTAAAGGCCATGAAGCCGGGGGTAGCCAAGGTGGCGGTCAGGGCGGCAAGGGAGGAGTAGCGTAGCGCCACGGCGACGACGATCCACACCCCGAGGAAAAACAACCCGGCGGGCCAGTAGAGCCCGAAAAGGATACCGACATAGGTCGCGACCCCCTTGCCGCCGTTGAACTTCAGCCAAAGCGGAAACATATGGCCAAGGATGGCGCCGAAACCGGCGGCAATGGCCATGTCGATGCCCCAGCCCCCCGCGACGGCAACCGCGATGGCGCCCTTGGCGGCATCAAGAGCCAAGGTCGCGGCGGCAAGGTCCTTGCGCCCGGTCCGCAGCACGTTTGTCGCCCCGATGCTGCCCGACCCGATGGATCTGAGATCGCCGGCGCCGGTCAGCTTCGTCAGGACCAGGCCAAAGGGCACCGAGCCGGCAAAATAACCACCCGCAAAGGCGGCCAGCAGATAGGGCCAGGCCAAAGCCCACGAAATCGGATCAGGCATCTGGATACCTATATCTAACCAAAGGACGTACCGAGGTTCTCACTCTACCACCCTTTGCGGGTGAACACCGTGCGGCCGCCGACCATGGTCATCAGGGCGTGGCCTTGCATCATCCGGCCCTCGAAAGGGGTGTTCTTGCATTTCGACGCCAGGGCGTCCGGCTCCACGGCCCAGGGGCGGTTCAGATCGATCAGCGCCAGGTCCGCCGGGGCGCCGGGCGCCAGCCGGCCACTGTCGAGCCCGAATATGCGGGCGGGGTTGATCGTCAGGGCGGCAAAAAGCGGCAACAGCCCGACCTCCTCGTTGTGGGTGAGCGACAGCGCCGCCGGCAACAAGGTTTCCAGGCCCACGGCGCCGAAGGCCGCCTCGATGAAGGGGCGGCGCTTGGTATCGGCGTCCTGGGGGTCGTGGTCCGAGACGATGACATCGATGGCGCCGGTGGCGATCCCCTCGGCCATGGCGCGGCGCTCGTCCTCGGCGCGCAAAGGGGGCACCAGCTTGAAGAAGGTGCGGTAGGGGCCGATGTCGTTTTCGTTGAGCACCAGATTGTTGATCGACACACCGCAGGTGACGTTGTGTCCGTTGGTCTTGGCCCGGGCGATCACCTCAAGGGAGGCGGTAGCGGAAATCTGGCCGACATGGAGGCGGGCCCCGGTCAGCTCCACCAGGCGCATGTCGCGCTCCACCATCACCACCTCGGCGGTAGCGGCGGCGCCGGGGAGGCCCAGCCGGGCGGAAATCTCGCCCTCGTTCATCACTCCGCCCGCCGCCAGTTGCCGGTCCATGGGCCGGGCAACCACCAGAGCGTCGAAATTGCGCGCGTATGTCAGCGCCTGGCGCATGACGGCTGG
>UOEM01000033.1_pt1 | contig 20776 bp, 12 predicted proteins | sample 1988661 | NCBI WGS metagenome assembly UOEM01 (sample SAMEA4712195, study PRJEB27164) | hydrothermal vent metagenome | biome: marine basaltic hydrothermal vent biome; feature: marine hydrothermal vent; material: mineral | place: Pacific Ocean | collected 2011-06-14/2011-07-23 | depth 1719 m | reverse complement strand
ATCCAGAAAACACCATCCAGAACAAGGCGATGATTGGAAGCGGGCCGTCCGCCTCGCCCGCGAATACCGGTGATAAACGGCTCAAAAAACGCCCATTCCGCATCTTCCATCAACAGTCGTGCCACGATAGCCTCCGCAAAAGCTACCTTGAAGCACATTCAGACTGATTTGGGAATCCGGTTTGTCAACAGGTCCTAATGTATTCAATAGCGTCGCACGCCCACCGGGTCGACAGTATTTTAAAGGCCTTTGGCCAGTGCGATCTGGCAGGCTTCGGCAAGGGCACGATCGGGACTCTCGGTACCCAACGGGGTCGCCCAGCCCGCTTTCTCGACGATCCCGCGCCGCTGGTAGGAGCTGGCCTCCTTGAGTTCTGCCAGGATGTTGGTTGACTTGGGGTCCACTTGTGACATCTGGACACAATAAGGCGTAAGTGCCGTAGCGATAGCCGCCAAGGATTGTTTGCTGGACATTTCTGCCGCGGTACCGCCGGTCACCCAGCCTCCCCAGCTAAACCCAACAATCGCCAAGGCAACAGCGCCCGTTCCCGCGCCCAAAAGCGCAGGTTTCGTCCATTCAGGAATTTGCATAAATTCGTCCCATCAATTGGAACAGGCACGCATGATCGCGTGCAAGATGTGTACGGGTAGCACACAACCACCTAGTCGCTTGCATGGTTTCTCACCGAATTACAATTACGGTGACAGTTCGAATTACGGTGACAGTTTACTAAATACACTTAATTGTCCTCCTGGCTGTTGCCCATTGGGTAGCGTTTTTTGACATGGTAAGGCAGTCCGGGAATTGCGAGACAGGGTAAACGGGCCATTACACCAATTCGATGTAATTGGTGTATTTAGTAAACTGTCACCGTAATTGTCACCGTAATTCCAAGTCCAATTCCGTGTAAAATTGTCCCAGAACACAAGAGATCAGGACAGTACATGAGCGGATTTATACATCGCCTCGCCGCCGCTTACGGTAGCGCTATCATCCTGATGTTTTTTTCGGAATATTTTTTCCTCAATGAGGAGCCGGTGGCCGAATTGCTGGCAACCCTCAAATCTACCCCCCTGCTGGCGGTGCCGGCCTTTGTTTCGTTTGCCAGTTTTTATGTGCTGTTTACCTATCCGTTTCTGGTGGCTCTATCGTTTTACAATGTGCGCACCATATCGGGATTGGTGCTGGCCGGGGCAATTTTTGGCTGGGCGACCGAGGGACTGACCATCCCGGTCATTTATGAAGCGATTCCGGTTTCCTTTGTATTTCCTAGCATCGGGTGGCACAGCCTGATTGATGTGGCCGCGGGCTGGTTTTTGGTGCGTTTCGCCATGCGGCAACTGGGTTTGCTGGGCAATGGGGTGATGTTCATTGTGTTGGGTGCTTTATGGGGTGCTTGGGCAACGTGGTATTGGGGGGGAAGCGATGCCAACGCGATGGCACCGCTGGTCGTAGCTGATTTCGGACTGCTTGTGGTGGTTTCCAGTGGCTTCTGGCTTGCGGGCATGGTGTTGGCGGATCATTTTGGCAACAAGGAATTCAAGGCATCCAGATGGGAGGTCGGGATTGTCGGGCTGATATATGTTTTGTTGTTCGCATATATTGCCGTGCCGCACCTGCCCTGGTCAGCTTTGATCGTTCCGGTGATTGCGCTAACCGTGTTAGCCCTTTGGCGCGGGCGCAACTATAAAAACGGACAAATAATACTGGAGCGGCTTCACCCGGCGCGCCCGCCATGGTGGAGCTATCTGCTGGCGCTGTTAACTCCGGCAACGGCGGTGCCGGTCTATGCATGGTTTGTTGCCACCAATACTCAAGTGCCGACCGAGGCCATCGTTCAGATGCTGCTGCTGATTGGGTTTGTCTGGTTTGTTTTTGCGCTTGTCGCCCCGTTTGTGCCGCGCTCCAACCTGCAGGAACAAGCGAAAAGGCAGATAGGCAAGCCACCTTCAAGATAAAATTGCCGGTAATTCAATTACGGTGACAGTTTAATTACGATGACAGTTTACTAAATACACTTAATTGTCCTCTGGGCTGTTGCCCATTGGGTCGCATTTTTTGGACTTGATTGGCAATCCGAAAATAGCGAGACAGACCTTACGTGTGCGCCGGGCCCGCCCCGGCCTTTTTGTACAACACGACCTTTGTTCCCATCGGGACCCGGTTATACAGATCGATGACATGGTCGTTTACCAGCCGGGCGCAGCCATTGGATACCGCAACGCCGATGGTGCGGGGATCGTTTGTGCCGTGGAGGCGCAAGAATGAATCGCCCTTGGCGCGCGTGAAAAGGTAAAGCGCCCGGGCGCCCAGCGGATTTTCGATGCCGCCCGGCATGCCGCCGGCCCATTTGGCGAAGAGTTCAGGTTCGCGTTTGATCATGTCCTTCGTGGGGGTCCATTCCGGCCATTCCTTTTTGGCGCCCACATAAAATGTGCCGGGGTGGTAGAGGTTGCCGCGGCCGACACCGACGCCATAGCGGATGGCTTTGTCGCCAGGCAGCGTCCAGTACAGATAGAACTGGTCGGGATAGACGTGAATTTCCCCCGCTGGAAGACTGTTTGGCCGCAGCCGGACTTCGCGCGGCATGTACTTTTTAGGCAGGACGTATTTCCTGCCTTTGGCCTTGTGCGCCAAGGCGGGAGAGGCAAGGGAAGACAGGCCAAATAGCCCCGTGGCCAGACCGGAGGTCAAAAAATTGCGGCGGTTCAACATATTAAATCCCCACGTCCTGTGATATCTTCACCGTCAAAATCAACTTATATCGCTAACGAAAAGAGACGTATAAATCTGGCATCATTACCAGCACATTGCCAACACATTAACATCACGATTGCGGCGACAATTGCGGTGACGGCCTGCTAAATATACCTGATTGTCCTCCCCAGCTTTCGCACACCTTATCCCCAGTTTTTCAACATAAAATATTCAGCACTCCCCAACAGGTTCGCTAAATGTTCTTGACGCGAACCTAACAAGAACATTAAGGTGTGTGGCAAGGGGGGCGATCATGGTCGCATCGGTTAGTACAGTGGCGTTTTGCGGCATCGAGGCGCGCGCCGTCGATGTTCAGGTGCAGGTGGCCTCGGGCCTGCCGGCCTTTTCCATCGTCGGGCTGCCCGACAAGGCGGTTGGCGAAAGCCGTGAACGCATCCGCGCCGCCCTTCACGCCATCGGGCTGGCCCTGCCGCCCAAGCGCATCACCGTCAACCTGGCGCCCGCCGATCTGCCCAAGGAGGGCAGCCACTACGATCTGCCGATCGCCCTGGCGCTTCTGGCCGCCCTTGGCGTGGTGTCGCCGGACCAGATATCCGGCTTTATCGTCGTCGGCGAGCTTTCCCTCGATGGAACCCTGCAGCCGGTGGCCGGGGCCCTACCGGCGGCGCTTGCCGCCTCGTCCATGGGGCGGGGGCTGATCTGCCCGCAAAAGTCCGGCGCCGAGGCCGCCTGGGCCGGCGAGGATCTCGATATTCTTGCCCCCCATTCCGTCATCGCCCTGGTCAACCATTTCAAGGGTACCCAGGTCCTCACCCCGCCGACGATTGCCATGACGCTCGACGACGACGGCCCGGCCCTGCCCGATTTTGCCGATATTCGCGGCCAGGAACAGGCGCGCCGGGCGCTGGAGATTGCCGCGGCGGGGGGGCATAATCTGTTGATGATCGGCCCGCCCGGTGCCGGTAAATCGATGCTGGCCGAACGGCTGCCGTCGATATTGCCGCCGCTGACCTCCCGCGAGATGCTCGATGTCTCCATGATCCGCTCCATGGCCGGCGACATGAGAGGCGGGCGCATCGACCCCCGCCGCCCGTTCCGCTCCCCCCATCATTCGGCCTCCATGGCGGCCATGGTCGGCGGCGGCCTGCGGGTCAGGCCTGGAGAAGTGTCCTTGGCCCATAAGGGAGTTCTGTTTCTGGATGAGTTGCCCGAATTCGATGGCCGGGTGCTCGAAAGCCTGCGCCAGCCGATGGAAAGCGGCATGGCGGTGATCGCGCGGGCCAACCACCATGTATCCTACCCGGCGCGCTTTCAGATGATCGCGGCGATGAACCCGTGCAAATGCGGCTATGCCGGCGAGCCCGGTCATCGCTGTCCCACCGGGCCCCAGTGCGCCGAGCGCTACCGGGCGCGCCTGTCGGGGCCGCTTGTGGACCGTATCGATATGGTCATCGAGGTGCCGGCGGTCTCGGTCCGCGACCTCATGGCTCCGGCAAGCGGGGAGGCCAGCGCCGCCATCTCCACCCGGGTTGCCGCCGCCCGCCGCCGCCAGCTTGAGCGCTTTGCCCAAGCCGGCCTCGACCATCTGGGTTCCAACGCCGAGCTTGGAGCCGATGCGGTGGAAGAGATCGCCAATCCCTCGCCAAGCGGCCGCGCCATCCTGGGGCAGGCCGCGGACACCCTGGGGCTGTCCGCCCGGGGCTATTACCGAGTCTTGCGCGTCGCCCGAACCCTTGCTGATCTCGATGGCGACAAATCCGATGCCAGCTGTGGCGTTCAACGGCACCACATCACCGAGGCGCTGGCCTACCGGCGGGTGGAAAAAAGCCGGCAGGCCGCTTGAGTGGCTGCATGGGGCCTGGTCTTCAATTCTGGCAAATGTCGGGTCCGGCGGGTTCGCCGGTAAATTGCCGGGGCTTTGTGCCTTTGGACATAATTTTTGCGCAGAATATCGCACCGGACAGCGGCGGGCCCGAGGCAGCTGGGGTTGGATTGAATACCGATCTTCCCCGGCGGGAAACGGTTCCAGGACGGTCAAAGAATCCCGCCAACTGGTAAGGAAATTTCAAGCGTCTTGGGACAATACTCCGGTCCTTATGGAAACCGCCGATCTCAATTCGCCCCAGAACCCTCGCTCCAAGCCCCCCGACAAGCGGGGAGCGGCGCGGGACAAAGCCAGCTCCGCGCGTATTGTTCGCGCCCGTATTGGCGCCGAAGGGGCGACGCAGAACACCGACCTTTCGTTGACCCGCGCCGCATCGGTGGTGCTCGTCGTCGGCGGCGTCGCTGCTGTCGGCACACTGCTGCTCGATCTTTATCTGGCTGGCGGGCTCATTCGTCTGGATGCCCGGTTCACCGCCGTTGCAGCGGTATTTTTTGCAGCGATAGCAGCCTATGGCTGGCTGGATCAGCGGCGCAAGGTCGAGCGTTTGAACTCCCAGGCCGAGCGGCTGGCCAAAACCACCACCGAGCTTGAGACCGGCATCGAGATCCTCAACGATGTCAATTGGGAGTTGCGGGAAAGCGAGGAGCGTTACCGAGGTCTGGTCGATAGCCAGGGCGACGTCATCATCCGCCGCGACAAAGCCGGCCGGCTCGTCTTCGTCAACGATGTATTTTGCTCAACATTCGGCGTTCACCGAGATCTGGCTTTGGGGCAATCGTTCGAGCCGACGGTGCTGGAGGGCGGTGGACCAAAACCGGTAAAATCGGAAACCAAATCCGCGACCAGCCGCTACCGGTGCGACCAAAGGCTGCTGACGGTAGGTGGCGAGCGCTGGTTTGCCTGGGAGGATTTTGTCCTTCGCGACGCCGGCGGCCAGCTCAAGGAAGTTCAAAGCGTTGGCAGGGATATCACCGAGAGAAAACGCGCCGAAGCCGAAATCGCCATCGCCCGCGATCAGGCCGAAACCGCCAACAGCGCCAAATCGATGTTCCTGGCCACCATGAGCCACGAGATCCGCACCCCCATGAACGGCATTCTCGGAATGGCCGGGCTTTTGCTCGATACCAAGCTGACACCGGAGCAGCGCACCTATACAAGGGCGGTGAAAACCTCCGGCGATGCGCTGCTGAACATCATCGACGAGATTCTCGACTATTCCAAGATCGAGGCCGGCAAGATGAAGCTCGACCCGGTCCCACTCGACGTCTCCGAACTGTTGCGGGGCGTTGCCGAGCTGCTTGCCCCTCGGGCGCATGAGAAAAATATCGACCTGGGCTGGCTGGTCCATTCCGGTGTGCCGCGTCATCTCATAGGCGATGAAAAACGCCTGCGGCAGATCCTGCTCAATCTGGCGGGCAATGCGACGAAATTCACCGAAACCGGTGGCGTATCCATCGAAGCCAAGCGCCGGGGCAGCCCGGTCTCCCGCGATGACACCTGGTATCAGCCTTTGCGTTTTCTGGTCCGCGATACCGGTATCGGCATTGAAGAAGATGCAATTGTAACCGTGTTCGAGGAGTTCCGTCAGGTCGATGGCGCTCCATCGCGGAAATATGGCGGCACCGGGCTTGGCCTTGCCATTTCAAAAAAAATCGTCACCCAGATGGACGGCCATATCGGCCTGACCAGCGAGGTCGGCAAGGGCTCGGAATTCTTTTTTGAAATTGAACTTGAAATCGCCAAGACCGACCAGACCGAGGCCCCGGTGCCGGCCAAGCTCCCCGGCCACCGGGTTCTTTTTGTCACCGAGCACCGGATCGAAGCCGAACTGATGGCCAAGGTGCTCGAATGGGGCGGCGCCATTGTGTCCATTGCCGATGGGTTGCACGGGGCGGCAATGATGCTGCCCTCGGGCCGGGCCGCCTCCCCCTTCGACACCATAGTGTTCGATCTTGATATGGCGGCCGACCTCAACACTCTTATTGCCCAGCTCATGCCGCGCCCCCGCACGATCTCACTGCTGGCGCCCGAAGCCCGCGGCCGGCTCGAAGCTTTGCGTAAATCCGGCATTGACGCTTATCTGCTGCGCCCGGTTCGCCCCCCCTCGCTGGTCACCCAGATCGTCGGCCTCGCCGCCGATGAGCCGGCACCCGGCGATCAGCCGCCCAGCGAGGATCAGAGCGACACGCCCGACGCGGCGGCCAAGGTGCAAAAACAATTGCGGATCCTTCTGGCCGAAGACAATGAGATCAACGCCATGCTGGCGATCGCCCTTCTGACCCGTGACGGCCATGAGGTGGTGCGGGTCGAAGATGGCCGCTCGGCGGTCGAGGAAATGGAAACCTCGGCCCGGGGCAAACCCTTCGACCTGGTGTTCATGGATGTCCATATGCCCGAACTCGATGGCCTGGAGGCCACCCGCCAGATCAGGGCCATGCCGCTTGGCGACAAAAGCCAGGGACCGGCCGCAACCCCGATTGTCGCGCTAACAGCCAACGCCATGGCCGAAGACCGCGACCGTTGCCTTGCCGCGGGCATGGACGACTACCTCCCCAAACCGCTCGAACAAGCGGAACTGGCCAGAGTTGTAACCAAGTGGGCCGGCCAGCGCTCGACAGTGAAAGCGAGCGGCAGATTGGTCGCCTGACCAGCTCCTTTTCGTTCCCAAAACCAACCCGCCGGCCACCAAGTGGTTTTGCGGCGGGCCGAAGAGTGTGCCATGAAGGGCTGGCTGCCTTGACCCTTCCAATGAGCGGGCGCGCCATAGATGGATAGACATTGATGCCGCCGCGCAAAGCCCCATCGAAGAGACGGGTTTCGCGGGGCTTTTCGGAAAAGCACCGCGGGCGGCGGAAGGTGGGGGAAACTTTGCGGTTTTTGTTTTCGCGAACCAACGGCGCCTCGCGCAAACGGGCGCGGCAGGCCCTTGCCCGGATTTTTCTGCAGCGGCAGAGGCGGTTTTTGCGGTCGCGATTCCGGCGCTGGCTGCCACCCCATGGCGGGGATAGTAAAATCTGTATCCGTCGCGGATCCCTTGAAGTCCGCCTTGCTACCCGCCTCTTCGAGGTCAAGGCCTCGCAATCGCTGCGCTACAAGGTTTTCTACAAAGAGATGAATGCCACGGCGAGCGCCGGCGCCAGGATCACCCGCCGCGACAAGGATCATTTCGACCGGCTATGCGACCATTTGCTGGTGATCGACCATGAGGCCGGCTCGCGCGGTATCCCGCTGCTTCGCGGCCGGCGCGGGCGTATCGTGGGCACCTACCGCCTTTTACCCCAGGCGGTGGCCGAGGTAACGGGGGGATTTTACACCCAGGACGAATATGATTTGCGCCCGCTGATCGCCCGTCATCCCGATCTCAACTTTGTCGAGCTGGGCCGGTCTTGCGTGCTCAAACCCTATCGCACCAAACAGCCCATCGAAATGCTGTGGCAGGGCATCTGGCAGTATGTGCACGCATACGATTTAGACGTGATGATCGGCGTTGCCAGCCTGGAAGGCACCTCAACGGGGGATGTCGCCCTGCCTCTGAGCTTTCTTCACCACCACGCCCGCGCCCCCCAAAAGTGGGACGTCAAGGCGCTCCCATCGCGTTACGTCGAAATGAACCTCATACCCAAGGATGAGATCGATATGCGCCAGGCCATGAGGGCCTTGCCGCCGCTCATCAAGGGCTATCTCAGATTGGGCGCCTATATCGGCAACGGCGCGGTGATCGATCACCAGTTCGGCACCACCGATGTTGCCATCATCCTGCCGGTATCGAACATTTCCGAACGCTACAAAGCCCGCTTTGAAGCGGAGGCCAGGGCGAGCGCCCAAACCGATTGAAGGCCTGACCGAAGAGCTTTTGGGCGTCCATGACGGCAACAACAAGGTATCATTGCCGCCACGATTTCCTAAACAGCCTTCAGCACGTAAAACGTGTAACCGACAAAGTCTGAACTCCTTCGGAATTCATCTGTTTCCTGACGCGCTTCCCGAATCGCCTCGGCCAGTGCGGGTGGCGCCTCAGCTTCAAGTTTGTCCGCATGGGCAAGCAATGGGTCATAGTAGTTTTGCCACCATGCTTGCGCAGGAAGCCGCTCGGTGAACAGAACATCAAACCCCAGCCCTTTCGATCGCTCTTGGTTTTCGGCCTCCGAAGCTATAGTCGGGTAGACATTGGTCCAATACCGTCCGCCGTCAGCCGGGCGTTCGTTCCCAAACCAGTTCATTTCCGAAATCGTGGCAATGCCGCCTTCGGCAAGCAGTGGTCTCCAGCGTTCCAACGCACCCTTGAAGGTCAGGTTGTACGCGGCACCTTCGGACCAAAGAAGATCAAGACTGCCCTCCGGCAGCCCCAACGCTCCCATGTCAGCTTTCAACGGTTTGACGAGATGGCCCAGCCCGGCTGCTTTTGCCTTCTCCTCCAATGTTGACAAAAACCCTTGCAATAGATCCACGCAAAGGACATTGGCGTCAAAGAAACGAGCGAGCAGCAAGCTTCCAGCACCAGTGCCGCACCCAAGATCGGCAATCGAGGGATTTGGTGGCAAGAGCGGTAGGCGTTTTAGGAGATTGATCGTGAATGTGTCGTCACCCGGCCCCTGGCGATCAATGCCGCCGTAAAGAAGGGTCATTGCCGCGCCCATATCCATATTGGTCATCACCAGCCTCCTTCAACAGAACAAAGAACATGGCAATTGATGATGACAGCGCGAGTTTGAGCGGTTTTGGACGCTAGTTGGGTATTCATGTTGGAGTCCTTGGTTTAGGAACAAATAATCCCAGCCGCGGCACGAATGCCGGACTGATTGTCATCTGCAATGCTGCGCTAGGTGCTCGGCGTTGCAAGGTTCCTACAGTCTCCAACATCAAAGCTCCTTGCTTTGCCCACAGGGAAACCCTGCGCACGGAAACTTGCACATCGCGACCGCATTTTCAATGGCAGGACATTTTATGTCAAATGACTGCTTGTGGCGCGTCTTTACCCTTGGAGCACCGAACATATTTGTCCGCCCAGCCATTGAGTACCCAAGACTCTATCGTCCGATATCAAATGCCGCGATCGCCGCGCGGTTGACCAGGTCCGACGTCGTGGCTCTGAGCGGGGCGATCTGGACCGGCTTGGTGAGGCCCACGACGAGCGGCCCCAGCACCGTGGCGCCGCCCAGTTCCTGCACCAAGGTGGTCGAGATCCGGGCGCTGTGAAACGCTGGCATCACCAGCACATTGGCGTTCTCGGTCAGCCGGCAGAACGGGTAAGTGGACCGGGTTTCAGGGTCAAGGGCGATGCCGGCATCCATCTCGCCATCATATTCGAAATCGACCTGGCGCTGATCGAGCAGACGCACAGCATGGCGCACATGGGCGGCCTGTTCGCCGCGCGGGCTGCCGAAACTTGAAAACGACAGCAGCGCCACGCGCGGCTCATAGCCAAAACGTCGGGCCACCGCCGCGCCTTCCTCGGCGGTGCGGGCCAGATCCTCGGCATTGGGCGACTGGTTGACCGCGGTGTCGGCGACAAAAACCGTCCGACCCTGCCCAAGGATGACCGAAACCCCGATGACCCGGCTGTTGGGCTTGGGGTCGATGACTTTGCGCACATCCTCCAGCACGTCGGAGAATGAGCGCGTGACACCGGAAACCATGGCATCGGCATCGTCCATGGCCATCATGCAGGCGGCGAACACATTGCGGTCGGTGTTGACCAGACGCTGGCAGTCACGCAGCAAAAAACCCCGGCGCTGCAGCCGCTTATAGAGAAACTTGGCATATTCGGCATTGCGGTTGGAGAGCCGGGCATTGTGGATCTCCACCCGCTCGTCAAGTTCGATGCCTTGGGTTTTTGCCGCATCAAGCACCTGATCTTCCCGTCCGACCAGAAGCGGCACGCCAAGCCCGGACAGCGCAAAAGCATTGGCGGCGCGGATGACCTGCTCTTCCTCGCCTTCGGCAAAAACCACCCGCCGCGCTTCAGCCCGGGCGCCGGCATAGATGGTCTGCAACATGCCGGCGACGGGATCAAGCCGGGCGGAAAGCTGGGCCTCGTAGGCAGGCATGTCGGTGATCTGCCGCCCCGCCACGCCCGAGTCCATCGCCGCTTTGGCGACAGCGGCGGGAATGCGCGCGATCAGACGCGGATCGAAAGGCGCCGGGATGATATAATCGGGCCCATACCGCAAGCGTCCGCCCTGATAGGCGGCGGCGACCTCGTCGGGCACGTCCTCGCGGGCCAGTTTGGCCAGGGCCTCGGCGGCGGCGATTTTCATGTCGTCATTGATCGAGCTGGCGCGGACATCGAGCGCGCCGCGGAATATGTATGGAAAGCCGAGCACGTTGTTGACCTGGTTGGGGTAGTCCGACCGGCCGGTGGCCATGATGGCATCGTCGCGGACTTCGGCGACCTCCTCGGGGGTGATCTCGGGGTCGGGGTTGGCCATGGCGAAGATAATCGGGTTTTTGCCCATCGACCGCACCATGTCCGGCGTCAACGCGCCCTTGACCGAAAGGCCCAGGAAGATATCGGCGCCGTCGACCGCCTCGGCCAAAGTGCGTTTGTCAGTGGCGGTGGCGTGGGCCGATTTCCACTGGTTCATGCCCTCGGGCCGGCCCTCATAGACCACCCCCTTGGTGTCGCAGAGGAACACATTGTCGTGACGCACCCCCAGGGCCTTGAGCAGTTCCAGGCAGGCAATGCCCGCAGCCCCGGCACCGTTGCACACCAAGGTTACGTCGTTCATCGACCGTCCGGTCAGATCCAGAGCATTGATGATCCCCGCCGCGGCGATGATCGCGGTGCCGTGCTGGTCGTCGTGGAACACCGGAATGTCCATAAGCTCGCGCAGGCGCTGTTCGATGACAAAGCAGTCCGGCGCCTTGATGTCCTCAAGATTGATGCCGCCGAAGGACGGGCTGAGGTAACGCACCGCGGCAATGAAGGCATCGACATCGGCGGTGTCGATCTCAAGGTCGATGCTGTCGACATCGGCAAAGCGCTTGAACAGCACCGCCTTGCCCTCCATCACCGGCTTTGACGCCAATGCGCCAAGATTGCCCAGCCCAAGGATGGCGGTGCCGTTGGAGATGACCGCGACCATGTTGCCCTTGGCGGTGTAGTCGTAGGCAAGGCCGGGGTCCTCGGCGATGGCCCGCACCGGCACCGCCACGCCGGGCGAATAGGCGAGCGACAGGTCGCGCTGGGTCGCCATGGGCTTGGTCGGGTTGATCTCGATCTTGCCCGGCTTGCCGATGCTGTGAAATTTCAAGGCTTCCTGGTCGGTGAAGCTTGGTCGTGATTTGTCGAATTGAACGGGCATGCTTTTGCTGCTCCCCAAACTTGCACGTCGGCGCCAGGCCATGGCGCCGGTTCTGATCCCTCTGGCTCCGCCATGGTTGCGACCGGAAAGGCCAGGGGTCAAGAGGCAGCTAGCAGGTGCAAGCGGAAAACAGTTTTGCTAGTGTGGGCAAATGGAAGAGAGCCAAGCGCCAGGCGCTGGAAAAAACACCGGCGCGATGCCGCTTGACCCAAAGACGGCGGGGCGCGAGCCGGGCAAGCCCGCCACCGTCACCCCGATGATGGCCCAGTACCTGGAGATCAAGGCGGTCAATCCGGGCAGCCTGCTTTTCTACCGCATGGGCGACTTCTACGAGCTGTTCTTCGACGATGCGATTGCCGCCTCCAAAGCCCTTTCCATCGCCCTGACCAAACGCGGCAAACACAACGGCGAAGATATTCCGATGTGCGGCGTCCCCGCCCAAAGCTCCGATCGCTATCTGGAGCAACTCATCGCCAAGGGCTTCCGGGTGACGGTCTGCGACCAGACCGAAGACCCCGCGGCGGCCAGAAAGCGCGGGGCCAAATCCGTCGTCCACCGCGAAGTGGTTCGCCTGGTCACCACGGGCACGCTGACCGAAGATACGCTGCTCGATGCAGGCCGCCACAACTTCCTTGGTGCCGTGGCGCGGAGCAAAGCTGGCGGCGGGCCGGCGCTGGCGCTCGCCTGGGCTGATATCTCGACCGGCGAAATCTATTGCGCGCCGACCGATGTCATTGGGATCGACGCCGATCTGGCCCGCATCGAACCGGCTGAAATCCTGGTGCCTCAACCCCTGATGGCGGATGATGATCTGAAGCGCCGGCTGGGAAGCACCGGCGCGACGCTGACCGATATGCCGACCTCCCAATTTGATTCCACTTCCGGGGAACGGCGGCTCAAGGCCCTGCTCGGTGTCGGCGCCCTTGATGCTTTTGGCGATTTCAGCCGGGCCGAGCTTGGCGCCCTTGGCGCGCTGGTTGGCTATATCGAGCTGACCCAGGTCGGGCGGATGCCGGCGCTCAGACCGCCGCGCCGCATCAGCCGCTCAAGCGCCATGATCATCGACCCCGCGACCCGAACCAATCTCGAACTGGTCCGCACCATGGGGGGCGCGCGCATCGGTTCGCTGGCGCAGACCATCGACCGCACCAGGACCAGTGCCGGCGGCAGGCTCCTGACGGCGCGCCTGCTGGCGCCCTCCACCGATACCGCGACGATAAATGGACGGCTTGATGCGGTGGCCCATTTCGTTGAGGCCCCCTCCTTGCGCGCCGTCTTGCGCAACCGTCTTGCGCATGTGCCCGACATGGCGCGGGCACTATCGCGGCTGTCGCTGGGCCGGGGCTCCCCCCGCGATCTGGGAACCATCCGCGCCGGCCTCGATGCCGCTCTGCCGATCCCGACTGATTTCGCCGATGAGCACGGGTTGGCATCTCCACCGGCGGAAATCGCCGCGACGCTCGATGCCCTGAGCCAGGGGCCGGCGGCTTTGCGCGATCAACTGGCGGCCACCCTTACCGGCGACCTGCCGGCGCGCATAACCGATGGCGGCTTTGTCGGTGCCGGGGTGAATGCCGAGCTTGACGAGATGCGGGCGCTTCGCGACGAAAGCCGGCGGGTGATCGCCGGGCTGGAGGCGCAAATCCGGTCCGATACCGGGATCAAATCGCTGAAGATCCGTCACAACAACGTGCTGGGTTATTTCATCGACGTAACGGCCCAGCATGGCGACAAGCTGCTGGGGCGGCCCGAGACCTTCATTCATCGCCAGACCCTAGCCAACAATATGCGTTTTACCACCACCAAGCTGGCCGACCTTGAGGTGAGGATTGGCGAGGCGGCGGCGCGGGCGCAAAAGATCGAGGTGGCGATTTTCGAGGACCTGACCAAAGTCACCCTCGATGAGAGCGCCGCGCTGGGGCAGGTAATGGATGCCGTGGCGGTTCTCGATGTCGCCGCGGCCTTTGCCGAGCTGGCCGATACCAGCCGCCTGGTGCGGCCTAAAATCAGTGATGAGCCGCGCTTTGCGATTGTGGGCGGCCGCCACCCGGTGGTCGAGGCGGCGCTGGAGAAAAACCGCGAGGCGCCGTTCGTCGCCAATGATTGCAACCTGACATCGGCGAACCCCGGACGGGGCAAGCTGTGGCTGGTCACCGGCCCCAACATGGCGGGCAAATCGACCTTTTTGCGCCAGAACGCGCTTCTCGCCATCATGGCCCAGACGGGCGCGTTCGTGCCTGCCGATGAAGCTGAAATCGGCATTGTCGATCGCTTGTTCAGCCGTGTCGGCGCCTCGGACGACCTGGCTGGCGGTCGGTCGACCTTCATGGTTGAGATGGTCGAAACCGCGGCGATCCTCAATCAGGCCGGCCCGCGCGCCCTGGTCATTCTCGACGAGATCGGTCGCGGCACCGCAACCTTCGATGGCCTGGCCATCGCCTGGGCGGCTTTGGAACATCTGCACGAAAAAAACCGCTGCCGGACCCTTTTCGCCACCCACTTTCACGAGCTGACCGCGCTGACCACCAAACTCGACAACCTAGGAAACGTCACCATGGCGGTGCGCGAGTGGCAGGGCGATGTGGTGTTTCTGCACGAGGTCATCGCCGGCGCCGCCGATCGCTCCTATGGTGTGCAGGTGGCCAAGCTCGCCGGCCTGCCGCCGGCGGTGGTCGCCCGCGCCGGCGAGGTGCTGGCGGCCCTTGAAGCGGGGAACGAGGGCAGCAAGACCAAAACCCTGGTCGACGATCTGCCGCTGTTTTCCCTTCCGCCCCAGCCCTCCCCCAATGCTCAGACCAAGGCCGGGCCCCACCCCGTGGCGCAACGCCTGGCTGCGCTGCTGCCCGATGAGCTGTCGCCACGCGAGGCGCTTGAGCTTCTTTATGAGTTGAAAAAACTGGCCGCCGAAGACGAGGCATGACCGGCGCCGTTTGATGTCGAACCCAAAAAGCTCTATCTGAGGCTTCATCTCAGTTCTGGAAAAACCAATGCCGAAGATGCCGCCAAAGGCCAGGGCGCTTGTTGACCCGGCGGAGTTGCGCGCCAAGCTGGCAGCGCTGGCCGCGAGCCACGGCCCTGCGCCGGACCGGTTGCGCGCCGAAACGCTAGCCCACCTTAAAACCGTCGTGGCGGCGGCGCATAAAAAGGCCGAGGAAAATCTCTTCGCCCACGGCAGCGGCATCCGCTGCGCCACCGAGCTGTCCGCCTTCATGGACGATCTTTTGCGCGCCACCCACGATTTCATCGTCCGGAATATTTACCGGGCATCCAACCCGACGGAGTCCGAGCGCATCTCGATTATCGCCGTAGGCGGCTACGGGCGGGCGACGCTGGCGCCATATTCCGATATTGATCTGTTGTTCCTCCACCCCTACAAGCTGACCGCCTGGGGGGAGAGCGTGATCGAATACATGCTCTATCTGCTGTGGGATCTTGGCTTCAAGGTCGGTCACGCCACCCGCAATATCGACCAGTCGATCCGACTTTCGCGCACCGACACCACCGTGCGGACCGCAATTCTGGAAGCGCGCTATCTGTGGGGCGACGAAAAACTGTTCGACGAGCTGACCACACGTTTTCGAGCCGAAATCGTCGCCAAGACCGCCAAGGAATATGTCGAGGACAAGCTGGCCGAACGCGATACGCGCCACGACCGCGCCGGCTCCTCGCGCTATCTGGTCGAACCCAATGTCAAGGAGGGTAAAGGGGCTTTACGCGACCTTCATACGTTGTTCTGGATCGGCAAATACATCTATCAAACCAATACCTTGAACGATCTGGTCGAAAAAGGGTTTTTCACCCGGTCTGAATTGAGCAAGTTTCGCAAAGCCGGTGATTTCCTCTGGGCCGTGCGCTGCCACCTGCATTTTGCCGCCGGTCGGGCCGAAGAGCGCCTGACCTTCGACCGCCAGCCGGAAATCGCCCGGCGTCTTGGTTACGCCGACCGGCCCGGCCAGCGCGAGGTCGAGCGCTTTATGAAGCACTATTTTCTCACGGCCAAAACCGTCGGCGACCTCACCCGTATCGTCTGCGCGGTGCTGGAGGAGCGCGAGCTTAAGCAGTTGCCGGTTCTGACCCGCATGCTCGACCATTTGGGCCTTGGTGACCGCGAAACGCTCGCCCATGGTTTCCGCATCGAACACGGGCGGCTGACGGTGACCGGGAATAGGGTTTTCGCCGACGATCCGGTCAATCTGATCCGTATTTTCCACGTGGCCCAGACCCGCGAGTTGCACCTGCATCCCGAAGCGGTGCAACTGGTGACGCGGTCGCTGAAGGCCATCGACCGGACCTTGCGCGCCAACCCCGAGGCCAACGCGCTGTTCCTGGACATCCTCACCTCCCGCGCCCGTCCCGACAAAGCGTTGCGGATCATGAATGAAACGGGGGTTCTGGGCCGTTTTGTGCCCGATTTCGGACGCATCGTCTGCCTGATGCAGTTCTCGATGTATCACCACTTCACCGTCGATGAGCATCTGCTGCGCACCATCGGCCTTTTATCGCGTATCGAGCATGGCGACATGGGCAAGGACCACCCGCTGAGCCATAAAATCATGCCCGGCATCGAGAGCCGGCGGGCGCTTTACGTTGCCGCCTTCGTCCATGACATCGCCAAGGGCCGCCCCGAGGACCATTCGGTTGCCGGCGCCCGTATCGCCCGGCGCCTGGGCCCCCGCCTGGGGCTCTCCGCAGCTGAGACCGAAACCGCGGCCTGGCTGGTCCGGCATCATCTGCTGATGAGCGACATTGCCCAGAGGCGCGATCTGTCCGACCCAAAGACAATCAAGGATTTTGCCGATGTGGTGCAGAGCCACGAACGGCTGGAGCTTTTACTGCTGCTCACCGTCGCCGATATTCGCGCCGTTGGCCCCGGGGTTTGGAACGGCTGGAAGGGCGAATTGCTGCGCACGCTTTATTATGAAACCGAACCGGTGCTCGCCGGCGGGCATTCGGTGCAGGGGCGCTCCGAAAGAGCGGCAAAAGCCAGAGAAGTTTTCATGGCCGCCATGGCCGATTGGCCGCAAGGCGAGCGTGAGGCCCATGCGCGCAGGTTTGGCGATCCTTATTGGCTCAACACCGAAGCCAATCTGCAACTGACCCATGCGGCCATGTGCCGTGAGGCGGCGCAAAGTCATCTGGACTTTCACTTCACCTCCCAGACCGACGCCTTCAAGGGCGCCACCCAGATCATTGTTTTTACCGCCGATCACCCCCATTTGCTCGAGCGGCTGGCGGGGGCGTGCGCGCTGTCGGGCGCCAATATCGTCGGCGCCCAGATCTTCACCACCACCGATGGTATGGCGATGGACACCATCACTATCGCGCGGGATTTCGATGACGACGAGGATGAGCAGCGGCGGGCGGCCCAGATCGGCCGAACCCTGGAGCGGGCTTTGCGCGGGGAGTTGCGCATCTACCGGGAGATGGCCAAGCAGTTGCGGCGTAAACTGCACCCCGGCCCCTTCGCCGTGGCCCAGCAGGTGACCGTGACCAACAAATGGTCCGACCATTTCACCGCCATCGAAATCGCCGCCCTGGACCGGACCGGCCTTTTGTACGACATCACCCGGGCCCTTTCGGCCCTTAACCTCAACATCCGCTCGGCCCATGTCGTCACCTATGGCGAACGGGCGGTGGATGTATTTTATGTCCGCGACCTTTTCGGGCACCGGATCACCAATGAAGAGCGGCTAAAAGTGATCCGGGAGCGGCTGATGGCGGCGCTTTCAAACCAAACCCAGGACGATCAGCCCCATGCCCCGCGAACCCGCGAGGCGGTGCAATAAGTTTTTCAGCCGGCGCCGGGAGGATAGGGTTCGGTAAGGGAGTTTCAGGTAGGGTATCGCTATATTTCCTTGTCAGGGTGACTGGCCCAAATAGGTACGGAGACGCCACCGAATGCCGCCGATAAAGGGGTGTTGCGCCCGATGAATCTCATCCGCTCCGCTGCAACCGTCGGCGGCATGACGGCGATCAGCCGGGTGCTGGGGTTCGGGCGCGATGTGTTGATCGCCGCGAACCTTGGTACCGGCCCGGTCGCCGATGCGTTTTTTGTCGCCTTCCGGTTTCCCAACCTCTTTCGCCGGCTGTTCGCCGAAGGGGCGTTCAACTCCGCCTTCGTGCCGCTTTTCGCCGGGCGGCTGGAAAAGAGCGGGCCAAAGCAAGCGCGGCAATTCGGCAATGAAGCCTTGAGCGTGCTTTTCTGGGCGCTGCTGATCGTCTCGGGGGTGGCCGAACTGGCCATGCCATGGCTGATGGTGGTGATCGCGCCGGGCTTCATCGACGATCCGGCCAAATACGATCTGGCCGTTGTCCTCACCCGAATTGCCTTTCCCTATCTGGCCTTCATGTCGCTGACGGCACTTTTTTCCGGCGTGCTCAATTCCATGGGTAAATTCGCCGCCGCCGCCGCCGCCCCGATCATTCTCAACATCGTGCTGATCGCCACGCTCTTCGGGGTAGACCACTTCGGCCTTGCCGGCGTCGATGCCGCCGGGATCGCCCTTGTCTGGGGTGTGTCGGCGGCGGGGGCGCTGCAACTGTTGATGGTCTATATCGCCTCCCGGCGGGCGGGCATGAATTTACGCCTGGTCCGGCCCCGGCTCACCCCCGGGGTCCGGCGGCTTGTCGTCTTGGGCATTCCAGGCATCATCGCCGGGGGCATCACCCAGATCAACATCATGGTCGGCACCATCATCGCCTCGCTCCAGGATGCCGCGGTGTCCTATCTTTATTACGCCGACCGGGTGTATCAGCTGCCCCTGGGGCTGGTCGGCGTCGCCATCGGCGTGGTGCTCCTGCCCGACCTGTCCAGACGGCTTCGAGCCGCCAGCGCGCAAGCCGGAACGGCGGCGCGCAACGGCGAAGACGGCGCCATTTACGCCATGAATCGGGCCCTGGAGATCTCCATGCTGCTGACGGTGCCGGCGGCGGTGGCTCTGACGATTATTCCCCATCCGGTAATCTCGGTCCTTTTCGAGCGCGGCGCCTTCACCTCTCAGGACACCCATGCCAGCGCCTCGGCACTTGCCGCCTTTGCTTTCGGCCTGCCGGCCTTTGTCATGATCAAGGTGCTCTCGCCGGGGTTTTTCGCCCGTGAGGACACCAGAACGCCGATGCTGTTCGCCGGGGTTTCGGTCATCGTCAACATCGCGGTCTCCCTGGCGCTGTTTTTTGTCATCGGCCATGTCGGTATCGCCGTTGCCACGACCTTGGCCGGCTGGGTCAATGCCGGGCTTTTGTTGTGGACGCTGTACCGACGCGGACACTATTCCTTCGATGCGCGCCTTGCGCGGCGGCTGCCGCTGATCGGTCTTGCCAGCGCGGTCATGGCTGCCGCCTTGTGGACGGCGGCGGATTTGGCCGCGCCGTGGCTCGCCGGCGGGCTTCCCTTCACGCTGCGGGCCGGTGTGCTTGCCGGTTTGGTGGTGGTCGGCATCGCCGTGTTCTGGCTTGGCGCCGAAGTGACCGGGGCGGCGAAGTGGCGCGAATTAGCGTCCGTTGCCCGGCGTAAGTGACGCAGCCGGGCCTTGCCAGAGCCATTTCTTCCCGGCATAACCCGCACCTTGCCGTTTCAGGGCGGTTTCAAAGCAAATTCAGGAAATACCGATGTCCATTCAACCCCGCGTTTTCTCCGGCATTCAGCCATCGGGAAACCTGCATCTGGGCAATTATCTGGGGGCGATCAAACGCTTCGTGGCGCTGCAGGACAGCCATGACTGCATCTACTGCGTCGTCGATCTTCACGCCATCACCGCCACCTTGAACCGCACCGACCTTGCGCAGCGAACCCGCGAGGTCACCGCTGGTTTCCTGGCCTCCGGCATCGACCCCAAGGCCCATATCGTCTTTAACCAGAGCCAGGTTGCGGTCCATGCCGAACTTGCGTGGGTCTTCAATTGCGTCGCCCGTATCGGCTGGCTCAACCGCATGACCCAGTTCAAGGAAAAAGCCGGCAAGCACCGCGAGAACGCCTCGGTCGGCCTTTTTGCCTACCCGGCCCTGATGGCGGCCGACATTCTGGCCTACCGCGCCACCCATGTGCCGGTGGGCGACGACCAGAAACAGCATCTGGAGCTGACCCGCGACATCGCCCAGAAATTCAACATTGACTTTGCCGAGGCCATCGCTGAACGCGGCCACGGCGACGCCTATTTCCCCCTGTGCGAGCCGCTGATCATGGGGCCGGCGACCCGGGTGATGTCGTTGCGCGACGGATCGCGGAAAATGTCCAGCTCCGAGGCCTCGGACATGACACGCATCAACCTCACCGACGATGCCGACGCCATCGCCCGGAAAATCCGTAAAGCCCGCACCGACCCCGAACCCCTGCCCAGCGAAATCGGAGGTCTTGAAGGGCGTCCGGAGGCCGAAAACCTCGTCGGCATCTATGCCGCGCTGGCCGACCAAGACAAGGCCCAGGTTCTGGCCCAGTTCGGCGGCGGCCAGTTTTCGGTTTTCAAAACCGCGCTGGCCGACCTCGCGGTGGATAAAATCGGCACCATCGGGTCGGAAATGCGCCGCCTGGTCGCCGATCCGGGCCATATCGACACGGTGCTGAACGACGGCGCCGACCGGGCCCGCGCCATTGCCGAGCCGATCTGGCGCGAGGTCAAGGCCATCGTCGGTTTCCTCGGAGCGGACCGGTAGGGGATTTTTGCTGGTTAAGTCTCACGCCATCCCGGTAGACTTTTTCGTTGATGAAGTCTGTGCCATCCCGCGCCCCCACCCGGCCACCCCCAGGATACAATCTATGGGGTGGCCGGGGGGGGGAGCGGGATGGCACAGACTTCATCAACGAAAAAATCGGGAGCGGGATGGCGTGAGACTTCATCAACGAAAAAACCAGGAGCGGGATGGCGTGAGACTT
>UOEM01000009.1_pt1 | contig 20994 bp, 19 predicted proteins | sample 1988661 | NCBI WGS metagenome assembly UOEM01 (sample SAMEA4712195, study PRJEB27164) | hydrothermal vent metagenome | biome: marine basaltic hydrothermal vent biome; feature: marine hydrothermal vent; material: mineral | place: Pacific Ocean | collected 2011-06-14/2011-07-23 | depth 1719 m | reverse complement strand
CGCGCCACCCAGATGCCGACCCGGCCCTGGCGCCGTTCGCCACGGACGTTGAACTGGTCCAGAGTGGCGATGAGCCAGTCTTCGAGCGACCGCACAAAGGCGCGGACATCGCCGTGGCGCTTGCCGACATCGAGCATAACGTAAGCCACCCGCTGGCCGGGGCCGTGATAGGTATATTGCCCGCCGCGCCCGGTGCGGTGAACCGGAAACCGGCCCGGATCGACCAGGTCGCCGTCCCTGGCGCTTGAGCCGGCGGTGTAGAGCGGCGGGTGCTCGACCAGCCAGACGATTTCGGGTGCGGTTCTGGCGTATATGCCGGCGGCGCGCGCCTCCATGGCGGCCACGGCGCGGGCATAGTCCACCGGCTTGGCCTGGATGTGCCAGCCGACCGGGGCGGCGATGGGAGATTTGTTAATCATCTGCTAATCATATCGGTGCAGCGTCGGCGCCAGGTCAATATGTGTCTGTCTCGTTCGGGCAGGGCTCATCTTTAAAAAGGCTATTTCATGGGTCCCATCGATTCGGTCAAAATTCAGCTTTCCGTGGTGTTGGGCAAATCCAAAATGCCCATCAACCAGCTTTTGCGCATGGGCCGGGGCGCGGTGATCGAACTGGATACCGACCTTGACGACGAGGTCGAAATCAGAGCCAACAACCTGCCCTTCGCCCGTGGCGAGATAACGATCGTCAATAACAAGATCGCTGTCACGGTGCGGGAAAAGCTCAAATCGGCCCAACGGCGCCAGAATGAACCTCCCCCCGAACCTTCAATTGAGCAATCAAGCGCTTGAGGGTGGCAACGTCATCTGCTATGACCCGAGCCGCATTTACGCGCGGGCGGCCGTGGCGGAATTGGTAGACGCGCAGCGTTGAGGTCGCTGTGGGGTAACTCCCGTGGAAGTTCGAGTCTTCTCGGCCGCACCATTATTATATCTCACGGCAAATCGCTTCGCGATGCCTCCGATGGGGCGGCCTGGCCGGCCGGCGCCCGCTTGGGCGCTGGGGAGCGCTGTTGTTGAAGTTTTGCTTGTTTTCCGGCCGTTTGCTTTTGGGACCCCATGGTCTGAAGTCGAATCATTGGCCCTGGCTAAAAAGAGCCAGCCGAGCATCCTTGCCCTTGAATCTCCAACGAGGCCGACGTGAACGATAAGGCCGAACAGACCAGCAAAGAGCTTCACCCCAAGCGGCAGGTTCTGATCAAGTTTGTGCTGCTGTGTTTGCTGCTCGCGGCGTATTTTGGCTATCTTTGGTGGAAATTCGACATTCTGACCGGCGGTGTCGCCGCGGCCCTGACCTGGAGTTTTCTGGTGTTGTGCACACCGGTGGCCGATGGGGGGTTTCTGCTCGATTTTCCCATGCGCCTTTTGTTCGGCATCCGTATGGTGGTCTCGGAGATCTTCGTCTGGGGCGTCGCCATCTCCATCAACATCGCCACGATGATCTTTGGCGCCTCCTACTACGAGACCACGGTGGTCACGCGGATCCTGCACAAAATTCTTCTGACGCCTTATCCCTATTGGGCCATCATCTTTCTGGCGATGGCCGGAACTTTCATTTCGATCCGTTTCGGCGATGAGCTGATGGACGTCGTGCGTCACCGCGACCGGGTCTTTTTCCACCGCCATGCCTTTACCTTCGAGCTGATCCTGCTGGCGTTTTTTCTCTTTGTCATCTGGGCGTATTACGAATTGATTTCGTCGCTGGGGATTGACCTCAACCTGTAACGCCTACCCCACGGCACAGCGTCGGCTCTTGTGATACTCTGGTCTTGCCCGCCGGGGTGTTGGCGGGCGGTTTGGAATGTGACGGATGCAAGATGATCTGGCTAAAGGCGGCGAGAACGACGATCAGGTGCTGACGCCGGACCTGGTGCGTTCGATCTCCGAGGCGATCGAGGCCCGCTCGCGTCCGCGCGTCCGCGAGCTGACCGCCAACCTGCACAGCGCCGATCTGGCCGATCTGCTGGAGTTGCTCAAACCCGAAGACCGCGGCGGCCTGATCGACCTTCTGGGTGATGAATTCGACGTCGAGGCGGTGACCGAGCTTGACGAGCAATTGCGCGATGCGGTCATGGAGCGGTTGCCCAACCAGAGCATCGCCGAGGCGGTCAGGAGCCTTGAAACCGACGATGCGGTTTATCTGCTTGAGGACCTGGACGAAGGCGACCGCTCAGAAATCCTTCAAGCGCTGCCGCCGCTCGACCGAGCCGCCGTCAGGCGCGCGCTGGAGTACCCCGAGGACAGCGCCGGCCGGCTCATGCAGACCAATTTTGTCGCTGTGCCGCCCTATTGGACTGTCGGCCAGACCATCGATTTCATGCGCGAGGAACAGGACCTTCCCGACAGCTTTTACGAAATTTTCGTCGTCGATCCGACCTTTCACCTGCTTGGAACCGTCCCCCTGGCCCAAATCCTGCGGACCCGCCGGCCGGTGCGCATCAAGGCGATCATGCGCCACGAGCAGACCGAAATTCCGGTGCTGGACGACCAGGAAGAGGTGGCGCACCGGTTCGCCCAGTATAATCTGGTCTCCGCCGCCGTGGTCGATGACGACCGCCGCATTGTCGGCGTGGTCACCGTCGACGACATTGTCGATGTCATCCAGGAGGAGGCCGAAGAGGATATCCATCGCCTCGCCGGGGTCGGCGATGAGGAGATGACCTCCTCGGTGTGGCAGACCACCCGCAGCCGCTGGACCTGGCTCGCCGTCAACCTGGTGACAGCCATTTCCGCCTCCGTGGTCATCGGCATGTTCGATGCCTCATTGTCGCAGATGGTCGCCCTGGCGATCCTGATGCCCATCGTCGCCTCTATGGGTGGCAACGCCGCGACCCAGACCATGACGGTCGCGGTTCGCGCCATCGCCACCAACACTCTTGGTCCGATGAACGCGCCCCGCGTTGTCGTCCGCGAGATGCTGGTCGGCCTCTTGAACGGGGTGTCGTTTGCTGTCGCCATGGGCGTGATCACCATGGCGTGGTTCGGCAATGTCGGCCTTGGGCTTGTCATTGCCGCGGCGATGGTGATCAATTTGTTTGTCGCCGGCCTTGCCGGTATTGTCGTGCCCCTGGCGCTTGAAAAAGCCGGCGCCGATCCCGCCGTGGCCTCAAGCGCCTTTGTCACCACGGTGACCGATGTCGTCGGTTTTCTGTCGTTTCTCGGCCTGGCGGCGTTGTTCCTGTTTTAATCTCAAGGTGTCCGGCCATGCCCGCCAATGATTTCCCCACCCTCGATTTCGGCCTTGGCGAGACCGCCGACATGCTGCGCGACACCGTGCGCTCGTTTGCCGACAATGAGATCGCGCCGCTGGCCGACCGGATCGACCGCGACAATGAGTTTCCCCGCCAGCTCTGGCCCAAGCTCGGCGCCCTGGGGCTACTGGGAGTGACGGTGCCCGAGGAATACGGCGGCGCCGGCATGGGCTATCTGGAACACTGCGTTGCCATGGAAGAGGTCAGCCGGGCCAGCGCCAGCGTCGGGCTGTCCTATGGCGCCCACTCCAATCTGTGCGTCAACCAGATCAACCTCAACGGCACCGAAGCGCAAAAACGCCGCTACCTGCCGGAACTGATTTCCGGCAAGGCGCTGGGGGCGCTGGCGATGTCCGAGGCCGGTTCGGGGTCCGATGTGATCTCGATGCGCCTTGGCGCCATAAAAAAGGGCGACCGCTATATCCTCAACGGCACCAAGATGTGGATCACCAACGGCCCCGGCGCCGACACCCTGGTGGTCTACGCCAAGACCGACGCCAACGCCGGCAGTCGCGGTATCTCCGCCTTCATCATCGAGCGGGATTTTAAGGGATTCTCGACGGCGCAGAAACTCGACAAGCTGGGCATGCGCGGCTCGGACACTTGCGAACTGGTGTTCGAGGATTGCGAGGTGCCGGCGGAAAACCTCATCGGCGGGGAGGGGCGGGGCGTGGCGGTGCTGATGTCGGGTCTCGATTATGAGCGCGCGGTGCTCGCCGCCGGGCCGCTCGGCATCATGCAGTCGGCGATGGATATCGTTCTGCCATATGTCCATGACCGCAAGCAGTTCGGCCGCCCCATCGGCACCTTTCAGCTCATGCAGGGCAAGCTGGCCGACATGTACACCACCATGAATGCCGCCCGGGCTTACGTTTACACCGTGGCCAGAGCCTGCGACCGCGGCCGGACGGCGCGCAAAGACGCCGCCGGCGCCATATTGTTCGCCGCCGAAAAGGCCACCTGGATGGCGCTGGAGGCCATTCAGGCGCTTGGCGGCACCGGCTACATCAACGAAAGCCCGACGGGGCGCCTGCTGCGTGACGCCAAACTCTACGAAATTGGCGCCGGCACCTCGGAAATCCGCCGCATGCTGATCGGCCGGGAGTTGTTCGAGGAGAGTCTTTAGGTTCTCAGTGATATTCGGCCCCGGCCCGGATGCGCGCCACCGCCAGTCCGGTCAGGATCAGCGCCAGGGCGGTCAGCATCGGCGTGGTGACCCGCTCCCCCAGCACGATGGCGCCAAGCATGACGCCGCCGACGGGCAAAAGGTTCATGGCCAGGGAGAAATAGCTGTAACCGATGGCGGGGATCAGGGTGAAGCGCAGGATGTAACCAAGGCCGGAGGGCAAAAGGCCCAAAAAGACCATGTTGGCGATTACCCAGGCCGAGGGGACGGCGGCAAGCTCGCGGCCAAACAAATACGTGGCGGCGACAAAAAACGGCAGGGCGATCAGATAGATGAGCGCCGTCAGCCGCACCGGCGGGAACCCATCCAGCTTGCGGACGATGCCTCCGCTCAAGGCATAGCAGAACGCCGCCAGAAGCACCGCCCCATAGGCCAGCAGCGTATCGGCGTCCCCGGACAGCACCTCGACCCCAAACAGCGTGCCAATCCCGATCATGCCCAAGCCGACCCCGGCGAGCTTGTAGATGGTGAAGCGGTCGTCCCCGGTGGCAAAATGGCTGACGAAAAGCCCAAATAGCGGAATGGCGCCAAACAGCAGCGCCGCCTCGCCGGCGGTGATCGTCTTGAGCCCCCAGGTGAAAAGCCCAAACGGCAAAATCACATTGAGAACCGCAAGGGCAAGCACCAGCCCCCAGGTCCGCCGGCCGCGCGGCCATTCAAAACCGCGCCACAGCGCCCAGGGCAGCAATATCACCAAGGCAATGGCAACCCGAAGGGTGATCGTCCACAGCGTACCGAACTCGGGCACGACAACGCGCAAGGACACAAAGCTCTGGCTGAACATCAGCACCGCGGATACCAGCAAGAAATGATCGTGGGCGGTGGGCTGGCGAATCATATGGCATACCTCGTGGGCGGGATATCCTAGCCAACGCCTTTTCATCCCCGACCACAAAGCGTTAAGTTCGGGCGCGTTGAAACCAAGGATCGCAGAAGATGGGTAAAGGCGTCAAAGGGCTGGAGAAAAACCCGGTTGTCATCGTTGCCGCGGCCCGGACGCCCATGGGAGCGTTCCAGGGCGATCTGGCGCCGGTTGCCGCGCCGGAACTGGGCGCCGCCGCCATTGCCGCCACGGTAGCGCGCGCCGGGCTTGCCCCTGAAACCGTCGATGAGGTTCTGATGGGTTGCGTTCTGCCCGCCGGTCTTGGCCAGGCGCCGGCCCGCCAGGCCGCCCTTGGCGCCGGTTTGCCCGAAAAGGTGCCCGCAACCACGGTCAACAAGATGTGCGGCTCGGGCATGAAAACCGTGATGATCGGCTTTGAGGCGCTTCACGCCCGGCCCCGGGATGCCATCATCGCCGGCGGCATGGAGAGTATGTCCGGTGCACCCTATCTGCTGCCCAAGGCGCGGGACGGCATGCGCCTGGGCCACGGCGAGGTGGTGGACCATATGTTTCTCGACGGTCTGGAAGACGCCTACGACAGGGGCCGGTTGATGGGCTCTTTCGCCGAAGATACCGCCGAGGCCTACCAGTTCACGCGCGAAGCTCAGGACGCCTATGCCGAAACCTCCCTGACCCGCGCCCGCAAGGCGGTGGAGGGCGGTACCTTTAGCTCCGAGATCGTGCCTGTCGTGGTCAAGGGCCGCAAGACCTCCAAAACTATCGAAAATGACGAATCGCCGCTGAAGGCCGATCCGGCCCGCATTGGCCAGATGCGTCCTGCTTTCAGGGCCGGCGGCACCGTGACAGCGGCCAATTCCAGTTCGATCTCCGACGGTGCCGCCGCCCTTTTGCTGATGCGCGCCGACGAAGCTGAAGCCCGCGGTCTGACGCCACTGGCGCGGATCGCCGGCATTGCCTCCCACGCCCAGGCGCCGGCGCTGTTCACCACCGCGCCCATCGGCGCCATCAAGGCCCTGGAGGAGGCCACCGGCTGGAACCGCGACACCGTCGATCTATATGAAATCAACGAGGCTTTTGCCGTCGTCGCCATGGCGGCTTTGCGCGATCTTGACCTTGATGCCGCCCGCGTCAACATTCGCGGCGGCGCCTGCGCGCTGGGCCACCCGATCGGCGCCTCGGGCGCGCGGATTTTGGTAACGCTGCTGGCAGCGCTTGAAGCTGAAGGGCTGTCGCGCGGCGTGGCGGCCCTTTGCATCGGCGGTGGTGAGGCGACAGCGGTTGCCATCGAGCGGATGGTTTGACTGAGTCAATTGGAAGCGTTTGGTGGCACGCCAAGAAAGGCGGTGGGGAATGATTTGGGCAGATCATATACCTTCGGAGGTTTCCAAAAAGTACGAGGTCATCGATCATCGTCACGCGGCAGCGATCCTGAACACCGAATTCCATGACCTTTTTCAAGAACTGATGGCTGCGCTAATCGAGTTCGAATTGACAGACCATGATGTTCTGGTGCCCGGCGGTAGCGAAAGTCCGATACCAAAAAAAATATCTTCAATTTTGCGACCTCTTGGTTGGACCGAATCGAAGCTAACAGCCAAGCTTGTTGTTGATGATTCCGAAGTGTCACAAGACACTCACAAAGTCGACTACATCAAGGGAAGGGTGGCCTTTGACCTCGAGTGGAACAGCAAAGATCAAACGTTTGACCGAGATTTGTTTGCGTTTCGTTCTTTTTTTGAGTTTGATAGGATCAGTGTAGGGGTGCTGCTGACGCGGAGTACGGGGTTGCAGTCAACATTCAAAGAATTGGGAATTGCCAAGAAATATGGCGCGAGCACCACGCATATGAACAAATTAATTCCCAGGCTAAATGCAGGCCGTGCTGGTGGTTGTCCGGTGTTGGCCCTTGGAATTTCCGAAATAAAAATGGGCGAAAAAATCAATGGATAGTATCGCAAACGCTGATCTTGTCAGGTGTACCGACGGGAAAAAATTCGGAACAATTTTAGCGGATCCGCCATGGCAGTTTATAAATCGTACTGGCAAAGTTGCTCCGGAGCATCGGAGATTGGCTAGATACTCAACCATGCCCCTTGATGATGTGTGCCAACTGCCGGTTTCAGAAATCTCGGACAACCCCTCTCATCTTTATTTGTGGGTGCCAAATGCATTATTGCCCGATGGACTAAAAGTTATGGAAGCATGGGGGTTTACTTATAAATCCAATATAATCTGGCATAAAATCAGGAAAGATGGTGGGCCGGACGGGAGGGGTGTTGGGTTTTATTTTAGGAACACAACAGAAATATTGCTATTTGGTACTCGTGGCGCAAAAGCAAGAACATTATCTCAAGGAAGAAGGCAGGTAAATATTATAAGAAGTAGAAAAAGGGAGCATTCGAGAAAGCCGGACGAACAATATGAGATTATTGAGTCTTGTAGTTGGGGGCCATATTTAGAATTATTTTCTCGCGGCAAGAGGGGAAAGTGGGTTTGTTGGGGGAATCAAGTTGAAAATTATAAACCAACTTGGGATACCTACGCTCATCATTCTGGCGTGAGCGTGTAGTTAGAAAATTGCCGCAAGTGATCACCAAGGGATACAAAGCGCTGTTGGCGGAGGCCGAGGCGATGATCGAGACCCTGGAGCCCGCCGATGCCATCGCCTTGGCCGGGAGCGGAGATGTCGTGTTCGTCGATCTTCGCGATATCCGTGAGCTGGCCCGCGAGGGCAAGGTTCCCGGCGCGGTTCATGCCCCGCGCGGCATGCTGGAGTTCTGGATCGATCCCGACAGCCCCTATCACCGTGAGGTTTTTGCCCAGGACAAGCGTTTTGTGTTTTTCTGCGCCGGGGGCTGGCGCTCGGCCCTGGCGGTGCGGAGCGCTCAAGCGATGGGGTTGGCCCCGGTGTGTCATATCAAGGGCGGCTACAGCGCCTGGCGCGAGGCGGGCGGGCCGATAGAAACGCCCGATACCCAAAAATTCAAAAGCTAGAGATTTGAAACGAAGGACAATCCATGTACACCATCGTTATCGGTAACAAAAACTACTCCTCCTGGTCTTTGCGCGGCTGGCTGGCGGTCAAGGCCGCGGGCGCGCCTTATGAAGAGGTGCTGATCCCGCTCGAGACCGAGGAGTGGGACAAGCGCATCGGCGATTTTTCCCCATCGCGATGCGTGCCGGTTCTCATTGATGGCGACGTGACCGTCTGGGACAGCCTGGCGATCATCGAAAGTCTGGCCGAACGGCACCCCGAGGCGGGGTTCTGGCCCCAGGAGGCCGTTGCCCGCGCCCATGCCCGCTCCGCCGCCGCCGAAATGCATTCTGGCTTTACCGCTTTGCGCGGCGCCTGCCCGATGAATTTCCGCCGTGCCGTGGAGGTGTTGCCGCTCGCCGATGCGGTTAAAGCCGATGTTGCACGAATTTCCACCATATGGGGCGAGGCCCGCGCCACCCACGGGCAATCTGGCCCCTATCTTTACGGGGAGTGGTCGGCCGCCGACATGATGTTCGCGCCGGTGGTCTCGCGCTTTCGCACCTATGGGATCGATGCCGGGCCGGTGGTGGCGGCCTATGTGGCGGCGGTGGAAGCCCATCCTCACTATGTCGAGTGGCGCGATGAGGGGCTCAAGGAGACCTGGGTCGTGCCTTCGGACGAAATCGACTGAAAGGCGCCCATGCCCGTTCTCCGATCTCAGGTTAACCCGCGCGCCGATACCTTTGCGGCCAACGCTGCCGCCATGGCCGAACTGGTTGCCGATCTTGAGGCCAAACGTGGCCTGGCCGCCGCCGGGGGGACGCAAAAAGCCCAGAATCGCCATCTGGGCCGGGGCAAGATGCTGCCGCGCGACCGGGTTGTCGGGCTGCTCGACCCCGGCGCGCCGTTTCTGGAGATCGGCCAGCTTGCCGCCATGGGGCTTTATGGCGGCGAAATTCACGGTGCCGGGCTCATCGCCGGCATTGGCCAGGTGTCGGGGCGGACCTGCATGATCCTCGCCAATGACGCCACCATCAAGGGCGGGACCTATTTTCCGCTGACGGTGAAAAAGCACCTGCGCGCCCAGGAAATTGCCCGCGAAAACCGGCTGCCCTGCCTTTATCTGGTTGATTCGGGCGGCGCCAATCTGCCCCATCAGACTGATGTCTTCCCCGACCGCGAACACTTCGGCCGTATTTTCTTCAACCAGGCGCAAATGTCGGCCCAGGGCATTGCCCAGATCGCCGTGGTCATGGGCTCGTGCACGGCGGGTGGGGCTTATGTGCCGGCGATGTCGGACGAAACCATTATCGTGCGCGGCCAGGGGACGATATTTCTCGGTGGCCCGCCCCTGGTGAAGGCGGCCACCGGCGAGGATGTCAGCGCCGAGGATCTGGGTGGCGCCGATGTTCACACCCGTCTTTCCGGGGTTGCCGACCACATGGCGGAAAACGACACCCATGCGCTCGCCATCGCCCGCAACATTGTCGCCACCTTGCCGCCGGAACCGGGCGCGGGGCTGGCGGCACGGAAAAGCACCGAACCGCAATTCGATGCCGCCGAGCTGGGCGGCATCGTGCCCGCCAGCCTTTCGGTGCAATATGACGTGCGCGAGGTTATTGCCCGGCTGGTCGATGGCTCCGAGTTCGACGAATTCAAGGCCCTCTACGGCACCACCGTGGTCACCGGCTTTGCCCATATCGAGGGTCTGCCGGTCGGCATTATCGCCAACAACGGCATTTTGTTCTCCGAATCGGCCCTCAAAGCCGCTCATTTCATCGAGCTGTGCTGCCACCGCCGCATCCCGCTTTTGTTCCTGCAGAACATTGCCGGCTTCATGGTCGGGCGCGAGTACGAGGCCGGCGGCATCGCCCGGGACGGCGCCAAGATGGTGACCGCCGTTGCAACCGCCAATGTGCCCAAAATCACCCTCATCATCGGCGGCTCGTTCGGCGCCGGCAACTATGGCATGTGCGGCCGCGCCTATGGGCCGCGCCTGCTTTTCGCCTGGCCCAACGCCCGCATCTCGGTCATGGGCGGCGAGCAGGCGGCAAGCGTGCTGGCGACCATCCGCCGCGACAATTTCGCCACCGAGGGCAAAAGCTGGTCCGCCGAGGAGGAAGAGGCGTTCAAGGCGCCGATCCGCGACAGATACGAAGAAGAAGGCCACCCCTATTACGCCACGGCCCGGCTGTGGGATGACGGCATCATCACCCCGGCCGAGACCCGCCGGGTGCTCGGCCTTGCTCTTGCCGCCAGCCTCAATGCGCCGATCCCCGAACCGAAATTCGGTATTTTCAGAATGTAGGTTGGCGAGACTGCCACCGCCGCCCGGTTGATGATAAACTCATGGCCATGATCTCCTCGCTTCTCATCGCCAATCGCGGCGAAATTGCCTGCCGCATCATCCGCACCGCCCAGGCGATGGGGGTGCGCACCGTGGCGGTCTATTCGGAGGCGGACAAACACGCAGCCCATGTGCGCGCCGCCGACGAAGCGGTGCTCATTGGCCCGGCGCCGGCGGCGGAGAGTTATCTGAAGGCCCAGGCCATTGTCGAGGCGGCAAAGGCAACCGGCGCCCGTGCCATCCATCCCGGTTATGGATTTCTGGCCGAAAACGCCGATTTCGCCGAGGCGGTGGCCAAGGCCGGTCTGGTCTTTGTCGGCCCGCCGCCGGGCGCCATCCGCGCCATGGGCGCCAAGGATGCCGCCAAGCGGCTGATGGAGGCCGCCGGGGTGCCGGTTGTGCCGGGGTTTCATGGTGAGGACCAGCAGCCCGGCCGTCTGGCCGATGAAGCGGACCAGATCGGCTACCCGGTCATGATCAAGGCGGCGCTTGGCGGCGGCGGCAAGGGCATGCGGCGTGTCGATGGCCCGGAGGGCTTTGCCGGGGCCCTTGAGGGCGCCAAACGCGAGGCCAGGGCGGCCTTTGGCGACGATCGGGTGATCATCGAGCGTTTCATCTCCAGCCCGCGCCATATCGAGGTGCAGGTTTTCGCCGACGGCTTTGGCAACATCGTGCACCTGTTCGAGCGCGACTGCTCCTTGCAGCGCCGCCACCAGAAGGTCATCGAGGAGGCCCCGGCGCCGGGCATGACGGAGGCCTTGCGGGCCGCCATGACCGATGCGGCCATCGCGGCGGCCGGGGCTGTGGGCTATGTCGGTGCCGGTACGGTCGAGTTCATCCTTGACGGCTCCTCTCCGCTGGTTGACGGCACGCCGTTTTTTTTCATGGAGATGAACACCCGCCTTCAGGTCGAACACCCGGTGACCGAATTTGTCACCGGCATCGATCTGGTCGAATGGCAGCTGCGTGTTGCCGCCGGCGAGGCCCTGCCGGCCCGCCAGGTCGATATCGCGATTTCAGGCCATGCCGTGGAGGCAAGGCTTTATGCGGAAAATCCGGGCACCGGGTTCCTGCCGGCGACGGGCAGGGTGCTGCATTTTCAACACCCCACGGGGCCGGGCTTGCGTATCGATGCCGGGTTGGCCGCCGGCGATACGGTCACCAGCCATTACGACCCCATGATCGCCAAGATTATCGCCCATGGGGAAACCCGAACCCAGGCTCTGAGCCGTTTGGACGGCGCGCTGGCGCGGTTGGAATTCGCCGGCCCCCAGACCAATCAGAGTTTTTTGCGCCATCTTCTTGCTGACCAGGCCTTTGTCTCGGGCCGCATGGACACCGGTCTGATCGACGCCAGGTTGCCGGACATCGTCACCAGCCTGCAAACCCCGCCAGGTGCTCATGTCGCAACAGCGGTGCGGGCCGTCATGGCCACGGAGGCCCGCCGGTGGCAGGCGCGGGGCCGCCAATCGCCCTGGTCCGCCGTCGATGCTTTTCAGCTTGGCCCCCCGCGCATCGAAACGCGGGAGCTGTTGGTCGGCGATAACATGAGGACATTCCGCATTGTCTGGGATGCCGGCGTTGCCACCGTGCCGGAACTGGAAACGCCGGAAGAGGATATGACCATTGTCGCCGACGGGGCCGGCATCGTGGTGGTTGGCGGCGGCACCCAGCTTTATGCGCAGGCGGCCGACCCCTTCGACCAGGCTCAGCAGGATCAGGGCGGCAGCGGTACCTTGCTCAGCCCCATGCCGGGACTGGTCTCGATCGTCGAAGTTGAGGACGGCCAGCAGGTCACCGCCGGCCAGCGCCTGCTGGTTCTGGAGGCGATGAAGATGGAGCACGCCATCAAGGCGCCCTTCGACGGTACCGTGTCGGGCCTCGCCGTTGCCGCCGGCGACCGGGTCGGGCAGGGGGACGCTCTGGTGATTGTCGCGGGCTTGGATGCCCCATGACCCTTCATCTGCTCAAACTCTGCGTCGGTGTTGCGGAGATTTCCGAGTTGCAATACTGGATCGACCGCCGCGCCGCCGAAGCGGTGGCCAGAGGCGAGCCGCCCCGACATCGGCACATCACCCGCCAGCGGCCGCGCCGGGGAGACGAGGTTCTCGACGGCGGCTCGCTTTACTGGGTCATCAAGGGGCTCATTCAGGTGCGTCAGCGGATTGTCGATCTGCGGGATGTAACCGGGGAGGACGGCATTCGCCGTTGCGCCATTATCCTGGCCCCGACCCTTGTGGGCACCAGGCCGGTGCCGCGCCGCGCCTTCCAGGGCTGGCGCTACCTTGAGGCCGGGGACGCGCCCGCCGACCTGGGCGGCGATTCCGTCGCCGCGTTGCCGGCCGAGTTGCGCCGCGAGCTGGCCGGCCTGGGTCTTCTTTGAATAATGTGTCGACTCCCACCGAATCCACAGACTCCAAAAAAGCGGCATTGATTCGCATCATGCAACTTTTGAGTGTAGCGGCGCACCTGTGGATAAATCGCCGCCGGGCATTCAACCGGGGGGTAAAATGGCGTGAAAATACAGACTTTGCGCCAGTTATCCTTGTTTTCCACATCAACTCCGGGCCGTGAATAAATGCAGCGGTTGACCGACAACCGGACCTCGACCCAATATGGCACAGCGGCGAGGAAAAGATGGTCGAGGACGCAAGCAGGAAATCCGGCTCCCATGTTGTCGTTCTCGGTAACGAGAAGGGCGGCTCGGGCAAGTCCACAACAGCGATGCACCTCGCCGTGGCGATGCTGAAAAGCGGCGCCCGGGTCGGCACCATTGATCTGGACAGCCGCCAGCGCACCTTGACCCACTATGTCGAGAACCGCCGCGATTGGCTGCAAAAGAATGATATCGCCCTGGAAATGCCGGAGCATTATTCCATCGAGCGCTCGTTGCAGGACAGCGTCAGCCTCAATGAGGAGCGCGAGTTCAGCGCCTTTGCCGAAGCGGTGCGCGAACTTGAAGGTAATGTCGATGTCATTATCATCGATACGCCGGGAACCGACAGCTACCTCTCGCGCCTGGGCCATTCGATGGCCGACACCTTGGTGACGCCGCTGAACGACAGCTTTGTCGATCTTGATGTGCTGGCCGAGCTTAATGCGGAGACCTTGGAGTATCTGCGCCCCTCGGCCTATGGCCGCATGGTGCGCGATGCCCGCACCAGGCGCGAGGCGGCCGACGGCGGCACCATCGAATGGGTGGTTTTGCGCAACCGTCTTGCCCCGATCATCGCCCGCAACCAGCGCAATGTCGCCGATGGGCTGGAGAAAATCGCCGAGGTTCTGGGCTTTCGCATTGCCGAGGGGCTGGGCGAGCGGGTGATTTTCCGCGAGCTATACCTTTGCGGTCTCACCGTATTCGACCAGCTGTCCGGCGGCGGCATGCCGGCCCCGAGCATCAGTCATGTGACCGCCCGGCAGGAAGTTCGGCGCCTGGCCCGCGCCCTTGGCCTTGAAGTGCCGGCGAGCCGCACCGGCATGCGCGTTGCCGAGGATGAAGACACCTCTCTGGCCATCAGCGTCAGCGCCTGAGGGATTTTACGCAAAAAAAACCTGTCCCAAGATTGGCCTCCGGGCGGGGAAACCTGGTTTGACGACAATTTGCCGCAATTTGGTTCGCAAAATAACGGTCATCATCTTGCCCGCCCATGTTGCGTAGCGTTGCTCCATTGCCCATCATATAGGGGCCGCCCGACATATAGGCGGCGCCAAACCTGCTACGGGAAGGAGATGGGCCAGCCAGCATGGCAAAACTCGAAAAACCTGACAAAAACAAAATTCTAAGCCCCACGCCGCGAGAAGAAGATGGCGCGGTCACTTCCAGTGAGGCGGATATCTCGCGTTTCGTCGATGCGGTTCGAGCAACGCCCCGGCCTGGAACCGGGCGCGGGCGGCTGATTTTTGCCATGGACGCGACCATGAGCCGGCAACCAAGCTGGGACCGGGCCCTGGCCATCCAGTCCGAGATGTTCAGCGCAACCGCCGCCATCGGCGGACTTGATGTCCAGTTGATCTATTTTCGCGGCTTTGGCGAATGCCGGGCCTCAAAATGGGTCGGTGACGGCAATGCGCTCGCCCGGCTGATGACCAAGGTCTCCTGCCGGGGCGGTCACACCCAGATCGGCCGCGTACTGGCCCATGCCCGCGCCGAGGCCGATATCAAGCCGGTTTCGGCGCTGGTCTTTGTCGGCGATGCCATGGAAGAGGAGATCGACCATCTGGCCCAGCTTGCCGGGGAACTGGGACTGAACAAGATCCCGGTCTTCATGTTTCACGAGGGCCATGACCGTGTGGCCGAAACCGCGTTCCGTGAGATCGCCCGGCTGTCGCGGGGCGCCTATTGCCGATTTTCCGCCGATTCCGCCGATGCCTTGCGCCGTCTGCTGACAGCGGTTGCGGTTTATGCCGCCGGCGGGCAAAAAGCACTGGCGGCGCGGGGGCATGATTCTGCGGCGCAAGGTCTGCTCGAACAACTTCGCTGAGGTATCAAGTCCCCGCCCATGCAATGGTTTTTTCTCGCCATCGTCGTTTTGAGCATGCTGATTCTGGTCAGCGGCCCGCTGGTTAACGTCAACCCCAAGGTGCTCGCCAGGGCATTGCGCGTCACCGGGGGGCTGTTGGCCCTTGGCGCCGCGGCGTTGTTGTTCTACGTCGGCCGCACGGGGTTTGCCATCCCCCTGGCGGCGTTGGGGGTGATGCTGCTGGGCCGGGGGCTGGGCGGTCGCGGGTTTCGGTATTCCGCCGGTAACGCCCGAAAATCAGCCGGTCAGACATCGACCGTCCGCACCGGGTGGCTGGAAATGCAGCTCGATCACGATACCGGCGAGATGAGTGGCAGGTTCACGCGCGGGCTGCTGGCCGGGCGGTCCTTCGCCGATCTGAGCCGCGCGGAAATTGTCGAGGCCCATGGCGAGCTTCTAGCTCTCGACGGCCAGAGCGCCCAGCTTCTTGAGGCCTATCTGGACCGGCACTTCGAGGGTTGGCACGAGGGGCGTGGCGCGCGGGGGGCAAGCGCGGGCGCACGGGCCGGTGGTGGCGCGGGAGGCGGCGGCTCCGGCCCGATGTCCATGGCCGAAGCCTACGAAATCTTAGGGCTGGAGCCAGGCGCCAGCGATGCGCAGATCAGCGCCGCCCACCGCCGTTTGATGAAAAACCTTCACCCAGACCAGGGCGGTTCGACCTTTCTTGCCGCCAAGGTCAATCAGGCCAAGGATGTGGCAATGGGGCACAAACGCTAAAATAGTATTCCAGACCCTATTGCGACAGCACAATGCAAGGGATACGGCGTTTTTTCAAAGCCCTGCAAGTCCGGTTGGCGTCGCGTTTGGCCAGCCCGGCAAAGCGCGCCCGATAAAAGGTGCCCTTGTCGTTTTCCGCCGGCACCGCGATGCCCATGGCTTCGGACAAAAGACGGTGGGCGGCTTTGCGCACCTCGTCGATGCGCTCTTCGGCCTTTTGCTTGTAGACATAGGCGCCGACCTGGATCTGGTAACCCTCCGGCAGCGTGACCGCCTGCGGGGGCGGCGCCTTCGGGGCGCCCTGGGGTTGGCGTGATGCCTCGGGCCCGGGTAACACCGCAACGCGGGCCTGGGTCTGGAGCGCCGGCCCGAGCGCCGGGGCCGGGTTGGCGACGGCGACTGTCGGGGTCACCGTGGAGGACGGCGGCAAGATAAGACGCGCAATGCGCCGTTGCGGGCGGTTGGGCGGGCGGTTGGGCGGGCCGCTGGCGGGTTCGGTGGCCGGCCTGAGGGCCGGAACGCTGGCTGCCCGAATGGCTGGCCTGAGATTTGCGGCGGTTTCCGGTGTGCCCCCCACGGTACTTGTGGTGTTGGCGATCAGCGCGGCAATGCTTGAAATCATCTGATTGTTCTGCACCGAAGCATAGGCCGTGGTCGCCATGGCATTCATGGAGGTGTCGGCCTGGGCCAGACGCAGATTGCCGGCTAAATTTCGTGCCGGCGTTGCGGCGCGAGCGGTCCGGTTGTGGACTGGGGGCGCCTGGCGCGAAACCGACACCGCCAGGGGCATTTCGCGGTTGCGCGGCGCCAGGGCGGCAAGGCGCATGACCAAAACGCCCTCGCGGCGGCTGGCAACAGCGATGGTGTCGACCTTGCCGCTGATCGGGAGCACCTCGGTCGCAACGGGGGTGTTTACGGCTTTGGCAATCGCGATTGCGCGGCTGGGTTTGCGTTCCGGCAGTGGCGCGCGGGTCGGCGGCGGGGCCTTGAAAGCGATAACCTTGGGGAAAGCCTTGGTGATGATCTTGCGCATATGGGCATCGCGGCTGCGGCCGGTCTTGCCCCCAAGCACGACGGCCACGACCTTCTTGTTACCGCGCTGGACCACGGCGGTCAGGTTGTAGCCCGAGGCGCGAATGTAGCCGGTCTTGATGCCGGTGGTGCCTTTGAAGCGGCCCAGAAGCTTGTTGTAGTTGCGGTAGGTGCGGCCGCGATAGGTGAATGTCTTGACGCTGAAATAACTGTAGTATTCCGGGAAGTCGGACTGAATGCGCATGGACAGCGTGATGAGATCGCGTGCCGTGGTTTTTTGTCGCCTGTCCGGCAGCCCATGGGGGTTGCGGAAGGTCGTCTTGGACATACCGATCCGGCGGGCGGTTTTGGTCATGCGACGGGCAAATTTGGTCTGGGTGCCGCCGATATTTTCAGCCACCACGGTGGCAACATCGTTGGCCGACTTGGTGACCAGGGCGCGGATGGCGGTATCGACCGAAATCCTGGTGCCGGGTTTCAGACCCAGCCGCGACGGCGCCTGGCCGGAGGCGAATTTGGATACGTTAAGCTTTGAGGTTTTTTTCAGCCGGCCGGCGCGAAGCTCCTCGAAAACGATATAAAGCGTCATCACCTTGGTGATCGAGGCCGGGTAGCGTGGCGCATCGACGTTTTTGCCATAGATCATCTTGCCGGTGTAGCCATCGACCACCATGGCGGCGTATTTGGCGTTGGCGCCGGCGGGCAGTGTCGAGATAAATAACGCCAGACAACCCGCGGTAAGAACCTGAACTAATAAATCGACCGACCATCGGCGGTTCATGCCGAACCCCTTTACAACTAGATACCCGATCCGGGATTGTTGTGCCTTCATGGAAATTGGATGCCCCCGCATGCGCTTTTTTTTGTTTTGCGACCGTTTTACGGGGTTTGCCCCCGCTGCTTGGTCTCTCACAAACCTTTGCAATGCGTCATTTCCATGACATTCAATCCGTAAATCTGCATCCTGCACCTTGGATGGGGCACTTTAGGGGGCCACGGTTAGCGTTCGGTAAATTCCGTCCATACTAAATTGGTGCACTGCAAAATAATTCTTGACTGCACTGCAACACGTTCCTATATGAATGGTGCGGCGCAATATCGCGCCCCTAAATTTCGTACCTTCGCGAGAGTGCCAAGGACGCGCTAGGAGAGTGATGACATGGAGATGGTCAAAGGAATGCAGGATTTTCAGTCGATGAACAAAGACAACATGGAAGCCGTCATGGCCGCCACCAATGCCTGGACCAAGGGCATGCAGGCCATCGCCGCCGAGGTTGCCGACTTTTCGAAGAAATCCTTCGAGGACAGCACCAAGCTGGCGGAAAAAGCCGCCAAGGTGAAATCCGTCGAAGCCGCCGTCGCCTTGCAGACTTCGGTTGCCAAGTCTGGATATGAGGACTTTGTCGCCCAGGCCAACAAGATCGGCGAAATGTACGTTGCCGCCGCCAAGGAGGCCTATGCGCCGATCGAAAAGCGGACCGGCAAAGCGGCCTGAAGCTTTAATTCCCGCCCCGGCCAAGGGGCTGCCGATATCAGGCCGATTCCGGTCTGATGCCGGCGGGACAAGGCAGACACGTATGAAAAGCCCGGCCTGGTGCCGGGCTTTTTGCTGTTCTTGGCGGCCTGATGCCGGCTTTGCGCCTGTTTCTGCGGTCTGGGTGGTTTTTTCGCCGGCAAGTCACCCTATCTATTGCATGACCGCCCCAATACCGGATTAAAATGCACGCTCTTGAGTGTTCACCCCGCAAGGCCCAACATCTGCGAAATGTCTACAAACGCAAAATTAGCCATTGCCGGGATACCGGGCCTGTTTTTGCCGGTTTGCGCCGGCGGTGATGACGGCCCGGCGCCCAGACGGCCCGGCGGCGATACCGTGGTTGCGCCGAAGCCGCGGACCCGGACCAAAAAGCCGTCGATGTACAAGGTGCTGCTGCTCAATGACGACTACACGCCGATGGATTTCGTCATTGCGGTTCTGGAGCGCTATTTCAACAAGGGCGCCGAGGATGCCACGCGGATCATGCTGCATGTGCATCAAAACGGCGTCGGCATCTGCGGGGTCTACACCTTCGAGGTGGCCGAAACCAAAGTAACCCAGGTGATGGATTTTGCGCGTCAGCACCAACACCCGTTACAGTGTACAATGGAAAAGGACTGACGACGTGGCGGATGAGATGAATTTCAGGGGCCACGGATTTCGCCCCTGAAGGCCTGCCCGGACAAATCGGGGCAAAAGGAGCAGAGCGTGCCGACATTTTCGAGAAGTCTTGAGCAGGGATTGCACCGCGCGTTGGGGCTGGCCAATGAGCGCCACCACGAATATGCGACCCTGGAACACCTGCTGCTGTCGCTGATCGATGACAAGGACGCAAGCTCGGTGATGCGCGCCTGCAATGTCGATCTGGATCAGTTGCGCGCCCAGGTTCTCGACTATATCGACCATGAACTGACCAATCTGGCCATCGACACCAACGATGATGCCAAGCCCACCGCAAGCTTCCAGCGCGTCATCCAGCGCGCCGTCATCCATGTCCAGTCCTCGGGTCGCGAAGAAGTGACCGGCGCCAATGTGCTGGTCGCCATTTTTGCCGAACGCGAGAGCAACGCCGCCTATTTCCTGCAGGAACAGGAGATGACCCGCTATGACGCGGTGAATTATATCAGCCATGGCATTGCCAAACGCTCCGACCTTTCAGCCGCGCGGCCACAGCGCGACGGCGAGGACGATGCCACCGCCGAGGGGGAGGAAAAAGACGGCAACGACGCGCTGAGCCAGTATTGCGTCAACCTCAACCGCCGGGCCGAAAGCGGCAAGATCGATCCGCTGATCGGCCGTGAGGTGGAAGTTTCGCGCACCATTCAGGTTCTGTGCCGGCGGCAGAAGAACAACCCGCTTTTTGTCGGCGACCCGGGCGTCGGCAAGACCGCCATCGCCGAGGGGCTGGCCCGAAAAATTGTCCGCGGCGAGGTGCCCGAGGTCCTGAAAGACGCCACCATCTTCCAGCTCGACTTGGGTGCGCTGCTGGCCGGAACCCGGTATCGCGGTGATTTCGAGGAGCGGCTCAAGGCGGTGGTCAAGGAAATCGAGGACTATCCCGGCGCCATCATGTTCATCGATGAGATCCACACCGTGATCGGCGCCGGCGCCACCTCGGGCGGGGCAATGGATGCCTCCAACCTGCTCAAACCGGCGTTGCAATCGGGCGTGCTGCGCTGCATCGGCTCGACCACCTACAAGGAATACCGCCAGCATTTCGAAAAAGACCGGGCTCTGGTGCGCCGGTTTCAGAAAATCGACGTCCACGAGCCCTCGGTGCCGGACACCATCAAGATCCTGCGCGGGCTGAAACCGTATTTCGAGGAGTTTCACAAGATCCGCTACACCGACCAGGCCATCGTGTCGGCGGTGAAGCTATCGTCCAAATACATGCACGACCGCAAACTGCCCGACAAGGCCATCGACGTCATCGACGAGACCGGCGCCGGGCAGATGCTGCTCAAGGTCAGCCAGCGTAAAAAGACCATTGGCGTCAAGGATATCGAGGCGACAATCGCCACCATGGCCCGGATACCGCCGAAATCGGTTTCAAAGTCCGACGCCAGCCTGCTGCGTGATCTTGAAACCGATCTCAGGCGTCTGGTTTACGGTCAGGACACCGCCATCGAGGCCCTGTCCGCCGCCATCAAGCTGTCGCGCGCGGGGCTACGCGAGCCGCAAAAACCCATTGGCTGTTATCTTTTCTCCGGCCCCACCGGCGTCGGCAAGACCGAGGTGGCCAAGCAGCTGGCCTCCCTGATGGGGGTGGAGCTTTTGCGCTTCGATATGTCCGAATATATGGAACGCCACACCGTCTCGCGGCTCATCGGCGCACCGCCCGGGTATGTCGGTTTCGACCAGGGCGGGCTATTGACCGACGGTATCGACCAGCATCCCCATTCGGTGCTGTTGCTGGATGAAATCGAAAAGGCCCATCCCGATCTGTTCAACATCCTGCTGCAGGTCATGGACCATGGCGCCCTGACCGATCACAATGGCAAAAAGGTCGATTTCCGCAACGTCATCCTCATCATGACCACCAATGCCGGGGCGTCCGAAATGGCCAAGGAAGCCATCGGCTTTG
>UOEM01000026.1_pt1 | contig 21446 bp, 14 predicted proteins | sample 1988661 | NCBI WGS metagenome assembly UOEM01 (sample SAMEA4712195, study PRJEB27164) | hydrothermal vent metagenome | biome: marine basaltic hydrothermal vent biome; feature: marine hydrothermal vent; material: mineral | place: Pacific Ocean | collected 2011-06-14/2011-07-23 | depth 1719 m | reverse complement strand
GGCGAAATCCACCACGTCGGAGACCTTGGAGGTCTTGGGATTGATCGAGCTTTCAGCAAAGCCGATCCAGTTGATCATGTAGGCGACCTTGCCTTCACGGAACAGCTCGTCCTGCTTGAAGATATCCATCGAACCGGTTTTGACCACCGGCGGCATGTATTTCAGCAAGGAAAGGAAACGGTTGAACCCTTCAACGGCCTCGGGGGAGTTGACCACACCTTCGGCGCGGCCGGTCGGGGCCTTGGTTTCATCCCAGATGTTGCCGCCATACTGCCAGATCATGGACGCGATCTGCATGGTGGAGAAGTCGTAGCCCTTGCCGGCCTGGTAGGCGATGCCGAAAAAGTCGTCGTCCGCCGGCTTACCGGCCAGGTTCTCGCCTTTTTTGCGGGCAAAAAACTCACCAAACCTTTCGACCATGTCCCAGTCGGCGTCGTTCATCTCGGCCTGGGTGCAGGGGAGCTTGACGCTGTATTTGGCCTTAAAGGCCGCCTGCTCGCCGGCATCGCAAAAGACATCGGTGCGGTAGTAGCTCACCAGCACGTCCGGCATTTGCGGGAAGCCGTAATAGTTCTTCGACTTGTGCGGATAGGTCGAATAGGCATCGACCAGAACCGGGCTTAGCGCCTTCATGATCGCCTGCAACTCGGGATCGGCGTCAATGTCGTCATTGAGCTTTTTGTAGTAGCCGCCCTCGATGAAGGCGCCGAGCCACTGGCTGTCCGAAACCGCCATGTTGTAGCGCTTTTCGCCCGAGGTCAGAGACGCCGAGAGCCGAGTGTAGTAGTCGGGCCAGGGAATGAAGTCGGGCTCAAGGGTTACCTTCTTGCCGCTCTTGGCCTTGTAGCTTTTGTCGAACAGATCCTTCATGATCCGCGTCGGCGGCCAGTCGGGCACCGCCATGCGCAAAACGACTTCTTCCTGCGCCGATACCGGCGCGGATGCGAACATCGCGGCGGTGAACAGAGCCGCTGTCGCCGCCCCGCCCAGAACCGTAGTGATTTTACCTAAAGATCTCACTGGTATTCCTCCCTTTTGGTTGGCTTCTTTGTTTATTTCAGCACACGGGTTTCAGACAAGATGCCGCCCGCTTTCGGCCTCAAAGACATGGATATCCGAACGGTCAAATTTAATTCCAAGTTCCGTCCCCGGCTCCAGGGTCAGGGCGTCCACCTCGTCCACGACGATTTTAATCCGATCCGACGCGGCGTCCACCTCGACAACGGTGAGATCGCCGAGCGGTTCCAGATGGCGAACCCGCGCTTTGACGCCCTTGCCGGCAGTCCTGGTGATGGTGATATCGGCCGGCCGGATGCCGATCTTGAAATCGGTGATCCCCGAAGCGGTCTTCAAATCCGGCAGCGGCACCTTGCCAAAAGATACCGTCAGCTCCTTGCCCGGGGCATTCAGTCTGGCGTCGATAATGTTCATTGTCGGAGAGCCGATCTTCTGGGCCACATAGACATCCCTGGGCGCCAGGTAAACCTCGTCCGGAGAGCCGGTCTGAACCACGGCGCCATCGCGCATGACGGCGATCTCCTCACCCATGGAGAGCGCTTCGAGCTCATCGGGGGTCGCATAGATGATGGTGATGCCGAACTGCCGGTGCAGCCGCTTGATCTCGGTGCGCATGTCATCGCGCAGTTTGGCGTCCAGATTGGTCAGCGGTTCGTCGAGCAGCAAAATGTCGGGCCGCCGGATGAGCGACCGGCCCAGGGCCACACGCTGTTGCTCGCCCCCTGAAAGGGTGGCCGGCTTGTTTTCCAGCCGGTGGCCAAGTTTGAGCATTTCGGCGATTTCGCCAACGCGCTTGGCAATCTCGGGGCCACCGACCCTGGCCTCCTTCAGCGGGTAGGCAAAATTTTCGCGCACGGTCAGATGCGGGTAAAGGGCAAAGGATTGAAACACCATGGAGACGTTGCGTCCCTTGATCGGCGCCCCGGTGACGTTGCGGCCGTTTAGGTGAACCTCGCCGGCATCGGGCTGCTCAAGGCCGGAAATGGTGCGCAGCAACGTGGTTTTACCGACCGAACTTGGGCCAAAAACCACAAAGAGCCGCCCCCGCGCCACCTCAATCGACAGCTTGTCCAGCGCCACAACGCTTCCAAACGATTTATCGACACCGTCCAGATGCACAGCAACGTTGTCAAAAGCACCACTCAACACGTTCACTCCCGGTTCCGATTGCCTGCGGAAAATGAGCCAGCTCCGCCCCCTCCGCCCAGTTTCGGTGATGAGCCCGCGCGGAGAAAGCCTCTTATATACAAGTAACTCAACGACAAACCCAAGCCAAACATAACTTTTTTTTCCATAGAAAAAAACTTGTTTCGCCGCCTGGCGCTGGGTACTCCTGTGTCGCAGCAACGTTACAAAAAGAAGAAGGAGAGAACCATGGCTCATGAGCTCAGTGTCGTTGGTCTTATGATCCTGGATATTCTCGGACGCCCGGTTCACGCCATCCCCGAAGGCGGCAACGTCGATTTTATCGATGAGATCAGACTGACCGCGGCAGGGACCGCCGGCGGCATGGTGGTGATCGCCGCCAAGCTGGGGCTGGACTGCCATGCGGTCGGCGCGGTCGGCTTTGACGAGAAGGGCGAATTCGTGCTTGACGTCTACAAACGCCACGGCATCGACATCTCCGCCATGCAGCGCATCGAAGGCGTTCCGACCTCGGCGACGATCTTGCCCGTACGCCCCAATGGTGACCGCCCCGCGCTGCACAATCGCGGCGCATCGGACCATCTTTGGGTTGATGAGGCGGACTTCGACGCGGTATGCGATTGCCGTATCCTGCATATGGGCGGCACCGGCCTTTTGAACAAAATGGACCACGGCCAGTCGGCAAAGCTGCTCAGCCACGCCAAATCCAAGGGCGTGGTGACCACCTTTGATCTCATCGCCCCCAACGAAACCACCATCAAACTGCTCAGGCCAATCCTGCCTCATGTGGACTATTTCATGCCGTCGATGGAAGAGGCCGAATTCATCTCCGGCAAGGCCGATCCCGCCGAAATCGCCAAATTCTTCCATGATCTGGGTGCCACGACCTGCATCTTCAAATGGGGGGCCAGGGGCTCTTATGTTTCAGGCCCCGAGGGCATATTGCGCGTGCCGGCCTTCAAGGTCGACGTCACCGATACCACCGGTTGCGGGGATGCTTATTGCGCCGGGTTCGTCACCGGCCTGCGTCAGGGGTTCGATCTTGAAAAATCCTGCCGGCTGGGCACCGCCGCCTCGGCCTTTGTCGCCACCGGCCTTGGTTCGGACGCCGGCGTGACCACCTTGAAGACCACGCTGAATTTCATGAACACCGCCCAGACGCTTGCTCCTTAGTGACAATCGGCGCCGGCCCGCTGGTTTTTTCGCTGATGAAGTCTCACGCCATCCCACTCCCCCACCCGGCCACCCCCAGGATACAATCTATGGGGTGGCCGGGTGGGGGAGTGGGATGGCGTGAGACTTCATCAGCGAAAAAACCAGGGTGGGGGAGCGGGATGGCGTGAGGCTTCATCTGGAAAAAGCTCCTGTCCAAACGATCTTACATTCGCCAGTTTAAAAAATATTTCTCCGCCCGGCCGATGACCCAGGCAAAACAAACTCCAAGTATCGATAATATGGCAACGCCAGCTATCAGCTGATCGGTGGCAAAAAGGCTGCCCGCCATCAGGATATAGGCGCCGATGCCGTATTCGGCCCCGATCATCTCCGCCGCCACCAGCAGGATTATGGCGATGGAGGCGGATATGCGGCAACCCGAAAGGATGGCGGGGAGCGCGCCGGGTAAAATTATCTTGCGCACGATCGAAGACCACGACAGCCCGAAGGACTGGCCCATGCGGATCAGATTGCGGTCGACATTGTCGACGCCGCCATAGGTGGTGATGACGGTGGGGAAAAAGGTGCCAAAAAGGATGGTGGCGACCTTGGAGCCCTCGCCGATGCCGAACCAGATGACAAAAAGCGGCAGCAGGGCAATTTTCGGGATGGGGAAAATCGCCGAAACCAGCGGCGCCAGCCCGGCTCGGGCAACCGAAGACAGACCGATCATCAGCCCTATGGTGATGCCAAGGAAACTGCCGACGGTCCAGCCGATCACCAGGCGCTGCAACGATGCGGACAGATGCACGAGCAAAAGGCCGCTGTCGACCAGTTGACGAAAGGCCTCAAAGGCTTCGGACGGTGACGGCAACACCAGATCGGAAATGAAGCCGGTGCGGGAGCCCAGCTCCCAGAACCCGATGATGCCGACAAAAACCAGCGGCGCGATCACCCCCAGGGGCCGGACCGTAAAACCGCCGCCACGGAAGGGAACCGTTTTGCCGGTTGCCCCGGGAGGCGGCATCTCAGGCGGGCTGGTTTCGAGGTCAGCCATCAAGCAACTCCTGATCCGCGGCCAGCGCCTCCTCGCGCATCATGGCCCAGAGCTGTTTTTGCCGGGCATCAAGCTCGGCGCCGTGATCGTTCCGCCGCTCAAGGGGAATATCGATATCGACAATATCGAGGATTTTCCCCGGCCGGCGCGACAGAACCACGATCCGGTGCCCCAGGCGCACCGCCTCGGCAAGGTTGTGGGTGACGTAAACGGCGGTAAAGCCCTCGCGCACCCAAAGATCGACCAGATCGTCCATCAGCAGTTCGCGGGTCTGGCTGTCCAGCGCCGACAGCGGCTCGTCCATCAACATCACCGCCGGCTTGACCGCCAGGGCTCGGGCGACCGCCACGCGCTGCTTCATGCCGCCGGAAAGCTGGCGCGGCCAGGCGGCGGCAAACTCGTCAAGTTTGGTGCGAGCCAGCACATCGGCGATGATGCCGTCCGCCACGGCGCCATCGAGCCCGTGATCCTCCAGCACCAGCGAAATATTCCCCTTCACGGTACGCCAGGGCAAAAGGGCAAAATCCTGGAAGATATAGGTCAGCGGGTTTAGGCAGCCGGCGGGCGCCTCCCCGATCTGAACCACCTGCCCCCGCATTGGCTGCTCCAACCCGCCGATAAAGCGCAAAAGGGTCGATTTCCCGCAGCCCGATGGCCCGACAATACAGACGATTTCGCGAGAGTTGATCTTCAGATCTATGTCTCTGAGGATCGCGAACTCGCCATAGTCGTGGGAAACTTGCTGCAGGTGCAGATCCATGACCCGGCCGTTACTTCGAAGCCGGCAAAAAGGTGCGGACCGCACCGAACCGGCGCTGCGAAAATTTCATAACCGCATTGGTGTTGAGCCCGACGGCGCCGGGCCCAACCTCTGGCTTAAAACGTCTCGACAAAACTGGCGTCGACCAGGGTATCGATGGAGATATCTTTTGAGACCAGGCCTTCGGATTTAAACCAGTCCAGCTGATCCTTGACGTTGGTGAGGTTCAGTTTGGCGCCTTTGTTGATGCGCATGGCGCCGTTGCGGATCGAGGGCGCGGCTTTTTCGTAAGGCCGGCTGGTGTAAACGTATTTGTGCACCAGCTTCACCATGTCCTCGGCAGCGGCATCACCGGCGGACTTGTCGACCAAAGCGGCGTTAAAATCGTCCGCCCCCTTGGAGAAGGCGGCCAGGAAGCGTTTGACCAGATCTTTTTTGTTGGCCGCATTGTCGGCGGAGGTGAATACCGTGGTGACCTGATAGTCGGGAATATAGTCGGCGATCTTGCCGATGATCTCGATGGTCGGCCCCTTGGCCAGGCCCTTGGCGATGTGGGGCACGATCGACCAGGCGTCGATCTGCTCCGATTTCAGCGCCCCGATAATGGCGCCCACCTTCTGCAATGGTTTCATCTTGATGTCGGAGCCCGCAAAACCCTCCTTCTGGGCGATTTTGTGGGCCATGTACTGGAAGGACGAGCCGGCCTGGGTGATGCCAAAGGTCCGGCCCTTCAACATCGCCGGCGTGGTCACGCCGTCATCGAAGGCTTTTTTCGACACCAGGATCATCTGCCCGTCAATGCCCGGCTCCTCCTGCAGGGCGCCGCCGACAACCTTGATGGCGCCCTTGTTGGCCAGATTGATCAGGGCGCCGGAAATCGCGGTCACGCCAAAATCGACATCACCGGCGGCAATCGCCACCGCCATGGGCTGGGCGGCCTGGAAAAACTTGAACTCGACGTCGAGGCCCTGGTCCTTGAAATAGCCGCGCTCGAAGGCCACGAAACTGGCGGCGTGGGAGGTAAAACGCAACGCGCCGACGGTAACCTTTTCCGCCGCCAACACGGCGGTGTTCACACTGAAAAGCGCCATTGCCAGGGCACCGCCACCGGCCAGCATCGAAAGTTTTCTGCGTGTTATTAAAGTCATGGATTCCCTCCCAAGATTGATCTTTGGCCCTCTTGCCGGGCTTTGTTGAATAGTGTCTTTTCACCAATCGCGCCCAAGAGCAATACGACTTACGCGGGCATTGAGACAAAACGTGTTTCGGACAGGGCGCAAAATGATCCTTTTTTTTTGGGGGGGGAGCAGGCTCCCCCACATCAAACCTACATCACCGCGCCGATTTGCCAGGGCACGAACTCATTGTCCCCCAGCCCCATGGCCTCGCTCTTGGATTGGCCGCCCGAAGCCACGCGAAGGATCTCCTCAAAGATCTCCTCGCCCTTGGAATGCACCGTCGCGCCGCCGCTGGCGATATCGCCGCAATTGATATCCATGTCCTCGGTCATCGCCTCATACATGCGGGAATTGGTTGCCAGCTTGATGGTCGGCGCCGGTTTGGAGCCAAAAGCGGAACCCCTGCCGGTGGTGAAACAGACGATATTGCAGCCCGAGGCGATCTGACCCGTCACCGAGGCGGGGTCGTAGCCGGGGCTGTCCATGAAGGCAAAACCGGGCCGGGTGACTTTTTCGGCGTAGCGGTAAACCCCGGTGAGCGGCGAGGTGCCGCCCTTGGCGGCGGCCCCCAGCGACTTTTCCAGGATATTGGTCAGCCCGCCGGCCTTGTTGCCCGGCGAGGGATTGTTGTCCATCTCGCCGCCGTTGCGGGCGGTGTAGTCCTCCCACCAGCGAATAAGCGCGATCAGCTTTTCGCCGACCTCGCGGCTGACGGCGCGGCGGGTCAGAAGATGTTCGGCCCCGTAGATTTCCGTTGTCTCGGCCAGAACCGCGGCGCCGCCTTCGCGGACGATCAGATCGGCGGCATATCCCAGCGCCGGGTTGGCGGTGATGCCCGAATAGCCGTCCGAGCCGCCGCATTGCAGCGCCACCATGAGTTGGCTCGCCGGGGCGGGCGCGCGGGCGGCGGCGTTGACCCCGGCCAGGCGCTCGCGGATCTGGGCCGCCGCTTTTTCAATGGTTTTCCTGGTGCCGCCTGTCCCCTGAATTGTCAGGCTCTGAAAGCGGTTTTCATCGTCGAGGTCATATTTTTCGCGTAGATAGCCGATCTGCATGACCTCGCAGCCAAGACCGACAAAAAGTGCCGCGCCGACATTTGGATGGGTCGCGTGGCCCCAGATCACCCGCTCGAGATTCTCAAAGCCAGCCCCCGAACCCGCCATGCCGCAGCCGGTGCCGTGGGCGAGCGCAATGACGCCATCAATATTGGGGTATTGCTCAAGCTCGCCGGAGCGGTTGATCTCATCGGCGATGTAGCGGACCACCGTGGCCGAGCAGTTCACCGTCGAGCACAGCGCGATATAGTTGCGCGTGCCCACCCGGCCATCCTTGCGGTGATAGCCCATGAACTCACGCGCTTCGCCCTTGGCCGGGCGTCCCATATCGCGCAGGTCGGTGCTGAACTGATAGTCGTCCGCCGGCGTCGCCATGGCGGTGTTGTGGGTATGGATATGGGTCCCGGGGCCGATATCCTCAGTGGCAACGCCGATGAACTGGCCGAATTTGGTGATTTTCTCACCTCTGGCAATCGTCTGCGTCGCCATCTTGTGCCCCGACGGAATAGGCCGGACCACCGTCACCCCCTCGCCGGCGATCTCCTGGCCGGGGGAAAGGGAAGTGGCGGCCACGACCAGGGGGTCGTCGGGGTGAAGACGTACGGTTTTCGTGGCGGTCATGGTGGATCTGACTCCATTTTTTGCAAATCAATTTAAGGTAAATCGGCCATTTTAGAGGAACTTCAGCAAACGCAGGCGAAGGTTTTTGTTTGAGCAAATTGCCAATACAGCAATACTTCTGTTTAATATATATAGGCTCCACTTACAATCAACAAGCAGCAATTCAGGGATTGAAAGAAGAATAAATCTGCCCACTGCCGCCTTGAAGACTTCCGCAGAACGCAACGCATCATAACAAGTTCATTAGAAATTCCCTGCCAGCAATAATTCTTACGGTGATCATTGAATTTTGCATTATGCTTATAATTCCACTTCAAGAAAAACCAACATTGCTCCAAGTCGCATTGTAGGGCGAAATATCGACAGTGATCACCAGAAACGTGCCAGTTTTTTCTTCATTCGAACTCAATGGTTCCAATAGCTGGTCTGTACGAATTCGAAGCTCTGTGACAAGATTGTCATCTTCGAGCAGACAAAACAGCCGTGGATCACTTGAGTCCGGTTTGATTTCATTGTAACCATCGTTGACATCCGGCACTTTTAGAGAGTCGATAAGTGTTTTAATGCGGCTGTCGATATCACCGCCCCATACGACATCTACAGGTCTGTCCGGACGAAGAAACAACACGTCGATCGAGCAATTAAGCTCAAGCTCTTTTGTAACAAGGGGGATAAATTTCCAGTCGCCCTGATGGTGTTTGTTGGACAGATAATCGTTGTCTAACGGATTTTCGTCCCTGGCGTCACCGGATAACTCCAAGAAATCCCCGCCCTCCATCCCCCCCTTCTTTAGAAAATTCCGCGTACCCCAAAGCGTTCTTAGTTGCGGATCAAACGCGCGACGAAGTTCTTGCTTTTGCTCTGTTAGAGCAGATCCGGGTCCCCGTTTGCCACGACGTTGCGTGGACATTAACGGTCCGCGATAGGTCAGACGAAATCTCATAATTTCCTCTACAATGAACCCCTAATTTCCAACCCATTCTGGTCGAACTCTCCCACCCGCACAACTGCACTCCGCAAGTTGCATCGATATCATCCCTATTGCCGAGATAGCCAGGGTTTCGTTGCCATTCGCATTGCAGTGAATCTCAATACTGACCAATGGAAAACTGAGGCGCTTTCCGATTTGACCACCTTTTAAATTGAGGGTACCGGTCGGCAAATCTGGATTCTTATCGACCTGTCGTGCTTGTTTGACTTGCCGGAAATTGTGCTGCGTGACGCGGCAGGGCTTAAGATTATTGAGGTACGCACTGGTTCGCACCGGCCAGCGCAACTATGGTCACGGCCATGAGTGAGCCGGACCCAAAGACCATTTACCTGGCGGACTATGCACCGCCGGACTATTCGATCGACACCATCGATCTTGATATCAGCCTGGCCCCGCGCGGCGCCCGCGTCATGGAGCGGCTGGATATCCGTCCCAACCCCGATCTGGATATCCACGGGCCTTTGCGCCTCGATGGCGAAAAGCTCGATCTGGTGCGCATCGTGCTCGACGGCGAGGTTCTGGCCAGATCCGAATATGCCGTGGACGCCACCTCGCTCACCATCGGCGCGCCGCCGACCGATCCCTTCACCCTTGAGATCGAAGTCAGGATCGATCCCGCAGCCAACACAGCGCTTTCGGGGCTCTATCTTTCGGGCGGTGTTTACTGCACCCAGTGCGAGGCCGAGGGTTTTCGCCGCATCGCCTATGGGCTCGACCGCCCGGACGTTTTGTCGGTTTACACCACCCGCATCGAAGCGCCCAAAGCCGATACCCCGGTGCTGCTCTCCAATGGCAATCTGATCGAGGCCGGGGATTGCGCCGCGCCGGACCGCCATTTCGCCGTCTGGCACGACCCCCACCCCAAACCGACCTATCTGTTCGCCCTGGTCGGCGGCGACCTCGCCTGCCGGGCCGATACCTTCCGCACCATGTCGGGGCGAGAAGTGGATTTGCGCATCTATGTCGAACCGGGCAAGCAGGATCGCACCGGTTTTGCCATGGAGGCGCTCAAACGCGCCATGGCCTGGGATGAAACCGCCTATGGGCGCGGTTACGATCTGGACATTTTCATGATCGTGGCGGTGTCCGATTTCAACATGGGGGCGATGGAGAACAAGGGGCTGAACATCTTCAACGACAAGTTCATCCTCGCCAGCCCGGACACCGCCACCGACGCAGATTATGCCCGCATCGAGGCGATCATCGCCCATGAGTATTTTCACAATTGGACCGGCAACCGGATCACCTGCCGCGACTGGTTTCAGCTTTGCCTGAAGGAAGGGCTGACGGTGTTCCGCGATCAGGAATTCACCCGTGACGTCCGCTCCGGCGCCGTCAAGCGCATCGAGGATGTGCGGACGTTGCGCAGTCATCAGTTCCTTGAGGACGCCGGTCCTCTCGCCCATCCGGTGCGGCCGCAATCCTACATCGAGATCAACAATTTCTACACCGCGACAGTCTACGAAAAAGGCGCCGAGCTCATTGGCATGCTCAAGACCATGCTCGGCCCTGAAGCGTTCCGGCGGGGGATGGATCTTTATTTCCAGCGCCATGATGGCGAGGCGGCGCTCATCGAAGACCTTATCGGGGCGCTGGCGGATGGCGGGGGGCGGGATTTTTCGGACTTCCTGAAATGGTACGATCAGGCCGGCACCCCGAAAATCGAGGTCAAGGCGCGGCATGATGCCGAAACCGCGACCCTTGAGCTGACGATCCGCCAGTCGACCGGCCCCACCCCCGGCCAGCCCGACAAGGTGGCCTTGCACATGCCGTTCGCCATCGGCCTGCTGGACCGGTCGGGCCGCGAGCTTCCCCTGGTGGAGGCCGGCGGCGGCAAGATCAAAAACGGCATTGTCGAAATCCGTGCCGCCGAAACCCCGCTGCGGTTTACCGGCATAAAATCCAAACCGGTGCTGTCGATGAACCGCAATTTCTCCGCCCCGGTAATCCTGGATGCCGGCCACAGCGAAGACGATTTATTGATCCTGCTCGCCCATGACAGTGACGGCTTTAACCGCTGGCAGGCGGCCCAGTCCCTGGGCCTTGTGGCGGTGAAGCGGCGCATGGGCGGCCATCACCCCGATTGGCTGGACCGGTTCGCCGAGGCCCTTGGAGCTGCCATCACCGATGCGGCCCTTGCGCCAGCCTATCGCGCCGAGCTGCTTGGCCTGCCCGGCGAGGCCGACATTGCCCGCGACATCGCCGAGGCGATCGACCCGCTCGCCATTCACAACGCCCGCAACGACATCCTTGCCGCCATGGGACAAAACCTGGCGAAGCGCCTTGAAGACCTGACAACAAGGCATCGGGTCGATGGCCCCTTTTCACCCGACGCCGCCGCCGCGGGCCAGCGCCGCCTCGCCAACGCGGCCCTGGCTTTGCGGGTTCGCGCCGGCGGCGACGGCGCCGATATTGCCTTTGCCGCCTACAGACACGCCGGCAACATGACCGACACCATCGCGGCCCTGACGGCGCTGACCCATCTTAAGACACCGAAACGCGCCCAGGCCCTGGACGATTTTTACCGCCGCCACCAATCCGATCCGCTGGTTGTCGACAAATGGCTGACGCTACAGGCCATCGCCGCCGACGCCGGCCAGATCGCCGAATTGATGAAACACGAGGTCTTCACCCTTGCCAACCCCAACCGGGTCCGGGCCCTCATCGGTGCCTTTGCCATGGCCAACCCGGTGGGCTTCAATGCCGCGGACGGAGCCGGCTATTCCCTTGTGGCCGAAACCGCACTCAAGCTTGATCCCCTCAACCCGCAAGTCGCGGCCCGGCTCATGGCGGCTTTCAGAAGCTGGAAATACCTGGAACCAAAACGGCAATCCCTGGCCCGAAAGGCGCTGGCCCATGTTGCCGGCCAGACTAATTTGTCCCCGGACGTTTACGAAATCGCAACCAAGTCGCTTGCTTAATCAACGCCTTGCAAGCCTTCGTTAACAATGTGTCCGAAGGCGCGTGGTCTTGCCCGGCAAAAAGTGCTGGACAAGCCGGCCTTGTATCGATTCTTCTCTTAATGATTCGGTCAGGTGTGGCGCCTTTTCGGAACCGGATCAGGTCGAGGGGACAAAGCTGTTGGCATACGTCCAACAGGTGGGAGCGCAGCACCTCCGAAGAGCGGCTGAAAGTTTACAGCAGCTCTCCATAGGCAAATTCGCGGTTTCGCCTGAAATTCTGAAGCGGGTCATCCCGGTTCTGGTGCTTGTTTTTGTCATCGTTATCATCGCCGGCATCAGCCTGCATCGATATGCGGCGCACGGAAGCACGCTGGTCGCCTCTTCGGCGAAACTCAGCCTGATGGCCGATGTAACAGCGCTGAAAATGGCGGAACGGCTGACGGCCGAAGATGCCGTAACGGCGGGACAGCGCGATCTGTCATTCTCCCTGCCTCCGGGGGCGACTTCGGACGGCCGCATCTTCTTGGTTACCGATGCCGGGGGCTATGTCCGCGCCGCGGCCCCGGCAAGCGTCGATTATCTCGACCGGGCCCTTCTCACCGTACTTGGCCCCGATCAGCCGCTGACCACCCTGGGTGGCAGCGCCGGCGTGCTCAGGCTGACCCTGACCGACGGCAGCGACGTTCTGGCCACGGTGCGTAATTTGGGCACTCATTCGGGCCAGGTCGCCGTACTGCAGCCGGTTTCGGGAGCATTGACCCCTTGGCGGCGCGATACCTTCGTCCTGAGCACCATGCTGACCCTGGCGACCATGGTCATCGTGCTTTTAGGCCTGACCTTCAATTGGCAGACCGCGCGGGCCGAGGGTGCCGAAACCATGTTGTTGCGCACCACGACCCGGCTCGAAAAAGCCTTGAACCGGGGCCGCTGCGGGCTCTGGGACTGGGATCTCAGCCGCGGTCAGGTGTTCTGGTCCAACTCGATGTACGAGTTGCTCGGAATGCAACGAAAGTCGGCCATGCTGAGCTTTGGCGAGCTGGCCGAACTCATCCATCCCGATGACGCGGACCTATATGAATTCGCCAACGCGGTGGCCGAGGGCAAGCATCAGGTGATCGACACCGAGTTCCGCCTGCGCCACGCCGACGGTCACTGGATCTGGCTGCGGGCCCGCGCCGAAGTCACCCGCACCGAGGACGAGGCCGGGCCGCACCTGGTTGGGATTTCCGTCGATATTACCGATCAGAAACAGATGGCGGCGCAGAACCATGAAAAGGATCTGCGGCTCCTGGACGCCATTGAGAACATTTCCGAGGCCTTCGTTCTGTGGGACTGCAACAACCGTCTGGTGATGTGCAATTCCAAATACCGCCAGTTCTACCGCCTGCCGGGCAGCGTCGCCCAGCCCGGCGCCCACTATGAGGATGTCGTCGCCGCCGCCACCGAACCGGTGGTTCACACCCGGCAGGACGTCAAGGACGGCGACGAAGAAGGGTCGAGCACCTTCGAAGCGCAACTGGAAGACGGCAGCTGGCTGAACATTTCCGAACGCCGCACCAAGGATGGCGGATTTGTTTCGGTCGGCACCGACATCACGCCGCTGAAAGCCCATGAATCCCGCCTGATGGATTCCGAACGCGAATTGATGAAGACCATCGCCGATGTCGATGCCTCGCGCCGCATCCTGGAGCATCAGGCCCAGCAGCTTGTCGAAATGGCGGAAAAATATCAGACCGAAAAAATTCGGGCCGAAGCCGCCAACCGCTCCAAAACCGAGTTCCTCGCCAATATGAGCCACGAGCTGCGCACCCCGCTCAACGCCATAATCGGCTTTTCGGAGATCATGCAGGCCGGACTTTTCGGCAAGCTGGGGTCGGAAAAATACAGCGAATATGCCCGCGATATTCTGGTCAGCGGCAAGTATCTGCTCGATGTCATCAACGACATCCTCGACATGTCGAAAATCGAGGCCGGCCGCCTTGACCTCGACCCCCAGGAGGTCGACCTTGCCTCCCTGGTGTCGGACGCGCTTCGTGTCATCAGCTCCAAGGTTGAAGACGACAACCTCAAAATCCACAATAGTATCGACGACCCGCTCGTTTGCATGGGCGACAAACGCGCCCTGAAACAGGTGCTGCTCAACATTCTTTCCAACGCGATCAAATTCAGCAAAACCGGCGGGGAAATCACCGTCAGCGCCAGTCAGGACAATGGCGAGACGAAAATGTGCATCACCGACAACGGCATCGGCATCGCCGCGGCGGACCTGGAAAAAATCGGCCGGCCCTTCGAGCAGGTCGAAACCCAAATCACCAAAAGCCATCAGGGCAGCGGTCTTGGGCTCGCCATTTCACGATCGCTGATCGAGCTGCATGGCGGGGTACTGGACATCGAAAGCACTGTAGGCTCGGGCACAAAAGTGGTCTTCACCCTGCCCGCGACAGCCTCGGCGGCATAGTTGACGGCAGTCGGCCCCGGCCCGTTCCTGGCTCTTTAGTGATAATCGGCTCCAGCCCGCTCCCCCACCCGGCCACCCCAAAGATTGTATCCTGGGGGTGGCCGGGTGGGGGAGCGGGCTGGAGCCGATTATCACTAAAGAACCAGCGGGCCGGGGCCGATTGCCGCCAACCAAGCCCGGCGCCATTTAACCGCAAGGACCCTAATGCCGGCCTCTCATGCGCTGGAGATGCCGGGCCAGGCGGGCACGCTCCTTTTCGGTCAGGCGGCTGGCGACATCGGCCATCAGGATACGAAATCGCCGCAAAGCCTTGGCCTCGGCGTTTGCCAGATCTTCAAAGGCCCGCCGATAGGTCTCCGGCTGCCCGCTCCTTAGAGCCTCGCCGACGCGGCTGCGGGCATCGCTTATGGCGCGGCGGTCGCGGCGAAGGTCTTCGCGCTGGGATTGAAATTCGTCGAAAATCATTCGCCGCCTTTCGCGCGGCAGGGTGCGAATGAGGTTCAGGCTTTGGGCCCAATCCCCCCCGGCCATGAACCGGTCCCCACGCCCCATTTTAAGGAAATGACCGCCGATGGCGCCCAGAACCACAAGATTGAACGCCACCGACACGACAAGGACGACCTTCACCCACCGACGGGTCCGCAAGGGTCGCAAAGGTGGCGGCGTTTGGCCGGCACTAGCGTCCTGGCTCACAGCATACCCTCATTGTCAGTCAAATCGATGCCGATCAGCGCATTGACGAAATTGATCTCGTCCTCGGTGGAACCGGTGAAGCTGGCGACAATGCCGATCTCGAAAAGTTCACTGTCGAACACATCGTTTCCCCCGGCCCAGATGCCGATCAGCAGTGAAGCGGCAAGAATGGCGGCCTCGGGCAAATGACCCAAGGCACCACCCGATCGCCCAGGCATCCGGCGTTCATTGATGGCCTTGGGCACCAACAATTCAACCACACGCCCGCCGTTCCGCCCCCCTTGGGGCTCGATCTGCGGTGTCGCGGCGGCCTTGGCAAGAATTGCGCTGACAAGTTCGGTGTCGAGCTTGGTGGGGAATGCCCCGTCCCGCCCCTGATCCAGGACGCGGTCAAGACCGCGGGCCTGGGCCATCCAGTCCGAGTCGGCCTCGGCTCTGGCGGCATCGGCCAGGCCCTGGCGCTCGCCGTCCGGCCACCGGCGCGGATCGGCGCCATAGGCGGCAACCACCTGACGCAGCCGTTGGCTATCGGGTTCAGATTTCATTTGCCCCTTCCTCCGGTGTTCGCCGGCGCCGGCCCGGCCTTGGTTGCCACCGCGTCCATCAGCCAGTGCCGATCGGCCATCAACGTCTGTTTCAACTTCGCTCTCCCCCGCGCCAGCAGCGATTCAAGCGCATCGACGCTGATCCCCATGATTTTAGCCGCTTCGATATTGCTCAGCTCCTGATAGTGGCACAAGGTGATGGCCAGACGTTGCCGCGGCGCCAGTCCCCGCATGGCGCCATCGACCAGCACCATGGCGTCCCGGGCGCCCAGCCCGGCATCGGGTGCCGGACCGCCGTCAACCGGCTCGGGGACCTCATCAAGACCGACACTTTTGGCCCGCCGCAACCGGTCGATGGCCAGATTGGCGGCGACCCGGTGCAGCCAGGTGGAAAGCTGGGCCCGCCCCGGCTGCCAGATCGTTGCCCGCGACCACAGGCGCAAAAAGGTCTCCTGCACGATATCGTCGGCATCGCCGCCGGGGCCGAGCATGCGGCGGGCCAGGGCGGCAATGCGGCCGCCATGGCGCTCCAGCAACAGGCCCAGCGCGCGCGCCTCTCCACGGGCCATCGCGGCGACCAGATCATCGTCGGCGCCGCCGGCGGGCATATTGCTGTTGTCGTCGATCACCTGCCTCGCGCGGTAGTTCAAATTGGCCCCGGCTTTTCGCAGTCAAGACCATAAAGGAACTGGCGGGCGGCCACCGGGTGTGAAGCGAGGGGAGTGGCTCGCTTTTCGCTTTCACCATGGGCCAGGCGGCCGCCGACACCAACTACTGCGCGCCGCCGCCCATGAAATCACGCCACATCTGGCGCATTCCCTTGCGGCGCTGCTGGCGCCATTCGCCCATCACATCACCAAATTCCTTGGCCGTGACCTTACCGTCCTTGTCGGTATCAAAGCGAGCAAAACGCTGTTCGACCCGGGCCGTATGATCGGCCTTGTCGATTTTGCCGTCTTTGTTGATATCGAGGTGCTCAAGCATGCGGTCGCGCTTTTCCGCCAGCATCGCATCGATCTCCGCCGCGGTGATTTCACCGTTATTGTCGGTGTCCAGATGCTTCATCATGCCCTGGCCCCTTGGCTTGGCCTCAAGAGCCTCTTCCATGGTCACGGCGCCGTCATTATTGGCGTCGAGGCGTTTGAAAAAACCCATGCCCATTTTACCGCCACTCATGCCCATTTTGCCGCCGCTCATGCCGCCGCCCATGCCCATGCCGCCGCTCATATCGCCACCTTGGCCTTTGCCATACTCTCCCATGCCGCCGCCCATGCCGCGATGCTTGGCTCCACTCTTGCCGCCATAACCCTGGCCCATGCCAAACCCGTCACCATGGGCATTGGCAACGACGGAATAAAGGCCGGCGCCGGACAGGGCCAGACCGGTGGCCAGGGCGATTGCTGTCAGTTTCTTCATGGGATCAACTCCATTTAATGGGACCTTTTGGTCCGTTCATGGGTGTTAAACGGAGTGGGCGGGGCTTTTCCGTCGGTGTGTCCCAAAAAAAACTTCGTTCCCCCGACTTTATCCGATCAAGGCTTTGAAAATGGCGCCGACACGCCCCTGCCTGTCTGCCAGTTCGGCGGCAAGGGCGGCAAAATCCGGCAGGTTGACGGCACGGGCCAGCCGGCGCTGGAAACTTGCCGAAGCGCCAGGCGGATCGGAGGGCTCGCCAAGACTGAGGCGCACCAGTTGTATGACGGTTTGATAGATACGTAGAGCGCCCACAAGCTCCTCGCCATCGTCGGGGGGCAAATAACCGGCCCCGGCAAGACGCATCAGCGCGGTTTCGGTGTTTGGCGACAAGATTTCGGCATTTTCGGCGGCGTGGGCGAGTTGCAGATACTGAGCGATGAATTCGATATCGACTAGCCCGCCACGCACCTGGCCGATCTGCCAGATGTCGGTGGTGCCTTTTTCCGCCGCAATGCGGGTCCGCATTTCAAGGACATCCCCGGCAAGAGCGGCGGCATCGCGGGGCACCACCAGCCGCGCCCGAATTGCCGCCTCCACTTTTGTCTTGAGATTTTGCGACCCGGCAAGCACCCGGGCCCGGGTCAGGGCCATATGCTCCCAGGTCCATGAGGAGGTCCCATGGTAGTCGATAAAGGCCGCCAGCCGGGTGGCCACCGGCCCGGAGCGGCCCGACGGCCTGAGCCGCATATCGACCTCGTAAAGCCGCCCCTCGGCGGTGGGCGCGGTAATCGCGGCGATGAAACGCTGGGCGAAACGGGAATAATATTGCCCGACACTGAGCGGGGCCGCGCCGTCGGACTGGGTCGCCCCCTCATCCAGATCGTAGACCAGTATGAGATCAAGGTCCGAGGTGGCGGTCATTTCGCTCCCCCCAAGCTTGCCCATGCCGACGACCGCCACCTCACCGCCGGGCATGTGCCCCGCCCGGACGGCGATTTCATGCCCCACGGCATCGAGCAGAGCGGCAACGATGCCGGTGGCCAGATCGGAATTGGCCCGCCCGGCTTCCGACGCTTCGATGGTGCCCGACAACAGCCGCACCCCGATGCGGAAAAACTGCTCCTGGCCGAAACTGCGGGCCCGGTCCAGGCAATCTTCGAAATCCGCCGCATCGTCAAGCGTCCGGGCTGAGGCGGCCAGATAGGCCGCCGCATCGGGCAGCGGGCCGTAGAACTCAGGATCGAGGACCGCTTCAAGGGTCCGCGGCCGGGCGCTCAGTTGCCGGGCCAGGCGCGGCGCCGTGCCCAGCACATCGGCCAGAAGCGCCAGAAGATGCGCATTGGCATTGAGCAGGGCGAACAACTGCACCCCGGCGGGCAGACCCTCCAGAAACCGGTCGAAGGCCAGGAAGGCCCGGTCGGGATGCTCGCTTTGCGCAAAGGCGCGAAGCAGCGCCGGCATGAGCTCTGTTAGCCGAGCTCGGGCCGCCGGGGTCCGGGTGGCGGCATAGCGGCCATGGTGCCAGCCGCGTATGGTGCGCGAAATCAGTCCGGCGTCGCCGAACCCCATGGCGAGAAGGGTTTCCACGGTGGCGGGGTCGTCTTCGCCACCGGTGAACACCAGGCTGCCTTCAGTTCCTCCAAGATCGGGGGCATGTTCGAACAGCGACATGTAGTGCCGCTCGACGCTGCGCAGGTGGACCAGCAGATCTTTCGCCAGCGCCTCCGCCGTCCCGTATCCGGCAAAGGCGGCGAATTCCGCCAGCTCGCCCTGGTCCTTGGGCAAGGTCTGGGTCTGTTGGTCGGCGACCATTTGAAGGCGATTTTCCAGCTGGCGCAAATACCGGTAGGCCGCGGCCATCTCATCGCGGGCTTCAGCGGTGATCCAGGCTTGGCTGGCCAGCACATCCAGCATTTCAAGGGTTTTGCGGCCCCGCAAACGGCGGTTGCGGCCCCCGGCGATGAGCTGCTGGGTCTGGACAAAAAACTCGATCTCGCGAATGCCGCCCCGGCCAAGCTTGATGTTGTGGCCGGCAACCCCGACATCGCCATGGCCGCGATAGGCCTGGATCTGGCGCTTGATGGAATGCACATCGGCGATGGCGGCGAAATCGAGGTATTTGCGCCAGATAAAGGGCTGGATTTCGCCCAGGAACGCCTCCCCCGCCACAAGATCGCCGGCTAAGGCGCGCGCCTTGATCATCGCCGCCCGTTCCCAGTTCTGGCCAAAACTCTCGTAATACTGGGTGGCGGCATCGGTGGAGATGGCGACATGGGTGGCGCCGGGATCGGGGCGCAGGCGCAAATCGGTGCGAAAGACATAGCCGTCGCCGGTGTGCTCCTGCAAAAGCCTGACCAGATCCTTGGTCAGCCGGACAAAAAACCGGCGCACCTCGACACCCTCGGCCACCGGCGCGGCGGCGGCGTCATAAAGCACGATGAGGTCGATGTCGGAGGAAAAATTCAGCTCGCGCGCGCCCAGCTTGCCCATGGCCAGCACGATGTAACCCGAGCCGATGTCGGGCGCAGCGGTGTCGGCGGGACAAAATTTCCCCGTCTCCGCTGCCGCCGCCAGCAAAAACCGGACAGCGGCCGAAACCAGGCGGCCGGCGATGGCCGACAATGCCTCGATTACCTCCTGGACCGACCAGACCCCGCCAAGATCCGCCAGACTTACACTTACCGCGGCCCGGGTCCGGGCCTGGCGCAATATCGCCGCCGCCGTTTCGAAACCTGATGCCGCCGCCATGTCGGCGTCCGCCGCATCGAGGATGGCGGCAAGCCCGGCTTCGGGGGAGGCGGCGAAAATCCGCGCCACCTCGTCCGGCTCGCGTTCGGCCCAGCGGGCAAGGAACGGCGAACCATCGATCGAGCGGGCCAGAAGCGGCCCCACAGCCGGAGCCGCATCGATGACCGCGCCAAGGCCTGGCGAACGGCGCAACAGATCGTCAAGCCGCCCGGTGTCCCGCGCCAGATTGTCGGGGGGCTTGGGGGCAACAACGCGTAAAGCCAGGCTCTGCGGGTCCAAAGTCATGCCGGCTGGTCCTTGGCCGCGGATGGCAGGCTCAGCGTGGCGCGCAGGCCCGGATTTGCATCATCCAGTTCCAGTGAGGCGCCGTGGTGGCGGGCGATGGCGGCGACCAGGGAAAGGCCCAGGCCACTGCCGGGCGCCGAGCGGCTGGCCTCCAGGCGCACCATGCGCCCCAGCACCCGCTCACGATCGGCACGCGATATGCCGGCGCCCGTATCCGAAACGGTGATCTGAATTTCCGCGCCACTCCGGGCGGCGGTGATGGCTATCCGCGACGGCCCCTCTTCCGCGCGGCCGTATTTCATCGCGTTGTCGACCAGATTGGCCACCGCCTGGCCGATGAGCTGGCGGTCGGCGCGGGCCTCAAGATCATCGGCGATATCGGTCACCACCTCAAAACCCTCCTCCTCGGCCAGGGGCTGATAAAGCTCCACCGCATCACGGATCGACGGGGCAAGATCGATGACGGCCATCTCCTCCTGCCCGGCTCCGGCCTCCAGCCGGGCGATGGAGAGCAGCGCGTTGAACGTGGCGATGAGGCGATCGATTTCCTCAAGATTGGTCGATAGCGCCTGCCGGTCGGCCGGCCCTTCCCGGCCGCGAAGCGCATCTTCAAGACGGGCGCGCAGCCGCGTCAGCGGCGTTCTGAGGTCATGGGCGATATTGTCGGTGACCTCCCTGGTGGCGCCCATCAGCCGCTCGATTTCCTCCAGCATGCGGTTGAGGTTTTCGGCCAATCGGTCCAGCTCGTCGCCCGAGCCGGTCAGCGCCACCCGGCCGGAAAGATCGCCGGACATGATGGTGCGGCTGGTGTGGGTGATCGCCTCGATGCGGGCCAGAACATGACGGGATACCAGAATACCCCCCGCCAGCCCCAGAAGCAGGGTGATGCCCACAGCCCAGACCAGGGCGGCGCGCATGGTCCGGTCGAAACGGTGCAGGGCCTCGATATCGCGGCCAACCAGCAGGCGAAAATCGCCGGCAAGGCGGAACAGACGTGCCCGCGCGGTATGGAACAGGACGCCATCACGGTCCTGAACCCGGTAGTCGAACTCGATCCAGCCGGGCCGGGACTGGCGCCCTTGCGGGTGCCCGGCCAGATTGCCGGCCAGGCGGTTGCCCTGGGGGTCGACCAGCAGATAAACGCTGGAGCCTTCGTCCCGGCTGCGCGCCGTGAGCGTGCGGATCAGGGTATCGAGACCGCCGGCGCGGTATTGCTCGGCCAGCCCCTGAACTTCGGCCTCGATGGTCTGGTCGGTCTGGGTGTCGAGCAAAATGGCGGTTCGCCAATAAACGTAGCCCAGCACGATGCCGACCGAAACCAGGAACAGTCCCAGATAGATCAGGGCCAGGCGGAACGTGGTGGTGCGCAGCAGGCGCGCCAGCCCCCTCGGCGCGGCGGCCATCGGGGTTGTGCCGAT
>UOEM01000023.1_pt1 | contig 21591 bp, 21 predicted proteins | sample 1988661 | NCBI WGS metagenome assembly UOEM01 (sample SAMEA4712195, study PRJEB27164) | hydrothermal vent metagenome | biome: marine basaltic hydrothermal vent biome; feature: marine hydrothermal vent; material: mineral | place: Pacific Ocean | collected 2011-06-14/2011-07-23 | depth 1719 m | reverse complement strand
CCATCTCATTGCCAGCGCCTCTTTGTCGATCCCCGGCATGATACTGGGCGAAACGGCGCTGTCGTTTCTGGGCCTGGGCCTGCGTCCGCCGATCACCAGCTGGGGGGTGCTGCTCAACGAGGCGCAAAACCTCACCGCGATCGAGTTCTACCCCTGGATACTGACGCCGATGATCCCGGTCATCCTGGTCATCCTGGCGTTCAACTTCCTCGGCGATGGCCTGCGCGACGCGGCGGATCCTTACAAGTAGGAGTGTTGGGAACCGGCTGGTTTTTTTGTTGCTGAAGTCTCACGCCGGTAGACTCTTTCGTTGATGAAGTCTGTGCCATCCCGCTCCCCCACCCGGCCACCCCATAGATTGTATCCTGGGGGTGGCCGGGTGGGGGAGTGGGATGGCACAGACTTCATCAACGAAAAAACCCAACCCTATTCGCCGATCACCGCCAGGCGGTGTTGGCCGGCGATGCCATCGACCGTGCATTCGACCATGCGCGGCGGGGTCTTGGGCGTGAACCCCGCTGGTTTGGCCAGGGCCAGGGTTTCGGCATTGGTCAGCGCCAGGGTGCCCAGGGTCTTGTTGTATTTCTCCAGCTTGGCGGACAGGTTCACCGAGGGGCCGATGACGGTGTATTCCAGCCGCGAGCCGTGACCGACGACGCCGCAGACGGTGGGCCCGGCGGCGACGGCGGCATTGGTGACCAGTTGCGGCAACCCCGCCGCTTCACGCTCCGCCATCCAGGCTTTGGATTCAGCGACGATATCTTCAAGGGCGGCCAGAGCGCAGGCCGCGGCGCCCTCGTCGGTCTCCACCGCGCCGAAGGTTGCCATGATGCCGTCGCCGAGAAACTTGTCGATGGCGCCGCCATGGGCGCGGATGATGGCGACGAAACGGGCCTGGTACTCCGCCAGAATGGCCATCACCTCGGGGGCGGGCAAGGTGGCGGCGAGCCGGGTGAAGCCGCGCAGATCGACATTGAGAATGGCGACGGTGCGCATCACGCCCCGGCCCAGGGCGGTTTCATCCCCCGACGCCCGGATTTTGCTGGCCACCGAGGCATCGAAAAAGCGCGAAAGGTCCTGGGCCGCCGCGCCTTCGGTCGCCGCCTGCACCAACGAGCGCCGGGCCCGCAAAATGGCGACGGCCAATATCGCCGTGACCATGAGGATCGACACCACCTTGTCGATCTCGCCGCCGATCAGCACCAGATTGCTGGTGAGATAGGCGGCGTAATCGCGGGTAATGACCGATTGCTCCGGCTCGATGGCAACGGCATAGATCACCATGCCAATCCAGCCCACGGCGCCCGCCACCCCGGCGGCAATGACAAAGCGCGCCTGAAACCGCAACGCCCTTAGCGCGATGAAGATGAAGACATAGAGCAAGGTAGGGGCCTTGAGGTAAAAGGCGGCCGGTTGATGATATTGCAGATGGAAGCTCCAGATCATGGCGAACAGCAGGCCCATATCCATGATCGAGGACCAGTAGACGGCCCAGTCGGGCAGGCGCGTCCGCAACGACCACGCCAGGCCGAAGACCGTTACCGCGAAGTAAAGGCTGATTGCCGTGGGCGTAAAGACCTGCATCATCATCCCTCCGCCCGGTTTCGGCGCAACGGCGTAGAGCGAGGCGAAAATCGTCACGATGATCAGCTGAAGGATGCGGACCAGAACTTCGGCTTCGTCCTCGCGGGCGCGGATCTGGGCGATGACGCGGGCCGGCAGATCGCTTATCGGCGCAGGGGTCAGGCTGGTGATGAGTCTTGTCAGCATCGGCGGCGCGGGAACGGCTGCCGGGGTGGTTCTGGCGGGAACGGGCGCGGCGTGTTCGGGGGTCATGGTGCTCGAGACTTTCTGGTTCAAGCCAAAAGATGCCGGCCCGCCACCCTGGCCCCCGCCACCCAGGTCAACCAAAGGGGTATCACTTCCAACCGGCTGGCTTGGTCAAATCCGAGGTGCCGGCCAAGATTGCGCAAAAGTCGTTCACGTACCAAGGCAAGATTGTGTGACCGTCAGTTGTATCGGACCTTGCGGGGCGGGGGTATCAGAGGATGATGGTTTCTCCTTCCCGGGCCACCATCGTGCCCGGCCGGGTTTCGGCGGCATCGGCGGCAATCCGGTCCATGGCGGTATCGTCGTGCAAGGGATGGTGGTGGAAAAGATAAAGGGTTTTAACGTCCGCCGCATCGGCAAGGTCGATCCCCTGGCGCCAACTGGAATGGCCCCAGCCCTGGCAGGAATTCAGCTCCGCGTCGGTGAACATGGTGTCTAAAATGAGCAGGTCCGCCCCCATGACCAGATCGATCATGGCCTTGGTCGGTTTGCCATCCTTGGCCATTTCGGTGTCGGTGACGTAACAGATGGATTTATCCGCGATTTCGACACGATACCCGGTGGCCCCCTGGGGATGAATGAGCGGCGCGGTCCGAACCTGCGCGCCCCAGGCCAGGGTCAATTCGTCGCCGGCGAGAAAGTTATGAAAACCAAGATGGGCGCGAAATGCCGAAGGCGTGATGGGGAAGAAGGGCGGCTTCATGAAACCGTCCAGCATGTCCGAAACATTTGGCCACTCGGCGGACTGCCCGGCCCAGAGGCGAACGTCGTTGCCAGAGTGGAAAAACGGCGCGAAAAATGGCAGGCCGCAGATGTGGTCGAAATGATAATGGGACAGCATCAGGTCGATTTGCCCCGCGCTGTCATGGGCAAGTCTTTCGCCCAGCCCGCGAATGCCCGAACCGGCGTCGAATATCAAGGTGTGACCGTCGTGGCGGAGTTCAACGCAACAGGTGTTGCCGCCATAGCGCAAATATTGCGTGCCGCTACACGGCAGGCTGCCCCGGGTGCCCCAAAAGGTCAGCTGTAGTTCCGCCATATGCCCATTTCCCGTCCAGCTCCGCCATGCGGCCCCCAACATGCGTCCAAACATGTTTGTATGCCAAATGTGGTCTCTTAGCTTTACCTTGGCAATAGCTGAGCGCCAGTGTAGCTGCTGGGCGCAAATTTTCTCCTCGCGGGGCGGGGGGGGGAGGCAGCCCCAAAGCTGCCCGCACCATGCCATTGACCCGGCCTGGCGCGCGCTGGATACTTGGCAGGCTGATTTTGACAAGGGTTTCGTCCATGGGCATGCGCACGATCTGCGCCATCATTTTTCTTTTATTTTCGGGGCTGGCAATTGCAGGTCTGGCAGGCGGCGCGGCGGTGGCGGCGCAAGATGACGGCCCGCTTCTGGTCTTTGCCGCCTCCAGTCTGGCGGGTGTGCTCGAACCGGCATTGGCGGGGTCCGAAGAGGGTGCCAAAGCCAGGATCGCCTATGCCGGCAGCGGGCCCCTGGCGCGGCAGATCGCCGCCGGCGCCCGGGCCGATCTGTTCATATCCGCCAATCGGCAATGGGTCGAATATCTCGCCCAAAACGGATTGGCGGAGGACGTGGGCGCGCGGGTCATCCTCGCCAACGCCCTGGTGATCGCCGCGGCGCCAGGGGTCGAGGTGCCCGACGGGCCTTTGGGCAAAGCCGGCCTCGCCAGCCTTCTGGACGGCCAGCGCCTGGCCATGGGCAATCCCGCCTATGTGCCGGCGGGCGGTTACGGCAAGCTGGCGCTTGAGTGGTATGGCGTGTGGGAAGCGGTGCGGGCCCGCGCGGTGCTTACCGACAGCGTGCGCGCCACAACGGCGCTGGTGGCGCGCGGTGAGGTGCCCTACGGTCTCATCTACCTGACCGACGCCAGGGCGGCGGGGCTTGAGGTTGTGGTGGTGCTCGACGAGGACAGCCATCCGCCGGTTCGTTATGCGGCCGTGCCGGTCAGGGGCGGCAGGACCGGTCGGGCGCTGCGTTTCCTGGCCGAGCTGGCCGCTCCGGCGGCGCAAGAGGTTTTTGCCGCCTTTGGCTTTCCGCAGCTTAAATGATGGACCCCTTATCCGGTCTTGAGGGCGAGGTGATCCTCCTGTCGCTCAAGGTGGCCTTCTGGGCGTTGGTGTTCGGCATGCCCGCGGCATTGGCGGTGGCTTGGGTTCTGGCCCGCAAGGAGTTTCCGGGCAAGATCATGCTCGATGCCCTGGTGCATCTGCCGCTGGTGATGCCGCCGGTGGCGACGGGCTATCTGCTTTTGCTGCTGCTGGGCCGGCGCGGCTGGGTCGGGGCGAGCCTGGACCAGTGGTTCGGCATCGTTTTCGCCTTTCGCTGGACCGGGGCGGTGGTTGCCGCCATCGTCATGGCGTTTCCGTTGATGGTCCGGCCGATACGCCAGGCGCTGCTGGCGGTAGACCCGCACCTGGAAGACGCCGCCAAGACCATGGGCGCAGGACCGGTCTCGGTGTTTTGGACCGTGACCCTGCCATTGTCGCTTGGCGGCATCATCGCCGCCGGTGTTCTGGGCTTTGCCAAGGCGCTGGGCGAGTTCGGCGCCACCATGACGTTCGTGTCCAACATTCCCGGCGAGACCCGCACCCTGCCGCTGGCCATCCACACCGCCTTGCAGATCCCCGGCGGCGAATATACCGCCCTGCGGCTAACACTGGTCTCGGTCACGGTTTCGGTGCTGGCGCTGCTGGCCTCCGAACTGCTGGTTCGGCGGCTGAGGCACGGCGGGGGCAGGGCGCCATGATCGATGTCGATATTCAGCTGACCCTGGGCGCGTTTGTTCTTGACGCTCAGTTTCGCAGCTCGGCCCCGGTCAGCGCGCTCTTTGGCCGCTCCGGCGCCGGCAAGAGCACCATCGTCAAGGCGGTGGGCGGGCTTTTGACCCCCGAAAGCGGCCGCATCGCGCTGGGCGACACGATGATCTTCGATAAAGCTGCGGGGATCAACCTTCCGGCACGGGCCCGCCGCATTGGCCATGTGTTTCAGGACGCCCGCCTCTTCCCCCATATGACCGTGGCGGCCAATCTTGCCTATGGCGGCCGCTATGCGGCTGAAAAACCTTCGGCGAAGACCTGGAAAGAAGTGGTGAAGCTCCTGGATATCGGCCCGCTGCAGGGCCGGCATCCGGCCGGGCTGTCGGGGGGGGAAATTCAGCGGGTCGCCATCGGGCGGGCGCTGCTGATGTCGCCCCTGGCGCTGATCATGGATGAGCCGCTGGCGTCCCTGGACGGCCGGCGCAAGGCTGAAATCCTGCCCTATCTGGACCGGCTGACCGCCGAGGCCCACGTGCCGATCCTTTATGTCAGCCACGCCCTGGACGAGGTGATGCGGCTGGCGAGCACGCTTGTTCTTGTCGAGGACGGCAAGGTGCTGGCCAGCGGACCGGTGGAGGAGGTGATGGCGCGGGCCGATCTGGCCGACGCCACCGGGGGCGAGGATGCCGGGGCGGTTCTGGCCGCCACGATCGCGGGGCACAACGAAGCTTACATGTTGACCGAGATCGATGTCGCCGGGCAGAAGGTGACGGTGCCTCGGGTGGCGGCGGAACCGGGCCACGCCATGCGGCTTTTAATCCGCGCCGGCGATGTGGTGCTGGCGACCAGCCGGCCTGAGGGGCTGTCGGCGCGCAATGTGCTCAGCGGCCATATCGAGGCCATCGCGGTGGGGGCGGGGGCCTATGCCGATGTTGCGGTGGATATCGGTGGGGGCGCACGCCTCAGGTCCCGCATCACCCGGCAGGCGATGGACGAGCTTGACCTCAAAACCGGCGATGCGGTGTTTGCACTGATCAAGTCCGTGGCCATCGGGCGCCGGGTGCCGTGGTCGGATTTGTAAGTGGATTTCTACAGCCGTGAGACGTAGTCGGGGAGACTACGCCTCCAGAGGTGTTTCAAACTGATCGGGGGCCGCTCTGTTGCGCTTGAGCTTCCAGGTCTTGTATGAGGCGCCCAATTGCAGCGCGATCACCACGAGCACCAGCACGGCAAAGGGGATCTGGGCCCAGTTCGGTTCCGGCGTGTTGCGATGAAAATCCTGGAAGTGCAGATAGAGGAAATACGCGGTGTGCACCACGATCAGCATCCACAGAACGTAGGCGCTTTGCTGCAGATATTTCCACACCGTCCCGCCGAGCAGCCGCTGGCTCCAGTTGCTCGACGCCAGCGCCAGAACGATCCCATAGAGCAAGGCGGCGATGCCGATGGCATTGGCCAGCCCGAACCCGTGTTGCAGCATGACATACATCCCTTCAGGATGCATCTCGTAGCCAAACAGGCGCATCAGATCCCATTGCACCCAGCCCACCAGGATAATCGCGGTGTGAATGATGGCCAGAAAAACGCCGTATATGCCAAATTCGCGGCGCCAGGGAATGATCGCGCGCGTTCGGGGGAGCAGACGGGATAGCGGCCCGATGGCCATCGAAAACGCCACCATCACCAGGCTCATATCGCCGATTGCCCGGTTCCAGCGGTGCATCTCGGACCATTCGGCGCGCGACAGCAAGAAAAGATAGGTGCCTGCTGCGGCGATCAGCAGGGTCACCAGATGCCGGGTTTTCCAGCCGGCGGAAAAACGGCGGACCAGCCCGCCCATATTGCCTTCGCTTGCGCTCATTTTACCAGGTGTCCTTGGTCGTTGATGTTGTCGGTCCGGGCCTTGACCCCCAGCGTCGACCCGCAAAAAACCCAAAGGGGAAAATCCCCAAATGGCAATGCGAGCATGGCGAGCCATGGGCAGAGGCCTATAAATTTATGAGATTGAAGTCAATTCATTCAGGTATTGTTACGGTAATTTAATGCAATTCGCATCGACCGGCCCAAGTGTATGATACAGGTTTGAAGATGACATTCCGCCGCGCCGAACATAGTCGAAAAAATTTCCCATCACACCAACACGCCAAACCCCAGGCCGCCGCCGGTGGATAACGATCTGTGGGTTTTCGGCTATGGCTCGCTCATCTGGCGGCCGGGCTTTGAATTTGTCGAGCAACGCCCGGCCCTGCTGCGCGGCCTGCATCGTTCGCTGTGCCTTTATTCTCACGTCCATCGCGGCACGCCCGAGCGGCCCGGTATTGTCGCCGGCCTTGATCATGGCGGCGCCTGCCGCGGCGTGGCTTTTCGCGTCGCGAGGCAAAATGGCGACGCGGTTCTGGCCTATCTGCGTGAGCGCGAGCAGATGAATTACTGCTATCTGGAGCAATACCGCACCATCCATCTTGACGGCGAGGTCGATGGTCATGGCCGGCGCCAATCGGTCACCGCCTTATGTTTTGTCATCAACCGGGCCCATGAGCAGTATTGCGGCGCCCTGGGTCTGGAGGAAAAAGCAGCCCTGGTGCTCGATGGCAGGGGCGTCTCCGGTCACGCTATCGATTATCTGGAAAACCTGATCGCCAGCCTTGAGGGCCTTGGCATCCATGACGAAGGTCTGGTGCGGCTTCGCGCTTGCGCCAACAAAACTAAAACCTGATCCCGGCGCGCCGCCCGGCCAGCAGCCAATAAATACCGCCGCCAACAAACCCCGAGGACACCATGGAAAGCGCAAAGCCCGGCAGTGCCAGGTCGATCAGATGGAAATTGAGCCCCTGGACCGCCGCCGCCAGCCCCATGGCCACCCCGCCGCCCAGAACATAGACCATCCACGACCGGAGCCGCATGATCTCGCCCGCCATGATGATCAGGACCGCCGGGACCAGCGCCGCGGTCAGGGTAACCCCGCCGATGAGGCTGGCGAAAATCTCCATGAGCGTCATCAGGGCATCGAAGCTTGATTCAAGATCGTCCAGATCCGAAACCGCCCCCCCGGCGCTGCGCCCCATCTCCGCGATCGGACCGCGCAAGGTGTAAAACACCATGACCGCCGTCACCATGATCGACACCATGAAGGCGATGAAGATCACGGTAAGGCGCAAAAAAAGATCGACAATCATGTCATGCGTCCCATGGGGGTGGACCTCAGGTGTCGGCCTGCCGCTCTTTGGCCGTCAGTTTTTCGCTTTCCGACTTGAGTTGACCGCACGCCGCCATGATGTCGCGGCCTCGCGGGCTGCGCACCGGGCTGGCATATCCGGCCCGGGCCACGATGTCGGAAAACCGCTCGATCACGTCCCAGTCCGAGCACTCGTAAGGCGATCCGGGCCAGGGGTTGAACGGGATCAGGTTGATTTTGGCCGGAATGCCGCGGAGCAGCGCCACCAGGCGCCTTGCATCGGCGGGGCTGTCGTTGATGCCTTTCAGCATCACATATTCAAAGGTGATGCGCTTGGCGTTGGAAAGCCCGGGGAAGCGCCGGCAGGCGGCCATCAGATCGGCGATGGGGTATTTGCGGTTGATCGGCACCAGAATGTCGCGCACCTCGTCGGTCACCCCGTGCAGCGAGATCGCCAGCCGGACACCGATGTCCGACCCCACCTTGTCGATCATCGGCACGACGCCCGAGGTCGACAGGGTGATCCGGCGCTTGGATATGGACAGCCCTTCACCGTCCGAAGCGATCAGCAGGGCGCGGGCGACCTCGTCGAAATTGTAAAGCGGCTCGCCCATGCCCATCATCACCACATTGGTAACCAGCCGCTGCTCGGGGGCTTTGCCGGCATCGCGCCAGTCGCCCAGCCGGTCGCGGGCCACCATGATCTGGCCGACGATGTCCGCCGTGGTGAGATTGCGCACCAGCTTTTGCGTGCCGGTGTGGCAGAAGCTGCAGTTCAGGGTGCAGCCCACCTGGCTGGAAAGGCAAAGCGTGCCGCGCGCTTCCTCGGGGATATAGACAGTCTCCACCTCCGCCGGGGTCTTCTCCCCTGGTCCTGGCGCAAACCGCAGCAGCCACTTGCGCGTGCCGTCGGTCGAAACCTGCTCGGAGACGATTTCGGGGCGCTCCAGGGTCAGCACCGAGGCCATGGCGGCACGCAAATCCTTGCCGATGGTGGTCATCTGGGAAAAATCGGTGGCGCCGCGCACGTAAGTCCAGTTCCACAACTGGCCGACCCGCATCCGCAGCTGGGAGGCCGGAACGTTCAGAGCGGCGAGGGCTTCGGTCATGCCCATGCGGTCCAGACCATAGAGCGCCGGCGCCTTGTCCGCTGCCGCCATGTGAGTCGGCGCAGATTGTATCGTCGTTGAAACCATGGACTGGATTTAACTCAATCCGCCCGGGCCGCCAAGTCTTGGCGGATATGCAAAAACCGTCGCGCTCTAACCGCAGGCCTTGGCGAGGGCTTTAAGCCCGGCGGTTACGCCGGAGAGGGAATAGGTGTCGGTGGTCACGGTGCCGCGCGTTGATGTTCCTTTGACGATCATCGTCGAGCCGGCCTTCATGGCGGCGATAAGCTTGGCCTCGCTGGCCCGGTCCGCCACCCAGGCGCTATCACCCTTGGTGAACATTGAGGCGGTGTTGGCGCCGATGGAAATCGTCGTGGTGCTGCCCGGCTGATAGGGGTAGCCGGTGACGACGCTCGGTTCGGCGACCCCGGTCTGCCCGGCCCAGGTGGTGACATAGAAAAACACATCGTCGCGGTTGACGTTGGAGGGCTGTTTTTTCTTCGGAACCGAGACGATGTAGCAGACTTTGCCCTGGGCGGAATCGACCGCGTGGGCGGTCCAGTCCGTAAACTGGCCAATCTCTGCCGCATATGCGGAAACCGACATTAGCCCGCCGGCAAGGAAAACCAGGGTCGCTCGCATCAATCTCACAGCCGCACTCTCCTTGGCTTTTGTCAGTCCAAAGCCGTTTTACGTGTTGAGGGCACCCGCCCCGCCAGTCCTTGCACCCGCCTCACCGCTCCTGATGGTCAATCCCCGGCCTCGGGGGTCTGTCATCGGTACGCCCGGCGAACTGGCATGAGGTGCGATACATGCGTTAAACAGCAAAGACTCTAACCGATTCGTAACGATCAAGCCCAACCCCAACAATTCGCATGCCCCCTTGTCAAGACCTAAGGGCGGGCAGGCAACCTTGCCTGTGGGCAACTCCAGCGCCCGATGGCGTGCTTCTTGTTGCTACCACACCGCTCGAACCTGGCCAACGGAGGCACGTTTCAGGGCGGCCGGCACGGCCCGTCAATGTTCTGGCGGCGGCGATGATGCGGGTTTTTTGTCCACAGCCCGCCGGGCGGCATCCCGGTGCTCGGGCTTCACATGGCCCGACACCAGCGCCAGCGCCATGGCCAGAACCGAGGCGTCGTCGGTATAGCCCAGCCCGGCGAGAAAGTCGGGGATCATGTCGGTGGGAACGATAAAGTAGACCAGCGCCGCCAGAAGCGCCGCCCGAACGCGCAACGGGGTCGCGGGGTCGGCGGTGCAGAAATAGGCCGCGGCGGCATCTTCGGCAAAGGGGATGGCGCCGGCAACCCGCGCCAGTTTTCTCCAAAAGCCGCGCCGGACCCGTTTTTCATCGGCCGCGACCGCCACCGGCAGAACGTGGCGCGCGCCTTCGGGATCAGCGTCAAGGCTCAGATTGTCACTCGCACCCATGGATTGCCTTTTTCAGAGTCTTTACGACATGGTGCGTTCGGTGCCCATGTGCAAGACGGGCGATCCAGCGGTCAAATCCCGGCCGCGGCCGGCGCATACGAACGCCAATGCCCCTGGTGTCCTTTCCCGGCAACTGGCCATTGCTTCTTTCGTCCCGACACCGCATCTTCGGGCAAAACGGAATGCTCGCGCTCATGTCCTCACCAAAACCCGCCATTTTGTTCGTCTGCCTTGGCAACATATGCCGTTCGCCAATGGCGCAAGGGCTGGCGGTTTTGCGTTTTGGCGAGGCCGGTATCGAGGCCGAATTCGATTCGGCCGGCATTGGCGACTGGCATATCGGCGCACCGCCCGACCGCCGGGCCGTCAATGCCGCGTGGAAAGTCCTGGTCGATCTGTCGGCCCTTCGCGCCCGACAGATCGAAGCTGCGGATTTCGACCGCTTTGACTATATCATCGCCATGGATGACGACAATTATGCCGCGCTTCAGGGGCTGGCCGGCAAGGCGCGTTCCGCCAAAATCTGCCGCATGGTCGACTTTGCCGACCTTGAGGACCGGCAGATCGCCGATCCGTATTTTGGCGGTCATTCAGGTTTTGACCAGGTGCTCACCAGCCTGGATATCGGCATTGCCGGCCTGATCCGCCATTTGCGCAAGCCCGCCTGAGGTTTTCGATCAGACGGCACCCGGGGTCACTTTTTCGCCCGCTCGATCAGCGCTTCGACAAGGGGAAGGATGTTGGCGACCATCACCCGCACGCCGTCGGGGTTCGGGTGCATGCCGTCGTTCTGGTTGAGGCTGGGGTCGGCGGCGACGCCTTTGAGGAAAAACGGGTAGTAGAGCGCGCCGTAAGCCTTGGCGACCCTGGCGAAAACCGGCTCGAACTCCGCTGCATATTCCGGCCCCAGATTGGGCGGCGCCAGCATGCCGGCAAGCAGCACCGGCAGGCCGCGCTCCGTCAGGCGGCCAAGGATGGCATCGAGGTTTTTTTCCATTTCAGCCGGGGCCAGTCCGCGAAGCGCATCGTTGGAGCCAAGGGCAACAATCACCGCGCCCGCGTCCTCGCCGATCGACCAGTCCAGCCTGGCAAGACCGGCGGCGGCGGTGTCCCCCGATACGCCGGCGTTCTGAACCGTGACGTCATATCCCTTTTTTCGCAAGCGGGCTTCAAGCTGGGCTGGGAAATTGTCGCGGGGCCCAACACCGAGGCCCGCTGTCAGGCTGTCGCCGAAGGCCACCAGGGTAAATGTCTGCGCCAGAGCGGGTTGCGCAAAGGCCGATTGCCAGAAACCGGCGAAAAAAAACATCATCACAATCGACGGAGCGAGGCTTCGGGCACGTGTAAGGAACCGGTGGGTATGCTTGAATAGACGCAAAATCCCCTCATATGGGAACAACGTGCCTGATCCCGACGCCGTTTCGGCCCCGCGCGCACCGGCCCCAAGACGGCCCCCAAGACGGCCCCCAAGACGGGCTTTGAGACGGCCAAGGAGATGATACGCCATGACGTCACCCGCAATCCGGCTCGCCCAGGTCGATGTGAGCCTGCCTTCCGATGCGGGGATGGTCCATATCCTTAAATGCGTCAATCTGGAGATTGCCCGCGGCGAGGCGGTTGCTGTCGTTGGTCCGAGCGGTTCGGGCAAATCCACCCTCCTCATGGTTATCGCCGGTCTGGAAGCTGCGACCCGGGGAGAGGTCGAGGTCGCGTCCAAAGACCTTGGCAGTATGGACGAGGATGCCCTCGCCGTCTTCCGCCGGGATAATATTGGCATTGTTTTTCAGGCTTTCCACCTCATCCCCACCATGACGGCGCTGGAAAACGTCGCCGTGCCGCTGGAGTTCGCCGGGGCCAGGGACGCCTTCGACCGCGCCGCCGCCGAGCTTGACGCCGTCGGCCTGGGCCATCGTCTGGGCCACTATCCCGGCCAGCTTTCCGGCGGCGAGCAGCAGCGCGTGGCGCTGGCCCGGGCGATGGCGCCCAACCCCGCCGTGTTGCTCGCCGACGAGCCGACGGGCAATCTTGACAACGCCACCGGCACCGAGGTGACGGACCTTTTGTTCAAGCTCCAGCGCGAACGGGGCGCGACCTTATTCCTGGTCACCCACGATACCGCGCTGGCGGCGCGCACCGGGCGGGCGATCAAGGTCAAGGACGGCCATGTCAGCATCAGCCCCATTACCCCCGGCCCCGTTGCCAATACCGATACGCTTATGTCGGAGCCGGTGACATGACGATGCCGCAAGTTGCGCCGGATGCGGCCAAAGCCATTGCCGCCAGCGCCGCCGGACAGCGGTTTGGTCTGCCTCTGGCGCTCCGTCTGGCGTGGCGTGATTTGCGTGGCGGGCTCGCTGGTTTCCGGGTTTTTCTTGCCTGTCTGGCCCTTGGCGTTGGTGCCATCGCCGCCATCCTGTCGATTTCCCGGGCCCTGGAGGAGGGCGCCTCCGCCGAGGGGCGGTCCCTGCTGGGGGGCGATCTGTCGTTTTCGGTCGCCCAGCGCCAGGCCAAGACGGACGAGCTGGCTTATTTTCGCACCCTGGGGCCGATCAGCACCTCGGCGACTTTGCGCTCCATGGCGCGGGCGGCGGACGGCACGCCGGGCCTCGTCGAACTTAAAGCCGCCGACGATGCCTACCCGCTCTACGGCAAAGTGACGCTGGAGCCGGCCATGGACCTGGCCGAGGCCGTGGGCGCGCGGGATGGCATTTATGGCGTTGTGGTCGAGCCGATCCTGCTGACCCGGTTGGGGCTGGGGGTCGGCGACAGCATCGACATCGGCGAGAGCGCATTTGAAATCCGGGCCGTCATCGCCAAGGAGCCCGACCGCATTTCCGGCGGTTTCAGCATCGGGCCGCGGGCTCTGGTATCACTGAAAGCCCTGGCGGCGACCGATCTGGTCCAGCCGGGTTCTCTGGTGCGCTGGCACTACAAGCTCGCCCTGCCCGACGGCACGACGGGCGGAGCTGTCTCCGCCATCGCCCAGGCCGCCGAGGCGCGGTTTCCCGCTTCGGGCTGGCGCATTCGCAGCCGCGACCGGGCGACGCCGGGGGTCTCCCGGTTCACCGACCGCGTGGCCCTGTTTTTATCTTTGCTTGGCCTCAGCGCGCTTCTGGTCGGCGGGGTCGGGGTCGCCAATGCCACGGCGGCCTATCTTGAAGGCAAAAGCCGGATCGTCGCCACGATGAAGTGCCTGGGCGCCACATCGGGGATCATCTTCTCGGTCTATCTCATCGAGGTCCTGGTGCTGGCGGTGTTCGGCATCGCCATCGGGGTGGTCGTCGGCGGCGCTCTGCCGATCATGCTCGGGGCGGTCGCCGGTGACGCCATTCCGATCCCGGCCCGCTTTGCCATCTATGCCGAGCCGCTGGTGTTCGCCGCCGCCGCCGGGCTCTTGACGGCATTTGCCTTTTCGCTGTGGCCGCTTGGCCGGGCACAAGGCATCCGGCCTGCGGCGCTGTTCCGCGATGCCGTCGCCTCGACGCGAACCTTGCCCCACTATGCCGTCATCCTTTCCGCCGGTGCCGCCATCGTGGCGCTGGCGGCGCTGGTCATCACTGGCGCCACCGACAAATTCATCGCCAGCCTTTTTGTCGGCGGCGCCTTTATTGCTTTTGTGCTTCTGGCGGCTCTGGGGCGCGGTCTCATGGCGCTGATGGCGGTGCTGCCCCGGTCGCGGGTGCCCGAAATCCGCATCGGCATGGCCAACCTTTACCGCCCCGGCGCCGCCACGCCGGGCATTGTGCTGTCTCTGGGGCTGGGTCTGTCGATGCTGGTGATGGTCGGCCAGATCGACGCCAACCTTCAGCGCGAGCTGGGCCAGGAGATCCCAGAGCGGGCGCCGTCGTTTTTCTTTGTCGATATTCGCCAGGACCAGTTGGCCGATTTCAAGTCGGTGGTGGCGCAAACGCCGACGGCGGAAAACCTCATGACCGTGCCGATGCTGCGGGCCCGGGTCAGCAAGATCAAGGGGGTCGATGCCGCCGTGCTTGCCGCCGATGCCGAGCACTGGGTGCTGCACGGCGATCGCGGCATCACCTATGCGGCCGAAATCCCCCAGGGCTCGAAAATCACGGCGGGGAAATGGTGGCCGGCCGACTACAAAGGGCCGCAACTGGTCTCGGTCACCCAGGACGTCGCCCACGCCGTTGGCCTCGATGTCGGCGATACGGTGACCCTGAATGTGCTGGGCCGCGATATCAGGGCCGAGGTCGCCAATATCCGTTCGGTTGACTGGCGTTCGATGTCGATCAATTTTGTCTTTGTATTCTCTCCCGGCGTCATCGAAACCGCCCCCCATGCCAACCTCGCCACGGTCGAGATGGAGGCAGCCTTCGAGGGGCGGTTGATCAAGGACGTTGTCGCCCGTTTTCCCAACATCACCGCCGTCAGCGTCAAGGATGCCATCGAGGCGGTGAGCGAACTGGTCGCCAATCTGATGATCGCCATCAGGGCGGGGGGCGGTGTGGCGGTTCTGACCGGCGCCCTGGTGCTGGGGGGGGCGATTGCCGCGGGCCGGCGGTCGCGGGTTTATGACGCGGTGGTGCTCAAGACTTTCGGTGCCACAAGGCGGCGGCTGGTGGTGGCCTATCTGGTCGAATTTGGCCTGCTTGGCCTGGTCACCGGCATTTTCGCCGCCTTTGCCGGCAGCATCGCGGCTTATTTTGTGCTGACCCGGGCGATGGACGCCGAATATGTCTTCATGCCGGGCGTTATCGCCCAGGTTCTGGCCTTGGGCATTGTCGCCACCCTGATCGTCGGTTTTCTGGGCACCTGGCGCGCCCTGGGCCACAAGGCGGCGGATGTATTGCGGTCGCCTTGAGTTTTTCGTTGATGAAGTCTCACACCATCCCGCTCCCCCACCCGGCCACCCACGGCAGTATCCTATAGGGGTGGCCGGGTGGGGGAGCGGGATGGTGTGAGACTTCATCAACGAAAAGTCAGCGGAGCTGCCACCATAAAAAAACTTTAACCTTACCGATGTTTCACGTTGAAACACCTTGAGCTTTTGGGGTTTTGACACCATATTCACTCCGAATGTGACTTTCCCCCACCAATTGTGAGGATTTGAATCTATGGCGGATTTCCAGCGGCAGACCATGGGCGCGGGCGTGCGAACCGGCGCTGATGCGACCATCGATCAAGGCCTCAGGGCCTATATGCTCAAGGTCTACAACTACATGGCCTCTGGCATCGCCATCACTGGCATCGTTGCCTATCTGGCCTTTACCATGGCCTTTGTGCAGACCCCGGTAGGCCTGCAGTATACCGAACTGGGCGCAACGCTTTATGGCAGCCCGCTGAAATGGGTCATCATGCTGGCGCCGCTCGGTATGGTATTTTTCCTCTCCGCCCGCATTCAGAAAATGTCGGCCTCCGGCGCGCAAGTGGCGTTCTGGATTTTCGCCGGCCTGATGGGCCTGTCCCTGGCATCGATTTTCGCGGTTTACACCGGGAATTCGATCGCCCGGGTGTTCTTCATCACGGCGGCGGCTTTCGGCGGTCTGAGCCTATATGGCTACACCACCAAGAAGGACCTGTCGGGCTGGGGTTCGTTCCTGATCATGGGCCTCATCGGCATCATTATCGCCATGATCGTCAACATCTTCCTGGCCAGCTCGGCCATGCAGTTCGCCATTTCGGTGATCGGCGTTTTGGTGTTCGCCGGCCTTACCGCCTACGACACCCAGTCGATCAAGGAGATGTATTATGCCGGCGACGGCGAGGCGACCATGGGCCGCAAGGCGATCATGGGCGCCTTGCGCCTCTATCTCGACTTCATCAACCTGTTCCTGATGCTGCTGATGCTGTTCGGCAATCGCGAATAACCGAACACCAAACGAATAACGAAAAACCCGGGCCAGGCGGCCTGGGTTTTTTGTGGCTGAAATCACACAGCCGCCAGCTTCACCCGCTTGTCGATCACCCGCAGCACGGTTTTGAGTTCATGGCCGCGCTTGAGGATCAGCCCCGTGGCGCTGATGACCGCAAAAGTGCCCTGCCGCCGCGCCAGCCGGGGGGTTTTCTCGATGCGGTAGATCGGGATTTCGCTTGCCCGGCGGAAGATCGAGAACACCGCCCGGTCCCGCAGCATGTCGATGGCATAGTCGCGCCATTCGCCGGCAGCGACCTGACGGCCATAGACGCGTAAGATTTCGCTAAGCTCGTTTCGATGGAACGCCACGACCTGGGCCCCCGACCGGAGAACGCTTTCGCGCCGCCTTCCGGCAAGCGGCAAGACTATGGTCTCAGGTTCGCTCAAGCCTCCCGCGCCTCCTTCCAACTGACCCCGCCATGAAACCCGCAACCGTAGCCGATGGCAAGCCCTGAAAATTCGCCGGTGGCGGAAACCGGCAGCCAGATTTCACACTATTGCCCAAATTCGGCCCATGAGGTGCCGCAAAGTCTTGGTTATTTTCAATGGTTGCCTGTTAGGCCCGGCGCGACCTCGACTGTGGTATCCCTGCCCCCCAGCCCCCACGGTCAGAGGTCGCGGTTCCGGGTTTTTGCGGATGAATTTGCGCCTTACCTCTTGAATCTGTCGTCCCCCCTTGAATATGTGTGGCCCCCTTGAATATGTGTGGCTTCGGGAAATGATCCCGCTGGCAACCACTTTAAGGGATGGGCTGCGCCAATGGCGAAAACCAGGACATCGACCACCACCGCTGCTAAAGGCAAATCGAAGCCAAAACCGCGAACCCAGACCAAGGCCTTTACCGCCGAGGTTTCGCGGCTGCTCGAAATTCTGGTCCATTCGGTCTATGCCGACCGCGACATTTTTCTCCGCGAGCTCATCTCCAACGCCGCCGACGCCTGCGACCGCTTGCGCTACGAGGCGGTGACCGACCCCGCCCTTACCGCCGGCGACGAGGATTTCGGTATCTCGATCATTGCCGACGCCAGCGCCGGCACCCTCACGGTTAAAGACAACGGCATCGGCATGAGCCGCGACGAACTGGTCGAAAATCTGGGCACCATCGCCCGCTCCGGCACCCGCGCCTTTGTTTCTGAAGCTGAAAAAAACCAGAGCGAGACCGCCGCGCCGTCCGGCCTTATCGGCCAGTTCGGTGTTGGGTTTTATTCAAGCTTTATCGTTGCCGAGAATGTCGAGGTGATCAGCCGCCGCGCCGGATCGGACGAGGTCTGGGCCTGGGTCTCGGACGGCACCGGCGCCTATTCGATCTCGCCTGTTGCCAAAGCCAAGGCCAAAACCGCCCCGGCCCGCGGCACAATCATCACCTTGACCTTGCGGGACGGTGACAAGGATTTTGCCAATCCAGATCGCCTTGCCGCCATCGTCCGCGCCCATTCCGATCACATCCAGTTTCCAATCGATATCTTCGAGATCAAGGACGGTAATCGCGGCGAACCGGTGCGCGCCAATGCCGCCAACGCCCTGTGGGCCCGGCCCAAACGGGACGTGACCGAAGACCAGTACAAGGATTTTTACGGCAGCCTGACCGGCCTGTTCGACAACCCGGCCATCACCATTCACACTCGCGCCGAGGGCCGTCACGAATATTCGGTCCTTTTGTTCGTGCCCGAAAGCCGGCCCTTCGACCTTTATGAGCCCTCGCGCAAAAGCGGCGTGAAGCTTTATGTCCGCCGGGTGCTCATCGATCCCGAGGCGGCGCTGCTGCCGCCCTATTTGCGTTTCGTGCGCGGGGTGGTCGATTCCGAAGACATGCCGCTCACCATCTCCCGCGACATGTTGCAGCAAAACCCCGTCGCCGATGCCATCCGCCGGGCCATCACCAAGCGGGTGCTGTCAGCCTTGCAAAAAGAGGCCGAAGCCAAGCCGGAGAGTTTTGCCAAGCTGTGGGAGGCTTTCGGCGCCGTCATCAAGGAGGGGCTCTACGAGGACTATGAGCGCCGCGACGACCTTCTGGAACTGGTGCGCTTCAAGACCACGGCGTCAGAGGATTTGCGCAGCCTGAAGGACTATGTCGCGGACATGAAGCCCAACCAGACCGCCATCTACACCCTTACCGGGGATGACCCCGCCCGCATCGCCGCCAGCCCGCAGCTCGAAGGGTTTAGGGCCCGCGGCCTTGAGGTGTTGCTGTTGACCGATCCGGTGGACAGTTTCTGGACCCAAGGGGTGATGGGGTATGACGGCAAGCCCTTCCGCTCGATCACCCAGGGCGCTGCCGATCTTGGCAATATTCCGGTCAAAGCGCCCGATGACGCGGGCAAGGGCGAGGACGACAAACAAAGCGCCCCCCCGGCGGCGGAACTGGCCACCGCCATCGCCTTCATCAAGCAGACCCTTGGGGATACCGTTGCAGATGTGACCACCTCGGACCGGCTGGTTGACAGTCCGGCCTGCCTGGTCTCCGCCGATGGCGGCCCGGACCGTGGGCTCGAACGGCTGATGCGCGAACGCGGTAAAGCGACACGCAGCGCCCCGGTTCTTGAAATCAACCCCGAACACAAGGTGGTTGCGGCGCTGGCCAGGCGGCTGGCCTCAGGTGGCGACCAGGCCAAGGCGGACGCCGCCGATGCCGCAAGGACCCTTTTTGACTATGCGTCCATCGCCGATGGTGTTGTTCCGGACGATCCCAAAGCCTTTGGCAAGCGCCTTGCGGCCCTTCTGGAAGCAAGTTTGGTCTGAAAGGGCAAGATCAGTTGAATAAATTGCGGATTAAATCGATTGCTGGCCAACAGTGGCATTGTGGCATCTGGCCGAGTTGATTAGTCTGCACATCAGTACGCCTTGGGGGCGTGTTCATTTAGGGGAGGCCAACAATGGCGGGAAAGTTCGAGATTAAAAAACGCAAAGACGGCCAGTTTCAGTTCAACCTGAAAGCGGGTAACGGCGAGATCATCGCTACGTCGGAAGCCTACAAGCAAAAAGCCAGCGCTCTGAAGGGCATTGAATCGGTTCGCAAGAACGCCGCCGATGCTCGCGTGGTCGACCTGTCCGAGGACGACTAGGGCATTTTTCAACTACCCGCGCCGGCCCGCTCCCCCACCCGGTCACCCATGAGGTCGTATCCTCGTGGGTGGCCGGGTGGGGGAGCGGGCCGGCGCCGCTGCAATAAAATATAAGAGAGATTTACCTCTCATACCCGTGACGTTGAAGATTAACTCGTTGAACACGACATCTTCCGTCATTCCGGCGAAAGCCGGAATCCACTCATCGACCATACCGTATTGTGCATAGCCGAGTAGATTCCGGCTTTCGCCGGAATGACGCTGAGGAGTGTATGGGTCATACCAGCGGTATTGGCTATTGATCGTCGCTATTGATTGTATACCTCTGGAAATGCAGCATATTTCTCAGCTTTCATGAGTCAAAGGCCAATACCGCTGGTATCAATTCTGACCGCCGTTGGTATCAAGCCTTTTGCAGGGCCTTGGCCGCGGTCAGGGTGTTTTTCAGCAAACAGGCAATCGTCATCGGCCCCACGCCGCCGGGCACCGGCGTGATGGCGCCGGCTATTTCCAGCGCCGGTTCAAAATCGACATCGCCGACCAGCCGGGTTTTGTCCGGGCCGCGCTCCGGCGCGGCGATGCGGTTCATGCCGACATCGATCACCGTTGCTTCGGGTTTGATCCAGTCGCCCTTGACCATCTGGGCCCGGCCCACCGCCGCCACCACCAGATCGGCGCGGGCCACGATCGACGCCAGATCGCGGCTCCTGGAATGGGCAATGGTCACGGTGCAGTTTTCGTTGAGCAACAACTGCGCCACCGGCTTGCCGACGAGGTTGGACCGGCCGATGACCACCGCATCAAGGCCGGTGAGGTCATCATGGACCGATTTGGCCAGGATGATGCACCCCAGTGGGGTGCAGGGCACCAGGCCCGCGAGCCCGCTGGCAAGACGGCCCGAGTTGATCGGGTGCAGCCCATCGACATCCTTGTCCGGCGAGATGGTATCGATGACGCGTTGCTGGCTTATGTGATCGGGCACCGGAAACTGAACCAGAATCCCGTGCACGGCGGGATCGTCGTTGAGCTGGCGCACCAGCGCCAGAAGCTCGTCCTCGGAAGTTGTGGCGGCCAGTCGGTGAGAGATGGAGACCATGCCGGCCTCTTTGGTCTGGTTCTCCTTGTTGCGGACATAGACCTGGCTTGCGGGGTCATCGCCCACCAGCACCACGGCCAGACCGGGGGTCACCCCTGTCTGATCGGTAAATGAAGCCACCTGTTTTGCGACCTCGGCCCGAAGCGCCGCCGCAATGGCCTTGCCGTCGATGATTGTCCCCATGTTTTCCTCGTTGTCTTTTGTTTGGCTTTGTTGGTTGCATGGCAGCGCCATTGCCCGCGACACCGAACGATCTGGCGATAGGTTTTCAAGAGCTAAATCGGCCCTTGGAATTTTGGGCTAAAAAATACTCCGAAATGCCAGACCGGCTTTAAGCTCAGGTCACAGGAAAATCGCCAGAATGACGCGCTGAAGCAGAAACAGGCCGAAGATCAATACCACCGGGGACAGATCAATGCCGCCAAGATCGGGCATCAACCGGCGGATCGGCGCCAGCGCCGGCTCGGTCACCCGGTGCAGAAAATTGCCGATTGAGCCGACAATCTGATTGCGCGGATCAACGACATTGAAGGAAATAAGCCAGGACAGCACCGCGCCGGCGATGACAATCCACACATAGATGTCGATCAGATCGACAAACAGAAAGACGATGCCTGACATTTCAGCTCCAAAGCCGCTTGAGGTTCAATAGCGCCAACTTCAAAACTGATGTAGCCAACCCCAACCCGCGTTGCAAGCCGAACCGAAACCGCCAGCGCTTGACAGCGCTGCATGCCCACACCTAAATGCGGCCCAAACGGCGGAAAGCTTGCCGTTACAATTGAGGGGCCGTAGCTCAGATGGGAGAGCGCTGCGTTCGCAACGCAGAGGTCAGGGGTTCGATTCCCCTCGGCTCCACCACCTACCTTCGGTTGAGTACCGGTCCATTGCGCTGTGTGGGAAATCGACGTGTTTACGGCGAGTTAGCGGGTATGAAACGTGACAGGTGCGTAAAGGATACGCGTAAAATCAACCTATGAGGGCGATTTTGGTGACCGTCTCTGTCGAGGGCTTTGAGGGTCCATAACTTTGGTGGTGCCGTGGCGGCGAGTGACCTGATCAGGCAAAGCCGAGAACACGTCGCTGCTCAATCCAGGAGACAGGCAGGTCGCTCAACCTTTTGAGACGCCGTGTGGTTAGATCGACGGGCTGAGAGAGTGTCAGATCTTCTGTGTATCTGTGAACTGGTTCATGCTTCCTGAGAGGAGCAAAGATGATGACCATTTCCAAGGAAT
>UOEM01000028.1_pt1 | contig 21630 bp, 12 predicted proteins | sample 1988661 | NCBI WGS metagenome assembly UOEM01 (sample SAMEA4712195, study PRJEB27164) | hydrothermal vent metagenome | biome: marine basaltic hydrothermal vent biome; feature: marine hydrothermal vent; material: mineral | place: Pacific Ocean | collected 2011-06-14/2011-07-23 | depth 1719 m | reverse complement strand
ACCGCTTATGACGATCCGGCGGAAATGAGCGCCCGGATCGCCGCCGCCGCGCAGACGACGGGGATCGGCCTGACGCTTTTGCCGGTACTTTACCGGCGCGGCAGCCTCGATAACCGCCCGGTTTCCGGTGGCCAGGTGCGCTTTGGCTGCACCCGCGACCGCTATGAGGCGCTGATGGCGTCGGCGGAAAAGGCAATGTTCCAGCTTGACGCCGACTGCAATCTTGGGGTTGCCCCCCATTCGCTGCGCGCGGTTTCGGCCCAGGATTTGAGCTGGGTACAAGATTTGCGCCCCGGCTTGCCGGTACATATCCATATCGCCGAGCAAACCGCCGAAATCGCCGACGTCGAGGCGGCCTATGGCGCAAGGCCGGTGGAATGGCTGCTGGACACTATCGCCGTCGATGCGCGCTGGTGCCTGGTCCACGCCACCCACATGACGGCGGTGGAAGTCGCAGGACTTGCCGCCAGCGGCTCTGTGGCCGGATTGTGCCCGGTGACCGAATGCAATCTTGGCGACGGGATTTTCGCCGGGGCGGAGTTTTTGAACCAAGGCGGGCGGATCGGCATCGGTTCGGACTCCAATGTGCGCATTTGCCTTGCCGAGGAGTTGCGCACGCTGGAGTACTCCCAGCGCCTCAGGGACCAGCGCCGGGTTGTGCTGACCCAAGACGGTCTGTCGGTGGGCCGGACTTTATTTTCGGCGGCCTGCCGGGGCGGTGCCCAGGCAACCAACCGGGGCACTGGGCAGATTGCGACAGGCCAGCTTGCCGATCTTGTGACCCTCGATAGCGCCGCGATCCATACCAGTGGCCTGAGCGGCGATACACTGCTCGATGGCTGGATCTTCGCCGGAGATGACAGCCTGGTGCGCGATGTCTTTTCCGCCGGCCGCCATCTGGTGAGCGAGGGCGTGCACAAGAATCGCGCGGCAATCATCGGTGGTTTCCGGCGGACTTTAGAAAAACTGCGGGCCGAACTTTAGGTCAGCCCTTGCGTCACATCGTCATCCCAGGCGTTGGCGGGGTAGGTGCGCTGCCAGCCGCGCAGGTGGCCCGGATGGTCCGGGGTCATGGTCATATAGGGGTAGGTCTTGTCCTTGTGGCCATCCATGATCGAGGCGATGACCCAGGTCTGGAGTTGGCGGTCCAACCGCTCGCGGGTGTCGCGAACCGATGGATCGTCCCAGCGGTTGGTTTGCTCGCCGGGGTCCGTAAGGACATCGTGCAGGGCGCAGACGCCGTTGCGGTAGCGCGAGAGTTTCCAGCGGGCGTCCGCGACCATGTAGCCCTTGTCGGTTGCCCCCATGACGTTGGTGCGGGCGGCATCGCCAAAACCGATGCCGGGCAGGGGGATTGAGTCCTGGCGGGTGCACGGCACGCCCGCCGCCTCGGTGAAGGTTGCGAATACATCCGTGAGTGAAACCAAAGCGTCGCTGCGGCCTTGAGGTGTGCCGGCGCCGGCGACGATCATCGGCACGCGCATGGCGCTTTCGAAGAACAATACCTTGCCGAGGAAATCGAAATCGCCGAGGAAATCGCCGTGGTCAGAGGCAAAGACGATCAGGGTATGCCGGCCATCGTCCCGGGCTTCAAGAGCCGCGGCGATGGCGCCGACCTGGGCGTCGATCATGGCGATGAGGCCCTGATAGTGGCGCCGGACCCGGCGCTTCATGGTTTCGGTGAAATCGGTGATGTCGATCGCCGCCGAGCCCTGGGCATGGGTCTTCACCATCGCCTCGCGGAAAGGCACGGTGGCGGCGGTCGGCGCCAGGGCGTCGGGCATGTCCTGGCTGATTTTGGCGAGGATTTCGGCCGGCGGGTTGTAGGGGTCGTGGGGGCCGGGGAAGGCGGTCCACAGCAAGAAGGGCTGCTCGCCGGAATAAGATTTCAGAAAATCGACACTGCGGTCCCCCACCCAGGTGTCGACCTGATGTTCCAGCGGCACAAGCGAAATCGAGGCCATGCGGCCCTCGACATAGCCGGGCTCTTCGCTGCCGGCATATTTCTTCAGCCCATGGGCTTTGAGATAGTCGTGGTAGTCGTCGCGGATGTGGATGTGGCGCTTGTCCTCGGCGATGACGCGGGTGTGAAAGCCCTCGGTGATGTCCCAGGGGATGAAGTGCATCTTGCCGATGGCCTGGGTATGATAGCCGGTGTCGGCGAGCAGTTTGGCAAAGCTGGGGACGCCGCAGGCATCGTGGTCGGGGCGGAGCCAGAAATTGTTGTTCAAAACGCCGGTGGAAATGGAGTTGTGGCCGGTCAGCATCGAGGCTCTTGCCGGGATGCAGACCGGGGAGGGCGAAAGACAGCGTTCGAACACCATTCCCCGCGCCGCCAGTGCGTCGATATGGGGAGTTCTGGCGTAAGTCTTGCCGTAGGCGCCAACAAAGTCCCAGCGCAGCTGATCGGGCAGGATGAAGAGGATGTTGGGGCGGGTGTCAGTCACGTTATGCTCCGATCCAGTCCAGATAGTCTTCCGCCACGGCACGTTCGGCGGCTTCCGCATGTTGGACTTGTCTCGTTTAAATTCCGGATCCGTTACTCGTTTAAGCTACTTTTCGTTCGAAAGCGATTGGGCTTTTTCCTCCTAATGCTGAGTGGCGCCGGCGCGGATTGTAAAAGCCGTTTATGTATTGGAACAGGGCCATTTCGGCCTGCCGCCTGGTCTGCCAGGTTTGGCGCCATATGAGTTCCGCCTTCAGCGTCTTGAAGAAGGTCTCGATGACGGCGTTGTCCCCCGGGTCAAGCCCGAGGGCAGGCTCCACGGTTTCCTTTGCCGCTCATCGATACCGTGAACAGCGGTTTTTGTTCTGGCGTTTGATTGGCGAAGGTCTTTTCCAGTGAAGAAGCAGCCGTGCGTGCTGGCGCTTCTCCTGCGGTTGGCGGCAGGTGGTTTCGGGAGGTCGGGGGTACCTTCGGCATTGATGGCAAGACCCCATGGGACGGTGGGCGGATTTGCGGTCGCTATTCGCCAACCCGGCGCGCGCTATCGGTGTTTGAGGTTTTCGGGTGCGTCACCCCGGTTTGGAAAACTCTGACACCGCAGTTTGCGTGCCGCGATGATGGAAATGAAACCGGGGCCGGCGAGTGACGAATACCGCTGGTATATAGCCTGTCTCCCAAAAGTGGGAACCGGTTTTGGGAGACAGGCTTTACCTGGCGCGGGACGGCACATGGTCCACCTTGGCCGCCCCCATCGCATCCGCATACCGCGAAGAAACTGGGTCAGCCGGTAATATTAGGAAACTCCCAGAGTAAATGAAACGATCGTGCTCCCGCCGACGTCTATGACGATCGTCGGCACGCCCAGGATCATGTTGCAACCGCCAAAAACTGACACTCCGCCAAGCGCGGTGTCTATGTTGAAATTTATACCAAACGCGGGCATGGTATCGCCATCGTTCACGGTGATTGGAGGCGCAAGGGGAACAATCAGCGTGATGTTGCCGCCGGCGGTTGATGCTGTCACGCCTTCGTCCAAATTCCCGTTCAGCACCGGCATTGTGAAGGTTGTGGTGCCCAGGAATCCGAAATCGTTGCTTTGCCTGTCGCCGGCGACCGACACGTCGCCGCTAGTCGTCATGGTTATGCAGTCGAAACCGTCGGCGATATTGGAAATCCTGCCGACCACCCCTACGGCCCGGCCGATGCTGATCAGGAAATAGCTGTAGGTACCGTTGGGTATGGAGGTGCCGGCGGGCACGTAGTCGCCGGCGGGCGCGCCCGGGGCCGCGCCGGCAAGATTAAAAACGCTTGAAGAGCTGATGACGGTGGTCTTGGACGCGCAGCTTGCATCAGCGCACAAGCTGAATTCGTTGACCGTCACATTATAGGTGTTCGGTGTACCCCAAAACTGGGCCAGTCCGGGCCGGGCCAGCAACACCAGCGCAACGCCTGCGAGCAGAACCAGACGCCCAAGGGCCGCAGCCCGCAGAAAACAATTTTGAACAAACATTTTACTTAAGTCCCCCGTCCAATGGTGACGCCGCCAATCGTTCCGCCGGTGGCGGTGCTTACGGTGCGGCGCTCGGTGACGATGCCATGATGGCGCTCGACCCGGTCCAGTGTGCGCTCGGCGACGCTACGCGGGGCAAACGCGGTATCGGAGATAAAATTGTCCGCCGCGGTATATTCGACCGAATTGCTCACCCCAAAGCGAATGCGCAGCGAGGCGGAGAAGATTTCGTCCGCGTCGTCGTCCTGGTATCCGACTTCGAACCGGGCCCAGTCGTTCACATCCATTTTCAGATTAAGGGCAAAACCGTCGATATCGTCGGTGAACTCGGTGTCCCACTTGTAAAAGGTCGTGCCCAGCCGCGCCCAGGGCAGATAGGGCAGCGGGGCTTCAAGCTCAAAATCAAACCCATCGACGGCGCGCTCTTCCACCCGCGTCGTGGCGGTGGTCGAGATGGTCTTGGTGCCGGACAAGGCATCGTAATAGTTGAAACGGCCGGTCAGCAGCGGGCCGAAAAGCTCGGCGCCAAAGCCCCAGCGGTCGTGGTCTTCCTCATAGGAGCGGTCGTACCAGCTGTTGACCCCGAGCATCCACATCTGCCCCGGCTCAAGATAGCGGAAGCCGCCGCCGATATTGGTGGTCCATTCGCTGTCCCGGTAAGCCGCCCGGCCCTGCCAGAACACGGTGTAGGCCTTGTCCGGGGACTGGAAAATCGGCTGGACGGTCTCGATCGAAAACCGCGGGTCGCTGTCGTCGTTGACCTGAAGCTCGCCCGTGGTCCGCGACAGCCAACCCGGCTTGTCCGTCTCTTGCGTCGTCGCAACTCCGGACAGACTTATAAAGGACACGGCAAGCACAAGCCTGGCCACGACCCCGTTACACTTTTTACAGCGCATATTCCCCCCAAGGCAGCTTGTTTCAGCACCTTACCAAGTTATACGCACCCTTGATCTACCCCAGCCCATTCTTCTCAACATGGCAACTCAGTTCAAATTTTCTCTGGTCACACGAAAGCTGCGACCAGCGCCACCGGCGGAATCCCCCGCCAGCTTTCCATCCTGGCTACACGCCACTGAATTGCCCCCCACCTCGAATTGTGGAGTTCGTTGATTGTCAAAACATCTACATCGAAGGCAGCAGGGTCAATTAGGAAAACTCCTATGCAGAAGCTTGCCTCCTGAAAGTTGGAACTGGTTTGGGAACAAAGATATACGCGAACACAGTGAGGCTAATGTGCGCCGGCGCAAACGCAAATGAACGAGGGGGGCACGCATTATAGTTCCAGGGATATCCAAATAGTTCCAGGGACATCCAAGACACGCGTGCGCGATCAGGCCGATATAAGGTTGAAGACCAGCGCCTTGGCGGTTACCTGGGCATCGTTCATGCAGCCCAGCTTGCGCCGTATCCTGTAAATATGAACTTCCGCCGTTCTTGAGGAGATGTTCAGCTTGTCGGCGATCTCATGCTTGCTGAACCCGCAAACGATCCATTTCAGCACTTCGTTCTCACGCCCGGAGAGGTGGAAATGATCGAAATAGCCTTGGCTGAGAACACATTCGTGAAACGCCTGGGACAGGACTTCCAGCTCAGCCTGATGAGATTTCAGCACGCTCCCCCATTCGGCGGCACCCAGATTGGGCGCGGCAAGACCGATCCCGCCCCAACTGAGTGGGGTGCGTCCGCGGATTGGAATGACGATGCCTTCGTAAAGACCGAAATCACGGGCCAGTTCCTCGGTCCTGACCTCTTGCGGGGTCAGCCTTTCCAGGACTTCCCGCGTGTTCCAGCGCTGTGGCCTTGTCGAGGTCATCGACCAGTTTACCGACCAGTCGCAGTCGGGGTGGCCGCCGGCCATATAGGCCTCGGTGAACTGCTCCTGGTAGCTGCTCCAGGTCAGCACTTCAGTGGAAACGGCCTTGCGCGGCGGCGTCGCCATAAAGCCATAAAGGGCATGCCCGACACCATACCGGTTCAGGGCATGGATAAAAGCCTTCCATGCCTCATCCATGGTTTCACAATCGGCAAGCTTGCAAATAAAGTCCTCAGTATGTGCTCGGTCTTCCATTACGCCGCATAACAAAACATCTGAAAGGGCACGCGGCAAGTCTGATATCCGGGCTTGCGACAATATCGTTGCAATAAGGTGGCCGGGTGGGGGGCTGCGAGCCGGTGCCGTTCTGAACGTGAAAGGCTCTAATCCCTTTTTCCCGGTGCGCAGGGGCGCTCATTGGTGTATTGCTGCCCATTCGGTGAAACGCTAAAAAAAAATCGTGTGCAGAAGTCGTTGTGAATTTGGGAGGATCTCATGAAATCAAATCTGTTTAGAAAAACCGCGCTGGCCGCCTTCGTGGTGGTTTTTGCCGGAGAGGCAATCGCGGTCGAGTGGAATGTATCGCTGTGGGGCAAGCGTCGCGCCTTTACCGAGCATGTGGAAAAAATGGCTGAACTGGTCAAGGAAAAGACCAATGGCGGTTTTACGCTGAACCTGTCCTATGGCGGGCTTTCCAAGAACCGGGAAAATCTTGACGGCATCTCCATTGGCGCCTTCGAGATGGCGCAGTTCTGCGCCGGCTACCATGCCGACAAAAACCCTTCGATCACGGTACTGGAATTGCCGTTCCTCGGCGTGACGTCTTTGGAAAAAGAAGTTGAAATTTCCATGGCCCTTTACAAGCACCCCGCGGCGGTGGCCGATCTGGCGCGCTGGAACGCCACCTTGCTGATGCCCTCGCCCCTGCCGCAATACAATATCGTCGGTGTCGGCAAACCGGTCAGGACATTGAAGGATTATGCCGGACTGACGGTGCGCGCCACCGGCGGCATCGGCAAGGCGATGGCGGCGCTGGGCGCGGTGCCGACTTCGGTTTCGGCGACCGAAGCGCGTCAGGCGCTTGATAGCGGCGTGGTGAAAGCGGTGGCCTTTGCCCCCCATGCCCATATGTCGTTCGGCACCGTGGAGAAAGCAAAATGGTGGACCACCAACCTCAATCCCGGCACGGTGAACTGCCCGGTGGTCGTCAACACCGACGCGCTCAATGCCCTGACCGATGCCCAGCGCGATGCGCTGATGGGCTCGGTTGACGAGGCGCTGGCCTACTACATCGAAAACTACAATACCAAGACGATGGCGGCCTGGGGCCCGGTGCTCGACAAGAAAAACGTCGAGCGCATCACCTATGACGACGCGGCTCTGGCCAGTTTCCGTGAAGCGGTTGCCGGTCCGGCTGCCGAAGCCTGGATCAAGGAGAATACCGCCCGCGGTCTTCCCGCCCAGGAGCTTTACGACCTTGTTACCGGCATCATCGCCAAGTAACAATCTGACCTGAAGGCCCGTCCGCGTGTTGCTCAAGCGCCGGCGGGCTTTTGCTTTGGGGGGAGGCAGGCATGGTGGGCATTTCGTCGGTGCACGAAGATGGCAGTTTGCTCAGTCGAATTGACCGCAAGCTCTTCAAGGTCGAACGGACGCTGGCTCTGATCGGCGGGCTGGCGGTGTTTTCGCTGATGCTGCTGGCGGTGGTCAATGTCACGGGGCGCAATATATTCAACCGGCCGCTGCCGGGCTATGTGGACTGGATCGAGCAGGCCATGCCGCTACTCGCCTTCATCGGGGTTTCCTATTGCCAGCGCCTTGGCGGGCATATCCGCATGGACATTCTCGTCGGGCGGCTGCGTGGACGGTTGCTGTGGCTGGCCGAGTTTATCTCCACCTTCGCGGTTCTTGTCCTGATGTTGCTTCTGGTCTGGGGCAGCTGGGCCCATTTCGACCGCTCTTTTGACCTGGCCGCGCCTTTATGGAGCCGTGACTCCAGCTTCGATATCCAGCTGCCGTTGTGGCCGGCCAAACTTTTGGTGCCGGTCTCGTTCTCGGTTCTCAGCGTGCGGCTGGCCCTGCAATTGTGGAGTTATGGCCAGGCGCTGGTCAGCGGGACCAGAACCCCGGTCGCCGTGCCGATGATCCAGGATGCCGCTACAATTGCCGTTAGTGAGGCCGCCAGTGTATCGGGAATGGAAGACGGGGGGCGCGGCTGATGGAGCCCATCGATATCGGCCTGATTGTCTCTGGGGTATTGTTGATATTGGTGCTGATCGGCACCCGTGTCGCCTTTGCGGCGGCTCTTGCGGGACTATTGGGCCTGATCTGGATTTTCTGGGCCAAGAAAGGCTATGACGCCGATCAATTCGTCTGGGCCCTGACGGTGGCGGTCAAAACCGCCGGCCAGGTACCTCATTCCAAGATCACCTCCCAGGCGTTGTCGCTGATCCCGACCTTCATCCTCATCGGCTACCTCGCCTATTATGCCGGCCTCACCAAGGCGCTGTTCGTGGCTGCCAAACGCTGGGTTGGCTGGCTGCCCGGCGGGCTGGGCGTTGCCACGGTTTTCGCCACCGCGGGGTTTGCCGCGGTCTCCGGTGCCTCGGTGGCGACCTCGGCGGTCTTTGCCCGCATCGCCATTCCCGAAATGCTGGAACAAGGCTACGACAAGCGCTTTGCCGCCGGGGTCGTTGCCGCCGCCGGCACCCTGGCCTCGCTGATCCCGCCGTCGGCGATCCTGGTGATCTATGCCATCATCGTCGAGCAGGATGTCGGCGCGCTGCTGCTGGCGGGGTTTCTGCCCGGCGCCTTTTCGGCCCTGATCTACGGGGCGCTGGTTGTCGGCCTGGCGCTGACCTTCAAAAATTTCGGTCCCCCGGTTGGCGGGTTCACCTGGGGTGAGCGTTTCAAGTCGCTGCCCGGCGCCTTGCCGATTGTTTTCGTCGTCGTGATCATCATCTTCTTCATCTACAACCCGCTTGGCGGCGATGCCTGGGGCACGCCCACCGAAGGCGGCGCGCTGGGGGCCTTCGTGGTCTTCCTGATGGCACTGTACAAGGGCATGCGCTGGCCCCAGTTCAAGGATGCGCTGCTGGAAACCGCCAAGCTCACCGTGATGATTTTCACCATCATCTGGGGGGTGCTGATCTATGTCCGGTTCTTGGGCTTCGCTGATCTGCCCGGCGTCTTTTCCGACTGGATCACCTCACTGGACCAGAGCCCCATGCTGACCCTGGTCCTGATCCTTCTGGCCTATGCGGTGCTCGGCATGTTCATGGACGCCATCGGCATGCTGCTGCTGACGCTGCCGGTGGTTTTCCCCGCCATCATCGCGCTCAATGGCGGCGAGGGCGTCTCGGTGGCCGACAGCGCCTTTGGCATGACCAGTGTTGGCGCGGCGATCTGGTTTGGCATCATTGTGGTGAAAATGGCGGAGTTGTGTTTGATTACCCCGCCCATTGGGCTTAACTGTTTTGTCGTGGCCGGGGTTCGGACCGACATTACGGTGCAGGATGTATTCCGGGGCGTTTCACCGTTTTTTGTCGCCGATGCGTTGACAATAGCCGGCCTCATCGCCTTCCCCGGTATCGTGTTGTTCCTGCCAAGGTTGCTTTTGGGCGGATAGGGAAGGTGTAATAACGGGGCCTTCCCCACTTCGGCATACCAGGCAGGCATCGAGCTTTGTTCGGCGCCGAGGAGTGTCCCATGGCAAACGACAAAAAACAGCAGATCAATTTCTGGTACGCGTTTCTCGCCATCGGCGCGATCTTTCTCCTTCAGTTCTATCTTGCCGGGCAGGGGACGGTCGAAAAGCTGGCCTATTCGGATTTCCTGCAGGCGCTGAAGGACGACAAGGTGGCTGAGATCGTCGTGCGCGAAACCACCATCCAGGGTCGCTACCGCGACCCGATGCCCGGCTCGGCTGAATTTTTCGTGACCACGCGGGTGGACCCGCTGATCGCGCCCGAGCTTGAAAAATACGATGTCAAAGTCAGTGGCGGCACCGAGAGTACGTTTTTGCGCGACCTCATGTCCTGGGTCATACCGGCGCTGGTGTTTGGCCTTATCTGGATTTTTCTGATCCGAAAATTGGCCGAAAAGCAGGGTTTTGGCGGCTTGATGTCGGTGGGTAAGTCGAAGGCCAAGGTTTATGTTGAAAAGGACACCAAGGTAAGTTTCGACGATGTGGCCGGCATCGACGAGGCCAAGGCCGAACTGGCCGAGATTGTCGCCTTTCTCAAGGAACCGGAAGATTATGGCCGGCTGGGCGCGCGCATCCCCAAGGGTATTTTGCTCGTCGGCCCGCCGGGCACCGGCAAGACGCTGCTGGCGCGTGCCGTGGCCGGGGAGGCGGGGGTACCATTTTTTTCCATCTCGGGCTCGGAGTTCGTCGAGATGTTCGTCGGCGTCGGCGCAGCGAGGGTACGCGACCTTTTCGAACAGGCCCGCGCCGCCAAGCCGTGCATCATCTTCATAGACGAACTTGACGCCCTGGGGCGCAGGCGCGGTGGCGGCCCGCAGATGGGCGGGCATGACGAAAAAGAGCAGACGCTGAACCAGCTTCTGGCCGAGCTTGACGGTTTTGATCCGCGCGAGGGGATTGTTCTTCTCGCCGCCACCAACCGGCCCGAAATCCTCGACCCCGCCCTCTTGCGGGCCGGGCGGTTCGACCGGCAGGTTCTGGTCGATCGCCCCGAACGGCTGGGGCGGCGGGCCATATTGGAAGTGCATGTCAAAAAGATCAAACTGGACGACAAGGTCGATCTTGACCAGATCGCGGGGCTGACCCCGGGGTTCACCGGCGCCGATCTGGCCAATCTGGTCAATGAGGCGGCGCTGGCCGCGACCCGCCGCAGGGGTGAAAAAGTCACCCTGGACGATTTTACCACCGCCGTGGAGCGCATCGTCGCCGGCCTGGAGAAGACCAGCCGGATTCTCAACCCCCATGAGCGTGCCGTCGTCGCCCATCACGAAATGGGCCATGCCCTGGTCGCGGCCTCACTGCCGGGCGTTGATCCTGTCCACAAGGTTTCCATTATCCCCCGCGGCATCGGGGCGCTCGGCTACACCATGCAGCGGCCGACCGAGGACCGTTTCCTCATCACCACGGCGGAGTTGCGCAACAAGATGGCGGTGCTGATGGGCGGCCGGGCGGCGGAGCAACTTGTGTTTTCCGAAGTCTCCACCGGGGCCGCCGACGATCTGGACAAGGCCAGCGAGATCGCCCGCCACATGGTCACCCGCTACGGCATGTCCGATGCCCTGGGCCATGTCGTCTATCAGCCGCAAAGAAACGCCTTTTTGGGTGAAGGCGACTATTCGGCCTTCGAGCAGCGCAGCTATGCCGAAGCCACCGCCCGGGAGATCGACCTGGCGGTGCGGGATCTGGTCGAGCAGGCCTTCGTGACCGCCAAGGATACACTAGCCGGCCGTCGCGGCGATCTTGAAACCGGGGCGGCGCTGCTGCTGGAAAATGAAACCCTGACGGTCGAGGAGTTTCCGGCGATGGCGCCGGCAAAGACCCCATGAGCGTTGACGCCAAGCCGGTGCGGTTACGTCTTGAAGCCCTGCGGCGAGAGCTTGAGAGCCTCGACTATATGTCGTCCGAGGCGCGCCAGACGGTGCAGTTGGACCAGCAGAGCGTCGGCAGGATTTCTCGTGTCGATGCCCTCCAGCGGCAGGCCATGGCGGAGGCGACGTCACGGAACCGGGCCGTTGAAATCCGCCGCATTGATCTGGCCCTGACCCGTCTGGGTGAAGATGAATACGGCTGGTGCGAGGCCTGTGGCGAGGAGATCGCTGAAAAGCGCTTGGCCATCGACCCGGCCGCTGCCCTTTGCATTGCATGCGCGGCCAAGGGGGAGCGATAGGGAATTTCAGCATTGATGCCGTGAGGCGATAAGTTTAAATAATCGTCCCATGACCACGCTCAAACAGTTTCGCTATTTTGCCGCCCTTGCCGAGACCAGACATTTCGGCGCCGCCGCCGACCGGTGTTCGGTGACCCAGCCGGCGCTTTCGGTGCAGATCAAGGCTTTGGAGCGCGAGCTTGGATTTCCGCTGGTCGAACGCCGCGCCTCGGGCGCCGTCCTGACGGTCGAGGGGGAGGAGGTGGCCCGCCGGGCCCGTGCCATCCTCGCCGCGAATCGCGACCTCACCGACTATGCGCTGCACCGGACAAAGCTCGCCACCGGCCCGTTGCGCCTGGGCGCCATCCCCTCGATCGCGCCGTATCTGATGCCCGGGGTTCTTCAGGCGACCGCCGCCCGCTATCCGGCCCTTGATCTGAGCTTGCGGGAATCGATCACCGAAAATCTGGTCGATGCCTTGGTGGCCGGCGACTTGGACGTTATTGTCGTGGCGCTGCCCATCAATCACCCCGATATTGAAACGGTAGCGTTGTTTACGGACATTTTTCTTCTGGCTGAACCGGTATCGCGGCCGATGCGTGAGCGGCCGCCGACGTTTGCCGATATCGCCGGTGACCGGCTGCTGCTGCTTGAGGAAGGGCACTGCCTGCGGGAGCAGGCTTTGAGCCTTTGCAGCACGGACGGTGATGGTGGCGGTGTCGGTTTTGGCGCCTCCAGCCTTGCCACCATATTGCAGATGGTTGCCGGCGGTTATGGCGTGACTCTATTGCCGGAGATGGCCAAGGGGCGGGAAATGCGCGGCGGTCTTGCCGTGCGCCTGACCCGGTTTGCCGCCCCTGAGCCTGGCCGCGGCATCGGGTTGGCGTGGCGCGCCCGCTCGCCGCGCCGGGAGGACTTTTTGGCTCTCGCTGATCTTTTTCCCCACCATGCCGTCGAGGACTGAGAGGCATTAGAAAAAATTATCACGTTAATAAAAATATAACATTGGAGTTTATCGATCCGATAATTTAGTTTTGAAGCATTCCAGATAATTTTGTTTCAAAGAGGCCGTCATGTCCAAAAGACCGACCCTGACCACCACCGCCGGCAATCCGATATCCGACAACCAGAATTCAATGACTGCCGGTCCGCGCGGTCCGGTTCTCATGCAGGACTACCAGCTCCTTGAAAAGCTGGCGCATCAGAACCGCGAGCGCATCCCCGAGCGTGCCGTCCACGCCAAGGGCTGGGGCGCATACGGCACCCTGACGATTACCGGCGATATCTCAAAATACACCAACGCCAAGGTGTTGCAGCCCGGCGCCAAGACCGAAATGCTGACCCGGTTCTCGACCGTGGCCGGCGAACTGGGCGCCGCCGATGCCGAGCGCGACGTGCGCGGTTTTGCACTCAAATTTTACACCGAAGAGGGCAATTGGGACCTGGTCGGCAACAACACCCCGGTGTTCTTCGTCCGCGATCCGTATAAATTCCCCGACTTCATCCACACCCAGAAACGCCACCCCCGGACCAATCTGCGCTCGCCCACGGCGATGTGGGATTTCTGGTCGCTGTCGCCGGAAAGCCTGCATCAGGTGACGATCCTGATGTCGGACCGCGGCCTGCCGACCTCGGTGCGTCATATCAACGGTTATGGCAGCCACACCTTTTCGCTCACCAATGACGCCGGCGAGCGGACTTGGGTCAAGTTCCACTTCAAGACCCGGCAGGGCCACAAGCACTGGACCAATGCGCAAGGGGCGGATATTGTCGGCCAAACACGCGAGTCCACGCAAGAGGACCTTTTCGGAGCGATCGAAAAGGGCGATTTCCCAAGCTGGACGTTTCAGGTGCAGATCATGCCCGAGGCCGAGGCCGACAAACATTGGTACAACCCCTTTGACCTCACCAAGGTCTGGCCTCATGCCGACTATCCGCCGATCGAGGTCGGCGTGATGGAGCTCAACCGCAATCCGGAAAACTATTTCGCCGAGATCGAGCAGGCGGCGTTTTCGCCCTCGAACATCGTGCCCGGCATCGGTTTTTCACCCGACAAGATGCTCCAGGCGCGGATTTTCTCATACGCCGATGCCCACCGCTACCGGATCGGCACCCACTACGAGCAACTGCCGGTCAATGCCGGGCGCTGCCCGGTCCACCACTACCACAAGGATGGGCCGATGCGGTTCTTTGAGCCCAAGACCGGCAATGTCGATGCCTATTATGAGCCCAACTCGTTTGATGGCGCGGTCGAGGACCAAAGTCGGGCCGAGCCGCCGCTCCCCATCCCGGCGGATGCGGCCGACCGCTACAACCACCGCGACGACAATGACGACTACCGCCAGGTGACGGCGCTCTTCAACCTCTTCAACGATGAGCAGAAACAAAGACTGTTCAGCAATATTGCACAAGCCATGGCGGGTGTGCCGATGCACATTGTCCAGCGCCAGTTGGGACATTTCATGGCAGTGGATCCGGCCTACGGCCAGGGCGTCGCCAAGGCGCTCGGGGTGGAGGTCGACCGGCAAGCCGCCGAGTAATAACGGCGATATTGGGGGAATCGCCATTTGTTACGGCGCGTTCCGAACTTCAGGAGGTGGCCTTCGCGCCACCTCTTTTTTTTTGTTTTGGAGCCGTTGGTACCTTGGATGTATAATTGGATAGCTGGACCTAAGGAGAGGTGGAAAAGTAAATGTCCCCATTCAGGTGTTCCATCGCAAAAACCCTCCTTGGCGCCTTTTTCGCTGTAGTCATCGCAAGCTCTGCATCGGCCCAGGAACGCCGGTTGCTGATCTTCGATGATGCCGACATCTCCGGTTTCGACTATGATGTCGAAAAGGACGTGTCCCTGGACCAGTGCCGTGACGCCTGTCTTGAAGACAGTGCCTGCAAGGCCTTTACCTTCAACACCGCTGCCGCGAGGTGCTTCAAAAAAACCGACCCCGGCACCCTGACCACTTTTGCCGGCGCGGTTTCGGGCCGGGTGGTTGAAGGGGCGGCAGCGCCCGAATTGGCGCCCGAACTCGATTTGAGCTTCCTGCCCGCAGGGCTTGTAAAAGACGCCAAGGCTTACGCCCGCACCATCGCCAAGATCGAGAATACCGACACCAGGGGCGAATTGCTGCGTCAAGGCGCCGCCGCAATCGCTGCTGGCGATATGCGCGCTGCCCGGGGGGCTTATGCTGCGGTGCTCGCCAAGGATATGAACAACACCAGGGCCTGGACCAAGCTGGGCTGGGTGCTGTTGAGCATCAAGCCGGAGAACTACAACGAGCGCTACCGCCTGCCCGAAGCGGCGACATCGGCCCTTCTGAACGGTCTGCCCCTGGTAAGGCGGGCCACGGACCGGGCCTACGGTTTACGCCTTCTGGCCAGTGCATTGGAGCGCCGCCAGCTGTGGCGCGCCGCCATGGGCGCCCTGGATGCCAGCCTTGCCGCCCACGATGATGACAAGGCCCGCGCCGACCTTTTGCGATTGCGCCAGACCCATGGCTTCCGCATGCTCGACTATTCGGTCGATGCCAATGCGGCCAGCCCGCGCGCTTGCGTTCAATTCTCCGAGGATCTGGTGGCCAAGGGCACCGACTATGCCGACTTTGTCACCCTGGACGGCGCGCCCGCGCCCGCCATCACCCGCCAGATGCGGCAAATCTGCGTGGATGGGCTTGCCCACGGAACCCGCTATCGGATCACCTTGCGCCAGGGGCTGCCGTCGGCCATGGGCGAGGTTCTTGAAAAACCGGTCGAGTTGACGGTCTATGTGCGCGACCGGGCGCCGGCCTTGCGTTTCACCGGATCCAATTATGTCCTGCCCAGAACCGGGGCCAAGGGCATTCCCATCGTCACCATCAACACTGAACTGGTAACGCTCCAGATCACCCGCATCGGCGAACGCGCCATGGCGCAGGTCATACGCAACGGGCGCTTCCTGAGCCAACTCAACAGCTACCGTGCCGGTGAGATAGCCAAGACAAGCGGCCAAAAGGTCTGGCAGGGCGAAATGCCGGTGAAATCAAAGCTCAATGCCGAAGTCGTCACCGCTTTTCCCATCGACGAGGTGCTGCCCAACCCCGAACCGGGCGTTTATGTGATGACGGCGCGGCCCGACAGGAACGGGCCTGACGACTGGGAGGACCAGCCCACCCAGTGGTTCATCGTCACCGATATCGGCCTGGCGAGCCTGGCTGCGGAAGACGGCATGCATGTGTTCGCCCGCTCGCTTGCCACGGCCGAACCGCTGGGGGGCGCGCAACTGACGCTGATTGCCCGCAACAACGAGATCCTGGGGTCGGCCACCAGCGACGCATCGGGCTATGTCCGTTTTGCGCCGGGGCTGGCGCGTGGGTCCGACGGGCTTGAACCGGCGCTGATCGTCGCCTCGCTCGCCGGGGGTGATTTTGCCTTCCTCGATCTCACCGACCCTGCCTTCGATCTTTCCGACCGCGGCGTCGCCGGCCGGCCCGCGCCCGGTCCTTTGGATGTTTTCATGGTGCCGGAGCGCGGCGTCTACCGGCCCGGCGAGACCGTGCACCTGCTGGCGCTTATGCGCGACGACAAGGCGATGGCGGTCACCGGGGTGCCGCTGATCTTCGTCATCACCCGCCCCGACGGGGTTGAATATGCCCGCCAACGGGTCAAAAGCGCCGGCGTTGGCGGCCATGAGTATAATCTTGATCTGGGGGAGACGGTAACCACCGGCACCTGGACCGCCCGTGTTTATGCCGATCCCAAGGCACCCTCCCTGGCCGAGGTCAGGTTTCTGGTCGAGGACTTCGTCCCCGAGCGGCTGGACTTCACCATCGAGAGCCCAGCCAGGCTGGCGGTTTCGGGCAGTGAAATCGATCTTGCCGTTGAAGGCCGCTACCTCTTCGGTGCCCCCGCCGCCGACCTCAGGCTCGAAGGTGAGATCAGCATTGCCGCGGCGCGGGATGCGCCCGCGGGCTTTGCCGGCTACAGCTTCGGCCTTGCCGACGAAGAGGTCAGCGCCACCCGCACGCCCCTGGAAAATCTGCCGCCCACCGGCAGCGACGGCAAGGCTGCGATTACCGTTGCCGTGCCGCCCCTGCCCGAGGCCACGGGCCGCCTGCAGGCCCGGATTTCCTTACGTCTGGCCGAACCCGGTGGCCGCGCCATCACCCGCAGCCTCACCCTGCCGGTCGCCGGCGCCGGGCCGCTCATCGGCATCAAGCCGAGCTTTGCCGACGGTCAGGTGCCCGAAGGGGCGATGGCCGGGTTTTATGTCAGGGCCATGGGCGCCGATGGTCTTCCCGCAGCCCTTGGCGGGGCCTCGTGGCAGCTCCTGAAGCTAGACCGGCGCTATCAGTGGTATCGCCTTGACGGCAGTTGGGCCTATGAGCCGATCACCCGGACCCGCCGCGTCGCCGATGGTCGCCTGGACCTGGGTTCCACCGGGGCTGCCCGGATCAGCGCCAAGGTCGACTGGGGCCGCTACCGGCTGGAAATTACCGGCGATGGCGCCGATGGACCGGTCTCAAGCGTCGAGTTCGACGCCGGCTGGTATGTTGCCGATGCCTCGACCGAGACGCCGGACACCCTGGAAGTCTCCCTGGACAAAGCCACCTACCGGCCCGGCGAGACCGCGCGCCTACGCCTTTCGTCCCGTTATGCCGGCAAGGCGCTGATCACCGTCACCGCCGGGCGCCTGATCGAAATGAGGACGGTGGATGTGCCCAAGACCGGCGCAATCGTCGATCTTGAAGTCGGCGAGGACTGGGGCGCCGGCGCCTATGTCACCGCGGCGCTTTACCGCCCCATGGATGTCGATGCGGGCCGCAATCCGGCGCGGGGGCTGGGCCTGGACTGGCTGGCGGTCGACAATTCGGACCGCACCTTGGGCGTGAACTTCGTTACCCCCGATATCGCCCGACCCGGAGCGCCCCTGGTGCTGCCCCTGACCATAACCGGGCTGAAAGCGGGCGAAGCGGCGCGGGTGACCGTTGCCGCCGTCGATGTCGGGATCCTCAACCTCACCGGCTACGAGCCGCCCCGGCCCTCGGAGTGGTACTTCGGCCAGCGCCGGCTCGGGGCTGAAATGCGCGATCTTTACGGCAAGCTGATCAACGGGCTTCAGGGCATTCGCGGCGCGATCCGTTCGGGCGGCGATGGGCCGGGTCTGAGCATGACCGGGGCGCCGGAGACCGAAAAACCGGTGTCGCTTTTTTCCGGCATCGTCGCCGTTGGTGCCAATGGCAGCGCCGAAGTCACTTTTGAGCTGCCACCGTTTAACGGCACCTTGCGCCTGATGGCCATGGCCTGGTCGGCCAGCGCCGTGGGGCAGGGGACCGCCGATCTCATCGTTCGCGATCCGGTGGTTCTGACCTCCTCCCTGCCGCGCTTCCTGGCGCCGGGTGACAGCTCTCGCCTGCGGCTGGACATCTCCAACCTCGATGGCCCGCCGGGGGAATGGACCCTTGAGGTTCAAACCTCCGGCCCGGTTGCCGCCGGCGACAGGGGCCAGGGCAGCTTCGTCCTTGACCGGGGCGGCCGCTATGCCGCCGAAATCCCCATTGCCGCCAACGGCGCCGGGGAGGCTGTCGTCACCGCGTGGCTGACCCATGCGGACGGCATGGAAATCGTGCGGTCGTGGGATCTGCCGGTGCGCGCCGCCCAGCCGCCGGTGACCCGGCGCAATTTGCAGACTTTGGCCGGCAATGGCGGGCAGTTGACGCTGTCCGCCGACCTGGCGGCCGAATTCGTGGCCGGCACCTCAAAGGTGTCGCTCACCGTTTCGCGCGGCCTTTTCACCGATCTGCCAGGGTTGCTGACCGCGTTGGACCGCTACCCCTATGGTTGCGCCGAGCAGACCGTTAGCCGGGCCATGCCGCTGCTCTACGCCAACCAGGTGGCGAGCGAGGCCGGCCTTGGCGACGACGACGCATTGCGCGGCAAGGTGCAAAAGGCGATCGCGCGGGTTCTGCAATATCAGGGCTCCAACGGCAGTTTCGGCCTCTGGGGGCCGGGCGGCAACGACCTTTGGCTGGATGCCTATGTGACCGATTTCCTCGGCCGCGCCCGGGCCCAGGGGTACAGCGTGCCCGGCACCGCCTTCTCCGAGGCGCTCGACCGGCTGGAAAACGGCATTGCCTATATCAACGACATCGATGGCGGGCAGAACATCGCCTATGCGCTTTATGTGCTGGCCCGTAACGCCAGGGCCTCGATCGGCGATCTGCGCTACTATGTCGAAACCCGGCTGGATGAGTTCAAATCGCCACTGGCAAAAGCCCAGCTTGGTGGCGCCCTGGCCCAGATGGGCGACCGCAAACGCGCCGCGATCGCCCTTCGCGCCGCGTTCGCCGCCCTGGCCGAGCCGGGGGACCGCCACACCGCCCGGAGCGACTACGGCTCGCGCCTGCGCGATGGCGCGGCGCTTTTGACCATTGCGGCGGAGGCAAAAACCGATATCGCCATCCCGCCCATTGTCCGGTTTGTCGAAAATATCCGGGCCAAGGCGGGTTATACCAGCACCCAGGAGAACGCCTGGATGCTGCTCGCCGCCTATGGTCTCATGGGCGCCGATGACGATCTAAGATTGACCATCGATGGCGCCGATCATCGCGGCCGGCTGACCCGGGTCTTTACCGGCGAGAGCCTTGGCGAAGCACCGGTGGTGATCAAAAACACCTCCGCCCAAGCGCTTCGGAGTATTGTCACCGTGACCGGGGTGCCGCAAACGCCCGAGCCGCCGCGGGCCGATGGCCTGACACTTACCCGGCAGTATTTTGCCCTCGATGGCACCCCGATCTACCCCGCAACGGTGGCCCAGAACGAGCGCCTTGTCGTGGTGCTCAATCTTACCGAGGAAAATGACTGGCCCTCGCGCCTCATCGTTGCCGATTACCTTCCCGCCGGTTTTGAGATCGAAAACCCGCGCCTGGTCGGCGGCGAGGATGCCGGTGCCTTCGAGTGGGTCGGCGAGGTCTCGCGTCCCAGCCATACCGAGTTCCGCGACGATCGTTTTGTCGCCAGTTTCGAGGAGCCCGGCGGTGACGCCGGACACCGGGTCGCCTATCTGGTCCGCGTGGTTTCAACCGGTGATTTCGCCCATCCCCCCGCCGTCGCCGAGGACATGTACCGCCCCGGCATCGAGGCCCGCACCGCGCTGGGCCGCGTCGAGGTGGTCGGGCCCCGCCCACGGTGATGGGCGCGCGTGCCCGGCGCTGGCTTATCCCGGTGTTGGCGATGGCGCTCGTAGCGATCTCCTTGCGCGCCTTTGACCGCGTTGCCGACCGCCTCTATCCGCCGCCGCTGGAGCGTATTTCCGACCTTTCGACCGAGATCGTCGACCGCAATGGCCGGCTCTTGCGGGCCTTTGCCAATTCGGGCGGGCGGTGGCGCTTTGCCCTTGATCTGGACCGGCTCGACCCGCGCTTCATCGATCTGCTGCTGGCATATGAAGATCGCCGCTTCTGGCGCCATGGCGGTGTCGATATCGGGGCGCTTGCCCGCGCCGCATGGCAGTTTGTGTCCCACGGAAAGATCGTTTCCGGCGGCTCCACCATCACCATGCAGCTCGCCCGCCTCATCGAACCCCGCCCCCGCACTTTTGCCGCCAAGGCGCAGCAGATCTGGCGCGCCATTCAGATCGAGCGGCGGCTGACCAAGCGCCAAATCCTTGGCGCCTACCTCACATTGGCCCCTTACGGTGGCAATCTGGAGGGTCTGCGGGCTGCCGCCCTGGCCTATTTTGGCCGTGGCGTGGGGCATTTGCCCCCCGCCCAGGCCGCCTTGCTGGTGGCGCTGCCGCAATCGCCCGAAGCGCGCCGCCCGGACCGTTTCCCCCTGGCGGCCAAAACGGCCCGGACCCGGGTGCTGGCGCGCGCCGTTAAGGCCGGCGTGCTTTCCGCCGCCGAAGCTGCCGCCGCAACCTTACGCCCCATGACCGCCCGCCGCCGCGACTTGCCGGCCCTTGCGGCCCATGAGGCGGCCCGGCTGGCGGGTGCGGTGCCGGGCGGAACGGCTCTGGTCACCCATCTCGATGCCGCGCTTCAGAGTGAGCTGGAAGCCCTCGCCCGCGCCCGCGCCGGCGTTCTGGGAGCCAAAGCCTCGGTCGCCATTGTCGTCGCCGAGCATGGGTCGGGGCGCATCCGCGCCCGTGTCGGCTCGCCGGATCCCTTCGATGGCAGCCGGCTGGGGCCCATCGATATGACGCGGGCGGTCCGCTCGCCGGGCTCGGTCCTCAAGCCCTTCATCTATGGTCTGGCGTTCGAGGCCGGCATCGCTCACCCCAAAACCCTGATCGACGACCGGCCAACGGATTTTTCCGGCTATGCGCCGCGGAATTTCGACAGTGGATACCAGGGCACCATCACCATGGCCGAAGCCCTGACGCTGTCGCTCAATATCCCCGCCGTCAAGGTGCTCCAGGCCGTGGGTCCGACGCGTTTCATGTCCCGCCTGACCCGAGCCGGCGCCACCCCGAAACTGCCCGAGAACTCCCCCCCTGGACTTGGCGTGGCCCTGGGCGGTCTTGGTGTCAGCCTTATCGATAGCGTCGGCGTCTATGCCGCCCTGGCGCGGGGCGGCGAACCTGTTGGTCTCCATAGCGCCGGGGCGGGCCCCGCTGCTCCGGCATCAGGCCCGGTGCTTGGCCCCCTGGCCAGTTGGTACGTCACCGATATTCTGACCAAAACCCCGCCGCCCGAAGCAGCGTTGCGGGGGCGTATCGCCTATAAAACCGGAACCTCATACGGATATCGCGACGCCTGGGCCATCGGTTTTGACGGCCGCTATGTGATTGGCGTCTGGGCTGGCCGGCCCGACGGCACGCCGATTTCGGGGCTTTCGGGGCTGGCCACCGCCGCGCCGATCCTCTGGGCCGCTTTCGCCCGGATTGAGGGGGGGATCGTATCGCTGCCGGGGCCGCCCGACGGTGTCATCACCGCTGGTAATCTGGGTCTGCCGGCACCAATGCGCCGCTTTGGCGCCGGCGCTTCGGTTTCAGCCCTTTCGCTGTCGCCCCTCACCATCGCCTTTCCGCCCCAGGGCG
>UOEM01000020.1_pt1 | contig 22214 bp, 20 predicted proteins | sample 1988661 | NCBI WGS metagenome assembly UOEM01 (sample SAMEA4712195, study PRJEB27164) | hydrothermal vent metagenome | biome: marine basaltic hydrothermal vent biome; feature: marine hydrothermal vent; material: mineral | place: Pacific Ocean | collected 2011-06-14/2011-07-23 | depth 1719 m | reverse complement strand
GGGGTTGATTTTGAAGTCAAAGACGGCGGCGAAACCGTTGTTGAGGTAATAATCGCGCGGCCCGCCATCGTAACGGCTGAATTCACCGAAAACGAAGACCCTCATCGCGGATCGGTGGTCAACGCGGTCCAGGGCGGCCGGACGGTCTTCTCGATGCGCCCCTTTGACGACGTCCTGGCCCGGCCGGGCCTTTATGAATTTCGCACCGCGCCGAACAGGGACAATGAGCTGAGCCTCGCCGAAACCCTTGTCGAAGGCGAGGAGACGGTACTCAATTTCGACCTTGCCAAAACCGTGCGGGTCTTTTTCACCTATCGGCTCACCAATGGCGAGCTTGTGACGCGCAATGCGTCGCTCCATGCCGGCGGGCAGCGGCGTTATCTTGTCCATGCGACTTACGGCGTTCAGGCGCGTCCGGGCACATATGAACTCCGTTCCGACGACCCCCGTTCGCCGCTCGCGCCGACCCAGGTGGTGATCCCGGACAGGGATGGCGAAACCATCGAAGTCCCGCTGGCGGTTGGATTTGTTGAAGTCCGCTATAAGGCCGGGGCGGACTACAAAACCAAGCCGGACCGGGCGCGGCTGAAATCCCTTGACCGGCGGAGTGAAGTCAACGTTCGCATAGATACCGCGGTGCCGGTTGCTCCGGGGGCATACGAAATCAACGGCTGGAGCGGCGCCGGTGTGTTCGCGCCGCAGAGCATTACCGTGTCGGAAGGAGAAACCGTCCAGGTCATGCTCAGCCCCGGCGCCATGGGGCAGGTGCTGGTTGTCTATCCGCCTTCGGACAATTATCTGACGCCGCCGAACCGGGCCCGCCTCAAAGCCCTGGACGGGCAGAAGAGCCTTAACGCCAGAGCCGGCAAGCCGACAAAAGTCGCAACCGGCCGCTACCAGGTGGAGGGCTGGGCCACGGCGGGCTATTTTGCTCCGGTACAGATCAATGTAGTGGCGGGGCAGACGACCGAAGTTGTGCTGGAGCCGGCACCGCTGGGTACGGTGTCCATCACCTACAAACCCTCGCAGAACTATAAAAGAAAGCCCGACCGCGCCCATCTCAAGCCACTGGAAGGGCAAAAAGCGGTCAATGTCCGCGTCGGCAAACCCAAAAAGGTGCTGCCGGGGCGCTATGAAATCCTGGGCCAGGGGGCGGCGGGGAAAATTGCCAGCCAGCAGATTGAGGTGGTGGCGGGCCGGACCCTGGATGTCGTGCTGGGTCTGGAGGGTGAGTAGGCCAGCGCCGCGCTTGCCAACCTCGCGCCAGTAGGCGGAATTTCCACAATTGAAACTGTCAATCGGCAAGTTTTTGCTTGTATCGGCCGCGCCATGGTGTCGATGGTGATTGGGGCGAGTGGATTGGCGGCTTCACCGCCACCGGGGTGCGAATGTGACTGAAACCAAAATCGGCGCGAGAAGTCGAATGTCGACCACGGTCGTGATCATCCTGATCGCGGGCTCGGTGATCGCGATGATCAGTTTCGGCATTCGGGCCATTTTCGGCTTTTTCCTCGAACCGATGACCCTGGCCCAGGGCTGGAGCCGGGAGACCTTCGCCCTGGCCCTGGCGCTGCAGAACCTGGTTTGGGGCCTGGGCATGCCGGTCGCTGGGGCCCTGGCCGACCGCTTTGGCTCGCCTAAGGTCCTGATTGGCGGCGCATTGATCTATGGCCTGGGCATCTGGGGCATGGCGGAGGCTCAAACCGGCCTGGCTTTGCATGTTTTCGCCGGCGTGATCACCGGGCTCGGCGTGGCGTTGACGTCGTTCTCCCTGGTCATGGCCGCCATGGTCAAGGTTGTCGGGCCCGAACGGCGCAGTCTTGCCCTTGGTCTGGGGACGGCGGCGGGCTCCTTCGGCATGGTGGTGTTTTCGCCGCTGGGCCAGTTTTTTATTGTCGAGTTTGGCTGGCAGGCGGCACTTTATCTCCTGGCCGGAATTACCCTGGTGATCATACCGCTGGCGCTGATCCTGCCGCCGGGCACCGCGTCCGCCGGAGAGGCGCCAAGCGACCAGAGCCTGGGCGAGGCCCTCAAAGAAGCCCTGGCCCATCGCGGATATATCCTGCTGACCACCGGGTTTTTTGTCTGCGGTTTCCATGTGGCGTTCATCACGGTGCATTTTCCGGCCTATATCCGCGATCTGGGGCTTGATGCATCCGTTGCCGCCATAGCCCTGGCGCTGATCGGCGTTTTCAATATCGCCGGGTCCTTTCTGTCCGGGCTCGCGGGGCAGAAATACAGCAAGAAAATGGGACTCAGCGTGCTTTATTTTATCCGCGCCATCGCCATTACCGCTCTGTTGCTGGCCGACAAAACTGCAACCACCATCTATATTTTTTCCGCTGTTATGGGAATTTTGTGGCTATCGACGGTCCCGCTTACCACCGGCATCGTCGCCCAGGTGTTCGGCACCCGCTATATGGCGACGCTGTTCGGTATTGTCTTTCTCAGCCATCAGTTCGGCAGCTTCATCGGTGTATGGCTGGGTGGGTATTTGTACGACACCATCGGCAATTACGATCCGGTCTGGTGGCTTGGTATCGCCCTTGGCCTTGCCGCCGCGATCATACATCTGCCGATCAACGAACGGCCGTTGGCGCGTTTGGGCGGCGCGCGTGCGTGACAGGGCGGCCAAGAAAAAGCCGCGCCCCCTTGGAGGCGCGGCAATAGTTTTTGGTATTGAGAGTTGCGGCACCGGTCCGGTGCCGCTTTAGTTGCGCTTAGACTGCGCTCAGATTGCTCGCCGACGAACGGCCGGAGCGGTCCTGCTCCAGTTCGTATTCGATCTTCTGACCCTCGGCGGGGTTGTTCATGCCGGCCCGCTCAACAGCGGAGATGTGCAAAAAGACATCCTTGCCGCCATCATCGGGCTCGATGAAGCCGAAGCCCTTCTGGGCGTTAAACCATTTCACTGTTCCTGTAGCCATATTAGTCTCCATTTGGTCTGGCGGGTAGGGAAGGGGTGTTTTGTTTTGCACCTGTTCTGTCAGGCGGCCTTGCGCCGGGAGGCGCCGCGTGAGCGGCGGCGGCGTCGTCCGGCCTCGGTCTGAGGCCGGGACTTGGGGGAATTGGGGTTGGAATTTGGACCGGACTTTGAGGCCAAATTTTGTCTGTTGCCGGATTGGGGCTTGCCCAGGCGTGGCGCGGGGCCGGCCAGGGTCTGGCCGGTGAGCCGGTCGATGCGGACAAGATAGCCCTTTTCCGACGGATCGCACAGCGAAACCGCCACACCGCCGGCACCGGCCCGCGCGGTGCGGCCGATGCGGTGGACGTAGGTTTCAGGCTCGTTGGGGATCTCGTAGTTGACCACATGGCTGACATCGGCGACATCGATGCCGCGGGCGGCGATGTCGGTGGCCACCAGAACCCGCAGGCGGCCCGACTTGAAGCCGTCCAGCGCCTTTTGCCGTGCCGCCTGGCTCTTGTTGCCGTGGATGGCCGAGGCTTCGATGGATGCCTTGTGCAGGAAAGTCGTAACCCGGTTGGCGCCGTGCTTGGTGCGGGTGAAAACGATGACGCGGGCCATGTCGGGGTTTTCGAGCATCTTGGTCAACAGCGACCGTTTTGCCGAGGCATCGACAAAATGGACGATCTGCTCGACCTTGGCCACGGTCACGACCTTCGGCGTGACCTCGACCCGGACCGCGTCGCCAAGGATTTCCCTGGCGAGTTTTTCGACCTCTTTGGGCATCGTTGCCGAAAGGAACACGGTCTGACGCTGGTGCGGCAGGTCGCGGACGATCTTTCGAACATCGCGCACAAAGCCCATGTCGAGCATCCGGTCCGCCTCGTCCAGAACCAGGGTCTTGGCTTCACTCAGCCGGATATTGCCCTGACCCAGATGGTCCATCAGCCGGCCCGGCGTGGCGATGAGCACATCGACACCGCGAGCCAGAGCCTTGATTTGCGGGCCTTGCCTGACGCCGCCAAAGACGACGGCAATGCTTAAATCGAGATGTTTGCCGTAAAGGCGAAAGCTGTCGGCGATCTGCCCCGCCAGCTCGCGGGTCGGCGCCAGAATCAAGGCGCGGGCGGTTCGCGGGGCGGGCCTGCTCTTGAGCGCCGCCAGCTTGTGCAGCAGCGGCAGGGCAAACGCCGCCGTCTTGCCGGTGCCGGTCTGGGCAATGCCCAAAAGGTCACGGCCAGCCATGAGCGGCGGAATGGCTTCGGCCTGGATGGGGGTGGGGGTGGTGTAATTTTGGGCGTTGAGGGCGCGCAAAACAGGGTCGGCAAGGCCAAGACCCGAAAACGAAATAGACGTCACGTGTTGTAAAAATTCTTTCTTCCATCGCCGACCGGATCGCGATTTGCGACCCCGAATGTCCGATGTATCTCGCCTCTCCCACGCGCATCTGAGAGGAGACGGAGTTAATTCAAGTTGAAACCGATGATGAACGCCTGGCTATCTTGCCAAGCTTTACGCGATCTTCGGTTCAGCACGGTCTTCAATTGCGCATTCAAGGCCCGATTGTCAACCCCAATCGTATCGAAGTCGAAATTCACGGTGGCCGAACTACCGAAAAAGCGGGGAAAAATAGTCAAAAAAATCAAAGGCGTGTGCCATCGGCGCCAAAAAGGAAGCAACGATCGGGGTCGATGCCGATTTTCATGACCTCGCCCTCCCGGACCCCGGTTTTCCCCGGTTTCTGCACCGTAACGACACCGTGGCCGGCGGTTTCGACATAGAGCAGCGACGACGAGCCCAGAACTTCGACAACCGATACCGCGCCTTGGAAGGTTTTGCCGCCGCGGGGGGCCGGTTCGATGAAATGTTCGGGGCGCAACCCGGCCACCACCAAGGTTCCGGCCGCCGGCAGCGGTGCCCGGGTCGGGATTTTCAGGCTGAGGCCGTCAAAGGCGGCGATCGTGACGCTGACCCCGTCGGGCGCGACTTCCGCATCGACGAAATTCATCTTCGGCGAGCCGATAAAACCGGCGACAAACTGGTTGTCGGGGTCTTCGTAAAGCTCGATCGGGCTGCCCACCTGCTCGATATTGCCGTCTCTCAGCACCACGATGCGCTCGGCGAGGGTCATGGCTTCGACCTGGTCGTGGGTGACGTAGATCATGGTGGTGTTGAGCTTCTTGTGCAGCTTGGCGATCTCCAGCCGCATCTGCACCCGCAATTCGGCATCGAGGTTGGATAGGGGCTCGTCGAATAAAAACACCCGTGGGTTGCGGGTGATCGCCCGGCCAATGGCGACACGCTGGCGCTGGCCGCCGGAAAGCTGCTTGGGCAGCCGGTCGAGTAAGTCGTCCAGTTGCAGCAATTTGGCGACCTCATCGACTTTCCGGTCGATCTGGGCCTTGCCGGTCTTGGCGAGTTTCAGGCCAAAGGCCATGTTCTGCCGCACCGTCATGTGGGGATAAAGGGCGTAGGACTGGAACACCATGGCGATGCCGCGCCGCGAAGGCGACAGGGCGTTGACCACGTCTCCGTCGATCTCAAGGGTGCCCGATGTCAGATCCTCAAGGCCGGCAATGACCCGCAAAAGCGTCGATTTTCCGCAACCCGACGGGCCGACGAAGACGATGAACTCGCCGGAGCGGATGTCAAGGTCGATGCCGTGCAGCACATCGACCGGCCCGAAGGACTTGGCGACTTTGGTAAGCTGAAGGTCAGCCATGTTGACGTCCTTTGCTGGAGGGCGGGATTCTCACATTTCTCAGCCCTTGACCGAGCCGGCGGTAAGCCCGGCGATGATCTTGCGCTGGAAGACCAGCACCAAAGCCACCAGCGGCACGGTGACAATGACCGAGGCGGCCATGATGTTGCCCCACGGCACCTCGAACTCGGTGGCCCCCGAGATGAGCGCGATCGCCACCGGCACGGTGCGCTGGGCGTCGTTGGAGATGAAGGTGAGGGCGAATAAAAACTCGTTCCACGCCGCGATGAAGGCCAGAAGCCCGGTGGTCACCAGCGCCGGCCACATCAGCGGCAGGAACACCTGGAAGATGATGACGAACGGCGAGGCCCCGTCGATGATCGCCGCCTCCTCGATCTCGATCGGCAGCTCGCGCATGAAGGTGGTCAGGATCCACACCGTGAACGGCAGGGTGAAGATCATGTAGGAAAAAATCAGGCTCCACAGCGAGTTGTAGAGCCCGAAATTCCGCATCATCTCGAACAACCCGGCCAGAACCGCGATCTGGGGGAACATCGACACCGACAACACCACCAGCATCAGCACCATGCGGCCGCGAAACCGCACCCGCGCCAGGGCGAAGGAGGCGGTGACGGCCAGAAAGAGCGAAATCACCACCACCACCGACGCAACAATGACAGAATTGAGGAAATTGTAGCCGAACGAGCCCGAGGTCATCACCGACACGTAGTTGGCGATGGAAAACGATGTCGGCCAATAGTTGACCTTAAATAGCTCGGTGCCCGATTTGAACGAGGTGACGATGGCGTAATAAAACGGAAACACCGACACCACGACGATGATGGTCACCAGCGAATAAAGCCCCACGCGCCTGACGATGTGCCAGAAAAAATCCATCCTCAGCGCCCCTCGTCGAAGTTGAGCCGCCCGAGGCGAATATAGATGATGGTGATCAGGGCGATCACCAGGAAGAGGAAGGTCGAGGCCGCCGAGCCATAGGCGAATTTGTCGAAATCGAACAGGTTCTGCCGCGCATAGACCGACATCGACATGGTCTGCTCGTTGTTGGGCGTCAGCACATAGATGAGATCAAAAATGCGCAACGCATCAAGGGCGCGGAAGATCACCGCCACCATCAGCGCCGGCCTTATGAGCGGCAAGGTGACGCGGAAGAACACTTTGACCGGGTTGACCCCGTCGATCCTGGCGGCCTCGTAGACATCGCCGGGCACCATTTGCAGCGCCGCCAGGGTCAAAAGCGCCATGAAGGGGGTGGTCTTCCACACATCGACCATGAGAACGGCGGCCATGGCGGTATCGGGGGAGGCGGTCCAGGCGATGGGCGCCGAAATGAGGCCCAGCGACATGAACATGTCATTGAGGATGCCGAACTGGTCGTGCAGCATCCAGGCCCACATCTTGGCCGATACGATGGTCGGGATGGCCCAGGGGATCAAAATGGCGGCGCGCACCAGGCCGCGGCCTTTGAACTCGGCGTTGAGCACCAGGGCGATTATGAGGCCGAATACCGTCTCCAGCGACACCGAGGCGACGGTGAAAGCCAATGTGTTGCGCACCGCGCGCCACCAGCTGGGGTCGGCCAGAAGGCCGAACCACTCCCCGGTGCCGTCGCCATAGTCGACCCATTCGAGATAGTTGCGGAACCAGATAAAATTATAGTCGTCCAGCCCATCGAGAGAGGCATCGGTGAGGCCGAAATAAATCGTCTTGAGCAGCGGCCAGCCCGCCACTGCCGCCAGAACCAGCAACATCGGCGCCATAAACGCCCAGGCGGAGAAAACGCGCTGGCGCGACAGTTCGGTCTGGATGGACATGGGCAGCTCCCCCCGGTGGCCCATTGCGACGGCCAAAGCGACCGGTATTTTATTCCACGACTTGCAAGTATATGTCCAAGCATGCGGAAAATTGCCCCCGGCCAGCCAGTTTTGATCCGGCGGCCGGGGTGCTTAGCGCCCGGATGTACGGGAGGACTACCAGGCGCTGCCCTTTAGCCGGCGCAGTTTTGCTTCCAGCTTTTTCAGGTTCTCCGAGCCCGAACCGTTGCCCGACAAGGTGGCGTGCACCGCGCTCCAGAACTCCTTGGAGACTTCGTTGTATTTACGTTTGGTCGGCGCCGAGGGGCGTGGCACGGCATTGAGGAACACTTGCTTCCAGCGTGGGATGATCGGCTGCCTGGCCTTGATGTCGGCATCTTCATAAAGCGACTTGATGGTTGGCAGGCGCGAGTTCTCCAGGGCGCGGTATTTCTGCGCCTTGTTGGAAGCGAGATATTTGGCCAGCTCAATGGCGGCATCGACGTTTTTGGAGTATTTGGCCACCGCCAGGTTCCAGCCGCCAAGCGTCGCCGCCGATTGGGTGCCCGAGGCCCCTACGGGAAGGGTGGTGACATCGAACTTGCCCTTCACCGCGCTGTCGTCCGAATTGCCCAGGGCATAGGCATAAGGCCAGTTGCGCATGAAGACCGCATTGCCGGTCTGCCAGACGCCGCGGCTTTCCTCTTCCTTGTAGGCCAGAACGCCCTTGGGCGAGATCTTGCCGATCCAGCTTGCGGCCATGTCCAGGGCGGCGGCGGCTTTTTCGTTGTTGATCGAGATGGTTCCGTCAGGCTCGACAATCTGGCCGCCACCGTTGGATTTCACCCATTCCAGAGCATCGCAGGTCAGCCCCTCGTAGGCTGCGCCCTGAAAGACAAAACCCTGCATGCCGGCATTGCCGCCGGCGCGTTCCTTGTTCTGGATCATTTCGGCGGTCGCGGCCATCTGGCCCCAGGTTTTGGGAACCGAAGCGCCGTATTTGTCCAAAAGGTCCTTGCGGTAATAAAGCGCCGGGGCGTCGGTGAACATCGGAATGGCGACCAGCTTGCCGTTCACCGTCTGGCTTTCGACGATGGCCTCGAAATGATCGCCGATGACATCCCTTGTGGCTTCGGTGAGATCGACAAAATGGTTGGCCAACTGCGGCGCCCAGATGACATCGGTCCGGTAGACGTCGATATCCGCATTGCCGGCGGCGAGCCACAGCCGGTACTGGCCGAACTGGTCGGTGGTCGAGGGCGGCATGGAGACAATGGAAACCGTGTGCCCGGTTTCGGCTTCGAAATTGTCAAGCTGCAGGCGCAACTCCTCAAGGTCGCGGCCGACCGAGCCGGACACCAGCGACAGTTCCGCCGCCACCGCCGGGCCGGCGATAAGCGCCGTGCTGAGGCCAAGGGCGATAAGTCCTTCACGTAATCTCATGGTTGTGTTCCTCCCTGTTTGGTGTTGCCGGTGAGTGTTGCCGGTCACTCGATGTTGCCGGTCGTTTTCACAAGGCTTTGGGTTGAATTCCGATCCATGGAACGGTTCCGACCGCATTGAGCTTTCAAAGCGCTTTGAAAGCTAGAATTCCAACAGCCGTGCCGATTGTCAAGTGGGCCGGGCCTATTGATGGCGCCGGGACCAAAACTTACTAAAGCCACGCTTGCATCGGGCCGGGCAAAGCGCTTTGAATGGCGGCGGCCCAACCGCAAAACGGCATTCATGAACCTCAAGCAGCTCTCTGCCCATCTGGGGCTTTCGCAAACCACCGTCAGCCGCGCCCTTAACGGCTTCCCCGAAGTTGGCGCGGCCACCCGTTTGCGCGTTGCCGAGGCGGCGAAAAAACACGACTACCGGCCCAACCCAAGCGCCCGCAAGCTGGCGACGGGGCGGGCCGAGGCGGTCGGCTTTATTTTCCCGACCGACCGCAACCTGCTGGTCGATCCCCACTTTGTCGAATTTCTCGCCGGCCTTGGCGAGGGACTGAAAGCCCACGAGATGGATATTCTGCTCAGCCCGGCACCGTCGGCCGATGAGGCCTCGGCCTATCGGCGCGCCGTGGGTGGCCGCCGGGTCGATGGGCTGATCGTGTCCGGCCCGTTCCTTGACGATGCCCGCATTCGCCTGCTGGAGCAGCTCGGCGCCAATTATGTCGTGCACGGCCGCTCGGAAATGGGCATCGCCCATGCCTGGCTCGATATCGATAATATTCAGGCCTTCCGCCAGGCCACGAGCCATCTTCTCGATCTGGGCCACCGGCGCATCGCCCTGGTTAATGGCCGCGAGGTGCAGACCTTCGCCAGCCACCGCAAACGCGGATATCTGGCGGCGCTGGAGCAAAGGGGGGTGAGGTTCGACCCGGCCCTGGTCACCAGCGACGAGATGACCGACAAGAACGGCTTTGGCGCCACGGCCCGGCTGCTGGACGCGGGCGATCCGCCGACGGCGATCATCTGTTCGTCGATGCTTTCGGTGCTGGGCTGCATGCGGGCCATTCGCGCCGCGGGGCTGGCCATCGGCGCCGATGTCTCGCTGATCGCCCATGACGACGGCCTGCCGTTCATCAATCCAGCGGCGATGATGCCGGCCCTGACCACCACCCGCTCGCCCATCCGCGATGCCGGCCGCTGCATCGCCGATCTCATCGTCCGCCGCATCGCCGGCGAGCCGGTGGAGGCTTTACAGGAATTATGGCCGGTGGAGCTGGTGGTCCGCGGCTCGACCCGGCCGCCACCGGAATAAACCGGCCATTGCTCAATTCAGCAATGGTGTTTATCGTTGCGTCAATCCTTGGCGTATACCAGTTATTTTTGTTGAACCGGCCTCCCCGCCCGTAAAAAGTGCTCTGCCCTTAAGCGGCAATGTCGCGCCAGACACCACACCCGGCCCGAACCCTGAAGGCTCCCATGATCGAGATGTCGTTTGTCCGCGCCCATGGGCGGCTTCTTGCCGCCGGCATGGTGCTGACCTTTTCGTCCGCCTTCGGGCAGACCTATTTTATCGCTTTGTTCGCCGGGTTTTTTCGCCAAGAGTTCAGCCTCAGCCATGGCGATTATGGCGGTCTTTACATGATCGGTACCCTGGCCAGCGCCGCAACGCTGATTTATGCCGGGGCGCTGGCCGACCGGATGAGCGCCCGCGCATTGGGCGCGGCGGTTCTTTTGGGCCTGGGGCTGGTCAGCGTGGTCATGGCCCTGGTCCCGTCGTGGTTTGTGCTGCTGTTGGCGTTTTATCTTTTGCGCTTGCTTGGCCAGGGCATGGCCTCCCATGTCAGCATAACCGCCATGGTCCGCTGGTTCGATGCCCATCGCGGGCGCGCCATTTCCATTGCCGCGCTTGGCCACCCCGCGGCCCAGGCGGTTTTGCCGCTTGCTGCGGTGGCCTCCATTTCCCAATTTGGTTGGCGGGCGAGCTGGGGGTTTGGCGCGGTGTTTCTCATCGGCGTTGCTTTGCCTTTGTTGTGGTGGCTTTTGCGGGCCGAGCCGCGAGAGGCGGTGGAGGCGGCCTCGCCCCGTTCGGGACGGGCCGCGGGGATGAGACAATGGGGCCGGCGCGAGGTGCTGGGCGACCCGCTGTTCTACGCCATCATGGCCGGGGTTCTGGCGCCGGCCTTCATCGGCACGGGGGTGATTTTCCATCAGGTGCACATCGTAGCCGTCAAGGGGTGGACCATCGTCCAGTTCGCCGCCGGGTTTCCGGTTTTTGCCGCCGCCGGGGTGCTGGCGGCGCTGACGGCCGGATGGGCGATCGACAAGTGGGGTCCCAGGCGGCTGTTGCCGGTTTATCTGCTGCCCCAGCTTGCCGGGCTCCTGAGTTTGGCCTTTGGCACCGATCCGGTCTGGATTTTTGCCTATATGGCCAGCGCCGGCATCACCATGGGTTTCAGCGCCGCATTTGTGAACACGCTTCTGGTCGAGCTTTATGGCCAGCGGAACCAGGGAGCCATCCGCGCCCTGGCCATGTCGGGCATGGTGTTCGCCAGCGCCCTTTCGCCTTACGTGTTGGGGGTTCTGATTGACAATGGCATCGCCGTTGAAACTCTGGTGCTGTGGATGGCGCTTTATTCCGGCCTGACGGTTCCGTTTTACATCGCCATTGCACCGGCCATCTCTTTGCGGGAGGCGGCATGACCGGGCGGGAGGCGGCATGACCGGGTTTTGCCTCGGCATTCTGGAGACCGGGCGGCCGCCGGTCGAATTGATCCCCGCCCACGGCACCAGCCCGGACATGTTCGAGGCGCTGTTGGCCCCCGCCGGGCCGTCGATCCGGTATCGCGCCTACCGGGTTGTGGACGGCGAGTTGCCCAAATCCGCCTCCGAGTGCGATGGCTGGCTGATCACCGGTGCCCGCGCCGGGGTGCATGACGACGAGCCCTGGATTGCACCGCTGAAGATGTTTCTGGCCGAGGCCCATGGCGTGAGCGCGCCCATTGTCGGTATCTGCTTTGGCCATCAGATCCTGGCCGTGGCGTTGGGTGGGCGGGTCGAAAATTCCACCAGGGGCTGGGGCATCGGCATTCACGACTACCCGGTTTTCGAGGCCGCGAACTGGATGCACCGCGCGGTGAAATCATTCGCCATCGAGGCTATGCACGAAGATCAGGTCGTCGGCCTTCCGCCGGGCGCAAAAGTGCTCGCCGGCTCGGACCATTGTCCATTTGCGCTTTTAGCCTATGGGGAGACGGCGATCTCCTTTCAGGGCCACCCCGAATTTACCGCCGCTTACGCCCGCGATCTCATCGCCTTGCGCCGGGGGACGCTTTTCTCCAAGGCGCTGGCGGATGACGCGAACGCCTCGCGCGGCCGGCCCGCGGATGCGGATGCGGTGGCGCGCTGGATTGCAAATTTCCTCAAACTTGCAGTTTCCCGCCGCTCCGGGCGCTGATTTTCCTCCTTGGCAAGCCTTAAAAACGCATAAATTTATCCACAGACGGCGGTGCTGTTTCTGATGGGGCTACCTCATGCCATAGGTTAATAAGTCAGACTTATTCCTCCGTCTGGCACGAATTATTTGCGTCTTTCGCCTTGACTCAAGCGGGCGACTAATCTTCCCTTAGGGCCGTAAATGATGGCGGCGCGAGTGTCCGCCGGTTGGGGATGCGGGATGGGCAAGGGTGATCGTAGCGTCGAAGTGGCCGCCTGGACCCGGCCCCAGGTCACCGCCAAGGCGATCGGCAAACGCATCGTTTCGGGGAAGGTGAAGCCGGGCAGCGTTCTGCCGGCCACCGATGTTCTGGCCGAGGAATTCTCCGTCTCGCGGTTGGCCATCCGCGAGACGATGAAAATTCTCGCCGGCAAGGGGCTGGTCGAAGCCCGCCCCCGGCGCGGCACCGTGGTGCGGGCGCGTTCCGAATGGAACCGCTTTGATCCCGATATTCTGGCCTGGCAGATCAACGATGCCCCCAACGCGGCCTTCATCCGCAGCCTCTTCGAGGTCCGGCGCATTATCGAGCCCGAGGCCGCCGCCCTTGCGGCGGCGCGCGCCCCCCAGGAGGTGATCGAGGAGATCGAGGCGGCCTTTCGGCAGATGGCGCAAGCTGCGCCGGACACGCAAGCCTCGATCGATGCCGATGTCGAATTTCATCGCGCCATTTTGCTGGGCACCGGCAACGACTTTATCGCCGCGTTCGCGCCGGTCATCGCCACGGCGCTGAAGATCGCCATAGGGGTTCAGCGCGGTATCCTCCGCCGCCGCGAGCATTTCGTTCCCTCTCACGGCGCCATTCTGGACGCCATAAAGCGCGGGCATGCCGATGGCGCCCGCGCCGCTTTTCTGACCCTGCTCGGCACCGCCGAGGTCGATGCCATGAACGGCATCCGCGAGAGGGAGGAATGATGGCGGCACGCCCAAGCCCGCACCGCGCCGCACCGGGGGCGGGCTTCACCGACATCGTCCGGCTGGAAGGCGTGCACAAGATGTTCGGCGCCGTCCATGCCCTCAACGATGTCAATCTGGCTGTGGGGCGCAACGAGATCGTCGGGCTGATCGGCGACAACGGTGCCGGCAAGTCGACCCTGATCAAAGTGATGACCGGGGTCATGCCGCCAAGTGCCGGGCGCCTTTTTGTCCGCGATCGCCGGATCGACCCGGGCGAGTACTCGGTGCGCATGGCCCATGATCTGTCGATCGAGACCGTCTATCAGGATCGCTCATTGGCCGACAAGCAGCCCCTGTGGCGCAATTTCTTCGTTGGCCGCCAGATCACCAACCGCTTCGGCTTCATTGACATAAAAGCAGAAAAACGGATCGCGGCGGAGATCCTGCTCGATGCCATCGGCTTTCGCGGCGCCGGCATTACGGTGGACTCCACCGTCTCCCAGCTTTCCGGCGGCGAGCGCCAGGGCATCGCCATCGGCCGGGCGATGCATTACGACGCCGACCTCATTGTGCTCGACGAGCCGACGGCGGCGCTGGCGGTGAAAGAGGTTCGTAAAGTTCTGGAGTTCGTCGGCAAGATCCGGGACGGGGGCCGGGCGTGTGTCTATATCGAGCACAATCTGGCCCATGTCCACGAGGTCGCCGACCGGCTGGTCATCCTTGACCGCGGCGCGGTGGTGGCCGAAATCCGGCCCCAGGACATGAATGTGGCCGAGCTCACCGACTATCTGATCGCCCTTCAGCACGAGCCTCAAGGGTAGTTCGCCATGGCCAACCGGACCGCTATTCCCATTACCCAGCGCATCGAGGGCCTGCCGATCATCATCGTCTTTGCCGGCCTTTTGTCGCTCTTTATGTATACCGCGCCGCAAGTGTTCCTGGCGCCCTTCATCTACACCACCTTTCTTTCGACCCTGCCGCCGCTGATCCTGCTCGCCATCGGGCTGACCTTCGTCATCGGTGCCGGCGAGATCGATCTGTCGTTTCCCGCCATCATCGGCTTTTCCGGTTTTGTGTTCGCCCTGGCGTTCAAGGAGTACGATCTGGGCTGGCTGGCGGTGGTAGCGGCGCTGGCGGCAGGCGTGCTGGTCGGATTTATGAACGGCGTCCTGATCGCCATTGTCGGCATCCCGTCCTTCATCACCACCCTTGGCACCCAGTTCTTCTGGTTCGGCATGGCGACGGTGCTTTCGGGGGGCAAGTCCTATGCCTTGCGCGGCGTTGATGAGAGCTCGGTGTGGCAGGTCATTGTCGGGCGGCCGTTTGCGTCCGAGACGGGGCCTTTGTGGCTGGGCCAGGTGCCGATGCAGGCCTTCTGGGTGATGGTCATCGTGGTCTTCCTGTGGTTCATCCTCAACCGCCACCGCTTTGGCGAACATACGCTGTTCATTGGCGATTCCAACGAGGTCGCCCGGGTCGTCGGCATCGATGTCGATTGGGAGAAGATCAAGATCTTCACCCTCATGGGCCTGCTCGCCGCCATCGCCGCCATCATGCTCACCTTGGAGAACAAGAATTATTTCGGCAATCAGGGCCAGGGCTATCTGCTCACGGCGATTGCCTCGGTGCTCATCGGCGGCACCTCGATTTTCGGCGGTCGGGCGACGATCATCGGCACGGTGTTCGGCGCCTTCATCATCGGCATGATCGAGGCGGGGCTGGTTGCCTCGGGGCTGACCGGCGCCTGGGTCCGCACCATTCAGGGCCTGGTCTTTCTCATCGCCATCATCTTTTACCTTTTTGTCGACGAACCGCAGAAGCGCCAGGCGTTCCTGGCCCGTTTCCGGTTCAAGCAGAAATTCGGCCGGCCCTGACCGGTTCGATGGCGGAGCGCTTTCGACACCAAGCGTTTCGCACCACTTGGCTGAAACCTTGGGAGGAAAAACCATGAAAATGAAAACGCTTCTGTCGACCGCCGCCGCCGCGGTGACCGCCATCGGTCTGGGCTACGGCCCCGCCGCGGCTCAGGAGATGGCGCCCGGCGCCGGGCTGGTGATGTATATGCAGATGGGCGGCAATGCCGGCGACGGCGCCACGCTGGCCCGCCAGACCGGCGCCGCCCAGGCCGCAAAAGCCCTTGGCATCGAGCTGCGCGAGCAGTTCTCCGCCTGGGCGCCGGAAACCATGATCAACCAGTTCAAGGAAGCGGTCGCCGCCCGGCCCGACTGCATCGAGATCATGGGCCATCCGGGCAGCGCCGCTTTTCGCGATCTGGTCAAGGGCGCCGTCGATCAGGGCATTGTGGTGACCGTCGGCAACTCGCCGATGTCCGACCTTCAGGCCGAATTCGGCGCCAACGGCATGGGCTATGCCGGGGTCGATCTTTATGAGGGCGGCAAGCTCACCGCCGAGCACATGATCGCCCAGGGGCTCAAATCCGGTGACGAGGCCATGGTCTACGGCGTCTTCAGCCAGGCCGAGCGCGGCCAGTCCGAAAAGGGCCTCGCCGACACCCTGGAAGCCGCCGGCCTGAAGGTCGACCGGCTGGAAATCACCCAGGAGGCCAATTCCGATGCCTCCCTGGCGGTGCCGGTTCTGGCCGCCTACATCCAATCCAAACCGGGGCTGAAAGCCATCGGCACCCAGCATGGCGGCATCACCGGCATCCTTGCTGATACCTTGAAAAAAGCCGGCAAGACACCCGGCGAGATCATCGTCGGCGGTATCGATCTTGGCCCCGCCACCATCGATGGCCTGAAATCGGGTTATGTCTCCGCCACCCTGGATCAGCTGCTCTATCTGCAGGGCTTCATGCCGGTGGTGCAATGCATGGTCTCGGCGAAATACAAAATGCCCGGCCTGTCGTTGAACACCGGCGCCGGCACGGTGACCCCGGACACCATCGATGGCCTGGTCGATCTGATCGACGCCGGTATCCGCTGACGAAAAAAATCAGCCCGCCGGGTCCGGAAAGGCACGGGTTCGGCGGGCAAAAAAAATCAATCCGATATCATCCAGCAGGAGTGCTTTGAAATGAAATCAGTTCTTACAGCCGCCATTCTCGTGGCGGGGATTGCCATGGCCGGCACGGCCCAGGCGGCCAACGACAGTTGCGAGGGCAAAAAATTCGTCTTCTTCCCCGGCGGGCCTGAAGGCGGATCCTTTGCCTCCATCGTTTACAATGGCGCCGTTCTGGCCGCCAAGCATACCGGCTGCCGGGTCGAATATGTCTGGTCGGACTGGAACCCTGAAAAAATGGTGCGCCAGCTCTCCGAGGCCATCGCCCGCCGGCCCGACGGCATCGCGCTGATGGGCCATCCCGGCGAAGCGGCCCTGGGCCCGCTGATCGACAAGGCCCGCGCCGCCGGGATTATCGTCACCACCCAGAATGTTGACCTGCCGACCTATGAAGCCAAGAACAAGGCCTCGGGCTTTGGCTATGTCGGCGCCAAGAATTACTCCGCCGGGGAAAGTCTGGCCAAGGGGATGATCGGGCAGTGCGGGCTGAAGTCGGGCGATCAGGCCTTTGTCTGGGGCCTGCTCGGCCAGGAAGCCCGGGGCTTGCGCACCAAAGGCGCGATCGATGCGCTGGAAGCCGCCGGCATCGAGGTGAAATATCTGGAGATCGCCGACAACATCAACAAGGACGCCGTCCAGGGCATTCCGACCTTCTCGGCCTTTTCGGCGGCCAATCCGGATCTTCGGGCGGTCGTCACCGACCATGGCGGGCTGACCGCCACCTTGCCGTCCTATCTGAAGGCCGCCGGCAAGGCGCCGGGGGATCTGTGCGCGGCGGGCTTTGACCTTTCCGCCGCCATCGCCCAGGGCATCGAGACCGGTTATGTCTCCATCGTGCTCGACCAGCAGCCCTTCCTTCAGGGCTATCTGCCCATCGTCCAGCTCTACCTTTCGTCCAAGTTCGGTTTTGCCGGCATGAATATCGATACCGGCGCCGCCCTGATCACCAAGGACAATATCGGTCCGGTGGCCAAACTGGCCAAGGACGCCATTCGCTAACACCAATTGCCGGCGCCCTTTTTTGCTATAAAGCCGGGCGCCGGCATCTTTTCAGGTAAAGCCATGACACCACCAAACCAGCTCATCCGCCTTGAGAACATCTATATGTCCTTTGGCCGGGTCGAGGTTCTGAACGGCGTTTCGATGTCGGTGACCCACGGCGAGATCGTCGCCCTGGTCGGCGATAACGGCGCCGGCAAATCGACCCTGATCAAGATCATCACCGGGGTGCATTCGCCCACTTCCGGTCAGGTGGTGATCAAGGGCGAGCCGGTGAAACTGAGTTCGGCGCAGGCGTCGCGCCGTCTCGGTATCGAGACCGTTTATCAGGAGCGCGCGCTGGCCGATCAGCAGGAAATCTGGCGCAATGTTTTTGCCGGCCGCGAGATCACCAACCGCCTGGGCTTCATGGATATCGCCCGCCAGCGCCGCGAGGCCGAAAAGCTGATGCGCACCCGCATGGGCTTCACCTCAAGGGCAATCACCATCGAAAGCGAGGTCAAGGGGCTGTCGGGAGGCGAAAAGCAGGGCGTCGCCATTGCCCGGGCGCTCTATTTCGAGGCCGATCTCATCATTCTGGATGAACCGACCATGGGGTTGGGCCTCAAAGAGACCGAAAAGGTACTCGATTTCGTCCGCGATATTCGCGATCAGGGCAAGTCGGCGATCCTGATCGATCACAATATTCTGCATGTCTACGCCGTCGCCGACCGCTTCATCGTCCTTGATCGCGGGCTTATCGCCGGTGAGTTCACCCGCGACCAGATCTCCCGCGACCAATTGGTCGAAATGATGGTGAACCTGCACCAGACCGGTCAGATGGAAGCGGCCCCCGCCCATGGCTGAGCCGGCGCGCAAGACCGAGCCCGGCGGCAACAGGAGCTTTGCGCATATGTTCGGGCTTTTTCGCAACAGGATCGATCTGTCCATCACCCTGATCTTCATCGCCCTTTATGCGGTGTTCATCATCGGCGCGCCCGATGTCTACCTGCGCTTCGACATCTACCGCTCCTTCATGTCGACCCTGCCCTATATGGGGCTTCTGGCCCTGGCGGTGACCTTCATCGTCACCCTTGGGGAAATCGATCTGTCGTTTCCCTCGGTCATGGGGGTCAGCGCCTGGACCTTTGGCACTGTCTTTGTCGCCACCGGTTCCATGGGGCTGGCGATGGTGGGTTGCATTGCCGTGGGCATGGCCTGCGGGATGCTGAACGGGCTGATCATCACCCGCATCGGCGTGCCCTCGATTGTCGCCACCATCGGCACGATGTTTTTGTGGCGAGGCATGGTCAATGTCCTGGCCCAGGGCAAGGGCATTGCGCTGGTGGAGCTGACCGGCTCGCCGCTTTATCCCATCCTGGTTGGCCGCATCTGGGGCGGCATTCCGATGCAGTTTGTCTGGTTTACCATTATTGCGGTTTTGATGATCCTGATCTACCGCCGCCATGTCTTCGGCGCCCATGTGCTTTTTGTCGGCGACAACGAGGCCTCGGCGCGGATGATGGGCATTCGCACGGTGCGCGTCCGCATGACCTGCTATGTGCTGATGGGGGCCATGTCGGGGCTTGCGGCGATTTTCCTGTTGTCGGAGGTGACCTATTTCTGGCCCTCGACCGGGGAGGGGTTTTTGCTCCCCGCCCTGGCGGCGGTCTTTATCGGCGGCACCTCGGTTTTTGGCGGCCGGGGCTCGATGTACGGCACCTTGATCGGCGTTTTCATCATCGGCTCGCTGGAGGCGGGCATCGTCGCCATGGGGGTGCAGGGGTTTTATACCCAGCTGATTTACGGGCTGATCATTACCCTGGCGGTTTCCATCTATGCCGTGGCGATGCGGCGGTAACGGGGTCTGCCGCGCCCCGCTCAGATGGCTTTGCGAACTTCGGCGAGGAAGCCCGATACCCCGGCGCGCAGCACTTCGCCCTTTTGGGCCAGTTCCCTGGAGGCTTCCAGCACCTGCCCCGCCGCATGCCCCGATTCTCCGGTTGCGTCTCTTATGGCGTTGATGCTTTCGCTGACCTCTGCGGTTCCGGTTGCCGCCTGGTTGATGTTCTGGGCGATTTCCTGGGTGGCCGCGCCCTGCTCCTCGACGGTGGCGGAGATGGTCGAGGTAATTTCGTTGACACTGGCGACAGTCTTGCTGATGGCCTTGATCGAGGTCACGGCCTTGGTGCTGGCGGTCTGAATCCCCGCGATCTGCGAGGCGATTTCCTCGGTGGCCTTGGCGGTCTGGCTGGCGAGGTTTTTCACCTCCGAGGCGACGACGGCAAAACCCTTGCCCGCTTCTCCGGCCCGCGCCGCTTCGATGGTGGCGTTGAGCGCCAGAAGATTGGTCTGGTCGGCGATATCGGAAATCAGGGACAAAACGTCACCGATTTTTTCCGACGCCCTGGAAAGCCCGGCGATCTCCTGATTGGTGACCTCGACTTCGCGCACCGCGTCCCCGGTCACTTTGGAGGAATTGGTGACCTGGTGATTGATTTCACCGACCGAATGGGTCAGCTCCTCGGTCGCGGCGGAGACGGAATTGACATTGTTCGACGCATTTTCGGCGGCGGAAGCCACCGTCATCGCCTGCCGACCGGCGGACGCGGTGGCAGTTTCCATCGATTGCGCCGACGCCTCAAGCTCGGTGGCCGCCGAGGCAACGGCCTCAACAATCTCGCGCATTTTGTCTTCGAAGGTATCGACCACTTTGGAAAAATCGGTAAATCGGCCCTCCATGGCGTCCATCGCGGTGTTGAAGGTCCGGCTCGCTTCGCCGAAGGCTCCGGCCATGCCTTTTTCGGAGATGCGGCGGAAGTATTTGTTGGCGGAGACATATTCCAGGGAGGCACGGGATTCGCGAACGTAGGCATCGGACCGGTCGATCAATCGGTTGATGGCGTTGAGCAATCTGCCGGCATCGCCTTTTTCGGTGATGTTGAGGATGCGGGCCTCAAAGTCACCCTCGGCGACGGCTTCACAGGTTGCGATCGCTTTGAGGACGGCGGATTTGTATGAACTGGAGAACATGTGGCCTGACTTTCTGGAGCGATTTCGAAACGAGTTGTAGGCGACCCCTTGTCTTGATGCGCTCTAGAGGCGAGCGACAAATTCGTCGTATTCGATTCTGGCGTCGGCCAGCAGGGCGTGGACCATCCCGGCTGAGGCCTGCATGCCGGATTTGGCGTTGGCGTGGCGCTGCTCTTCGGCCAACAGATCCTTGTAAAGTGGTATGATGCTGCTTTCGACGATCCGCCGGTCGGGCACGCGCCGGTTTGAATGGTAGCCGATAATTTGACCGCTGCCGTCTCGGCTTGGCGTCACATGGGCATTGACCCAGTAGTGGTTGCCGTTTTTGCTCCGGTTGATGACGTAGGCGAAAATTTCCTGCCCCCCTTGGATGGTGTCCCACAACAGCCCGAATATGCAGCGCGGCATGTCGGGGTGGCGGATCAGGGAGTGAGGTTGACCAAGACACTCGGCCTCGGTGTAGCCGGCGATGCGCAAAAAGACGTCGTTGCAATAGGTAATCCGACCCTTGAGGTCGGTTTTACTTACGATGATTTCGTTTTCATCGAAAAAATTTTCAACACCGGTAAGTGTCTGTTCTTTCGCCATGGTTGCGCAACCTAAAGTTGTTGGGTTGAAAGCTGTTGGCATGGAGCAATGCAGCAGTTTTTTTGTGCCTACTGCCAAGTTTAATTTTAGTGCCTTAAATAGGCCGGTTTCGTTAAGAATGCCTTATCCATCTCCATGTGGCAGATATTGAAGTTGCTGTATCGGTAACAAAAAATCAGCCGAGGAGCATGGGCCGCCGCTCTCCGGTTTGCTTCATATTCCGGCCCAGTTCGCCGGGTCGACATATAGCCCGAACCAGATGGACCACACTCCGAGCGCCATGAGCACGGCCCCGAGAATCCAGTTTGACCCCTTGAGCCTTTCGGCCAGCCTGGCAAGCCAAGCCGCATAACGCGGAACGACGGCGAATACGACCAGCGGCGCAGACAGAAACACTCCGAAAACCGACATCATCACAAAGCCTGCCGTAACGGTTCCGGTCGTGGCCGCAAGGCCCAGCAGCCCAAACAATATCGGCGCCGCGCAAGCTGGAATATTCAGACCGAAGGCCAGCCCCAGAGTGACGGGATTTTGTGCCCGTTTCCATGTTTCAGGGGCTAAATCGATCCGCCATTTGATCAACCCTGCCCGGCCAAGCACAAAAGCAAGGCCAATGATGAAGTAAATCGATCCGAAAACCAGCCACATCCCGGTCTGAACGCCGATGAGCTTTTGCCCCAGATACGCGATCAACGCCCCGAACAAGCCGATCACCGCCGCGCGAAGCCCGACAAAAATCGTTACGGCCTTGATTTTGTCGGCTGGTAAGCGATCTTTTTGCGTTTCCAGAAACAGCAGGTGCCCGCCAATGGTGCACGGCTCGACAAACCCCAGAAGGCCCAGGGCGACGGGCAGCAGGATTAAAGTGGTGAAGGTTAGTTCCATATGGCGCGAGCCGCCCCTGACGATTGGATTTTCCAGTTACAGGTATCGGAGCAGGTTCGGCAAAATTTTTTCCAACACTATGATGTGACCAAACCATCCCCGTCATTCCGGGATACGCCGGAATCCATTTCCGTTTTCCATATGGACCCCGGCTTTTGCCGGAATGAAGGAAAATGGGCATGGGGCAATAATTTGGCGCCACTGTTATTAGCGCATATTTCGCATCCACGGCACCGGCCCTTGCCTGACGTCAGCCCCGGTGGGACAGATTTAGGGATTTGAACACCGGAGGATTTCTGGTTCATCGTAACCGTCAAGGAGAGAAGATGAACAAGAAATCCGGAGCCAGCAAAGCCTCGGCTGACAGGCTGGTCAAAACCATCCGCCGCAAGACCCGGCAAACCTATTCTTCAGAAGAGAAGATCCGCAATGTTTTGGCGGGGCTTCGGGGCTGGGAAAGCATTTCGGCTCT
>UOEM01000034.1_pt1 | contig 22875 bp, 25 predicted proteins | sample 1988661 | NCBI WGS metagenome assembly UOEM01 (sample SAMEA4712195, study PRJEB27164) | hydrothermal vent metagenome | biome: marine basaltic hydrothermal vent biome; feature: marine hydrothermal vent; material: mineral | place: Pacific Ocean | collected 2011-06-14/2011-07-23 | depth 1719 m | reverse complement strand
GTAGCATTTGGGGCCGGGGTCGGCGCCGGCGCTTTGCGGCCCGACCCGGAAGCGGGCGCCATCGTAAATGAGCAGCGATCCGCCCCCCGCCGCCACGGTGTGAATGCGCATCATGGGCGCGCGCATCCGCACGCCGGCAACCTCGGTCTCAAAGGCGCGTTCGTAAACGCCGTTGTAATGGGAGACATCGGTGGAGGTGCCGCCCATGTCAAAGCCGATGATTTTATCAAAGCCGGCCATGGCGCTGGTCTGGACCGCCCCGACCACACCCCCCGCGGGACCGGACAGGATGGCGTCTTTTCCGGCGAACTTTGTCGCATCGGCCAGCCCGCCGGAAGACTGCATGAATTTTAATTTTGCCGGACCGGCGCCGATGGACAACTCGCCCGCCACCTTGTCGACATAGCGCCTCAGGATCGGCGTGAGGTAGGCATCGACCACGGTGGTGTCGCCGCGCCCGACCAGCTTCATCAGCGGGCTGACCTCATGGCTGACCGAGATCTGGGTAAAGCCGATCTCAGCGGCAATTTTGGCGACGCGGGCCTCGTGGTCGGGGTAGCGGTAGGCGTGCATGAAGACGATTGCTGCTGCGCGGATGCCGGTGGCGTAGGCGGCCTCAAGGCGCGCGCGCGCGGTGTCGGCGTCAAGGGGCATCTCGACGGTGCCGTCGACGCGGATGCGCTCGGGCACTTCGACAACGGATTCATAGAGAAGTTCGGGTTTGACGATGTGAAGGTCGAAGAGGCGCGGGCGGGCCTGATAGCCAATCTCCAGAGCGTCGCCAAAGCCCGCCGTGGTCACCAGAACGGTGCGGTCGCCGTGGCGCTCCAGAAGGGCGTTGGTGGCCACCGTGGTGCCCATCTTTACCTCGGCGATGCGATCCGCCGGGATGGGGGCATTGCCGGCCACGCCCAGAAACCGGCGGATGCCTTCCAGCGCCGCGTCGTCATAGGCGCCGGGGTTCTCGGACAAAAGCTTGGCGGCCTCAAGCCAGCCATCGGGCCGGCGGGCGACGATGTCGGTGAAGGTGCCGCCCCGGTCGATCCAGAAATCCCAACGCCCGGTTTGCTGGTCTTTTTTGGCGCCGTCCATTGCCGTCACTCCGAATCCGCTATGATTATATAAAGCGAATAACAACATTTTGATGATAAATCGTCAATGAATTATCGTTGTGGATAGCAAAACCAGAGGTGACCATGTCAGGCGAAACGCAAAACAACACCGTTGGCCCCATCGTGTCATCGGCCCATCTGGCCAGCGGGGCGCTGCCGGCGCTGAGTGAAGTCGAATTCGCCATGACGCTGGCCGGCAACGCCTTTCAGCGCTGGATCGTACGCTGCATGGCGGCGGCGGGCGAGGCCGAATTGGGAGCCCTGGATGTTCTGGTGCTCCATGTGGTCAACCATCGCGGCCGGGCCAAGAAGCTGGCCGATCTGTGCCTGATGCTCAATATCGAGGATACCCATACGGTCGCATACGCGCTCAAAAAGCTCGAAAAGCGCCGGCTGATCCGCAGCACTCGGGCGGGCAAGGAAAAGGTCGTTGAGATCACCCCGCCGGGCGAGGCGGTCTGCGCCCGCTATCGCGACATTCGCGAAGCCTGCCTTGTCAGCGGCATTGTCGCCTCGGGTATCGAGGCGCAACGCTTGAGCGAAATCGCCGGGCTGATGCGGACCCTTGCCGGCCACTACGATCAGGCCGCCCGGGCGGCGGCGTCTTTGTGAAATTTTGCGCCCATGGGGCAATGGAACGTTAACCAACTCTCTTAGGCTTTGACTCAGACTTCTCTGCTCAACTTGGCGCGCAAGTCTTTCTTAAGCCAAGCTGGTGGAGGGCCCGATGCGATTTCCTTCAATAGAAATTCTTATTCCGTTGTCATTGATAGCTCTGATGTCGCCGCTTGTCCCGGCCCAAGGCCAGGAGCAAAACGCATTTGCGCGCGGCGATACGATTTACCTCGGCAATGTCGATATCCGGCTGGCCGAAGACAAAACCCGCTGGGGCTCGACGCGGCAGGGCAATATCGATCTGGACAAAAACACCTTCCTGTTCGGCCGGCAGGACACCTACGAAACCCTGGTGACCCGCAGCGGCATCGATTTGCCCGAAAAAGGCGCCACCATCGGTGTCGGCATGGAGTTCGCGTTTTAGATGTTTTCTCCGATCGGGGTTTGCATCCAGCGGCGATGTGCCGAATAAGGGGTGTCCAATAGACGCTTCTGAGGTCGCGAAATCTCCATGCAATGGTCATCGGAACAGGACGCAAGCCTTGTCGCCATTTCTCGCTGGGTCAAGGGCGGCGGCCCCCAGGTCTTCCGGCTCTTCGGCTATGCCGGCACCGGCAAGACGACGCTGGCCACCCATATCGCCGAGGGGGTGGATGGCGATGTGCTGTTCGGCGCTTTTACCGGCAAGGCGGCCCTGGTCATGCGGCGGCGGGGTTGCGCTGGCGCCCGCACCATCCATTCGATGATCTACCGGCCCGATATCAAAGGCGAGGGCGAGGACGGCGAGGGCCCCAGTTTCAAGATCAACCGCGCCAGCCCGGTGCGCGACGCCGCTTTGGTGATTGTCGATGAGTGTTCGATGGTCGACGAGGCGCTGGGGGCGGACCTTTTGTCCTTCGGCCGCCCGGTGCTGGTTCTGGGTGATCCGGCGCAGTTGCCTCCCGTAAAGGGCGGCGGCTTTTTCACCGAGGCCGAGCCCGACGCCATGCTGACCGAAATCCACCGCCAGGCGGCGGACAACCCGATCATCCGCCTGGCGGCCCGGGTGCGCTCCGGCGAGGGGTTGGAAAAGGGCACCTACGGCGAAAGCCGGGTCATCTCACGCCGCGATCTGGACACCGATGACGTGGTCAGCGCCGATGCCGTGCTGGTGGGGCTGAACCGCACCCGGCGGCTCTACAATGGCCGGCTGCGGGAGCTGAACGGCCGGGAGAGCCTGTCGCCGGAAGTCGGCGACAAGCTGGTCTGTCTGCGCAACAACCACAAAAAGGGCCTGCTCAACGGCGGTATCTGGACGGTTGACAAACTGATCCCCGGCAAGGGCAAGCGCATTGTCGTCCGCGCCCTGCCCGAAGGCGCCTTTCCCGGCGCAAAATCAACCCGGCTGCGCATTCACCCCGCCTATTTCGACGGCACCGAAAAGACCCTGACGCCAAAGGAGCGCCGCGAGGGCGATGCATTTGACTATGGCTATGCGCTCACCGTCCACAAGGCGCAAGGTTCCCAATGGGACCATGTGGTGCTGTTCGACGAGGCGTATGCCTTTCGCGAACACCGGGCGCGCTGGCTTTACACCGGGGTGACAAGAGCGGCGGAAAAACTGACGGTGGTGGTTTAGGTCAGGCAATTTTCAATGGAGCGGGCCAGGTTGCGGATCAAGGTGAAGTAAAGGTCCGGGCCGGGTTTGAGCGCGGCGCCAAGGGGATCGAGCACGCCGGTTCTGGCGGCGGTTCCCTCGACAATGACCGCGACCAGATTTGGTTTGAACTGCGGTTCGGAAAAAATGCAAACCCTGCCCAGTTCCTTGATCCGCGCACGGATCTTCGCGATGCGGGCGGCGCCCGGACGAACATGGTGGCCGGTGGTGATGGCGCCGACGGCGTTAAGGCCAAACGCCCGGGTGAATGCCCGATAGGCGTCATGGAAAACAAGAAATGGCTTTGTCCTGACCGGCGACAGTATTTCCGCCACCTCGTGCCTCAGCGCATCGAGCCTTTCAGCGAGGGCTTGGGCATTGGCTGCGTAGGCCAGGGCATTTGCCGGGTCGGCCCCGGCAAGAGCCGGCTCGATTTTGGCGACCATCGCCTTGGCCAGATGGGGGTCGAGCCAGGGATGAGATTCCGCGCCGTCCAGGGCCTCCGACAGCACAACCACTCTGGCTCCGGCGCCCAGGGTTTTGATCGGCTTTTGCAAAAAGGCCTCAAGCCGGGGGCCGAACCAGAAAATGACTTCGGCGCTTTCTATTTTGCGGGCCTTTGAAGGTTTCAGGCTGAAATTATGAGGCGAGGCGGCGCCATCGACAATGAGCGCCGCCTCGCCCACCCCTTCCATCACCGCCGCGACCAGGGAATGGAGCGGTTTGATCGAGGCCACCACCTTCGGCCCGGCCTGGGCCAGGCCGGCGGAGATAAAAATTCCGCCCAAAGCGCCGAGGAGGGCAGGGAGGATTTTCACCAGGCGGCTCTTGCAACTCAGATATGTTATGTTATTACATTTCATCCGCAGCTCTATAGTGGATGCTCCGTTCCGCGGCAAGACCCCGCAACCGCTTGGGCAACAAGGCAGCCATGATGTCAGATCCCCCTCCCGCCCTGGTAACCCTGGAAGACGCCGGGATCCGCCGGGAGGGCCGGTGGCTGGTGCGCGGGGTCTTTATGGCCGTTGGGCGCGGTGAGATCGTGACCCTTATCGGCCCGAACGGTTCGGGAAAATCGACCACGGCGAAAATGGCCCTGGGCCTGATGGTTCCCGACGAAGGCCGGGCCTGGCGCTGCGACGGCCTCAAGGTTGGATATGTGCCGCAACAGATGAATGTGAGCCGGGCGCTGCCCCTGACGGTGCGGCGGCTGATGGGTTTGACCGCCCCGCTGACCCGCCGCCAGGCCGATGCGGCCCTGGCCCGCGCGGGTGTGGCCCATCTGGCCGGGGCGGAGGCGCAAACGCTTTCGGGCGGCGAGTTTCGCCGTGTTCTCCTGGCCCGGGCGATTGCCGCGGGACCCGATCTGCTGGTTCTGGACGAGCCGGTGCAAGGGGTCGATTTCACCGGAGAGATTGCGCTTTACGAGTTGATACTGAGCCTTCGGGACGAGCTGGACTGCGGCGTTCTTCTCATCTCCCATGACCTCAATGTGGTGATGGCCGCCACCGACACGGTTCTCTGCCTGAATGGCCATGTGTGCTGCAAGGGCTCTCCGAAGACGGTGGCCCAAAGCGCCGAATACCATAAATTGTTCGGCCACCCCGCCAGCGGAGTTCTTGCGGTCTATGAGCATTCCCACGACCACACGCATCTGGACGATGGGCGCGTTCGCCACCTTGACGGGACGGTGACCGGGCATTGCCACCCCGGCGACGGCCATCACGCGCAAGACCAGGTCGGTGTCGAGGGCTCGGGGAGGGGCGGCAATGACCCTGCTTGACGATTTTTTCGTTCGCGCCCTTGTCGCTGGCATTGGCGTTGCCCTTGTTGTTGGGCCGCTGGGCTGTTTTGTCGTCTGGCGCCGCATGGCCTATTTCGGCGATACCCTGTCCCATTCCGCCCTGCTCGGGGTGGGGTTGGCTTTTTTGTTCGAGGTGAATGTTACCCTTGCGGTATTTGCGGTTCTGGTCGCGGTGTCGGTGGCGCTGGTTGTGCTGCAACGGCGGCGGTCGCTGTCCTCCGATGTGATATTGGGCCTTCTGTCCCATTCCGCCCTGGCGCTCGGCCTGGTGTCCCTGGCGTTTGTGGAGCAGGTCCCGGTCGATCTGATGGGGTTTCTGTTCGGTGATATTCTGGCGGTTTCCAAGGTCGATATCGCGGTGATCTATGGCGGCGGCGCCTTGGTTCTGGCGGGCCTCATAGCCATCTGGCGGCCGCTATTCGCCGCAACGGTGAGTGCCGACATCGCCCGGGCCGAGGGGTTGGATCCCGAGCGGGCCAATTTGATCTTTGTGCTGCTGATGGCCGTTGTGGTTGCAATTGCCATGAAGATTGTCGGGGTGTTGCTGATCCCGGCGCTGATGATCATTCCCGCCGCCGCCGCGCGGCGGTTTGCCGGTGGGCCGGAGACCATGGCGGTGCTGGCGTCGGCCATTGGGGCGATTGCGGTTGTTGGCGGGCTGTTTGGCTCAATGACATGGGATACCCCGTCCGGCCCCTCGATCGTCGTGGCGGCGCTGGCGGTGTTTCTTGCCGCCCAGATCCCGTTTGCGGCGCTGGTTAAAACAGGCGCGCGACCATGACGGCAACTCCAAGACGCCAGCCCGGCCTGACCAAAAACCAGGCGCTGGTTTTCGGCGCCCTTTCGGCGGCCCGGGGGCCGCTTAGCGCCTACACAATTCTGGATCGGCTGCGCGGCGATGGTCTGCGGGCGCCCTTGCAGGTTTACCGGGCGCTTGAGACGCTGCGCGGGCTGGGGCTGGTGCACCGGCTTGAGAGCCTGAACGCCTTTGTGGCCTGCCGCCATCAGGGCTGTACATCTCGGAGCACGATTGCCTTTGCCATCTGCGAACACTGCGGGGCGGTGAGCGAATTTGCCGAAGAGAAAATCACCCGGACCCTGAGAAGCTGGGCCAGGGCGACCGGGTTTGAGTTGAAGACGGCGGCAATCGAACTCAGGGGACTTTGCCCGGCCTGCCGGTCTGGGTAAGACTGCGGCAGCAAAACCAGTGGGGAGGCCTGTCCGTTACCGGGAAAACGTTATTCCGCCGCATCAAGACATTGGCGGGCGCCGTCGACATCCTTCCAATCGTGCTGGAGGAAGTCCCTGACATGGTGCAGATGTACCCGCATTGCGGCCTCGGCGGCATTTGCGTCGCGCGCGGTCAGGGCGGCGTGGATATCGTGATGTTCCTGGATGGCCCAGGGCTCGTTCTCCCGGACCAGGCCGTTGATACGACCCATGCGCATGAAGATTGGCGAGGACATTTCGGTCCATAGCGTTTCAACGATGGGCCCGAGCACCGAGTTTCCCGTGGCCTCGGCGATGGACACATGGAAATCGTGGTCCGCCGCTTCGAAGGCGTTGCGCTGGGTGGCCCGCTCCATGCGCGCCACCGTGGCGCCGATCTCGTCGAGTTGGGATTGAGTGGCATTGCGGGCCGCGTCCCCGACAATGGCGCATTCGATATCCAGGCGCGCATTGATGACATCGAGCGGCGAGGCGCCGGCATTGTCGATCATGTTGATCGAGATGGCCCGCGCTGCCGGGGCGTTGATGACATAGACCCCTGAACCGGCGCGCACATCGACCAGACCGGAGAGCTCCAGGGCGATGATGGCCTCGCGGATGGTCGGGCGCGACACCGACAGTCGCGCCGACAGGTGGCGCTCGGCGGGCAGCCGATCTTCGGTGTTGTATTCGCCCGTATCGATTAACGTTGCGATCTGTGCCGCAACTTGCCGATAAAGTCTTGTCATAACTACCATATTACTTGTTGAATATCATACGATGCATCATAGGGCGGTCTCCTTGCGGATCAAGGCAGACTTTTGGGCCGATGTTTTGGCGGCGGAGCTCATGACGGCTGGATTTGTGGTAACCTCGGAGCCAGTGGGACCATTTTTATAAGATGGAAGGGAGAGGGAACCGATGAACAAGGATGAATCTGCAACGCAGAATGAACCGCAAGCAGGTGCCGAGGATACCGCCGGCGGATCTTTAAAAGGCGCAAGAAAACCGATAGAGATTCGAACCATCACATCCGGAGACGTTATCGACGCCATTGGTGATGGTGTGATGGACTTGGCGCGGGCGCCGCTTTACGGCTTTGCCTTTGGCGGGTTTTATGCCGCGTTCGGCTGGATTCTCCTGGCCGCGATATTTTATTTCAACTTCGACCTTTACGCTTTTCCGCTGGCGACCGGCTTTGCGCTGATCGCCCCTTTTGTCGCTGCGGGGTGCTATGAGGTTTCGCGCCGGCTTGAAGCGGGGGAACCGTTGCGTTGGGGACCGGTTCTGGGGATCGTTCGCCGCGGCGGCAGAAACGACCTTAACTGGATGGTTGTGGTCACGGTTTTTGCCTATATCATCTGGATCGATATCGCGATGGCCCTTTACGTCATTTTTTTCGGCCTCAATCCGCTAAGTTTGCCCGAACTTGTCATTGCCGTTTTCACCACTTTGCCCGGTGTGGTTTTTTTCATCATCGGCAGTCTGGTCGGCGCCGTGCTGAGCGTGGTTGTGTTTTCGATTACGGCGATTTCGTTTCCGATTCTGTTTGAGCGCAATATCGATTTCGTCACCGCGATGATCACCTCGGTGCGGGCGGTCAAGGCCAACCCCGGAGCCATGGCGTTCTGGGGCGTGACGATCGGTCTGGCGCTGGGGATCTCGATCCTGTCGGCCTTTGTTGCCCTCATTGTCGTGTTGCCGGTGTTTGGCCACACCACCTGGCATCTTTACCGGCGGCTGATCGGCCCGCCGGATAAAGACGAGGCATAGCGCCGCTGCGATAAACTGGGGAAAATACTCTACCCGCTATTTGCCGTACGCAATGCGGTAGATCGCCCCGGCGCGGTCGTCGGAAACCAGGATCGAGCCGTCGGCAAGCTGGGCCACATCGACGGGGCGGCCCAGATATTCGCCGTTCCCGTCGATCCAGCCCGAGGCGAACACAACGCTTTTGCCGGCGCTGCCGTCGGCGCCCACGGCGGTGAACATCACCTGGGCGCCGGTGGGCACCGTGCGGTCCCAGGAGCCGTGCTGGGCGTGGAAGATGCCGCCGGCGTAAAGCGCCGGGAACTGGGTTCCGGTATAGAACATCATGCCAAGGTCAGCGGCGTGGGCGATAAATTCAACCGCCGGCATGACGACATCGCCGGGTGGGGTTTCATCGAGATATTCATTGGTCCTGACGGCGCCGCCGCCATACCAGGGAAAGCCGAAATTCTGACCCATGGCGGTCTGGCGGTTCAGCTCTCCGGGCGGAATGTCGTCGCCCATGCCATCGACCTGATTGTCGGTGAACCATAGCTCGCCATTGGCCGGGTTGAAGGCGTGGCCGACCGAGTTGCGGATCCCAAGGGTGTAGACCTGCCGGCCGCTGCCGTCGGCGTTCAGGCGGATGATGCCGCCGATGCCCCATTTGTCGTAGGCCTCAAGGTTTTCCTTCGGCGTTACGTTGAAGGGCTGCCCGAGCGAAATATAGAGCTTGCCGTCGGGGCCAAAAGCGCAGACCCGGGCCGAATGGTTGCGGGCTTCAAAGGCCCTGGGGATAAGCTCGCCGCGTTTGACCACCTCAAAGGCGGCCAGCTGGGGGCTTGCGGCCATGGCTTCGGCGTCGGGGAAACGCAGCACGCGGTTTTGCTCGGCCACGTAAAGATCGCCGGCCGTTGAAAAGCACACTCCGTTGGGCATGGTGAAGTCCAGCCACGGGGCCAGATCCTTCACCTCATCGGCGATCCCGTCGCCGTTGCGGTCGGTGATCGCCCAGACCTTGTCGCCGCGGGTGCCGACAAAGGTAACCCTGCCGCCAGGGCCAACCGCCATGTGACGGGCTCCGGGCACCATGGCGTAAAGGGTGATCGTGAAACCCTCGGGCAGTTTGATGCCCAAAAGCGTTTGTTTGATTCGGTCGGACCTGGCACCGGACTGCGCGATGGTGCGGAAGGTGTAATCGCTGCTGGGCGTCAGGCTGGCGCGGGCATCCTGATTGCCCTGGGCCAGGGCGCCCGAAGCAGGACCGGCGCACAAAATGCTCAACGCCAGCGCTTTTGCGATAGAGTGACCCATGATGACCTCCAGGGGTATTCCAATGGTGTTGCCGTTTGATTTATAACCTAATCAAGTTGCCGGTGTGGCGCCGGCACCAACGAGCAATGGGGAAAAGCCCAGAAGCCATGGGGGAAAAACAATGAGGAGCGGCTCATGAATATCGGCGAAGCGGCGGAAAGCTCCAATCTTCGTTCCAAAACGATCCGCTACTATGAGGAGATCGGTTTGGTGGCGCCCAAGCGGGCCGGCAACGGGTATCGGGATTACGATGATGCCGATGTGCACCGGCTTCGTTTCCTCGGCCGGGCGCGCGGTCTGGGGTTTTCCGTTGCCGAATGCCGCAATCTGCTTTCGCTTTATTCGGACAAGGACCGCGCCAGCCGTGATGTCAAGGCCATCGCCCGGGGCAAGATCGAGGAGATCGACCGCAAGATCGAGGAACTTCAATCCTTGCGCGATACCCTGGCCCATCTGGCCCAGACCTGCCATGGCGACGACCGCCCCGACTGCCCCATCCTTGACGGGATGGCCAAGAGCGATTGAAGCTCCCCCCGGCGCGCGCTCCAGTGCTCCGGCGCGTCGGGGTTTTTAGCTGAAAATATGACCGAGAATCAATTCGTTGACCTGGGTCGCCTTTTCCATCTGCACCATGTGACCCGCCCCCTCCAGAACGGCGACTTGGGCGCCGGGAAGGTTTTGGGCGTGGGCGGCGGGGATGACCTGATCGCCTTGGCCCCAAACCACCAGGGATCTGGCCTCCAGCGCGGCGATTTCCCCTGCCAGGACGGTGTCTTGCATGCCGCCGGCAAAAAGGTCCAAGGCCAACCGGCTCAAGGCCTCCTGAACTCCGTCCAGGCGGCGGTATTTCAGCAGATCGTCGACCATGGCGCGGGTCACCATGGAGGGGTCGTCGAAGAGGGTCTGCAACACCGGCTTAAGCTCGCGGCGCGTGGATGCGGCGACAAAACCGTCGATATAGGCCGAACTGATTTGCGGCCCCAGTCCCGCGGCGCTGATCAGGCAAAGGGAGGACACCCGGTCCGGTGAGGTTATGGCCAGGGTCGCGGCGACCGCGGCGCCCATCGAATGTCCCACCAAGTGGGCGGCCTCGATCCCCACGGCGTCCATGAATGCCTCAAGGCTGCGGGCCAGCCCCGGCAAGCCGCCATCGGCAACCGACTTGACCGACTGGCCGTGCCCCGGCAGATCGAGGGCATAGACGGTGGCGTTTCGGGCCAGGGCGTCGATGTTGAACAGCCAGTTGTCCAGATCGCCGCCAAAGCCGTGGATCAACACGATCACAGGTCCGCTGTCGCCGCGCACCGCGTAGCGCAACCGACCGGCCGGCGTTTCGGCGAATTCATATTGCGGGCCGGCGTCGGCATTGTCTTCGTCGCTGGGTTGCGGCGCCTCGAAGGCCTCGACAAAGGCCGCCACCGCATCGTCGGAGATCTCCGGCGGCGCCAGCACCCCGAGCAGCGCCCGTATCGGGTGGGTGGTGCCCGCCGCCGCCACGTGCCGGCGCAACAGACCGGCGTCGGTGGCCTCGACGACATTGGTGATCTTGTCGGTTTCGACCTCCATGATTTCATCGCCGACCGCAATGTCCGTGCCCTCGTCGATCAGCCAGCCGGTGAGTTTGCCCTCGGTCATCGACAGCCCCCATTTGGGCATGATCACGGGTATGATCCTGTCATCGCTCATGAGGTTTTCATGGTCTTGCGAACCGCTTCGGCGACACGTTCCGCCGAGGGGATGTAAAGGTCTTCCAGCGTGGCTGAGAACGGCACCGGCGTATGGGGCGCGGTGACCAGTTGGGGCGCGGCCTTCAGGGCGCCAAAGGCCTCCTGGCATACGGTTGCGGAGATATCCGAGGCGATCGAACAGCGCGGATTGGCCTCATCGACGCATATCAGGCGCCCGGTGGTCTCAACGCTCTCCAGAACCGTGTCCATGTCGATCGGCGACAGGGTGCGCAGGTCGATGACCTCGCATTCGATGCCGTCCCCGGCCAGCGCCTCCGCCGCCTCGACCGCCCGGTGCACCATCAGGCCGTAGGCGACAATGGTCGCATCGGTACCCTCGCGCACGATATTGGCCTCGCCGAAGGGGATTGTGTAGGACTCCTCGGGCACATCGGTCTCAAGGCCGTAAAGGATTTTGTGCTCGCAGAAAATCACCGGATCGTTGTCGCGGATCGACTGGATCAAAAGCCCCTTGGCATCATAGGCGTTGGACGGGCAGACCACTTTGAGGCCCGGAATGTGGGTGACGATCGGGGTCAGCATCTGGCTGTGCTGGGCCGCGGCCCTGAAACCGGCGCCGACCATGGCGCGGATCACCACCGGGGTTTCGGCCTTGCCGCCGAACATGTAGCGGAACTTGGCCGCCTGGTTGAAGATCTGATCAAAACAGACCCCGAGGAAATCGAGGAACATCAGCTCGGCCACCGGCCGGAGCCCGCAGGTCGCCGCCCCCACCGCCGCCCCGATATAGGCGCTTTCGGAAAGCGGCGTGTCCATCATCCGGTCGCCGTGTTTGGCGAAAAGTCCCTTGGTAACCCCTTGCACCCCACCCCAGGCATCGTCCTCGCCCGGTGCCCCGGTACCCCCGACTATATCCTCGCCCATGACGATGACGGTGGGGTCACGGGTCATCTCCTGGTCCAGGGCTTCGTTGAGTGCGTCTTTCATAGAGAGCATGCGCGCCATTTTCTTGATCCTTCCGAAGTCTCGAAGTGGTGGATTTTGTCGGGAGCGGCACGGGCCAGCTCACCTGGAAAACCCCCTAGTAGCTGACGTAAACATCCGTGGTGAGTTCGGCCGCCGATGGCGGCGGCGCCGCTATGGCTTCGGCCACCGCCTCATCGATCAAAGTTGCGATCCTGGCGTTGACGGCATCAAGCTCGGCGTCGGTCAGCACCCCGGCTTCGGTCACCCTTTTGCGGAAATGTTTCAGGCAATCGTGGTTGGCCCGGTTGTTTTCATTCTCGCCCTTGGCCCGGTAGGTCTGGGCATCGCCCTCGAAATGGCCGAAGAAACGGATCATCTTGCATTCCAGCAGGGCAGGGCCACCGCCCTCCCGTGCCCGTTTGATGATCTCGCCGGCGGCCTCGTAGACGGCGAAGAAGTCGGTGCCGTCGACGGTGATGCCGGGCAGCCCGAAACCGGCGGCGCGGTCGACGTAACTATCGACCGCCACGGCCCATTCCACGGCGGTGGATTCGGCGTAACCGTTGTTCTCGACCACGAATATCACCGGCAGGTTCCACACCGCGGCAAGGTTCAGGCTTTCCAGAAACGTGCCCTGATTGGAGGCTCCGTCGCCGGTGAAACTCATGCCGATGCCGCCATGGCCAAGCTTCTGCGCTGCCAGCCCCGCCCCGCAAGCGAGCGGCGAGCCGGCGCCCAGAATGCCGTTGGCGCCCATCATGCCCTTGGACAGATCGGCGATATGCATCGAGCCGCCCTTGCCCCGGCAGGAGCCGCTTCCCTTGCCGTAGATCTCGGCCATCATCTCCTTCACATCGACGCCCTTGGCGATGCAATGGCCATGGCCGCGATGGGTCGAGGCGATGCGGTCGCGGTCGTCCAGATGCATCATGATACCGGCGGCGGCAGCCTCTTCGCCGGCGTAAAGATGAACAAAACCGGGAATGTCGCCACGGCCGAACTCGACGTGCAGACGCTCCTCGAACTCGCGGATCGTTTTCATCTTGCGATAAGCCTCAAGCAGATCGGTCTTGCTTAGGGGAAACGGATTGTCGCTCATTTCAACTCTCCTCGGGTTTGTTTTTCGCGGCCATTCGAGCGCTACGAGACAGAAGCGCCGCCCCGCCGAATTTCATGCAGGCTGACAAATTTATAGTGCGGAATGCAGAATTTCGCAAAGTCACCACCGGCCGGTCAGATCTGGAGAATGACAGTTCGCGCTCGCCGTCGAGCGCAATCGACCCTTGCAAGGGCGTTACGGCAACGGGCGCATCGGGCAAAAGCGGACCCCAGGATTTGATGCCGACGGTCTCGATCAGTCCGGGGCCGATCGGCGCCTGCACCAGGTGAGCCGGCGCGGCGGAGGGATCGAAGACAACATGGCGCCCCTGAGGGGAGGCTCGGTCAACGGGATCGAGCAGTCCGGCAATTGCGGACATGCCGATGACTTCGGGCTCCGCGAAGGCGACAAAGAGTTCCCTGAAATTCTCCACCCGCCACAGCGCCCGCGCGCCGACATAGCTTTCCGCCACGATGGCCACATCGACCAGGGCGATCTCCCGGTGCCCGGCAATATCGACTTCAAGCCATTTGTTGTCCTCAAAGCCGATGTCCTTGAGGCCCGGCTGCATCGTCGCCAGGCCAACGGCGAGCCCGACAATGGTGGGTTCGTTGAATTTGGGAAAAGCGTTGTTGGTTCCGGTCGAAACCCCGGCGATGGGGACGTTGCCGCAGGCAGATACCACCGCCCTGTGGGTCCCGTCGCCCCCCAGAACAATGATCGCCGCCACCCCGGCCTTGACCATCAGCCCGGCGGCGACAACGCTGTCCCTCGTGGTGGAGGTGACTGGCATGTCCAGATATTCGACCGCCGGAAACCGGTGCTCGGAACGGGTTTCAGACCGGTGCAGCCCGCGTCCGACATGGGCGCGAATACCGGCGTTCTCCGGCATGATCACGGTGCGGGTGACCCCTGCGGCATGAAGCCCGGCAAGCAGCCGCAGGACGATATTGGCCCTTTCGGTGATCTGCATATTGCCGGCATGGGCAACAATACGGCGGATATCCCGGGCCGATACCGGGTTGGCGATGATGCCGACACATGGCGATGCGTTTTCCAGCCCTTGCCTCCCCCGTCGAGCAGTTCATCGGCGACCGGCGCGATGCCAATTTGGTGATCCCGGCTGGATTCGAACCAGCGACCCTCAGATTAGGAATCTGATGCTCTATCCGACTGAGCTACGGGACCATTGCACGGCCATTTGAGCGGTTTGCCCGGTAATATCGACAATGAAATATGCCCGCCACGGGCTTGCACCACAATAGCTTTTAGCGCCCATGCCCCATCCCCGCCAGCCTTGGCTGGCGGGGCAGTGAAACCGGTATGGCTTTGTCGCCTTTGGAGGCAACCCCGCCGAAGGTCAGTTGTACTGGTTGAAAACCGCGGTTTTGCCGTCAAGCGTAAAGGTCATGACCTTGTAGGGATCAAGGTCGCCGTTCTCCATGCCCGGAGAGCCCGACGGCATGCCTGGCACCGCAAGGCCATGGACGTCCGGCTTGGTTGCCAGCAGCTTTTTGATATCGGCAACCGGAACATGGCCTTCGATTTTATAGTTGCCGACCACGGCGGTGTGGCAGGATTCCAGCTCATCGGGGATGCCGGCCATGGATTTGATCATGTCGAGGTCTTCAACATCGTTGACGACCACCTTGAAGCCGGCGGCTTCCACGTGCTTGATCCAGCCGCCGCAGCAGCCGCACCATGGGCTCTTCCACACCGTCATCTGGGGAAGTTCACTCGTTTGCGCGTTTGCGCCCGTAGCGGCAAGCATCAGCACCGAGAGGAAAAAGGCAATTTTCTTCATGGCTTTATCTCCTTCATCCGCATGGCGGCCACCTGGCGCGCGGATCGGTTGTTTCTAAGTGCCGGACTTTAGCTGATCTGTCTTTGATGGACGTCAAAAAAACATCGTCGCAGGACCCGTTTTACGCTGAATTGCAGCCCCGGTTTTTGCGTGCAGGAAGCTACAGCCCCCGTTTGAGGCGGACCACCAGGTTCTCCAGGGTAGACAGATAGGCCGAGCGGTCGGCTTTGGAGAACGGGGCCGGGCCGCCGGTGACCGCCCCGGCCTCGCGCAGATCGGCCATCAGGTTGCGGGTGGCAAGGGTGGCGCCAATGGCGTTTTCGGTGAACTCGCGCCCCTTGGGCGAGAGTACCGTGGCGCCGGCATCGATACAGCGGCTGGCCAGCGGGATGTCGGCGGTGACAACGATGGCGTGGGCGCCGGCATGCGCCGCAATCCAGTCGTCGGCGGCGTCAAATCCGGCCCCGGCGATAATCCGTTCGATCATCGGGTCCATGGGCACGCCAATGATATCGCCGGAAACGACAAAGGTCTTCAGGCCATGGCGGGCCGCGACCTTGTAGGTTTCCGCCTTGACGGGGCAGGCGTCGGCGTCGATGTAGATTTTTATTTCGGGGTTCATTTTGCTTGACTGAAGGGTTTGGGCGGGAGGCCGGAAGGGGGTGGGGAAAATCGTGTCAATCGCCGTCTTTTTGACCAATGTCATGGTGCGGGCGCCGGATCGCGCCTTGTGTGCCTGCCATGGTTTCCGATCCACCCTTGCCCCGGCCGCCGCGGCCCGACGACAGTTCGGCCAAAGGTCTGAGCCGGTTTCTGCCGCCTTTGCCGCTTTTTGCGCTCCAGCCCTTGCTGGGCCATATCGTCACCACCATTGCCGGGCGTCATCCTGAATTGTTCGAGCGATTGGGGGACAATTGCAAGAAGCGTTTTTTGATCGACCCGAACAATCTGCCGTTTTTCCTGCTGCTTCAACCTGATCCCGAGCGGCCGCAGCTAAAAGCCCACAGGCGCGGCCAGACCATAGCTCACGATGTCCATATCAGCGGAACGTTTATGACCCTGCTCAGGATGATTGACGGCCAGACCGACAGCGATGCGCTTTTTTTCAACCGCGAGCTGACCGTCACCGGCGATACCGAGGCGATCGTTGCCTTGCGCAATGCCCTGGACAATATGGACGCCACCCTGGCCGACGATGTCGCGGCCTGTTTTGGCCCGCTGTCGCGCCCGGTGCGCGGGCTGTTTGACATGGCCTTCCGGCGCGGGGAAAAAAACCCATGAGCACACTCTTCAAGCCCGAGCTGGTCTGCCCGGCGGGCACCCCGGCCTCTTTGCGCACCGCGGTCGATGCCGGGGCGGACGCGGTCTATTGCGGCTTTAAGGGGCCAACCAACGCCCGCAACTTTCCCGGCCTTAATTTCACCGTCGACGAGATGGCCAAGGCGGTCCTTTACGCCCACGACCATGGCGCCAAGGTGCTGGCGGCGATCAACTCTTTCCCCACCGCCGGGCGCATCGAAATCTGGAAGGGCGCCATCGATGACGCGGTACGCATCGGGGTCGATGCGGTAATCGTCGCCGATATCGGCATGGCGGGATATTTGAGCAAAACCCACCCCGATCAGCGCATCCATCTGTCGGTGCAGGCCGGGGCGTCCTCGCCCGAGGCGATCAGATATTACTGCGCCGAATTCGACATCAAGCGCGTCGTCCTGCCGCGCATACTGACGGTGGCCGAAATCGCCCAGGTTCACGATGAGATCCCGTGCGAGATCGAGGCTTTCGTCTTTGGCAATATCGGCATGATGGCCGAGGGGCGCTGTTCGCTGACCAACTATGTCACCGGCCTTTCCACCAACATGGACGGCATCTGTTCGCCGGCCAATTTTGTGCACTATGAAGAGGACGAGGACCGCAATCTGACCACCAGGCTGGGGGAGTTCGCCATCGATTGCCTCGCTTGCGATGAGACCGCCGGCTACCCAACCATCTGCAAGGGCCGCTACAACACCGCCCACCGGCAAAAATACTACGCCTTTGAGGAGCCGGTCAGCCTGAACCTCACCCGGCTCTTGCCCGATCTGATGCGCGCCGGGGTCACGGCGCTGAAAATCGAGGGCCGCCAGCGTTCCCGCGCCTATATCCGGGCGGTGGTCGCGGCGTTTCGCGATGCGGTGGACGTATATGCCGAAGGCGGGGAGCCCGACATCGGCAATCTTCTGGCGCTGACCGAGGGCCGCAAGGAGACCCAGGGCGCCTTTCGTTCCAAGACCTGGAGATGACCATGGCGGCGCAACTCACCCTTGGCCCGGTTCTGTACAACTGGCCGCCCGAAACCTGGCGCGATTTTTACTTTTCGGTCGCCGACGAGATGCCGGTCGATGTGGTTTTCATCGGCGAGGTCATTTGCTCGAAACGGGCGCCGCTGTTCGACCCCCATCTGGCGGAGGTGGTGAGCCGTCTTGAGGAGGGGGGCAAAACGGTGGCGTTTTCGACCCTGGCCGAGGTGACCAGCAAGATCGACCGCCGGGCCGTCGCCCGGGTCGCGGCGGAGGAGGGGCTTTACATCGAGGCCAATGACGTTTCGGCGTTGTGGCATCTTAAGGACCGTCCCCACGCCATCGGCCCCTATATGAACGTCTACAATGAAGACGCCCTGGCGTTTTTCGCCGGCAAAGGCGCCCAAAGCGTCTGTCTGCCACCGGAGATGCCGGCAAAGGGCATCGCGGCGCTTGGGCCGCGGGCGGCGGACCTTGGGGTCGAGCTGGAGGTTCAGGTTTTCGGGCGCATTCCGCTGGCGCTCTCGGCCAGGTGCTATCACGCCCGCGCCCATGAGCGCACCAAGGACAGCTGCCAGTTCATCTGCGACCTTGATCCCGACGGCATGGTGCTCGACACCCTGGAGGGGCGGCCGTTTTTGACCATCAACGGCATCCAGACCCTCTCGTACACCTGCCTCAACCTGGCGGGCAAACTGGACGAGCTTGGGGCCGCGGGCGTAAACCGGTTCAGGATTTCGCCGCAAAGCACTGGAACCGTTGAGGTTATCGAGGTTTTCCGCGCTCTTGTGAGCCGCAAGATGAGCCTGGACGAAGCGAACGCAAAGCTGGACGGCATCGGGCTGGGCATGCCGTTTTCAAACGGGTTTTACAGCCAGAAACCCGGACTGGAATGGCACCCGTAAGCTCCGGCCATCAGGACCCTGGACGCACCCGCATCCTTAGGCCCAGGCCGACGATGGCCACGACGGCGATGGCAAAGCCGATGGTTTCGATATCGATCACCTCGCCGATGAGCCAGGCGGCCAGCCCCAGGGTGACAAAGGTTTGCAGCAACTGCATCTGGCCGACCCGGGCAATGCCTCCCAGCGCCAGCCCCTTGTTCCAGGCGAAAAACCCCACGAACTGGCTCATGATGGCAAGATAGGCAAAGGCGCTCCAGGAGGTGAGGGTGACGGCGCCGGGGTCATCGGGAAAGCTCCACCAGGCCAACGGACCCGCGATCGGCAGCGAAAATATCAAAGCCCAGGAAATCACCGCCCAACCGGGCATGGTGCGCGCCAGCTTGCCCGAAAGCACATAGCCGATCGAGGCCGATACGATGGCGCCGAGCAGCGCCAGATCGCCAAGCACGAACCCCTCGCTCACCCCGCGAAGCGAAGCGGTGAGCACGACACCGGCGCCAACGACGGCGCAGACCCAGAACCCGACCGAGGGGCGTTCGCCGACCAGAACCACCGCCGCCGCCGCCGTTGCCAGCGGCATGATGCCCAAAACCACGCCGCCATGGCTGGCTGGCGCGTAAGTCATGGCCAGAGTGGCGAAAAACGGAAAACCCGCGACCAGCGTCAACGCAATGATCGCCAGGGTGGCCAGATCGCTTCGCGCGGGCAGTCGGGCACGGGCCAGGGCCAAAAGCGCCATCCCGGCCATCCCGGCGGCAACGGCGCGCCCGGCGGTGACGAACATGACATCAAGCTCGGTCACCGCGATACGCATCATCGGCAGGGTGCCGCCAAAAATAATTACTCCGATCAGGCCGAGAACAAGGCCGGCGGAGGCATTGGCTGGAACCGGGTGAGAAGGTTCGAGGGTCAAGGGGGGTCGCCTTTGTCCAAGTGTGGCCCGAACCGCCGTTTGTACCCGATGGCCTTGAGGCCTTGAGTGACATCTGGGTCACAGCCGGGATTGAAATTAACGCCGGCTCTGGCGGATAGGGCTCTGCCACACCTTGTTGATCCCAAGTACAATCGAATGATTCGAAATTTGCGGCAGAAGAGGCGTTGGACCCATGAGCATCTGGGGGAAACTTGTCGGCGCGGCGGCGGGGCTCACCCTTGGGGGCCCGATCGGAGCGCTGGTGGGCGCCATCGCCGGTCACTATGCGCTGGACCGCAAGAGCGGAGCCAGGGCCGGTGGCGGGCAGCGGAGGCGGGCCGGCGCCCAGGCCGAGCGTCAGGTGGCGTTCACCATCGGCGTCATCGCGCTGGGGGCCAAAATGGCCAAGGCCGACGGGCGGGTGACCCGCGACGAGGTTGCCGCATTCCGTCAGATCTTCCACGTCCCCCCGGCCGAGAAGGAAAACGTCGCCCGGGTGTTCAACCTCGCCAAAAAGGACATCGCCGGTTACGAGGCCTATGCCGCCCAGCTGGCGCAACTCTTCGGCCCCCAAAGCGAGATCCTCGAAGATGTGCTCGACGGGCTGTTTCACATCGCCAAGGCCGACGGGGTGGTACACCCCAGCGAGCGGACCTTTCTGGAGCAGGTGGCGCGGCGCTTTGGCTTTTCGGGCGCCAGTTTCGAACGGATCTGCGCCCGCCATATCAAACCCGATGAAGGCGATCCGTACGTGGTGCTCGGTCTAAATCGCGAGGTCGATGACCGGGAGCTGAAACGGACCTATCGCAAGCTGGTGCGCGAGAACCATCCCGACCGCATGATTGCCCGCGGGGTGCCCGAGGAGTTCGTCGCCATCGCCACCGAACGCCTGGCGCGCATCAACGTCGCCTTTGATCGCATTCAGGCGGAGCGTGGCATTTGAAAATTACCCGTCAGGTCTCCCCCAACCATGGGCCGCGCCTCGCCGGACCCATCGACATCTTGCTGCTGCACTACACCGGCATGGACACCGCCGCCGGCGCCTGCCGCTGGCTGTGCGATCCGCGGTCGCAAGTCAGCGCCCACTACCTTGTCGATGAAGCCGGCGCGGCCACCCAGATGGTGGCTGAGGACCGGCGGGCCTGGCATGCCGGAGCGGCGTCGTGGGGCGGGGAGAGGGATATCAATTCGCGCTCCATCGGCATTGAGATCCACAATCTGGGCCCGCTGTCGGCGGCGCCGGAATTTCCCGATATCCAGATCGATGCGATCATCGGCCTGGCCAGGGATATTCTTTCCCGCCATCCCATTCCGCCACCCCGCGTCCTGGCCCATTCCGATGTGGCGCCGGGGCGGAAGATCGATCCGGGCCCCTATTTTCCCTGGGGGGAGCTGGCGGCGGCGGGGATCGGCCTGTGGCCCGAGCCGCCCCGGCCTCAAGAGGATCAGGATCAGGATCTGGGCCCGGGCGACAGCGGCGAGCATGTTCTCGTCCTGCAACGCCGGCTCGCGGCGTTTGGTTACGAGATCGAAGTCAGTGGCGTCTATGACGAGCAAACCCAGACGGTGGTTTCCGCCTTCCAGCTCCATTTCCGCCCTGCATGCACCGATGGACGCGCCGACCGGTCGACCGTCATGGCGCTTGATAATCTGCTGGTGGCGGCAAGGCGTGCTCCCACAAGCTGAAGCCCTTTGACGTCAAGCGCAGACACGCCTATCTATAGGGAGCCAGATGGCCGGATGGCCGCGGGCGGCGTAAGGCCGTTCGAGGAAAGTCCGGGCTCCATGAAAACACGGTGCCGGGTAACGCCCGGCGGGGGCGACCCCAGGGAAAGTGCCACAGAAAGCAAACCGCCTGGCGCCTTCGGGAAACCGGGGGCCCAGGTAAGGGTGAAAGGGTGCGGTAAGAGCGCACCGCGGCCCTGGCAACAGGGACGGCCACGGTAAACCCCACCGGGAGCAAAACCGAATAGGGGCGGCATCGGGGCTTCGGCTCCAGGCGCGTTTTCACGCCGTCGCCCGGGTTGGTTGCACGAGGCTTGCGGTAACGCCAAGCCCCAGATGAATGGCCATCCCGCCGGGGCAACCCGGCGGACAGAACCCGGCTTACAGGCCATCTGGTATTTTATTGTTGCATTCCCTGCCGGGCCTTTGGCCCTTCGCGCCTCTTGTTACACTCCCGGTAAGGGGTGTCGTGATCAGTGTTCCGAACCGGAGTATGGTTCTCAATCGTGTGCTCCGCCGTTCCGCTTTGTTTACCGAATCCTCCTACTCTGAGGGCATGACAGCGCAATCTGCATTTCACCGTTCCCGAAACAACATCTTTTTGTTTTCCAGGCGCCGGAAGCGGCGGAAGGGATTTCGGCGTTCAGGGGGTTTTCGCCGATACGCCCTGATCCTGTCCGTGGCCGCGATCGCCGCTGCGGGCTGGCAATTCCGTGAGGGTATTTTTTCAACCGGGTTTGCGCCGGGTAGCCAGGACGTCACCGTTATCGATGGCGATACCATTTGGCTCCGGTCGCCGGGTCCGGTTGAAAAAATCCGTATCATAGGTCTTGATGCGCCTGAGACTTACCGGGCCAAATGCGATGGGGAACGGCAGCTCGGTCTTGACGCCAAGGCGCGGCTCGAGGAGCTGTTGAGCAACGCGGACTGGTCGATAGCGCGAACCGGCCGCATCGATAAATACGGTCGCACTCTGGCCCGCGTTGTGGCCGGCGGCCGGGATGTGGCCCATGTGCTGATATCGGAAGGGTATGCCCGACCGTACACAGGCGGCGGTCGCCGGGGATGGTGCCCTTAAGCCGCCCCGGACCGGAGCCCTGCCGCCACCCCACCAAATGATCTGACTGGCTATCTGCCATGCGGCGAACGACAGCCACGGCGGCGTTTGGCCGGCATTAGCGATTCCACCTGGTGTTTTCCATTAACGATCCATTGACACCCATGAGAATCCATAGTATTCCATGATCTCCCATTTTGGGACCCATGAGATGCGGCGGCAATCTCTCGGTCGAGGTGGCGGCGGGAGAGGTCCCCCCGTCACCTCTTCCGGTTTCAAGGCCGGTTGGCCAGTCTCAAGGCTGGCGCGAAGGCGCGACCGGGAACACAACAAGAATCATGGAAGACCTCAACTCCAACCGGGTACGCAAAAACAAGAGGCGTGGAGGGCCGAAGGCCCGACGGGGAAAGTAGGAACAAGAGGCGTGGAGGGCTGAAGGCCCGACAGGGAATGTAAAAACAAGAGGCGTGGAGGGCTGAAGGCCCGACGGGGAATGTAAAAAGAGGCCGCGCATGGACCGGTTTGTGTCCACTTTCAAAAACCGCATCGACGCCAAGGGGCGGGTCTCCGTGCCCGCCAGCTTTCGTGCCGTGTTGGCGCGCCAGGGCGATGGCGGGATTTATCTTTACCCCGCGTTGGGCGCGCCGGCGGTCGATGGCGGCGGGCAGGCCATGCTCGACAAGGTCGCGGCCCTTCTTGAGAATGTCGGCCCCTTTTCGGACGAGATGGATACGTTGTCCACGGCGATTTTCGGCGATAGCGTGGCGCTGAACATCGATGCCGACGGCCGGATCATCCTGCCGGAAACCTTGCGGGCCCATGCTTCAATCGAGGATCATGTCACCTTCGTCGGGCTTGGGGCCAAGTTCCAGCTCTGGGAGCCGGAGAGGTTCGCCGCCCATCAGGCCAAGGCGCGAGCGCGGGTGCGCGATTATCTGGAAAGTTTTGGCGCTGCCAAGTCCAGCCGGGAAGACTGAACGGTGACCGCCGGGTCCGATGA
>UOEM01000042.1_pt1 | contig 23027 bp, 24 predicted proteins | sample 1988661 | NCBI WGS metagenome assembly UOEM01 (sample SAMEA4712195, study PRJEB27164) | hydrothermal vent metagenome | biome: marine basaltic hydrothermal vent biome; feature: marine hydrothermal vent; material: mineral | place: Pacific Ocean | collected 2011-06-14/2011-07-23 | depth 1719 m | reverse complement strand
CCTGACCTGCCCCGGCCTGGCGCCGAACCTGGGAGGAGGTCATCCCGTTCCTGGCCTTCGATCCGGCCATCCGAAAGATCATTTACACCACCAACGCCATTGAGAGCCTGAACCGCGTCATCCGCAACTTCGAGAAAGGCGGCGGAAATGTCCGGGAATGGCATGCGGCCAGGAACCGGTTCGCTATCATGTTCGAGGAGCGCTTCAATGCGTGATCGTATCCGAAACCCGCATGGGCTGGACAGATACACAGAGTTCATGACACTCCCGAAGGCTGGCGCCCCCGCCGTCCTCGCCGAAGCGCGTGACAAGTTCCCCTGGCTGCGTCATATCTTTGCCGACGGCGGTTACGCCGGTGAGAAACTGCGCCGGGCGCTGATGAAAATCAGCGACTGGACCATTGAGATCATCAAAAGGTCTGACGACGTTGCAGGCTTTGAAGTTCTGCCCCGAAGATGGGTCGTCGAGCCCATCCCCGATCTGGTCGAGGACAGGCTCTTCGCATGGCCCGGGCGATCAAGACGTCTCGCCAAAGATTGGGAACGCTCGCTTGAAAGTGCCATCGCCTGGCTCTTCATCGCATATATCCACATCCTTACCCGCAGACTTGCAAGACATTGTGGATAATGGGTTCTTTTTGATTCAGACTATCAGGGGGCATCCGTCTTTGGACCCAACAGATCGGCGATGATATCAGGGACGAATGTCTGGTCCTCCATCGGTGGGCGGACATAGCCGGACTGAGGAGGGCGGGGTGCCAGGACCACCGGCTCGGGTGTCAGGTCCTTGTAGTCGAAAAGACCCAAAAGGTGACGGATGCAATTGATCCTGGCATGCTTTTTTGTGTCGGCATTCACCACATACCAGGGTGCCTGCTTGATGTCGGTGTGGGCGAAATTATGGTCCTTGGCCTTGGAATACTCGACCCAGCGATTGCGCGATTCAAGGTCCATGGGCGACAACTTCCAGCGCTTGGTGGGTTCGGCCAAGCGGGCCTGAAAACGCCGCTCCTGCTCCTCGTCGCTAACCGAGAACCAGTATTTGATGAGTTTGATACCGCAACGCACCAGCATGCGCTCGAACTCCGGGCAGGAGCGCAAGAATTCGTGATACTCCTCTTCGGAGCAAAAACCCATCACCCGCTCAACACCGGCGCGATTGTACCAGGAGCGATCAAAAATCACCATTTCGCCGGCCGCCGGCAGGTGGGCGGCATAGCGTTGAAAGTACCATTGGGTCATTTCACGTTCGGTTGGCGCCGGCAGCGCAACAACCGAACAGATGCGCGGATTGAGCGGTTCGGTGATGCGCTTGATGGTGCCGCCCTTGCCGGCCGCGTCGCGCCCCTCGAAGATGACCACCACCTTGAGGCCCTCGCGTTTGATCCATTCCTGCAACTTGACAAGCTCGATCTGAAGGCTGGTCAGTTCGCGTAAATAGGTTTTGTTGGAGATTTTCCTGGAGCGGCGATTTTCCATCAGTTGGCGCTTTCATGAATTATTGTTCAATGCCTGGTGAGTAGACACCGCTGGGCAACCGAATGCAAAAGTTTGACCGACATACAGGCTGGAAAGGGTGCTTGGGGTCATGTCAAATGATGGGAAGGGGCAAGCTGAAGCACCGAAAGCATACTCGAACACCCGGTGTAAACATAACGACGCCAAGCAACCTTGGCCACGTGTCGCTTGGGCGGCGCCGGTGCTGTAAAAGCTAAAAAATTTTAGATTTCAGCGCGTTATAGGGTTTGTCGAAAACACCTTATTCAAGCGTTTCGAAAAGCCGGCGTAAAAGCGTCATCCGCGGCACCAAAGACGATACCAGGCAATGCTCGTGCAATGTGTGGGCACCGGTTCCATCGACGCCCAGGCCGTCGAGCACCGGCAGTTTGTCGGCGAGGAAATTTCCGTCGCTGCCGCCGCCGGTGAAGCTGTCGACAAGTTCAAAGCCGATATCGCGGGCCAGGTCCTCGGCGTGCAGGTACAGCGCTTCGATGGCCGGTGTTTTCTCGAACGGCGGGCGGGTGATATCGCCCTTGACCGTAAAAGCGATATCGGGGTCGTAAGATTTCAGCCCCTTCACCCAGGCGACCATTTCCCGGCCGACTTCAAGGTTGCGGAACCGAAAATCCAGTGACGCGCGGCAATGCTCGGGGATCACATTTGCCGCCGTGCCCCCTTCAATCATGCCGACATTGACAGTGAAAAAGCGGTCGTAGTCGGTCTTGGCTTCCACCCGGACGATCTGGCGGGCCATTTCCACAATGGCGCTGCGCCCTTGGGCGTGGCGGCTGCCCGAATGGGCCGGGCGGCCGCGGGTCTTCATGACGAAGCGGGCCGAGCCCTGGCGCCCGGTGACGATCTTGCCGCCGTCGCGGGCCGGCTCGGTCACCAGCACGTATTTTGCCTTGGCTCCGGCCTCTTCGATATGGCGGCGCGAGGTCGGACTGCCGACCTCTTCATCGGCGACATATAAAAACCGGATCGGCAGGGGGGTCGTTTTGCCCTCCTCTACCAGGGACCGGTAGGCGGCAAGGGCCAGATAGGCGCCGCCCTTCATGTCATAGATGCCCGGCCCATAGGCCTTGTCGCCTTCGATGCGATACGGCAGCTCGGCGATGGTGCCCACCGGATGAACCGTATCCAGATGCGACAGCACCAGAATGCCTTTTTCCTCACCCCCCCAGGGAGAGGTGACCGAAACATGATCGCCGCGTCCGTCCACGCCGGGGATGCGCCTGGTGCCCGCGCCCAGCCCTTCGAATTCGGCCACGATCATATCCATCATGGCGTTGACGGCGCTTGCGTCCCTGGTCGGGCTTTCAACCTCTACCCAAGCGCGGATCCCCGACAAAAGTTCGTCCACCGATGGCATGGCCATATCAATTCCTTCTCGTTGTACCCATGAGAGTGCCCCCTCAAACACCCCCCCGGTCATTCAGATGGCAGGCGGCGAACCGGGCCGGGGCAATTTCCTTCAGATGCGGCACTTCGCTGCGGCACCGGTCAAAGACATGGGGACAGCGGGGATGGAAGTGGCACCCTTCAGGCGGATCGATCGGGGAGGGGATTTCCCCCTTCAGCGGATGAAAGGTCCGCTTGCGCTGATCCAGTCGCGGCACCTCTTCGAGCAGCGCCTGGGCGTAAGGGTGGTTGGGGCCGGCGAACAATTCCTCCGCCGGCGCCATTTCGACAAGGCGGCCCAGATACATGATCGCCAGCCGGTCCGAAATATGTTCGACAACCCCCAGGTCGTGACTGATGAAAAGGTAGGTGAGGTCGAATTCCTCGCGCAAGTCCATGAACAGATTAAGGACCTGGGCCTGGATTGAAACGTCCAGCGCCGCCACTGCCTCGTCGCACACCAGAAAGTCCGGCTTGACCGCAAGCGCGCGGGCAATGCCGACGCGCTGCCTCTGGCCGCCGGAAAACTGATGCGGATAACGGCGCCTGAATTCGGGGTCCAGCCCCACCTTGAGCAGCATCTCATCGACATAGTCGTTCAGCTCGCCCCGGGAGACGATGCCGTGCACCAGCGGCGCCTCGCCGACAATTCCGGCAACGCGCTGGCGCGGATTGAGCGAGGCAAAGGGGTCCTGGAAGATCATCTGCACCGCCAGCTTGGCCGCTTGCGCCTTTCTGCCGGTCAGCCCGGCGACATCCTGCCCTTTGTAAAGAACCCGCCCCGATGTCGGCTCCAGAATACCGGCGATCATGCGCCCGATGGTGGATTTCCCGCAGCCCGATTCGCCGACCAGCCCGACAACCTCGCCCCTGCCGACTAGAAGGTTCACCTCGTCCACCGCATGCACCACCCGCTCGGCCGCACCGGCCCCGAGCATGGCGGCGACCTTGCCGGCAATGTCCTGTTTGTGGACAAAGTTCTTGGTCAGCGCCTCGGTCTCGACCATTGCCGTCATGGCGCCGCCGCCCCGCTTACCGGATGAAAGCAGCGCAAGCGCCGGCCTTTGGCCGGATGCGTCACCTCAGGGGCTGCAAGACAGGCCTCGTCGCCATGGTCGCAGCGGGTGCGAAAGGCGCAACCCCGCGGCAGGTTGAGTAGCGATGGGGTTGCACCGGGGATCTGGGTGAGGCGCTGGCCACGCTTGTTATGGCTGGGAACCGATCCGATCAGCCCGGCGGTATAGGGATGCAAGGGCCGGTCGATGACATCGTCGGCGCTCCCTTCCTCGACGATCCGTCCGGCATACATGACGCAGATGCGGTCGGCGAGCCCGGCCACTACCGCCAGATCGTGGGTGATCCAGACCAATGCGGTTCCGGTCTTGGCGCACAGGATCTGGGCCTCGTGGATGATCTGGGCCTGGATCGTCACATCCAAAGCGGTGGTCGGTTCATCGGCGATGATCAGATCGGGCTTGTTCAAAAACGCAATGGCGATCGCTACCCGCTGGCGCATGCCCCCTGAAAGCTCATGGGGGTAGCATTTGAGGCGCTCTTCGGGGGAGGGGAGGCCGACCTGTCCCAGCGCATCGCGCGCCTGCTCCCGGGCGGTGCGTTTGTCGGTGTCCGAGTGGGCGGTGATCGCCTCGATGAGCTGGGTATCGATACGCAAGACCGGGTTCAGGGTCATGGTCGGGTCCTGGAAGATCATGGCGATGCGATTGCCGCGAACCCGCCTTAAGCTTTCTTCACCGGCGCCAACCAGTTCTTTGCCCCTGAACCGGATTGAGCCCGAAACAATGCGGCCGGGCGGGTCGATCAGACCGATGATCGAGAACCCGGTCACGGTTTTGCCCGAGCCCGATTCCCCGACCAGCCCGAGCACCTCGCCGGAACGAACCGCGAAACTGACATTGTCGACCGCCTTGACCACGCCGCTTTTGGTGAAAAAGTGGGTGTGCAGGTCCTCAACCACGAGGGTGTCTGGCGCGGCGCTCAACGTTGCAGCCTCGGATTGAGCACATCGCGCAATTGATCGCCGACCAGATTGATCGAAACGATGGTGAGCAGCAACGCAATCCCGGGGAAAAAGCTGATCCAGTACTTGCCGCTCAACATATATTCAAAACCATTGGCGATGAGCAGCCCCAGGGACGGTTCGGTCTGCGGCAGGCCGACCCCGAGGAAGGACAGCGTCGCCTCAAGGGCAATGGCATGGGCGGTCTGCACCGTGCCGACGACGATCAGCGGCGCCAGGCAGTTGGGCAGGATGTGGCCGAACAGGATGCGGCGGTGGCTGAGGCCCAGGCACCTCGCCGCCTCGACATATTCCTTGGAGCGCTCCACCAGGGCGGTGCTGCGCACGGTGCGGGCGTAATAGGCCCACTGCACCGTCACCAGGGCGATCATGATCTTGTCGACCCCCTTGCCGAACACCACCAAAAGCATCAGTGCGATCAGAATTGCTGGAAAAGAGAGCTGAATATCGACCACCCGCATGATGAAAGCCTCGACGCGCCCCCCCATATAGGCCGCCGTAAGCCCGACCGTCGTGCCGATGGCCAGGGCGATCACGCCGCTCATCACCCCGACCGAAAGCGATATTCGCAAGCCATAGAGAATGGCGCTAAAAAGGTCGCGCCCGGCCCCGTCGGTGCCAAGCCAGAAGGTGTAGCCCTGGAAACTTGTGGCCCCGGGCGGCTGCCGGGATTCCATGATATCGACCTGGGCCAGATCGTAAGGATTTTGCGGGGCGATCAGCGGCGCAAGCACGGCGATCAGGATGATTACGCCAAGCACCGCCAGCGCCCCGGCGGCAACCCGGCTCTCCAGAAAATCGGATCGAAACCGCATGAACGGGGTCTCGATCTTCGCCGGCACCTCGCCGGTTGCAAGCTTACCTTCATCGGCGGCGGTCATGCCTTGCGGTCTCCCAGCCGTACCCGTGGGTCCAACACCGAATACATAACATCGACGATCAGATTGAGAACCACGAATATAAGGACGATCATAATGAGATAGGCGACGATCACGGGGCGGTCGAGCTGCTGAATGGAATCGATCAGCAGTTTGCCCATTCCCGGCCAGGCGAAAATTGTCTCGGTGACGACCGAAAAGGCAATCAGGCCGCCGAACTCCAGGCCAAGCACGGTGATCACCGGGATCAGAATGTTCTTGAGCAGATGCACGAAAATGACCCGCGACTGCTTGAGCCCCTTGGCGCGGGCGAATTTGATGTAGTCCTGAAGCACCGCCTCGCGGGTTCCCGCCCGGGTCAGACGGATCACCAGGGATATTTTCAGCAGCGCCAGATTGAGCGCCGGCATCACCATGTGCGAGAGCCCGTCCAGGGTGAACAGGCTCGACGTTACGCCCATGAATGTCGCCACATCGCCGCGCCCGGTCGAGGGCAGCCAGCCCAGGATGACCGCGAAAATCATGATCATCATCAGCCCGACCCAGAATGTCGGCAGCGAAAAACCCAGGATCGAGGTGGCCATGGTTATGCGGGAGACGGGCGATTCGGGCTTGAGGCCGGCATAAAGTCCAAGCGGTATACCCAGCACGATGGCCATGATGAGCGCCGCCAGCGCCAACTCCATCGTCGCCGGCATGCGCTGCAAAATGAGCTTCAGCGCCGGCTCGCCGAAAATAAAGGAGTTGCCGAGATTTCCGGTGAAGGCGTTTTTCAGAAAAAACAGATATTGCTCGCCAATCGGCTTATCGAGGCCAAGCGCCCGTATGGCGATTTCGATATCTTCCTGGTCGGCTTCGGGATTGATCAGCATATCGATCGGATCGCCGATGACGTTGACGCCGAAAAAGACAATGACCGACATCACGAGCACGACGATCGCGCTCTGCATCAGCCTGCGGATTGCAAATGCAGTCATGGGGGCACGCCAAACTTGACGGGCCGGCCAACGATGGGCCGGCCCGCTCTGTTAGGGTCTGTTTCGGTTATTCGCTGACCACGTCCATGGCAAGGGTCGCTTCATCCGTGCGGGCACGGTACTTCAGACCTTTGCGTGTCGCCCAGGTGTTGACCTGATAATGCAGCGGAATGACCGCCACATCCTCAATGGCGATTTCCGTTGCCTTGGCGAGCATGTCCTGGCGTTTGGCGTCATCCACCGTCGCCAGCGCATCCTCGATCAACTTATCGACTTCCGGGTTGGAATAGCGGCCGCGATTGGACGCCCCGAACCCGCGGGATTTGTCGTAAGTGTGAACCAGGGATTTCAGCGGTGAAGACGCTTCGCCGGAGCCTGCGCCCCAGCCCACCAGGATGAAGCTGAACTCAGGTGTCTTGTCCGGCCCGCCGCGCGAGGCGCGCTTGAAATAGACCGAACGCGGCATCGTCACCACTTCGGTCTTGATGCCGACCCGGGTCAGCATCTGGGCGATGGCCTCGACGATCTTGGCATCGTTGATATAGCGGTCGTTGGGGCCGTGGATCGTCAGCCTGAAGCCGTCGGGCACGCCCGCTTCGGCCAGCAGTTTCTTGGCGCCTTCAGGGTCATAGTCGACCGGTTTCAGATTTGGCGAGACACCGAAGAAGCCGTCGGGCAGAAGCTGGCCGGCCTTGATGGCGACCCCTTCCATGACCCGCTCGACGATGGCGTCGCGGTTGATCGCCATGGAGATGGCGCGGCGCACCCGCACGTCTTTCAGCGGGTTCTTGATGTCGCTGCCGTCATTGGCTTTGACGAAGGGCGAATTGTCGCGCTTGTGATCCAGATGCAGATAGATCACCCGGTTTGAAACGCCCTGGCTCAGGGAGAGCTTGGGGTCGCCCTTCAGGCGCTCGATATCGATCGTCGGCACCTGGGCGATCATGTCGACATCACCCGCCAGCATGGCCGCAACCCGTGACGGCGCCGATTTGATCGGCTTGAAAGTCACCGTTTCCCATTCGGGCTTGTCGCCCCAATAGTCCTCGTTGCGGACAAAGACAATACGGTCTCCGGGTACATATTCCTTGAACTTGTAAGGGCCGGTACCGATGGCCGCCTTGCCGGAGTTATAGTCCTGGGTCGTTGCGTCCTGCCCGTTTTTCTTCGATACGATCGAAAATGTCGACATATCGTTGGGCATCAGCGGGTAGGGCTTTTCGGTTTTGACCTGCACGGTGAGATCATCGATCTTCACCGCGGTCTTGCCCTTGATGTAGGTGCCGAAACCCGACGGGGAGTTGGGTACGTTCACCGCGCGGGTGAATGTGAAGACGACATCGTCGGCGGTGAACGGTGAGCCGTCATGCCATTTTACGCCATCGCGCAGCTTGAACTCCCAGGTGGTGTCGTTGACCGGCTTCCAGGACACGGCAAGGCCGGGGATGAGTTTCTGGTTTGAATCGGTAAGCACCAGCCGGTCGAACAGATGCCGGGCCGATGCATTGTTTGGCGACAGATTATGGAAATGCGGGTCAATTGACGTCGGCTCGGACGCAAGACCGATGGTTATGCTCTTGGCGAATGCCCCGGTGGGAAAAGCCACCATAACGGCAACGGCCGCCGCCATTAGTATTTTGATACGTGACATGCGGTTCTACCTCCCTTGGATACTGTTAAGCGCTGGCGATCACACGAGCTGCCTTGTGCCGGCAGCTTTACCTTGCTGATCGCGGCAGCTTTTTTTATTCCGCGAACGCCGGGGGACCGTATTACAAAACCTCCCGGATTCGAAGCAAAAACATTTACCTCCAGCCGGTTTCGCGGCGCCTTTGCCGCATTTCGCCCAGCTTCTGGTGAATTGCCCGACCAACCCACACGAACATGCGGTGTCTCGTGTTCCCGGTGAGGTTGGTTTTGCCCTGGAATATCGAAGCCAGGATGCTGACACGCTTGAAAGCTTTGGCGCGCTGGTTCAATCCGAGTGCGCCCAGGTTGCCGCCAAGCGCGGGGTGGCATTTGATCTGGGCCGTGCCATTCGCACCGAACCGGCCACAATGGCCGCGGGGGCCTGGTGGACCTTCTTGAAACCCAGGCCAGTCACGCCGGTATCAGTTGCGAGATCATGCCGTCGGGCGCCAGCCATGATTCGGCGGTTTTTGCCAATGCCGGCGTGCCCTCGGTGATGGTTTTTGTCCGTAACGACAAGGGCAGCCACAACCCCCATGAGGCGATGGAGTTTTCCGACTTTTTTGCCGGCGCCGAGGTGCTGTCGCGGGCTCTGTGGGAGGCTGCCAATTTGACCGGGGAGATACCGTCATGAGCCAGATTCAGGCCTCTGCCGAGGAGGCTGCGCGGATCGTTCTGGATGCCGATGCCGTTTATATGCGCACCGGTAGCGATCCGTTTTTCTTCTCATCGGGCTGAGCAAGCCCCATATTTATCGACATCAAGCGGCTGATTTCATTGCCAAAAGCGCGTCGCAGGCTGGTGACCCTGGCGCTGGATGTGATCGATGCGGAAATCAATTTGGAAAAATTTGACCAGATCGCCGGTTGCGAGTTGGCCGGAGTTCCCTTTGCCGCCATTGTCGCTGACCGCGTTGAGTTGCCGCTTGTTGTTGCCTTGAAACAGGCCAGGGGATTTGGCCGGCTGGCCCAATGCGAAGGAGAGTTCGCGCCCGGCGCCCGCACATTGCTCATCGATGACGTCACCACTGACGGCCGCACAAAGGCAACCTTCAAGGCGGCCCTTGAGCGCGCGAACGCGCAGGTCGTCGCCATCTTCGTATTCCTCAACTACCGCATTTTCCCCGGCTCGCCGGAAATCATCTCCCTTATGACCCTTGCCGATATCGTCGCCGTCGCCGAGCGCGATGGCAGGTTTGAAACGGATGTCATGCGGGAGGTGCGCGATTTTGCCGCCAATGCGCCCGACTGGTCGGGGCGAAACGGCGGCATCGACAAACCGTAAGTCAGGCGTTGCCGCACCGGCCTGCTCGAAAACTTGGACCGAGGCCTGACCCATGCCACGATGCCGGTCATGAGCCTGAATGAACCCAGCTTTACCGTCGGCATCGAGGAGGAATACCTCATCGTCGATCCGCGAACCGGCGATCTGGTCGCCTCGCCGCCACGGGCGTTCTTTGACGATTGCAGGGCTTGCCTTGAAGGTCACGTCACCAATGAGTTCCTGCAGTCCCAGATCGAAGTTGGAACCGGTGTTCACGAAAGCGTCGATGCGGCCGGCCAGGAATTGGCATCGCTGCGGCGCACCGTTGCCGATATTGCCGGGGCCCATGGCATGGCGCCGATTGCGGCCTCCACCCACCCGATGGCTGACTGGTCGGCGCAGCAGCATACCGAAAAAGAACGCTACCAGGCGATTTTGCGCGAACATCGCAGTGTTGCCCAGCGCCTGGTGATTTGCGGCATGCATGTTCATGTCGGTATCGAAGACCCCGAACTGCGCATCGATATTTTCAATCAGATCACCTATTTTCTGCCCCATCTTCTCGCCCTTTCGACCTCGTCGCCGTTCTGGCAGGGGCGCGACAGCGGCCTTAAAAGCTATCGGCTGACGGTTTTTGACAGCCTGCCGCGCACCGGGCTGCCGGAAAGCTTTGCCAGCTTTGGCGAATATGAGCGCACCATCCACACATTGGTCGCCTCGGGCACGATTGAAGATGCCACCCGTGTATGGTGGGATTTACGCCCCTCGGCGCGTTTTCCGACCTTGGAAATGCGCATAACCGACATATGCACCCGCATTGGCGATGCCGTTGCCATCGCCGCTTTATTCCGTTGCCTGGCCCGAATGCTTTACCGTCTGCGCCGCGACAATCAACGCTGGCGCTCGTATTCACGCTTTTTAATCAATGAAAACCGCTGGCGGGCCCAGCGTTACGGCACCTCGGAGGGGCTCATCGACTTTGGCCGGCGGCAGGTGGTGCCCTTTACCGAACTGGTCGATGAGCTGATTGACCTGATCAAACCCGATGCGGCTCATTTTGGGTGTCAGCATCTGGTTGAAGACGCCCGCGCCATTTTAGATCGCGGCACTTCGGCCGATCGCCAGATTTGCGTCTACACGGCCGCAAAAGCTGACGGAGCCGATGACAAAAGCGCCCTTGCCGCGGTTGTTTCCCATCTTGTATCGGAAACGATCGATCTGTGATCGCTGCGGGTTGCTACCATGGGTGGCAATTTACTTCAGATCAAAAATTGACAAATTCCTGCCTCAAGAGCTTTATATTCCTGCAAAGCGGTACTATATTTGTCACTTGGCAGACGTCCGTTTTAAGAAGAAATCTGAATATGGACAATAATACCGCGATCGGTGTATTAGCTGCTCTGTCACATGAACGGCGGATGAGTGTGTTTCATCTGTTGACGGGGAGCGGCAAAACCGGAATGAACGCAGGGGCCATTGCCACGGCACTTGAGGTGCCGCCTTCGAGTTTGTCTTTTCATTTGACTCATCTAGAACAGTCGGGACTTATTTCTTCCAAACGCCACAAACGGCAGATCATTTATTCTGTCGTCCCGGAAAGATTCGTCCAATTGATCGTTTTCTTGGTTGCCGAAGGGGTGTTGGGTAACCTTGGGTTTGCCGAAAAAATTATCGACAGGATTGCCGCTCTAAAATAACCGCACCGACAAGGGTGCAACCTCCGGTCACCCGCTCGGCCTTTCGGTCAGATCCGGTAACGCCCCGTTTTGATTTGAAATGGGTCCTTGAATTGACATGGATCAATGCCGCCAATCCATTCCTCCTGTCTGATTACATCAGGTCGGAATGCCTGTGTTTCCGCCCCGGATCCGGCTTTTCGTTTCTCATCGAGGTGGTGGATTCAATTGTTACAGACACTTCCCATAGGCAAACTTATGTCGGCGTGAGCGTTTCGTAGCCCCAGTCGGACGGTTCCCTGTCCACTGACCGCACCCACCCAAACGAGATGCTCACGCTGGCACCTTTGCCCTGTCCGGCACCCTTCATCAAACCATAGATAGCCAAAGTTCGCCTGGCCAGGTTTATTTGCCGGCGGATTTACCGGTCCTGGTTCTTGCGTTGCGGGACGTCTTTGTCCTCGATGGGGCGCTGATCATGGGAGTCGTCGAGGATGCGATGGGCATCGCCTTCCAGATCGTCGAACTGACCGGTGCGCAAAGCCCACAAAAATACCGCCAGCCCGCCAAGACCGAGCAATAGTGCCAGGGGAATAAGATAGACCAATATGTTCATCATCAGGCCACGGCGTCACCATGGGGCGGAACCGGCCTGCCGGTCAACGGGAGTGTTGTCTCTTGGGCTTTTTTCCGGGCCCTGGGCGCGACCCATGCCACTCTTAACGCATTTGCCGTAACCACAATCGAGGAGGTCGACATGGCGACGGCCGCCAATAGCGGCGAGGCAAATCCAGCCATGGCGATGGGGACCGCAACGAGATTGTAGCCGATGGCGATGGCGAAATTCTGCCGCACCAGGCGGTCGGCGCGGCGGGCGATATCAAGGGTTTCGACAATCGGCCAGAGCCGCTCGCCCAGATATACGAAGCCGGCGGATGTCTGGCTGATATCGGCGGCGCTTGACGGCGACATGGAGACATTGGCGGCCGCCAGCGCCGGGGCGTCGTTGAGCCCGTCGCCAACCATCAGCACATTGGCGCCCGCCGCCCGCAACGCCTCGACCGAGGCCAGCTTGACATCGGGGGTCGCCCCGGCGGCATGGTCTTCGAACCCAAGCTCCCTGGCCAGCCGCGCCACCACGACGCGCCGGTCACCGGAAAGCAGCCGGGTTTGCAGGCCGCGCGCCTTAAGCGCGGCCACAACCTCATCTGCGTCCTGGCGCGGGGCGTCTTCGAACGCAAAGCGGCGGGGGGGGCCGCCTTCCACCGACAGCCACAACTCCGACAGGCCATCATCTTCATCCCGGTTAGCCTCAAGCTGGATAAATTTTCGGTTCCCCAGCCTGACCCCTCGGCCGGAAATCCGGCCCGACAGCCCTTGCCCGGGATGTTCCATAACCTCTTCGGCAGAGGCAATATCCAGACCGTTTTTGCGTGCCGCAACAACCAGGGCCTGGGCCAGGGGGTGTCGGCTTTCCACCGCCAGGGCGGCGGCCAGGGCAAGACCGTCGCTGTCGGCGTCCCTCGCAAGGCGCGGTTTTCCGAGGGTCAGGGTGCCGGTTTTGTCGAACACCACGGTATCGGCGCCGGCGAGCGCCTCCAGGGCCTCGCCGTGTTTGACCAGCACGCCGAGCCGCATCAGCGTGCCGGCGGCAGCCACCTGAACGGCGGGAACCGCCAGGCCCAGTGCGCAAGGACAGGTGATGATGAGGACGCTGACCGCGATCAGGATGGACTGCCGCGGGTCGCCGGTGGCATAGATCCAGCCGATGAAGGTGATAAGCGCCAGAATGTGTACAGCGGGCGAATAAATTCGCGCCGCCCGGTCGGCCAGGCGGACCTGGGCGCCCCGGCCCTGTTCGGCCACCTCCATGAGGCGCACGATTTCGGCCAGCAGCGTATCTTCCCCCGTGGCGGTGACTTCAACCCGCAAGGCGCCCGAAAGGTTGAGGGTGCCGGCATGCACCCGCACCCCCGGTTCCACCGCCTCGGGCACCGTCTCTCCGGTCACCATGGACCGGTCAAGATCGCTGCGGCCCGCCACCACCTTGCCATCGGCGGCGATGCGCTCGCCCGGAGCAACGGCCAGGACATGGCCCGGCTTGAGCTCGCTGGTCCGGACACATTTCCGCCCCCCGGCCTCATCGAAAATCGTCGCCGCCGTCGCCGCCAGAGCCAGAAGATCCGCCGCGGCCCCCCGCGCCCTCGACCGGGTCAGATGATCCAGATAGCGGCCGACCAGCAGGAAAAATACCAGCATTACGCTGGCGTCGAAATAGGCGTGGCGCCCGGCGTTCATGGTTTCAAAAAGACTGACCGCGGCGGCAAGAAGAATCGCCAGGGAAATAGGCACATCCATATTGAGCCGGCGATGGGTGAGCGCGCCCAGGGCGGAGCGGAAAAACGGCCGGCCCGAATAGACCACAGCCGGTAGGGCGATCAGCGCCGACAGCCAGTGAAAAAGCTCGCGAGTGGCAAACTCGGCCCCCGACCACACCGAAACCGACAGCAGCATGATATTGCCGGTGGCAAAGCCGGCCACCGCCATGGCGCGAAGCAACGCCCGGCCTTCGGGATCGTCCTTGGCCGCCGCCAGCGTTTCGGCGTCAAAGGGCTGTACCCGATAGCCAAGGGCCTCGACGGCGTGGACCAGCCGGCTGCCGTCGGCGCGCTTCCCTTGCCAGTCGACCGCCACCCGCCGGGTGGAGAAATTGACCCGCGCCGCGGTAACGCCGGCCTGGGAGCGCAAAACATCTTCAATGGCGCGGATGCACCCCGCGCAGTTTATGCCCGGGACGATAAGGTCGAAATGCCAGCCATTTTCGGTCTTCACCACCCAAGGGGAAGCATCGATGGCGCCGTCGAAAGTTTCGGCCTTATTTTCGTTGGTCCTAGCCATTGGGCATGCCGATCACCAGCTTGAAAATGCGGCGGAAGCGAGTGCCGTTGCCGTCATCGGCAATAAGATCGACGCCCCACTGCCCATCGCCCAATTGTGGCGAGGCGACATAACCACCACCGGCGGCAGGCAGGAACGTTATGTCGATATCTTCGTTTTCATGGATTGGCCGGCCAATCCTGGCCCGCACGTCAAGTCCGAGAATTTTCTCTCCGTTCCGGTCCGAGATATCGAAATCGAGCCGCCCGTCCTTGATCCTCAGATCAGCCTTCCAACCCAGCGCCTGTTGGTTGCGGGCCTGGGCCAGAACGTCGTTGTATTGCTGGCTTGCCACATAGCCGTTCCTGACGATCAGCCCGGACCAGGTGGCGTTGGCGAACACCGCCAGGGTGATGTTGACGGCGATGATGGTGCCGAAGAAGCCGCCGATGCACAGCGCCATGTGAAAGCCGGTGAATTGGCGGCGGCTCATGGCTCAGGGCCCCGGAATACGCCGGTATAGGAGGCCTCTTCGTCGCCGCCCAGATCGCGGACCGAAAAGGTGAGGACCGTGCTCTCGCCATCCAAGGCGCCCGGCGGGGTGACGACAAAGATCTTTGTCTCTTTGAGGACATCGGCCTTGGCATCGATATCCAGGATCGGCGCAGGCGGCGCCTCCACGCCGGCGACCGTCATCAGCGCCCCGTCGATGCCGCTGACCGACAGGCGAAATTTACGTGGGCGCAGCTCCATATTGAGCACCTTGATCGTATAACCATTGCGGATCGAGCCATCGGACAGCTTGACGAACACCGGGTTGCGGTCGCGCAGCACGTTGAGGTCCAGGCGGTCGCGGGTAAAAAGGCTGAACGCAATCATCAACCCGGCAAGGGTCCACAGTACCGTATAAAAAATGGTGCGCGGCCTGACGAAGGTCGAGAGTTCGACGTTTGCGGGTTTGCCCTCCCGCGCGCTGGCATCGTTGCGCAACGTGTCGTAGTCAATCAGCCCGCGCGGCCGGCCGGTCCGGTCCATCACCTCATCGCAGGCATCGATGCAAAGCGCGCATGTGATACAGGCCAGTTGCTGGCCGTCGCGGATATCGATGCCCATCGGGCAGACCGCGACGCACTTGTTGCAATCGATGCAATCGCCCAGGGTACCGGGATCGGCGTGCTTGCGGCGGTGCGAGCGCGGCTCGCCGCGATAGTCGCGATAGGTGACCACAAGGCTGTCGGCATCGAGCATCGCCACCTGAATGCGCGGCCACGGACACATATAGATGCACACCTGCTCGCGCAGCAGCCCGCCGAAAATGTAAGTGGTGGCGGTAAGAATAGCGACGGTGGAATAGGCAACCAGCGGCGCCTCGCCGGTGAAAAGATTGACCAGCAGCGTTGGCGCATCGGCAAAGTAGAAAATCCAGGCACCGCCGGTGGCCGCCCCGATCAGCAGCCAGGCCCCGTGTTTGGCCACCCGTTTGCGGATCTTGTCGAAATCCCATTTCTGGTTTTCGAGCCGCACCTGGGCATTGCGGTCACCGTCGATCCAGCGCTCGACATGGAGGAAGACATCCGTCCACACCGTCTGCGGGCAGGCATAACCGCACCAGGCGCGCCCAACCGTCGATGTGATGAGGAAAAGCCCGACCCCGGCCATGATCAACAGTCCGGCGATGTAGTAAAATTCCTGCGGCCAGATTTCGATGAAGAAGAAATAAAACCGGCGCCCCGCCAGGTCGATCAGTACCGCCTGGTCCGGCGCATGGGGGCCGCGGTCCCATCTCAGCCACGGGGTGATATAGTAGATGGCGAGCGTCACCACCATGATGCGCCACTTGAGGGTGCGAAACACGCCCGTGATGGCCATCGGATAAAACTTGCGCCGCGGGGCGTAGAGCTGCTCCTCCGCCGGGCTTGGTTCACCGCCGCCCGCACCCTCGCTGGCAACCGTCATTTTTTTGCGGTCCTTCCTGGTCCAGAGACACATTCAGAAATACGTATATATTACCGGGTTGTCAAAAAATCCAGCCCGCCGCAAACCGGACCTGATTTATTCGCCACCGCCCAGGGCGTGGACATAAACGCTGAGCTTCTTGATCGTCGTCTCGTCGAGTTTTTTTGTCCACGCCGGCATCACGCCATGTTTGGGCGCCGTGATCTGGGCGACGATATCGGCTTTGTTCTGGGCATAGAGCCAGATGGCGTCGTTGAGCGCCGGGGCGCCGAATTCTCGGTCCCCCCCGCCGCTGTCGCCATGGCACGCGGCACAGTTCTCGGCATAAAGCTCCGCCCCCCGCGCCGCCGCGTCGGCGTCGTTGTCGAGCCCGGACAGCGACAGCGCATATTCGGCCACGTCTTTGATTTGATCGCGTTCCAGAATTTCGTCCCGCCCAAAAGCCGGCATTTCCGAAAACCTGGTATCATCATCGCCTTCATCGCGGATACCGTCGGTAATGCTGGTGGCGATGGACTGAAGATCGCCGCCCCAGATCCATTCGTCATCGTTGAGATTGGGAAATCCGGGGCCCCCTGCGGCGCCCGAGCCATGGCACTGCGAGCAGTTGACCGCAAAAGCCGACTTGCCGCCCGCCACCGCAAAGGTGCGCAAGTCTTCATCGGCGTTGATCTCTTCGAGGCTGAGGCTGGCGATGCGGCCCAGCATGCCGCTCTGGGCCTGGCGTGCATCGGCCATGGCCACGGCGACATCGTTGCGCGACGACCAGCCGAGCAGGCCTTTGGTGGCGCCGTTCACCAGCGGAATAGCGGGGTAGGCGATCATGTAGCCGACCGCCCAGACAATGCAGGCATAAAACGTCCACAGCCACCAGCGCGGCAAGGGCGTGTTCAACTCCTTGATCCCGTCCCATTCATGGCCGGTGGTGTCGATGCCGGTGATTTCGTCTTTTTCAATGTTGGCCATGGTCAGTCGTCCTTGAACGGAATATTTCCGCAATCTTCATAGGTCGAACGTGCGCGTGGTCGAAAAACAAAAGCAACGACGCCGATAAAGGCGGTGAACAGGAACAGCATCCCCCAGAAGTCGGCAAATTTGGCTAATGTTTCGTAATCCATTTTGTCCCCTCCCTCAGCGGATGTTTTCTTCGGCCTTGTAGACAGAGAAGTCCACCAGAGTGCCGAGCATTTGCAGGTAGGAAATCAGCGCGTCGAGTTCGGACAGCCGCTTCGGGTTGCCGTCGAAATCCCGGATCTGCGCCTTGGGATAGCGGGCAAGAACGCCTTCGGCGCCATCGCTGTCCGGGTCGACCTGGGCTTTAAGGTCCGCGGTGGCATTTTCGATCATCTCGTCGGTATAGGGCACACCCAGCATGGCCTGCACCTTGAGGTGGTCGCCGATATCACCGGCGTCCACCGGTGTTTTGGCTAAAAAACCAAACCCGGGCATGACCGATTCAGGCACCACCGAGCGCGGTTTGATCATATGGGCCACATGCCACTCGTCAGAATACCGGCCGCCGACCCGCGCCAGGTCGGGCCCGGTTCGCTTGGACCCCCACTGGAAGGGCCGGTCATACATGCTTTCGGCCGCAAGCGAGTAGTTGCCATAGCGCTCTACCTCGTCGCGGAAGGGGCGGATCTGCTGGCTGTGGCAGACATAACAGCCTTCGCGGACATAGATATTGCGCCCCGTAAGTTCCAGCGGAGAGTACGGTCTCATGCCCTCCACCTTCTCGATGGTGTTCTCCAGATAGAACAGCGGCGCGATTTCGATGATGCCGCCGACGGAGATGACGACGAATGACAGGGCCGCCAGCAGGGTGACGTTTTTTTCGATCACCTGGTGTTTATTGAAAATTGACATGCCCGCCCCCTCAGTTCGCTGCCGCGGTGGCGGTTGCGCCAATGGTTTCTTCGTCGCGTATGTCGCCCCTGATGGTTCTGATGAGATTGTAGGTCATCACCAGCGCACCGGCGAGGAACAACAGGCCGCCAACCCCGCGAATGATGTACATCGGGTGCATGGCCTCGACCGATTCGGCGAAGGAATACTCCAAGAAGCCCAGGGCGTTGTAGGCCCGCCACATCAGCCCCTGCATGATGCCCGACACCCACATCGACGAGGCGTAAAGCACGATGCCCGCTGTCGCCAGCCAGAAATGGGTGTTGACCAGGGACAGGGAATAAAGCCGCGCCCGGTTCCACAATTTGGGCACCATGAAGTATACGGCGCCAAATGTGATCATGCCGACCCAGCCAAGCGCGCCGGAATGGACATGACCGATGGTCCAGTCGGTGTAGTGGGACAGCGAGTTGACCGCCTTGATCGACATCACCGGGCCCTCGAAGGTCGACATGCCGTAAAAGGCGATGGCCAGGACCATGATACGCAAGACCGGATCGGTGCGCAGCTTGTCCCAGGCGCCCGACAGCGTCATCAGCCCGTTGATCATGCCGCCCCACGACGGCATCCACAGCATGATCGAAAAGGTCATGCCCAGGGTCTGGGCCCAGTCCGGCAGCGAGGTGAAGTGCAGATGGTGCGGGCCGGCCCAGATATAAAGGAAGATCAACGACCAGAAATGCACGATTGACAGGCGATACGAATAGATTGGCCGCTCGGCCTGCTTGGGCACGAAGTAGTACATCATGCCCAGAAAGCCCGCGGTGAGGAAAAAGCCGACCGCATTGTGGCCGTACCACCACTGGATCATCGCATCCTGAACGCCGGCCCATACGATGTAGCTCTTGGAGCCAAAGAACGACACCGGAATGGCGAGATTGTTGACCACGTGCAGCAGGGCGATGGTGATGATAAAGGCTAAGAAGAACCAGTTTGCCACATAGATATGCGGCTCCTTGCGCTTCATGAGCGTTCCCATGAAGACCGCCAGATAGCACAGCCACACAATGGTCAGCCAAAGATCGACATACCATTCAGGCTCGGCATATTCCTTGGACTGGGTGACGCCGAGCAAATAGCCGGTCGCCGCCATGACGATGAAGAGCTGGTAGCCCCAGAAGACAAACCAGGCCATGCCGCCCATGGCGAGGCGCACGCCACTGGTCCGCTGCACGACATAAAAGCTCGTGGCGATCAGGGCATTGCCGCCAAAGGCGAAGATAACCGCGGAGGTATGAAGCGGCCGCAGGCGGCCAAAGCTGATCCACTGCAGATCGAAATTGAGAACCGGGAACGCCAACTGGAAGGCGATATAGACACCCACGAGGAAACCAGCCAGCCCCCAGAACATCGTGGCGATGGTGCCGGCGCGCACCACACCGTCCAGATAACCGGTGCCGTCATCGGTGCTGGGCGTGCCAATGCGCCGGATCTGCATAACCATGAAGCCCAGCGCGCTCACGCTCAGGATCGACATGTGAAACGCAAATACACCGTCTTTCGCTTTACCCGCCAAAATGAAGGCGGCAAATGCCGCCAGCCCCAAGGCAATTGTTGCTGCCGTCCGTCCCATGTCCCCTACCTTTTTAGAATCGCCTTACCCGCATCGCCCTCATACTCGCTCCAGGGCAGCATATAGACAACAACATACAACCTGCCGCACCGCAACTTTGATCAAGATCAATACCAACCAGCACCTGGCCAAACACCACTCAATGCGACATTAGAACCGGCACGGTCATCTGCTGCAGGATCGAACGGGTCGCCCCGCCAAAAACAAATTCACGCAACCGTGAATGTCCGTAGCCGCCCATGACCAATAGGTCAATACCATCATCGGCAAGACGTGAAAGCAGAACGCTTCCAATATCGACCCCCGCGCTCACCGAGTGGTGCACGCCGGCGGCAATGCCGTGGCGTTCAAGGCTCTGCGCCATCGCTTCGGCCGAAGCGGGGGCGTCGGCGCCGCCCTCCATATCGACGGTGATCAGGGCAACGGATTTGGCCTTTTTTAGAATCGGCAGGGCATCGAACACCGCCCGTGAGGCCTCGGCGCTGCCGTTCCAGGCGATGCCCACGCGGGTGCCCATGGTCTCAAAGCCGATATAGGGCACCAGCAGCATCGGCCGGCGCCCGGACAGGAGCAGCTTCTCCGGCGTGCCGACCCGGCGCCTTGAAGCGACATCGGGATCGATCTGCCCGGCCACGACCGCATCGGCCACCAGCGCATGTTCCATCACCCGATCGCCGATCGTGATCCCTTTTTCCTCAACCGCCCGCCATTCGAACGACAGCGATGAGCCGGAGAATGTATCCATGAATTCCGCTTCGGCCTTTGCCGCCACTTCGGTGTTGTGGCGCCGCTGGATTTCGAAAACCTCGACCGGAAGCTGAGCCTCGGCGGCGGAATAGACCTGAATATCGGGGATAACGTGAAGACCGATCACATGCGCTTTGTTCCGCGTCGCCAGCAGCTTCGCCGCTTTTAAAACCGGAGCGCAACGTTCCGCCTCATCGACGTAAACCAAAATCGTCTTGTAAGCCATGAGAAGATACTCCTCCGACAGGAAAGATCACGACAAAAGAACGCACAATACCGCCCAATTTGCCTTGATGCCGGTCAAACGTGTTTGAGCGAAATGCACCCCCCGGGGGGGAAGGGGGGGGAAGGGGAGGAGGGGCGCCAATCACGTTCAGGGGCGCCCAAGGGGCAGGGTTCAGTTCATTTCGCCTTCCGCCAGGGCTTCGAGGCGGCCCAGATCGGGGACAAGAATGTCGCGGCCGGAAAGCATGCGAATGGCGCCACCGGTCTTGAGCATGGTGATCTGGCGGCTGACGGTTTCGATGGTCAGCCCCAGATAATCGGCGATATCGGCGCGGCTCATCGGCAAACTGAAGACAATGGGACAATTGTTCAAATTGTCGTCACGAATGGTCTTTTGCGACCGCCGGGCCAGCATGACCAGGAACGTCGCGATCTTCTCGCGGGCGCTTTTGCGGCCCAGAAGAACCATCCATTCGCGCGCCACGTCCAACTCGTTCAATGCCCTGTCGTAGAGCGCATTGCGAAGTTCGGGGAACCTTTTTATCAGCTGACGAAACCGAACGGTGTTGAACAGGCAAACCTCGACTTCCCCCACCGCCTCGCCGAAAACCTGGCTTTGGCCCTCGCGAACCCGGCCAAGAAAGTCGGATGGAAAAAGCAGACCGACGATCTGTTCACGTCCGTCGCTAAGGGTTTTGGTGAGCTTGACCACGCCCCTGATGATCGTGCCGACGATCTCTTTGTCTTCGGCCTCGGCGACGATGATCTGGCCGGCCTGGAAAACCACATGACGGGTTATGGCGGCCAGCTCGGCCTGCTGCTCGGATTCCAGAACGTCGCACACCGCCCGGTTGCGAACCAGGCACCGGGAACAAACCCCATGGGTTCGCTCCGTCCGTTCTTCTACATTCCGATCTTCAATACAATCCAGAGCCATGACCGCACCACAATCCAGCTACCGTCCTTATATAGAACAATATTTCTCATAAATCACTTGTTGAATCCAGAAAATCATATGTTCATCGATAACGGGGCGTTCTTAACTCCAGCCTTTGGTGGATTTCGGAAAGGCGGTATGGTGCTCGGGTGTCTTCCGGTCGGCGCCGGGGCGGCGGTTTTCCGCCGGAAGGATGTTGGCCGCCGGATCAGGATTTGGGGTCATTTTTGCGATGGCACGTTCGCGTATTCCGCTGGGATTTCTCACCCCTTTGTTGCTTGTCGCCTTTGCGGCGGGAGCCTGGTCGGTTGCGTGGTTTTACCTTTCCGGCGAGGCGGACAAACGTATCATTGCTGCCATTGACGAGGCATCGGGGCGGGGCTGGACGCTGGACTGTGAGGATCGCGGCATCGGCGGGTTTCCGTTCCGGGTCGAATTCAGGTGCGCCGGGGCGCAGCTGGTCATCGAGGATGCCAGGGGACGCACGACGATCAGATCGGAAGCTTTATTGGGAGTGGCGCTGGTCTACAAGCTTGATTCGGCGATTGTCGAGGTCACAGGCCCGACCAGAATCGATACGTTCGAATTGGGCGGATTGCGGCGAAACTATTTGGTGGCGACGGATACGGCCAGGGCCAGTTTCACTTCCGCCGATGGGCAAATCGTGGCGGTTTCGGTGGAGGCGACGAGGGTGACCGCCGATATTCCGTCACTTGGTCTTCTCAATTCGGGGGAGGCGAGCCGGATATCCGCCGACCGGGCTGAATTTCATGTGCGCCAAGCCGAAAATGCGGCTCTGGATGTTTCAATTACAATTGACAATTCGCAACTGGCAGGAGAACTGGCCCAAAGCCTGTTTGAGGCGACAAAGCTTTTAGCTGAAAAGCTGGACTTTCTGGGGCAACTGACCAGGACTGATGCGTTCCGATCCGCGTCCGCTGCAATCGACCTTGCCGCCTGGCAGGGGCAGGGGGGCGAATTGCGCATTCAGCGCCTTAAAGTCGATACCCGGGCGCTTGATGTTGAGGTCTCCGGGGTTGCCAGGATCGATGCGTTCGGAAATGCGGAAGGCAAATTCAAGGGGATTTTCGGCAAGCTCGACCTGTTGATCGATGAATTGAAAGCGCGTGGTGTGCTGGACGACGACAGCGCCCGATTTGCCGCCGGCGCTGTCGGCCTTCTGGCCCGGCCGATCAAGGGCACCTCAAGAGTTCAACTGCCGGTGAATGTCAGCGACGGGGAAGTTTTTCTCGGACCGATCAAAACCATGATCCTGCCGCCGCTGTTTTAGAGGGTTTTCGCCAGACGGCACGGAGCCGTTTTTGCGGCAGCCAAGGCCATGGGAAAGATCGGCTGTGACGGCTTTGGGGCACATGTCCGCGTGGG
>UOEM01000066.1_pt1 | contig 23404 bp, 20 predicted proteins | sample 1988661 | NCBI WGS metagenome assembly UOEM01 (sample SAMEA4712195, study PRJEB27164) | hydrothermal vent metagenome | biome: marine basaltic hydrothermal vent biome; feature: marine hydrothermal vent; material: mineral | place: Pacific Ocean | collected 2011-06-14/2011-07-23 | depth 1719 m | reverse complement strand
TTTTAATCACACGGCGCCAGCGGGCTGGTTTTTTCGTTGATGAGCCTCACGCCATCCCGCTCCCCCACCCGGCCACCCCCAGGATACAATCTATGGGGTGGCCGGGTGGGGGAGCGGGATGGCGTGAGACTTCATCAACGAAAAAACCAGCGGACTTCATCAACGAAAAAACCAGCGGGATGGCGTGAGGCTTCTGCAAGGAAAAACACCTAGACTTGGGTGATTTCAGCATCCTTGGTCGCCAGCAACTCATCGATCCGCGCAATGGCCGCATCGGTGAGGGACTGGACTTCATCGGACCAGATCCGGTGATCATCCTCGCTCATCGGTCCATCTTTTTCCAGGCGCTTGAGCTTGTCCATGCCGTCGCGGCGGACATTACGCACCGCAATGCGGGCCTGTTCGGCATATTTGGCCGCGACCTTGGCAAGCTCAAGGCGCCGCTCTTCGTTGAGTTCGGGAATGGGCAGGCGCAGCAGCGTGCCTTCGGTTACCGGGTTAAGGCCCAGACCCGACAGACGGATCGCCTTTTCCACCGCCGGAACCTGGCTCTTGTCCCAGACCTGCACCGAAATCATGCGTGGTTCGGGCACCGATACCGTGGCGATCTGGTTCAGCGGCGTCGTCACGCCATAGGCATCGACCATGATTGGATCGAGCAGGCTCGTTGTGGCCCTACCGGTCCGCAAACCGCCAAACTCGGTGCGCAGGGCCGCAACCGCGCCATCCATGCGTCTTTTGATATCGGCGTCGTCGAAATCGTCATCGTCAGACATGTCGTTTCCCGCATTTCCGGCCCCGTAGCCCGGTGTTAGATGCCGCCGCCCCGGTCAGTCCTCTTCGAGCGCCCCCCAGAGTATACACTATTGAACAACCCGGCACCTGGTTTTCGCGCAAGGTCAGCTTGCCGCACCGCCATCGACCAGGGTGAATTTACCCCGACCCCGGACAACATCGACCACCGAGCCGTCCTCCAGAATCGAAAAGACGATTATCGGGATGTCGTTGTCGCGGGCAAGCGCGATCGCCGCGCCGTCCATGATACCGAGCTCGCCGGCCAGGGCGTCATTGTAGGTCAAATGTTCGTAGCGCGTGGCGGTTTTGTCGTTTGCGGGGTCGGCGGAGTAAATGCCGTCGACCTTGGTCCCTTTGATGACGACCTGGCAATCCATCTCGGCGGCCCGCAACGCCGCTGTCGTGTCGGTGGTGAAAAACGGGTTGCCGGTGCCGGCGGCGAAGATGACCACCGCGCCGGCCTCTATGTGACGCAAGGCCCGGCTGCGGATATAGGGCTCGCAGACCGTGTGCATGGGAATGGCCGACAGGACATGGGCCGGCACGCCGCGATTTCGCAAAGCGTTCTGAAAGGCAATGGCGTTCATGACCGTCGCCAGCATTCCCAAATGGTCGGCGTCGGCCCGGTCCATGCCGCTGGCGGCACCGGAAATACCGCGAAAAATATTGCCGCCGCCGATGACAAGGCAGATCTGGGTGCCGATCTTGCGGGCCTGGGCAACTTCGCCGGCAAGGCGCTCGACCACTTTAACATCGATGCCATAGGGTTGATCGCCCATCAGGGCTTCGCCGGAGAGCTTCAGCAAAACGCGGCTGTAGCGCGGTTTTTCGGTCATATCACCCTCATGTCACCATCACGCCGGAAATGCCGGATCAGCCCGGCGGCGGGTACTGCACGTTACAAAAACGGCGGCACCGATGCCGCCGTTTTCATACCGATCGTCAGCCGCCCGCGGCGGCGGCCACTTCGGCGGCAAAATCGGTTTCTTCTTTTTCCACCCCTTCGCCAATAACGAAACATTCAAAACCCCCGATCGCCACCGGTCCGCCGACATCGGCAGCCGCCGCTTCGAGCACCTTGGCAATTTTGGTCTCGCCATCGACGACAAAGGTTTGCGACAGCAACACCACCTCTTCGTAGAATTTACGCAAGCGGCCCTCGACCATTTTCTCAACGATATTGTCGGGCTTGCCGGAGCCGCGCGCCTGTTCGACAAAAATGGCGCGTTCACGGGCCACCACGTCGGCATCAAGGTCATCGACAGTCAGTGCCTGGGGGCTGGCAGCGGCGATGTGCATGGCAATCTGGCGGCCAAGGGCGGCAAGTTTTTCTTTGTCTCCAGCCGATTCCAGCGCCACCAGCACACCAATGCGGCCAATGCCGTCGCCCGCGGCGTTGTGGACGTAAGCCGTCACCACACCCTCACCGACTTCCAGGCGCGACGCCCGGCGCAAGCTCAGATTCTCGCCGATCGTGGCCACCAGTTCAGTGACGTATTCGGCAACCGATTTGCCGGCGCCGGGATATGCGGTCAAGCGCAGCGCCTCGACATCGCCGCCATTTTCCAACGCCAACTCGGCGATTTGTCTCACAACGGTTTGAAATTTTTCGTTGCGGGCGACAAAATCGGTTTCCGAATTTACCTCGACAACCGCGCCGGCGGTGCCGGAGACCGCCACGCCGACCAGGCCCTCCGCTGCAACACGGCCAGATTTTTTGGCCGCTTTGGAAAGTCCCTTGGCCCGCAGCCAATCGACGGCGGCCTCCATGTTACCATCGTTTTCGGTGAGCGCGGCCTTGCAATCCATCATGCCCACGCCGGTGCTGTCACGCAGAGATTTGACCATCTGTGCGGTAATATTCGCCATTTTAGTATCCCAATGTTCGAGCGGATCGAGGCGCAAACCAATGGCGCGCGTCGCTCTTTGTGTTGTCCAGGCAGCCCAATGGGCCGGAGCCCCTAATCGTCCAGGCCGGGCCGTCTTAGCTTGCGGATGCCGTGCTGGCGGTTTCCGGCGCAACGACAGGTGCCGCCTCGGCTTCCGCCGCAACTTCGGGCACAGCCTTGACGTCGGGTGCCGCTTTCGCCACGGCTTCGGTTGCCGCTTCGGGTGCCACCTCCGCTGCGGGTTGCGGCACTGCCGAGCTTTCCGGCGCAGCTTCGGCCTTGGGCTCGACCAGGGCGTCTTCCATCACCGGTTCACTGGCCTCGCCAATATCGATACCGGCTTCGGACTGGCTCTGGGAGATGCCGTCCAGCACCGCCCGGGCAACGAGGTCGCAATAAAGGTTGATGGCGCGGCCCGCATCGTCATTGCCGGGGATCGGGTAGGCGACCTGTTTGGGATCGCAGTTGCTATCGACCACGGCGACGACCGGAATATTCAACTTGGCGGCTTCTTTGAGGGCAATCTGCTCTTTGTTGGTATCGATAATGAACAGCAGATCAGGCAAGCCGCCCATATCCTTGATGCCGCCAATGGCGCGATTGTGCTTGTCGCGCTCGCGGGTCAGCCGGAGCAGCTCTTTTTTGGTCAGGCCGTGGGTGTCGCCGTCGAGAATCTCATCGATCTGGCGCAGGCGCCGGATCGAGTTCGACACGGTTTTCCAGTTGGTCAATGTGCCGCCGAGCCAGCGGTGATTGATGTAATATTGTGCCGACCGGCGGGCACTTTCGGCAATGGCCTCGGACGCCTGGCGCTTGGTGCCGACAAAAAGAATACGACCGCCACCGGCAACGACGTCACGCACGGTGACAAGCGCCTGATGCAGCAGTGGCACGGTCTGAGCAAGATCGATGATGTGAACGCCGTTGCGGTCGCCAAAGAGGTAGGGCGCCATTTTGGGGTTCCAGCGGTGGGTCTGGTGGCCAAAGTGAACGCCAGCTTCCAAGAGCTGACGCATAGTGAATTCGGGCAAAGCCATGTTTTATATGCTCCAAGGGTCCGGTTGATCCGCCGCGGGGGTGTTGGTCGCCTTCAAGGCAACACCGGATTTACGTCAGGCACAGCACATTGCCCGGCGCGAAGTTCCCCGCGTGTGAAATTTCGCGCGTTATAGTGGGTTCCCCGCGCCATGACAAGCCCGGACCAGCGTCAGAAGAAGTTTGCAATTTTTTCTGCGCCAAATATCGCAATGGCGGCAAACGCCGCACCGGGGCCACGGCGGCAGCTATCAAAACCCCTCTAACTTGCTTCAAGAGCCACCACCCCGGGGACCGCTTTGATCGCACGCTCGATCTGCGGGCCCAATTTATAGGTCTTGGCAAGGCGAAGTTCGACCTCCCGGCCAGTGTCCTTGTCCATAACCACAACCGAGACCTCACCGCGTCCCTCGGTTTGAAGCCGGTGACCAAGGGCGTTCAGGGGTTCGGCATCTTCGATAAAAATCTTCAAAGCCGCAATCTCGCAAGGTTTGCCACCTTCGCCGATCGCCTCCACCGACTGAACCCGCAAGCGGACCCGTTCGCCGTCAATATCGGCTTCCACGCCCAAAATGACCGCTTTGCCGACATTGAGAAGATCGGCGGCCTCGGCCAGAACATCGGCGAAGACCACTGCCTCGAACTGCCCCGTTTGATCTGAAAATCCAACAAAGGCGAAGCGCGAACCGGAGCGGGCCCGGCGGTCGCGGCGAGAGGTCACCGTGCCGGCGATCCGGCCGGCGGAATGACCGTGATCCCTGGCCGCGGTTTCAAAATCCCGCCAGCTGCTGACATTGGCGCGGGTCAGCGTCAGTTTATAGGCATCCAGCGGGTGACCCGAGAGGTAAAAGCCGAGTGCTTCGAATTCTTGGGTGAGCTGCTCCAGCGGGTCCCACGGCTCTGTCGCCGGCAATCGCAGGTCCGGCGCCGAGCCGCCCTCCCCGCCGACGAAGAGATCATTCTGGCCCGCCGTCCGGTCGCCGATGGCCCGGGAGGCCGTTTGCAGGATACGATCGAGGCCGCCGAGCACCGCCGCCCGGTTCGGTTCCAATTTGTCGAAGGCGCCGGATTTGGCGAGGTTTTCAAGGGCCCTGCGGTTGACCGCCTGGGGGTCGATGCGGCCGGCAAAATCGCCGATGCCACGGTAGTCTCCGCCGCTGGTTCGCTGATCGACAATGGTTTCGACAGCCTGGCGACCAACATTCTTGATTGCGGCAAGGCCGTAGGCGATACGGCCATTCTCCACGGTGAAATCAACACCACTTGCGTTGATCGACGGCGGATCGATGGCAATATCAAGGCGCATCGCCTCCTCGCGGAAGACTGACAGTTTGTCGGTATTGGCCATGTCCAGGGTCATCGAGGCGGCGAGGAATTCAACCGGATGATTGGCTTTAAGGTAGGCGGTCTGGTAGGCGATGAGGGCGTAGGCGGCCGAATGGCTCTTGTTGAAACCGTAGCCGGCGAACTTGTTGACCAGATCGAAGACGTAAACGGCGCGGGCATCCTCCACCCCCCCAGCGGCCGCGCCTTCGATGAACCGAGCCCTTTGCGCATCCATTTCCGACTTGATTTTCTTGCCCATGGCACGGCGCAACAGGTCGGCCTCGCCAAGGGAATACCCCGCGAAGACCTGGGCGATCTGCATCACCTGCTCCTGGTAGATGATGACGCCATAGGTATCGGCGACCACGGGGACGATGGTTTTGTGCAAAAACTCCGGTTTCTCTTCGCCATGCTTGCAAGCAAGGTATTTGGGGATGTTTTCCATCGGGCCGGGCCGGAAGAGGGCGATCAGCGCGATAAGGTCTTCGAAATTGCTCGGATCGGCCTTGAACAGAAGATCGCGCATACCGGCGCTTTCGAACTGGAAAACACCGGCGGTTTCGGCCCGGGCCAGCATTTCATAGGTCGGTTTATCATCGAGCGGTAACGACCCCAGATCTATCGTGACCCCGCGCCGCGCCAGAAGCCCGGTGGTTTTTTCCAGCACGGTCAGGGTCTTAAGGCCAAGAATGTCGAACTTTACCAATCCCGCCTGCTCGACCCATTTCATGTTGAACTGGGTGACCAGCATTTCGGAGCGCGGGTCACGGTAAAGCGGCACCAGATCGACAAGCGGCCGGTCGGCGATGACCACCCCGGCGGCATGGGTGGACGCATGGCGGTAAAGACCTTCCAGCCGCAGTCCGATTTTCAGCAGGCGGGCGACGGTGTCGTCGCCATCGCGCTCCTCTTGCAGACTGGTTTCTCCCGCGATCGCCTCTTCAAGGGTGACCGGGTTAGCCGGGTTGTTGGGAACCATCTTGCACAGGCGGTCGACCTGTCCGTAAGGCATCTGCAGCACCCGGCCGACATCGCGCAATACCGCCCGGGCCTGCAGCTTACCGAAGGTAATGATCTGGGCGACGCGGTCGGACCCGTATTTATCGCGGATATATCCGATGACTTCGTCGCGGCGGTCGGGACAGAAATCGATGTCGAAATCGGGCATCGACACGCGCTCGGGATTGAGAAAACGCTCAAAGAGCAGCCCGAAACGCAAAGGGTCCAGATCGGTGATCGTCAGCACAAAGGCCACCAGCGAGCCGGCCCCGGAGCCACGGCCCGGACCGACGGGAATGCCTTGCGCCTTGGACCATTTGATGATGTCGGCAACGATGAGGAAGTAGCCTGGAAACCCCATACCGCGAATAATGCCGACTTCTTCGTCAAGCCGCTGCCGATAGTCCGCTTCGGTAAACCCATCGGCGGTGCCATGGGCGGCCAGACGCTGCGCCAATCCGTCCCTGGCCTGGCGTTCGAGTTCGTCACCCTCGACCATGGTGACGTCGGCATCGTCTTCGCCGGCACCGAAATTCGGTAACATCGGATCGCGCAAAACAGGCCGACCGGTAACGCGGCGCGCAACTTCGCACGTGTTCGCAAGGGCTTCGGGCAGGTCCGCGAACAGCTCAACCATCTCGTCCGCCGTTTTGAAACGGTGCTCGGGCGTGAGCTTGGGGCGATCGTCCTCGGCCACCACCCGGCCCCCGGCGATGCAGATGAGGGCGTCGTGGGCTTCGTAGTCGTCCTTTGAGACAAAATGGGCGTCATTGGTGGCCACCAACGGCAGCTCCGCCTCATAGGCCAGATCGACCAGATCAGCCTCGATACGGCTTTGGCTGTTCAAGCCATGGCGCTGAAGCTCAACATAAAGCCGGTCACCGAAGATGGCCTCAAGCGTCTGGAGCCGCGATTTTGCCCGCCCGCCCTGGCCCAGCCCCAACGCCATGTCAATGGGCCCCTGCGCGCCCCCGGTCAGGGCGATGAGGTCCTCGCCGTGGCGTTTGAGCACCGCAAGCGGCACATGGGGCGGCTTTTGCGGATCGTGATCGAGAAAGGCCGCGCTCGACAAGGCCATCAGATGGCCATAACCGGCCTCGTTCTGGGCCAAAAGCCTGATGGCGGGAAAGACTTCCAGGCCCTTGGGCCGCCGGCCGGTTTCGTCCTCGTCGGCAAAATCGACGCTGAGGGTCAGCCCGACAATGGGCTGTACGCCAGCTTTGGCGGCCGCCTCGGCAAACTCCAGGGCGCCGAAGAGATTGTTGGTGTCGGTAATCGCCACCGCCGGCATCCCGTCCGCCGCCGCCAGCTCCACCAGCTTGGGAATGCGTAAAGCGCCCTCCAGCAGCGAATAGGCCGAGCGCACAGCCAAATGAACAAATTTTGGTGCCGGCTCCATTACGACTCGCCTCCCCTTCAGCTTCGATCATCGGCCCAACGCCCCTTGCCTGTCACCTCCAACCGTCCACCCCTGAGTTCGTCTCTGTGGACAGGCGGGAAAACTCAACCTGAATTGCCGCCAGGTATCAGGCCGCGCTTGAAAGGGTGAAAATCAGAGCCGTAAACAATGCCAGAGCCAAAAGGGACGCAGCGTCCTTCAAAAGACCGGCATCAAGACGATTGAACATTGTGGCCTCCTCGTATGTTTCTTATATGTTCTTTATTTGTTCCCTGTTTGTCAAGGTGAAAAGTTTGACCTGGCGCATTTAGGTGAAAATGTGAGTGGAATCGACGTTCAGGCGCTGCGAACCCGGCCGCCTTCGACCACCAGAACCCGGTCCATTCGGTCAGCCAGGGCAAAATTGTGGGTGGCGATGAGGGCTGCGAGCCCCTCAGAACGGGCCAGGTTGAGAAATTCGCTGAACACAAGCTCGGCACTGGTGGGATCAAGATTGCCCGTCGGTTCGTCGGCCAGAAGCACGCGCGGCCGGTTGGCCACGGCCCTGGCGATGGCGACGCGCTGCTGCTCGCCGCCGGAAAGCTGGCCGGGCCGGTGAGTGAGCCGGTCGCCGAGTTTGAGGGTTTCCAGCAGGTTCGTGGCCCGGACCGCCGCATCGGTTTTTGACGCCCCGGCGATAAGCTGCGGCATGGCGACGTTCTCCAGGGCGGTGAACTCCGGCAGCAGGTGATGGAACTGGTAGACAAATCCTATGTCGTCGCGGCGGGTGCAGGCGCGCATGGTATCGGACATGCCAGCAACCGAACGGCCACCGATATAGACCTCGCCGTCATCGGCGGTATCGAGCAGCCCGGCGATATGCAGCAGCGAGGATTTTCCCGAGCCCGACTGGCCGACCAGTCCGACAATTTCGCCGGCCGCAAGGGTGAGGCTGGCATCGGTGAAAACATCCAGCCGGACCTCGCCCTGATAATAGGTGCGGGCGACGTCGATCAGTTCCAGGGCCGCGCCTGTTCGCGCCTTTTTGCTCATTCGTTGTTCAGGGCCTTCACCGGGTCGAGCCGGGCGGCGCGCCAGGCCGGATAAAGGGTGGCGATAAAGGTGAGCGTGAGCGACATGGCAACGATCGAAGTGATTTCCGACGGATTGATCTCCGCCGGCAGCTTGGACAGGAAATAAAGGCTGGGGTCGAAAAGGGCGGTGCCGGTGAGGCGGGAAACGAATTGCCGGATGGATTCAATATTGAGGCAGAAGACCAGGCCAACGATAAAACCGAGAATGGTGCCGACAATGCCGATCGAGGCGCCGGTGATGAAAAAGACCCGCATGATGCCGCCGCGGGTGGCGCCCATGGTGCGCAAGATGCCGATATCGCGGCGTTTGTCCTTCACCAGCATGGTGAGCCCGGAAATGATGTTCAGCGCCGCCACCAGGATGATCAGCGAAACGATGATGAACATCAGATCGCGTTCAACCTCCAGGGCGGAGAAAAACGTGCGGTTGCGCTCGCGCCAGTCGGTGAGAAAAAACTGGCCTGGCAGGACAGTCTTCACCGAGGGGCGAATCTTGCCGATCTCGTCGGGGTCGTCGACAAATATCTCAATGGCGCTGATGGCATCGGGTTTGTTGAAAAACGGCTGCGCCTCACCCAGCGGCATGAAAACCAGATTGGAATCGTACTCCGACATGCCCACCTCGAAGATCGCGACGATGGGATAGGATTTGATCCGTGGGGCGGTTCCAAAAGGGGTCACCGCGCCGCGCGGGGCGACCAGGGTGATTTTTTCGCCAAGACCCAGACCAAGGGAGTTGGCAAGACGGGAGCCGACAGCCACCCCGCCGCTTTGGTCAAATCCTTCCAAGGTGCCAAAGCGGATATTGGTCGAAACCTGTTCCAGGGTCATCAGATCGGCCCCGCGCAAGCCGCGCACCAGCGCGCCGCTGGAGGCCCGGTCGGCCGAGACCATCACCTGGCCCTCAACGTAAGGGATGGCGCTAACCACACCTTCAAGTTTGGCCAGCGCCGCGACCGAGGGGTCGAAATCAACAAACGGTCCGGCCATGGACTGGATGGTGAGATGGCCGTTGACGCCCAGAATCTTCTCCAGGAGTTGGGTGCGAAAACCGTTCATCACCGACATGACGATGATCAGCGTGGCAACGCCGAGCATGATGCCCACCAGCGAGAACCCGGCGATGATGGAGATCACCCCCTCCCCGCCCCGGGAGCGCAAGTAGCGGCCGGCGATCATCCATTCATAGGCGGCAAAGGCGCGGGTCGCCCGGCCTGGGGCCGAAGCAACGGGAGCCGCGGTTTTACCGCTCGGCGCTTTGGCGTCGGTCACGGCGGTCATCTCAGCGCTCCAATGATACGAGCCGGGGCGGCATCGAGCGGCAGGGTTTCGCGGGCACCGGTCCGGCGGTTCTTGATTTCGATTTCACCGGATTTCAACCCCCTGGGGCCGATGATCGCCTGCCAAGGGGTGCCGATGAGATCGGCGCGGGCGAATTTCTCGCCGGCGCGGTCGCCAAGATCGTCGTACAGAACGCGCAAGCCCGCGGCATCGAATTTTTCCTCCAGACCGGCGCAGGCCGCCTCGGTTTGCGCGTCCCCGGCCTTGAGGTTGAGAATAGCCACCTCGAAGGGCGCCACCGCCTCGGGCCAGATGATGCCGGCCTCGTCATGGCTGGCTTCGATGATGGCCCCGACCAGGCGGCTGACGCCGATGCCGTATGAGCCTGACTGGATGAGTTGCGATTTGCCGTCCGCTCCTTGCATGGCAAGGCCGAAGGGTTTTGAATATTTGTCGCCAAAGAAGAAAATATGGCCAACCTCGATACCCCGGGCGGTGACGCGGGATCCCTCGGGCACTCTGGCCTGAAACTGAGCTTCGTCGTGCATATCATCGGTGGCGGCGTAGTCCTTGGTCCATGCCTCGACAATCGGGGAAAGGTCGCCGGAAAAATCGATATCGGCGCCGGGCACCTGACGGTCCAGGACATCGGCATGGCAGAAGACCTGGCTTTCGCCGGTTTCGGCCAGAATTATGAACTCGTGGCTCAGATCGCCGCCGATGGGGCCGGTCTCCGCTTTCATCGGGATGGCCCTGAGGCCCAGCCGGTGAAAGGTCCGCAAGTAAGAAACGAACATGCGGTGGTAGGACTTGACCCCATCTTCCGGTGTCAGATCGAAGCTGTAGGCATCCTTCATCAGGAACTCGCGCCCGCGCATGATGCCGAACCGGGGGCGAACCTCGTCGCGGAACTTCCACTGGATATGAAACAGATTGCGCGGCATGTCCTTGTAGGACCGGGCGCCGGCGCGGAAAATCTCGGTGATCTGCTCCTCGTTGGTGGGGCCGTAGAGCATGTCGCGGCCATGACGGTCGGTGATGCGCAACATCTCGGCGCCGTAGTCCTCATAGCGGCCCGAGGTGCGCCACAGATCGGCGGGCTGAATGGTCGGCATCAACACCTCGATGGCGCCGGCCCGCACCTGCTCCTCGCGCACGATTTGCTCGATGCGCTTGAGCACGTCAAAGCCCAGCGGCAACCACGAATATATACCGGCCGAAGATTGCCGGATCATGCCGGCGCGCAGCATCAGCCGGTGGGAAACGATTTCCGCTTCCTTGGGCGATTCCTTCAGAACAGGGAGAAAATAGCGGGAAAGTCGCATAATCAATTTTGCCGTACCTGATGAGTTTCAAAGTGATGTCGAAGACAGCCACGCCGCCTGGCAAAAAACAAGGCTTTTCAATAAAATGATCTGATACCGCCGGAGCATCTTCATGCCCCAAGGCCACACAGAGGTAACCGGCAAGGCTGGCCCGCCGATGACGTAACCAAACAAATTTTGCGGCACAATGATGACATCTGCGTCATCATCGCCTATAGTCCGCCCCAATACGAACAAGAAGGTACGGGCGCACCCGCGCTGCGGCCCAAGTCTTGGGAGGAAAGAACCCTTCGAGGCACGGATCAAAAAATGATCTGTGGGTTCGCCCTTCGGGAGCAGGCTCGATACCCTCGACGGTATCGCCGCCCGGAGAATCACTGGGGGAATGAACCTCGATGCAAGGTCTTTGGACCTTGCTTTTTTTTGCCTGAATTTTGAACTTGCCCAACTTCACCAGTGAAGCGCCTGGCAATACTCGCTTCCCCCGGGGCAGCCTGAGGTCACAAAACCCGGTCAGGATTGCCGCTGCGCGCTCGGTGGATCGAATATGGGGAAATCTTCAAGGGTGACCAGGTCGTTGACCCAGACGACATAGTAAACGGCAAAGGCTGCCGCCGCCATAAAGGTGGCCAAGATCAGGCGGCGCCGGATCATCGGATTGGCATGGGCGCTGGGTATCGTGCCCGGTTCGACCTCGCCGACCTCCTCCTGGGTTCTGACGCCGAAAGGCATCACGATCAGAAGCGCCAGCCACCAGAAAATGAAATAGATCGCAAAACCCGCGCCCAAATTCATGCCTGCTCCAATTCGACCAGCGTGCCGCAAAAATCCCTGGGGTGGAGAAACAATACCGGCTTGCCGTGAGCGCCGGTCTTCGGGGTCCCATCCCCCAGAACCCGCGCGCCGCCGGCCACCAGGCGGTCCCGGGCGGCAACAATGTCCTTGACCTCATAACACACATGATGAACACCGCCCGCCGGAGATTTTTTCAAGAACCCGGCAATTGGCGAAGCCTCGCCCAGTGGCGTCATCAACTCGATTTTGGTATTGGGCAGCTCGACAAAGACGATTGTCACGCCATGCTCCGGCAGGTCCTGGGGGGCCGTGACGGCCGCGCCCAGAAGATCCCGGTAGACCGCCACCCCCGCCTCAAGGTCGGGCACGGCGATGGCAATATGGTTGAGACGCCCGATCATGGGTGGATTATCGCCTTGCCAACCGGACATGGGCGACGGCAACGCGGGTTTCGGGTTTTTTGCCCCAGGCCTGGCGCAACACGCCGCGAACCGAGCGCCGCACCATCTCGGCGACATGGTCTGGGTCGCGGCGGCGGGCCCGGGGCAGTTTTTTCATCGCCTTGTCGATGGCATTCTCCACCAACTCGTCCAGGTCGGGACCATGGTCGGTCGGCTCGGGAATGCCGAGCAGATGGATTTCGGTATCGCTGGCAAGCTCGCCGGAGTTTTCGTCCAGAACCATCGAGATGAACACCGCGCCGGCAAAAGAAAGACTGCGGCGTTCGCGTACCGCGGGGTCGCTCTCGGGAACCAGAATTTCCCCATCGCGCAACAGCCTGCCGGCGGAAACCTCGCCGATCACCTGCCCCGGCCCCGGCACCAGCCGCGCCAGCGAGCCGTTGGGCACCACCAGGGATTGCGGCACCCCCAGCTCACGGGCAAAAGCGGCATGCTCGGTCAGATGGCGGTACTCGCCATGCATGGGAACAGCGAGCTTGGGTTTGACCATCTCGTACATGGCTTTAAGCTCGCCCCGGCGCGGATGGCCGGTGACATGGACCAGATGACGGTCCGAATTGATGATTTTAACCCCCATCTCCGCCAGCCGGTTTTCAACCTGGGCGATGGCCAGCTCGTTGCCCGGAATATTCTTTGACGAGTAGATCACCAGATCGTCCGGCTCCAGGCGGATATTGGGGTGGGTTCCGGTGGCAATGCGCGACAGCGCCGCCCGGGGTTCGCCCTGGCTGCCGGTGACGATGGCCAGGCAACGGTGGCGGGGCACATCGGCGAAATCGCGGGCGTCGAGCAGCTTGCCCGCCCCGGTGAGATAGCCGGTCGCCTCGGCGGCGGCGGTGATGCGGTGCAGGGCCCGGCCGGCGAGGACGATATCGCGCCCCGCTTCCTGTCCGGCGCGAACCAGCGAGATGATGCGGCCGACATTGGAGGAAAACGTCGTCACCGCGACCCGGTGTTCAGCCGATGCGATGATCTTGGTCAGGCTCCGGGCAACTTCGGCTTCCGATGCCGAGACGCCGTCGCGAAAGACATTGGTCGAATCGCACACCATGGCGTCGCAGCCCGCTTCCCCCAGCGCCGTCAGCTTGTCCAGATCGGTATTGGGGCTGATCACCGGCTCGGCATCGAGTTTCCAGTCGCCGGTATGCAGCACCGTGCCGGCGCCGGTGCGAATGATAAGACCGCTGGGCTCGGGGATGGAATGGGTCATGGTGACGAATTCAAGCTCGAAGGCACCGATCTTGAACGGCGAGCCCAGGCCAAGGACATTGAGCGGCACCTGATCCTCAAGGCCGTGTTCGTAGAGTTTGCCCTTCAAAAGTTCGGCCGTGAACGGTGTGGCATAGACCGGCAGCTTCAGCCGCCGCCACAGCTCGGCCACGGCGCCATAGTGGTCCTCGTGGGCGTGGGTGAGCACAATGGCCTTGACCGCCGACCCCAGGGCCTCGATGTGGGCGGTATCGGGCAGCACCACATCGACGCCGGGAAGCTGGCCGCCGGTAAAGCCGATACCGACATCGACGACGATCCACTCGCGTTTTTTTTCCGTCCCCGTACCATAGAGGTACAGGTTCATGCCGATCTCGCCGGCCCCTCCAAGGGGGGCATAGACGAGCTCGCCGGGGTTGCTCCTGGCGTTCATGGTTGGCTCCTGGTTCGCCGTTCCACCGGCGCTAGTGTTATCTCTCCGGCGTGGATCGCCCGAATGGCGCCCGAGGCAAGGCGAAGGCGCAATCCACCGGTTGAGTCAAGGCCGGCATAGGTACCCTTGATTGCCCCATTGGGCAATCGAACTTGTGTGGGCGTGCCGACAGCCATCGCCCGGCGCTCCCAGGCAGCCGCCACGGCGGCAAATCCGCGCGATGCGTCCCATACCATCAATTGCTCGGCCAGGGCATGGCCAAGGGTAGAAAATACCGCCCCGACATCTTTGGTGCCGCCGAGCAGGGACAGCGAGGTGGCCTTGGCGGCATCGCCGCTAAGGGGGTTGGCGACATTGAGCCCCACGCCGATGGCGATGGCGGTCCCCCGGGCGCCCAGGGATTCGGTCTCGATCAGAATCCCGGCAAGCTTGGCGCCATTGGCCAGAAGATCATTTGGCCATTTTAACATAAGGCCCGGCTCGCTTTTGCCCGCAAGGTGGCTCGCAGCGGTATCGTAAACCGCAATCCCGGCAACAAGTGTCAGACCAACAAGGTTTTGCAACGGCAGATCCAGGACCAAAAGGCGCGTGGCATAAAGCCCCCCCCGGGCCGAGGTCCAGTGCCGGCCATGGCGGCCGCGTCCGCCGTTCTGCTCTTCGGCCACAAACCAGGCATCGGCGGCCCGGCCTTTTCGGGCCTGGCGCAGGGCATCGGCATTGGTGGAGCCGGTGACGGCAAACCGGAGGACATCCGGTTCAGGGCCGCGCCGCGCGATTGGCATGGTCAGAAAAGCGATTTGGCCGCAGCGTCGGCCGCCACCAGAAGCGGCGCGGGATAAACGACAAAGGCGAGCACCAGCACACCGGCGACGGCAAGAATGGCGCCCAGGCTCGGCAACACCGGCTCGAAGCTTTCGGCGGGCTCGTCGAAATACATGATCTTGACGATGCGCAAGTAATAAAAGGCGCCGACAACGCTGGCCAGAACGCCGATGATCGCCAGGGCAAACAGCCCCGCCTCGACAGCGGCAAGGAAGACATAAAATTTGGCGAAAAAGCCGGCCAGCGGCGGAATTCCCGCCATCGAGAACATCATCACGCCGAGGAAAAACGCCATCCCCGGACTGGTGCGGGACAGCCCCGCCAGCTCGGAGATGTCCTCGACATACCCATCTCCCCGGCGCATGGACAAAACCGCGGCAAAGGTGCCGGCGGTCATGGTGAGGTAGATTGCCATATAGATGACGACACCGGAAACCCCTGCTTGGGTGCCCGCCGCAAGACCGACCAGGGCAAAACCCATATTGCCGATGGAGCTATAGGCCAAAAGCCGCTTGATGTTGGTCTGGCCGATGGCGGCAAAGGCGCCCAGCACCATCGAGCCGATGGCGACGAAGACGATGATCTGCTGCCAGTCGCCGGTAACCTCGCCAAAGCCCTGAACCAGGACGCGGATGATCAGCGCCATGGCCGCGACCTTCGGCGCCATGGCGAAAAACGCCGTCACCGGGGTGGGGGCGCCTTCGTAGACGTCCGGCGTCCACATATGGAACGGGAAGCCGGAGATTTTGAAGATCAGCCCGGCACAGAGGAACACCAGGCCGAAAAGAACGCCAAGCGGGGTGGTGCCATCGGTCAGGGCCTCGGCGATGCCGGCAAAGGATGTGGTTCCGGCAAAGCCGTAGATCAACGAGGCGCCATAAAGCAGCAGGCCCGACGAAAGCGCGCCCAGAACAAAGTATTTCAGCCCCGCCTCGGTGGAGCGCACCGAATCGCGGCGCATGGCGGCCAGGACATAAAGCGCCAGGCTCTGAAGCTCGATACCGACATAAAGGGCAATGAGATCGCCGGCGGAAATCATCATCATCATGCCTAAGGTGGCGAGCACGATGAGCACCGGGTATTCGAATTTTTCGAGGTTCTCGGCCCGGCAGTATTCAGCCGACATGATCAGCGCCACGATGGACCCGGCCAGAACCAATACTTTCATCAAGATGGCGAAGGTATCGACCACGAACGCGCCGTCAAAGGTGCTCGCCGTCTCAAGGCGCAATGTCAGGATCAGGGCGGCAACCAGCACCACCACCGCGCCCAGGGTGACCTCGCCCATGGATTTTTCACCCCGGAACGAGCCGAACATCAACAGCGCCATGGCGCCGACGGCAGCCACGATTTCCGGCCACAGAGGAGCAAGAGTACCGATATTCATATCCCCGGCCCCTATTTCAAAACGGCCAGCGCCGAAACGCCGCGCCCAGCGTCGGCAAGCGCGGCGCTATATGTGTCAATGAGATTGGCAACCGAGACCGACATCACGTCAAGCAGTATGGAAGGATAGATGCCAAAGAAAATCGTCAACACCACCATGGGCGCCAGAATGGCGACCTCCCGGGGGTTGAGGTCGGCGATGTCGGCCAGGTTGTCCTTGTCGAGCTTGCCATAGATCACCCGCCGGTAGAGCCACAACGCATAGGCGGCGGAAAGGATGATGCCGGTGGTGGCGATGGCGGCGACCCAGGTGTTGACCTTGAAGACGCCGACAAGGGTCAAAAACTCGCCGATAAATCCGCTGGTGCCCGGAAGCCCGACATTGGCCAGGGTGAAGACCATGAAAAAGGCGGCATAGACCGGCATGCGGTTCACCAGCCCGCCATAGGCCTTGATCTCTCGGGTATGGATGCGGTCGTAAACGACGCCGACGCACAGGAACAATGCCGCCGAGACAATGCCGTGGCTGAGCATCTGGAAAATGCCGCCCTCGATGCCTTGCGGGTTCATGGAGAAGATGCCCATGGTCACAAACCCCATATGGGCGACCGAGGAATAGGCGATGAGCTTCTTCATGTCCTCCTGCACCAGCGCCACCAATGAGGTGTAGACAATGGCGATGACGGAGAGGCCAAAGACCCATTGCGCCATATCGTCGCTGGCCAGCGGGAACATCGGCAGCGAAAAGCGCAAGAAACCGTAACCGCCCATTTTCAACAAAATGCCGGCCAGAATGACCGACCCGGCCGTCGGCGCCTCGACATGGGCGTCAGGCAGCCAGGTGTGCACCGGCCACATGGGCAGCTTGACCGCGAAACTGGCGAAAAAGGCCAGCCACAGCCAGGTCTGCATGCCCTCGGGGAAGCGGTGGGTCAGAAGCGTGGGGATGTCGGAGGTTCCGGCCTGCCAGTACATCGCCAGAAGCGCGATCAGCATCAGCACCGAGCCGGCTAGGGTGTAAAGGAAGAACTTGAAGCTGGCATAGACCCGCCGGCCGCCGCCCCAGACCCCGATAATAAGGAACATCGGGATCAGCCCGGCCTCGAAGAAGACGTAGAACAGCGCCAGATCGAGGGCGCAGAAAACCCCGATCATCAGGGTTTCGAGCACCAGGAAGGCGATCATATACTCGCGCACCCTGATCTTCACCGAGGTCCAGCTGGCCAGGATGCATGCCGGCATGAGGAAGGTGGTGAGGATCACGAACAGCATGGAAATGCCATCGACGCCCATTTTGTAGCTGAAGGCGCCGCCGAGCCAGTCGGTTTTTTCGACAAACTGGAAGTCGGCGGTGGAGTAGTCGAAATTGATCCAGATGACCAGGCTCACCAGGAAGGTGATGACGGTGGTCCACAGCGCCACATAGCGGGTGTTGCGCATGGCGATTTCGTCATTGCCCCGGATGAGCAAAATGAGGCCGGCGCCGACCAGCGGCAGGAAGGTAATGACGGATAAGATTGGCCAGTCGCTCACGGCTCAGGCCCCCGCAAACATGAAATAGGTGACGAGCGACGCCACGCCGATCAGCATGGCAAAAGCGTAGTGATAAAGATAACCGGTCTGCAGGCGAACCACCCGCCCGGTCACATCCAGAACCCGGGCCGCCACACCATCCGGGCCAAAGCCATCGATAAGCCAGCCATCGCCCTTTTTCCACAAAAAGCGGCCCAACGCCTTGGCCGGGCGCACGAAAATCAGATCGTAAAGCTCGTCGAAATACCACTTGTTGAGCAAAAAGCGGTAGATGAGCACATGGGTGCGCGCCAGGGATACCGGGATCGAGGGGTTGACCAGATAGAAAATCCAGGCGGTCACGAAACCCAGGGCCATCATCAAGGTCGGCGACCAGACGACCCAGCCGGGCACCTCTTTCATCGCCGTCAGGATGTTGTTTTCCGGCCCGGTGAAAATCGCGGTGCCCCAGAACGCCCCGGCCCCGCCGCCGATAAACGCCCCGGCAAAAGCGACCCCGGCGAAGGCGGCGCCAAGGGCGAGCAGCATCAGCGGTATGGTCATCACCGAGGGGCTTTCATGGGCCTTGCCCAGAACCTCGTTCGATGCCCGGGTCTTGCCGTGGAAGGTCATGAACATCAGCCGCCAGGAATAAAAGCTGGTGAAGAGCGCCGCGATGACGGTCATCCAGAAGGCGTAAGTGCCCGCCGCGGTGCCGGCGGCGTAGGTGGATTCGATGATGGCGTCCTTGGAGAAAAAGCCGGCGGTATAAGGAAACCCGGTCAGGGCCAGGGTGCCGATCAGCATCATCAACCAGGTGGTTTTGACGTGGGGGCGGATGCCGCCCATGTGGCGCATGTCTTGTTCGTTCGACATGGCGTGGATCACCGATCCGGCGCCAAGGAAGAGCAGCGCCTTGAAAAAAGCGTGGGTGAAAAGGTGGAAAATGCCGGCCTGATAGGCCCCCACCCCAAGGGCTGCGAACATGTAGCCCAGTTGCGAGCAGGTCGAGTACGCGATGACGCGCTTGATGTCGTTTTGAACCAGCCCCACCGTGGCGGCGAAAATGGCGGTCGTGGCCCCGATGACGGTGACCACCATCAGGGCGGTTTCGGACTGCTCGAACAAGGGCGAGGTGCGGGCGACCAGAAACACCCCGGCGGTTACCATGGTAGCGGCGTGGATGAGGGCGGAGACCGGGGTGGGGCCTTCCATGGCATCGGGCAGCCAGGTGTGGAGCAGGAACTGGGCCGATTTGCCCATGGCGCCGATGAAAAGCAGCAGCGTGATCGTGGTGATCACATTGGCCTCGATCATCCACAGGAAGGTGAAGGTGCGCTCGGCCATCGCCGGGGCGGCGGCGAAGACGGTGTCGAAATCAAGGGAGCCGAAAACGGCATAGATGGCGAAGATACCCAGCGCAAAGCCGAAATCACCGACCCGGTTGACGATAAACGCCTTGATCGCGGCGGCGTTGGCCGAGGGTTTTTTATACCAGAAGCCGATGAGCAGATAGGAGCACAGGCCAACGCCCTCCCAGCCGAAGAACAGCTGGAGGAAATTGTCCGACGTCACCAGCATCAGCATGAAGAAGGTAAAGAGCGACAGATAGGCGAAAAAGCGCTGCCGGTGCGGGTCGTGATGCATGTAGCCGATGGAATAAACATGCACCAGGCACGAGATCGACGTCACCACCACCAGCATCACCGCCGTCAGGGTGTCGATGCGCAGCGCCCAGTCGACCTCAAGGTCGCCGGAGGTGAACCAGCGCAGGATTTCGATGCGGCCGCCGCCCTCGCCAAAACCGACATCGAACAGCGCCACCCATGACAAAAGCGCTGAGGCGATCAGGAAACCCGAGGTCACCAGCTCGGAAGGCCGCGCCCCGATCCGGTTGCCAAACAGCCCGGCGACGATGGCGCCAAGGAGCGGCAGAAAGACGATGGCGGAATACATGTGCCTCAGCCTTTCATCAAATTGACGTCCTCAACCGCGATCGAGCCGCGGTTGCGGAAGAAGACGACGATTATGGCGAGACCGATGGCAGCTTCAGCCGCGGCGACGGTGAGGATTAAAAGCGCGAAAACCTGACCGACGAGATCGTTCAGGAAGGCGGAAAACGCCACAAAATTTAGGTTCACCGCCAGCAGCATCAACTCGACCGACATCAGTATGACAATGACGTTCTTGCGGTTGAGGAATATGCCGAAAATGCCGATGGTCAAAAGGATCGCCGAGACGGTCAGATAATGGGGAAGGCCGATAATCATGATGAAATCCCCTGCCCCGGTTTGATATCGTGCAAACTCACCGCCGCCTTGGGGTCGCGCGCCACCTGGTCGGAAATGTCCTGACGCTTGACGTTCGGGCGGTGATGCAATGTGAGCACGATGGCCCCGATCATCGCCACCAGCAGCACCATGCCGGCGGCCTGGAAGTAGTAGACGTAGTCGGTGTAGAGCAACCGGCCCAGGGCCTCGGTGTTGGTCACCCCGCCCGCCGGGATCGGCTTGGCGACAATGCTGGTCGCGCCGGGCGCCACCACCCAGGCGCTGAACACCATGATCAGTTCGATCAGCAAGATGAGCCCGACAACGCCGCCAACCGGCAGGTACTCCAAAAAGCCCTCGCGCAACTCGGTAAAATCGATATCGAGCATCATGACGACGAAGAGGAACAAAACCGCCACCGCGCCGACATAGACGATGATGAGGATCATGGCCAGGAACTCGGCGCCGACGATGATGAACAGCCCGGCGGCGTTGATAAAGGTCAAAATGAGGAACAGCACCGAATGCACCGGGTTCCTGGAGGCAATGACCATCAGGGCCGAGCCAAGCATGGTGGCGGCGAAGAGATAGAAAAAGACAGATGCTAAGGCCATCGGTCTACATGCGCCCCCTGTTGTTCACGTGTCCCCCCATGACCCTCACCGGTACTCCGCGTCAAGGGCGATATTGGCGGCGATCTGCCGCTCCCAACGATCGCCGTTCGATAACAAGCGGTCCTTGTCGTAAAACAATTCCTCGCGGGTTTCTGTGGCAAATTCGAAATTCGGTCCCTCGACAATGGCATCCACCGGGCAGGCCTCCTGGCAAAAGCCGCAATAGATGCATTTTGTCATGTCGATGTCGTAGCGCGTCGTGCGCCGGGTGCCGTCATTGCGGCGCGGGCCGGCCTCAATCGTGATCGCCTGGGCCGGGCAGATCGCCTCGCACAGCTTGCAGGCAATGCAGCGTTCCTCGCCATTGGGGTAGCGCCGCAGCGCGTGCTCGCCGCGAAAGCGCGGGCTGAGCGGTCCTTTTTCAAAGGGGTAGTTGATCGTCGCCTTGGGCGCGAAAAAATAGCGCAACGCCAGGACAAAGGCGGACGCAAACTCGGTCAGGAGCAGCGACTTGGCGGCTTGGGCAACACCCATGTCATCTCTCCTTAAATCAGGCCGGAAGGTTGTCGGTGAAAACCAGGACGCCGGAGACGGCGACCACCAGGAACAGCGAGATCGGCAAAAAGACCTTCCACCCCAGACGCATCAGCTGGTCATAGCGGTACCGCGGCACCATGGCCTTGACCATGGCAATGAGGAAGAAGAGGAAGCAGACCTTGATCAGGAACCAGACAATGCCGGGCACCCAGGTGAACGGCACAACTTCGAACGGCGGCAGCCAGCCGCCCAGAAAGAGCACCGTCATCAGCGCGCACATCAAAACGATCGACACATATTCGCCGAGCATGAACATCAGATACGGCGTGGAGGAATATTCCACCATGTAGCCGGCGACCAGTTCCGATTCGGCCTCGGGCAGATCGAATGGCGGGCGGTTGGTCTCGGCCAGGGCGGAGATGAAAAAGATGACGAAGGAGGGAAGCAAAACGAGCCAGTACCAGCCGAACATGCCCCAGTCGCTGCGCTGAGCGGCGACGATCTCGCTCAAGTTCAAGGTGCCGGCGAACAGTAAAACGGTGATGATGACAAAGCCGATGGAAACCTCATAGGACACCATCTGGGCCGCCGAGCGTAAAGCGCCCAGGAAGGGGTATTTCGAATTGGACGCCCAGCCCCCCATGATGATGCCGTAGATGCCCAAGGAGGAAACGGCGAAAACATACAAAATGCCGACATTGATATCGGCAATGACCCAGCCCTCGGCCACCGGCATGACCGCCCAGGCGCTGAGCGCCAGGGTGGTGGTGACCAGTGGCGCCAGCAGAAAGACGCCCTTGTTGGCGCCCGCCGGAATGATGGCTTCCTTGAAGACGAACTTCAACAGATCGGCAAAGGACTGAAACAGCCCGAAAGGGCCGACGACATTGGGGCCGCGCCGCATCTGCACCGCCGCCCAGATCTTGCGGTCGGCAAGGAGCAAAAAGGCGATCAGCACCAAAAGCAGCACGATCAGCACAACACTTTGCAGAGCCAAAAGCAGCACATTGACGAACCAGTCGGTCTGGGTCCAGAGCCAGACCACCGCCCAAAGACCGATGCCGACGGCGGCAATGGCAAAGATCGCGACAATGGCCATGGCGACGAGGCCAAGCTTGTCCGATCCGCGTTGATTGATATCGGCCATGGGCGCCCCCTATTCCGCCGCTTCGGCCATGGGCCCACGCGCCAGGGCCGAGCACTCGGCCATGGTTCTGGAGGCCCGGGCAATCGGGTTGGTGAGATAAAAATCGGAAAAAGCCGGTGTGAACGGTTCGGCGGAAACCTCGCCGCCGGCCCTGGCCAGCGCATCGATCCCGGTATGATCGGCGGGCTCGACCGTATCGAGCCGGCCCAGATGGGGCACCGCCCCGATCATGGCGGCGCGAAGGGCCGCCAGATTATCGAAGGGCAACGTGTGGCCAAGCGCTTCGGAAAGGGCGCGCAAAATGGCCCAGTCCTCGCGGGCGTCGCCTGGGGGGAAAACCGCTCTGAGGCTGCGTTGCACCCGGCCCTCGGTGTTGACGTATGTAGCTGATTTTTCAGTATAAGCCGCACCTGGCAAGATCACGTCTGCCCGGTGGGCGCCAGCGTCGCCATGGCTGCCCTGATAGACCACGAACGCCCCCGGCTCAATTGAAATTTCGTCAGCGCCCAGAAGGAAAAGCACATCGACCGCCCCAGCCTTGGCCATCCGCAACGCCGAAAGCCCGCCCTTGCCCGGAACAGCGCCAAGATCCAGCCCCCCAACCCGCGATGCGGCGGTGTGCAGGACGCAAAACCCGTTCCAGTCTTCGGTCGGGGCCCCGGTGGAGACCGTCGCCTGGGCCACCATGGACAGGATGGCCGCGCCATCGGGCCGCGCCAGAGCCCCCTGCCCGACAAGCCAGATCGGGCGCTTGAGGCTGACCGGGCTGTGATCGGTGAATGTTTTCAAAGCCTCGGGGCTGTCGCCGATATGGTGATAGTCATAGGTCAGATCGACCTTTTCGCCAATCAGGCCAACTTTCAATTCACCGCTCAGCCAGCGCTTGCGGATGCGGGCGTTGAGCACCGGAGCTTCCAGGCGCGGGTTGGCGCCGATGATCATTATGCCGTCGGCCTCCTCGATCCCGGCAATGGTGGCGTTGAACAGATAGGAGGCGCGGCCGAATTTCGGATCAAGGGCGGAGCCATCGGACCGGCAGTCCAGATTTGGCGAGCCAAGGGCGTCCATCAGGGCCTTGAGGGCATAGATCTCCTCC
>UOEM01000095.1_pt1 | contig 23707 bp, 22 predicted proteins | sample 1988661 | NCBI WGS metagenome assembly UOEM01 (sample SAMEA4712195, study PRJEB27164) | hydrothermal vent metagenome | biome: marine basaltic hydrothermal vent biome; feature: marine hydrothermal vent; material: mineral | place: Pacific Ocean | collected 2011-06-14/2011-07-23 | depth 1719 m | reverse complement strand
TTACCCACGGCGCCGGATTCAGCGACGGGGTGCTGCTGGCCGCCGCCCACCGGGCCGTAAGCGCGGGCGAACGGGCGGAGCTTGAGCGCGTGGCCGAATTTGCCGCTGCCTTCACGCCCACCTCCGAGCTTCATCTGGAGACCACCTCCCAAGGGGCGGCGTTTTTGAAGATTACCGCCACGGCCTGGCCGTGCGCGGGCCTGGACTGGCTCGCCGAAGACGCCCCCGCCCCTTCCCTGCCGGTGGCCATTGGCGCCGCCGCCGCCGCACACGGTGTAACGCTTGAGCCCGCCCTTGTCGCCGCGACCCACGGCTTTGCCGCCAATCTGGTCTCCGCGGCGTTGCGTCTGGTGCCCCTGGGCCAGACCGACGGCCAGCGCATCACGGCGCAATTGGAGCCGGTTATCCACGACACTGTGGCCCGCGCCATAACAACCCCCCTTGACGACATCGCCACATCGACGCTGATGGTCGATATCACCTCCATGGAACACGAAACCCAATACACAAGGCTTTTTCGCTCATGACCTCACCCAACGGCCCGCTTCGGGTTGGTATCGGCGGGCCCGTCGGCTCGGGCAAGACGGCGCTGATGGACGCATTGTGCAAATCCATGCGCGACCGCTATTCCCTCGCCGCCATCACCAACGACATTTATACCCGCGAGGATTCCGAATTCCTCACCCGCTCCGGCGCCCTGCCGCCCGAACGCATCGCCGGGGTGGAGACTGGCGGCTGCCCCCACACCGCCATCCGCGAGGACGCCTCGATCAACCTTGCCGCCATCGCCGACATGAATGCCGCCTTCCCCGATCTCGATCTGGTGTTGATCGAATCGGGCGGCGACAATCTTGCCGCCACCTTCAGCCCCGAGCTGGCCGACATCACCATCTATGTCATCGATGTTTCCGCCGGCGATAAAATCCCGCGCAAAGGCGGGCCCGGCATCACCCGCTCCGACCTTCTGGTCATCAACAAGATTGACCTCGCCCCCCATGTCGGTGCCAGCCTTGAGGTCATGGAACGGGATTCCAAAAAAATGCGGGGGGCCCGACCGTTCCTCTTCACCAACCTGAAAGCCGGGGCCGGCACCGCCGAAGTGGTGACTTTCATCGAGAAATCAGGCGGGCTGACGCCAATTGATGTAGACTGACCGGCCATTGCACCGCGCGGGGGATCGGAACATGAAGAACGCCCTTTTTGACCTTGGCGGCCGGCTTGCCCTTGTTACCGGGTCGAGCAAGGGCATCGGCCACGCCATTGCCCGCGGGCTGCTTGGCGCTGGGGCCTCTGTGATCCTGAACGCCCGCAACGCCGACACCGTGGATGCGGCCCGCCGGGAGCTGGAACAGGAGTTCGGCGAAGCACGGGTCAGCGCCGCCGTCTTCGATGTCACGGACCGCGAGGCGGTAACCGAGGCGATCGACCGGATCGAAAACGACATCGGCGCCATCGACATACTGGTCAACAATGTCGGCATGCAGTTCCGCAAGACCCTTGAGGACTTTCCCGAAGAGACCTGGCGCGAACTGATGGCGACCAATCTGGACAGCGTCTTTTTTGTCGGTCAGGCCACAGCCCGCCATATGATCCCGCGTGGCCGGGGCAAGATCATCAATGTCTGCTCGGTGCAGAGCGAGTTGGGCCGGCCCGGCATTGCACCCTATGCCGCATCGAAGGGGGCGGTGAAAATGCTCACCAAGGGCATGTGCATCGACTGGGGCGGGCACGGTCTTCAGATCAACGGCCTGGGGCCGGGATATTTCAAGACCGAGCTCAACCAGGCCCTGGTCGCCAACCCCGACTTCGATGACTGGGTCCGGGCCCACACCCCGGCGGGCCGCTGGGGCGAGGTCGAGGAATTGCAAGGGGCGGCGGTGTTTCTCGCCTCGGACGCCTCAAGCTTCGTCAACGGTCATATCCTTTACGTGGATGGCGGCATCACCTCGACGCTTTAGCGAAAAATGCCCGGGTTTTGCGACGGTACGATTGACTCTTCGCATTAATGACGAGCATCTAGGCCCCCTCGCCCCTTTTTGGGGATGGGGTGTTGTCGCTTTGGGGGGCGGCCGGCAGATATGATACGCGTTGAAGCGGTAACCAAAACCTTTGGCGGCGTGCACGCCGTCGACGGGGTGAGTATCGAGATCGCCACCGGATCGATTACCGGCCTGATCGGCCCCAATGGCGCCGGCAAAACCACGCTGTTCAATGTCATTGCCGGCACCATCCCTCCCAATTCGGGTCGCATATTCCTTGATGGCGAGGACGTGACCGGCCACCCCCCCCACGCCCTCTTCCACAAGGGCCTCCTGCGCACCTTCCAGATCGCCCACGAGTTTGCCAGCCTCACGGTTGCCGAAAACCTGATGATGGTGCCGGCGGGCCAGTCGGGCGAGAACCTGTGGACGGCCTGGACCCGGCCCGGCCAGGTCTGGGCCGAGGAAAAGGCCACCCGCGCCCGGGCCCAGGATGTGATCGCTTTTCTGGGGCTGAACCATCTGGCGTCCGAACGCGCCGGCAATCTGTCCGGCGGCCAGAAAAAGCTGCTCGAGCTTGGCCGCACCATGATGGTCGATGCCAAGGTTGTGCTGCTCGACGAGGTCGGCGCCGGGGTCAACCGCACGCTTCTGGTCGAGGTCGGCGATGCCATTTTACGCCTTAACCGCGAGCGCAATTACACTTTCTGCATGATCGAGCACGATCTGGATTTCATCTCCCGGCTGTGCGATCCGGTCATCGTCATGGCCGAGGGCAAGGTGCTGACCATCGGCAGGGCTGACGAGGTCAAGGCCAATGAAGACGTAATCGAGGCCTATCTGGGCCGTGGCCGTAAAGTTGCCGCCACGGTGAAGGGTGACGCGTGAAATATCTGCAAGGGCAAAACCTGACCGGCGGGTATGGCGGGGCCGATATCCTCAAGGGCTGCTCGATCGGCGTCGATAAGGGCCAGATCGCCGTCATTGTCGGCCCCAACGGCGCCGGAAAATCCACCGCCATGCGCGCCATGCTCGGCATGCTCAATCTGCGCCAGGGGCAGGTGAAGCTGGACGGCGAGGATATCACGGCGCTGGCGCCCGAGGCGCGCATCAAACGCGGGCTGGCCTTTGTGCCCCAGACCGGCAATGTCTTCATCTCGATGACGGTCGAGGAAAACCTTCAGATCGGCGCCTACCTGCGCGATGACGATTTTTCGGACACCATGGGTCAGGTCTACGACCTCTTCCCCGCCTTGAAGGCCAAACGGCGCCAGCCGGCGGGCGAGCTGTCCGGCGGCCAGCGTCAGCAGGTCGCGGTGGGGCGGGCGCTGATGACCCATCCCGCGGTGCTGATGCTCGACGAACCCACCGCCGGGGTCTCCCCCATCGTCATGGACGAGCTGTTCGACCGCATCGTCGAAGTCCGCAACACCGGCATCGCCGTGTTGATGGTGGAGCAAAACGCCCGCCAGGCGCTGGAGATCGCCGATATCGGCTATGTGCTGGTTCAGGGCGAGAACCGGCATACCGACCGGGGCGAGGTCCTTTTGGCCAACCCGGACGTGCGCAGATCGTTTCTGGGTGGGTGACGGAAAATGACTGATATCCTCAACGCCCTGGTATTGCTGTCAAATTTTGTGCTGCTGCCGGCGCTGTCCTACGGCTCGCAACTGGCCCTGGGGGCGCTTGGCGTCACCTTGGTGTTCGGCATATTGCGCTTCGCCAATTTCGCCCATGGCGACCTGATGGCCTTTGGCACCATGGTGACGATCTTCTTCACCTGGGCCTTGCAAGGGGCGGGCATCGGTTTTGGGCCTCTGCCGACGGCGCTGATCGCGGTTGTGCCCGCCATCGTGGTCACGGCGGCTTTCGCCCTGGGCACCGACCGTCTGGTCTACCGGTTCTACCGGGCGCAAGGGAGCCCGCCGGTGATCTTCGTCGTTGCTTCGGTTGGGGTCATGTTCGTGCTTGGGGGCCTGTTGCGGCTTTTTATCGGTCCCGGTGACCGGCGTTTTTCCGATGGCGAGAAGTTCATCGTCACCGTGCGCGGCTTTCGCGAGGCCACCGGCCTTACCGAGGGGCTGGTGATCCGCACCAGCCAGGGGCTGACCGTGGTCCTGGCTATGCTGGTTGTGGTGGCCTTGTTTTATTTTCTCTCGCGCAGCCGCATGGGCAAGGCGATGCGGGCGTACTCGGACAATCGCGAGCTGGCCCAGCTTTCCGGCATCGACCCTGAGCGCGTTGTCGCCGTCACCTGGATCATCGCCGCGAGCCTGGCCACCATTGCCGGGGTCCTTTATGGCCTCGATAAGAGTTTCAAGCCCTTCACCTATTTCCAGCTCCTGCTGCCGTTTTTCGCCGCCGCCATCGTCGGCGGCATCGGCAGCCCGGCGGGCGCCATCGTTGGCGGGTACATCGTGGCGTTCTCCGAGGTCATGGCGACCTATGCCTACAAAAAATTCCTCACCTATCTGGTGCCCGAAACCATGGCGCCCGACGGGCTGATGCAGTTCCTTTCCACCGATTATAAATTCGCCATCTCTTTTCTCATCCTGGTCATCGTGCTCCTGATCCGGCCGACCGGGGTGTTGAAAGGCAAGGTGTTATGAGCCCTGCTTCACGCGCAATTCTGGCGTTCGGCGCCGTAGCCCTGGCGCTGATCGGCGTCGGCATGGGGCAGTCCTGGTCGCTGGCTTTCGCCATTGTCAATCTGTGCCTCATCTCCGCCATCATGGCGCTGGGGCTCAATATCCAGTGGGGCTATGCCGGTCTTTTCAATGCCGGGGTCATGGCTTTTGCCGCCCTTGGAGGGCTGGCCGCGGTGCTGGTCTCCCAGCCGCCGGTGACAGCGGCCTGGGCTGCGGGGGGCGGAATGTTGGCTGTCAGCGCCGTGGTGCTGGCCGCCGCCATTGTTGCCGCTGTTGCCGTGTGGCGGCGCATGGCCAGGAGCTGGCGGCGCACCGCCGTCGTCTCGGCGATCTGCATTGCCGGATTTCTCGTCTCGCGGCAGATATTCGAGGGCGCGACCGGCGCCATCGAGGCGGTGGACTCGGCCAAGACCGGCTATCTCGGCGGCCTGGGCCTGCCGATTGTCGTCTCCTGGATCGTCGGCGGTGCCTTTGCCGCCGGGGTCGCGTGGGCCATCGGCCATATCGCGCTGGGGTTACGGTCGGACTATTTCGCCATCGCCACCCTGGGGATTTCCGAAATCGTCATCGCCCTGCTCAAGAATGAAGACTGGCTGGCGCGCGGGGTCAAAAACGTCACCGGCCTCAGCCGCCCGGTGCCCTACGAGGCCGATCTGCAAACGTCGGAAAACTTCACCGCCGCCGTCAGTTGGTGGAACGCCGACCGGCTGGCCGCCATACCGGACGCCGAGGCGCGCCAGGCCGCCCTGGCAAATCTGATCATCGATGCCTCGACCATGGCCGTCAAACTGAGTTACACCGCCCTCTTCCTCGCCGTACTGCTCTTCATCCTGGCATGTTCGGTCCGGGCGCTGAATTCTCCCTGGGGGCGCATGATGCGCGCCATTCGCGACAATGAGGTCGCAGCGGGAGCCATGGGCAAGGACGTCACCTTCCGCCACCGCCAGATTTTCATCCTCGGCTGTGCCGTTATCGGCATCGCCGGCGCCATGCTGACGACCCTGGACGGCCAGTTCACGCCCGGCAGCTACAACCCGCTGCGCTTTACCTTTCTCATCTGGGTGATGGTGATCGTCGGCGGCAGCGGCAACAATCTGGGCGCCGTCCTGGGCGGTTTTCTGATCTGGTTCACCTGGGTCGAGGCCGAGCCGCTGGCCCTTTGGGCCGTCGGCGGCATCACCCAGTTTCTGGAGCCGGGCAGCCCCCTTCGCGCCCATCTCATCGATGCCGCGCCCCATATGCGGCTCCTGGTCATGGGCCTGGTATTGCTGCTGGTGTTGCGGTTTTCGCCGCGCGGGATTTTGCCGGAGTACTCGCGGCCCCCAAGATAGGCCTTGGCACGGACGCTTGCGCCTCGCTTCCAATAAAAGTCAATGGTTACTGGATCACCCGGACAAGCCGGATGATGACCCGCTGAGGGGGTAAAAAACACACCAACGCGCACCCATCCATCCGGTCGTCATCGTCCGGCTTGACCGGACGATCCAGTACCCCCTTTGCGCCGGCGATTTTCCGCTGCGGCACAGTCAAATAAAAACCCGGCGGGAGCGCCCGCCGGGTTCGGTGTTCATCATTGCAGCCAAGTTCAGTGGATCTTCAGCGTGTTGAACTTGCCGTCGCCGATTTCCAGTTCCTTGTAGGAGCCCGCCGCCTCGCCGACATCGGTGAACTCGACATTGGTGGCGCCGACATAATCGATGTCACCGCCCTTGGCGAGAATCTCAAGCGCCTTGCCAAGCTCGCCGGGCTGGATCTTTTCGCCCGGCGCATTGGCCACCTTCATGATGTTGGCGGCGATGCCGGCCCGGTCGGCCTTGCCGGCGGCCTGCATGGCCAGCGCGATCAGCGCCGCGGCGTCGTAGGATTCGCCCCTGAACGGGCCGTCGCCGTCAAAGCCGCCTTTCTTGGCCAGTTCGAGGAACATCGCCGCACCGTCCGAATCGGTACCCGGCAGGGTGCCGAAGGAGCCGGTCAGATCGCCGTCGATGTTCTCGATCAGGCTCTTGCCCACCATGCCGTCGGCAAAGATGAACTTGTCGAAAGCGCCGGTGTCCAGCGAGGTTTGGATGATGCCGCGCCCGCCCTGATCGAGGTAGCCGAAGACCGCCAGGATTTCGGCGCCGGCGGCGGCCAGCGCGCCGACTTCGGCGGAATAGTCGCCCTTGCCGTCCTCATGGGCGGCCGCAATCGCGATCTTGCCGCCCTTCTTGCCGAAGGCCGAGGCAAAGCTCTCCGACAGCCCCTTGCCGTAGTCATTGTTGGTGTAGGTCACCGCGACATTCTTGTAGCCGCGCCCGGTGACGATTGACGCCAGCACTTCGCCCTGGCGCGCATCGGACGGCGCGGTGCGGAAGAACAATCCCTTGTCGTCGATGGTGGTCAGCGCCGGCGAAGTGGCCGAGGGCGACACCATGACGACGCCATTGGGGATCGCCACCGAATTGGCGATGGCGGTGGTCACCCCGGAGCAGTCGGCGCCCATGATGGCAAGAACGCCATCGGAGGTGATCAGCCGTTCGGCGGCGGCGGTCGCGGCGGCGGCGTCAACGCAAGTTGAGTCCGCCGTCACCACTGATATCGTCTCGCCACCGAGCAGCTTGCCTGAGTCCGATACTTCCTTGAAGGCCAGCTCGGCGCCGTTTTTCATGTCCGGCGTCAACGACTCGATCGGCCCGGTAAAGCCAAGAATGATGCCCATTTTCACCTGGGCCGAGGCCGCGGCGGGCAGAAGCAGTGCCGCAGCGGTGCAACTGGCAAGGAGTAAGGCTTTGAATTTCATTTGGTCTCTCCCATGGAATTTCCGGCGTCCCCACTTCAGCCTATATCGCTGCGGGCCGCTTCTGGCTGCCTATGTTCACCGAATTGACGGCAAAAACAACACTAACCCGCCGCAAACCCGCCTTTGAGCGCCCGAAGTCGTGCCGGAAGGTTAATGGAGCAGCTCAGCTCCAGGCCTTAAACCCAGCGAAATACGACCCCAAACCAAATCAGGGAAATGACCAGTCCGCCCCATAGCGGCGTGCCCATAAGCGCCACCCAGGCGAGGAAGATAAAGGCACTGCCCAGCAGCGAAATGAAGAGCCGGTCACCCCTGGTGGTATCCAGACCGAGAATGCCGCGACGCGGCGCCCCGCCCGGCGAGGCCAGCTCCCACAAGGTCATGACCGTAAGGCAACTGGCGATGAAAACAAAAAAGGCGATCGTTGGCCACGTCCACGCCATCCATGAAAGCTCCATCGCGCGGCCTCCTCAAACACGACCAAGGGCAAAACCCTTGGCGATGTAATTGCGGACGAAATAGATGACGATGGCGCCGGGGATGATGGTGAGGGAACCGGCGGCGGCGAGCAGCCCCAGCTCATAGCCCGATGTGCTCGCCGTTCGTGTCATCGTTGCGGCAATCGGCTTGGCATCGACCGCCGTCAGGGTTTTTGCCAGCAGCAATTCCACCCAGGAGAACATGAAGCAGAAAAAAGCGGCAACCCCGATGCCCGCGGCGATGGTGGGGATGAATATCTTGATGAAAAATCGCCAGAACGGGTAGCCGTCGACATAAGCGGTCTCGTCCAGCTCCTTGGGCACCCCGGACATGAAACCCTCAAGGATCCACACCGCCAGCGGCACGTTGAACAAAGTGTGGGCCAGAGCGACGGCGATTGGAGTATCGAACAGGCCGACGGCCGAATACAGCTGAAAAAACGGCAGGGCGAACACCGCCGCCGGCGCCATGCGGTTGGTCAGAAGCCAGAAGAACAGATGTTTGTCGCCAATAAAGCGGTAGCGCGAAAACGCATAGGCCGCCGGCAGCGCCACCGCCACCGACAGGACGGTGTTGATGGTCACGTACGTGATCGAATTGACATAGCCCATATACCAGGTCGGGTCGGTGAAGATGGTGACATAATTCTCCAGGGTGAACTTGCGCGGCCACAGCGAAAAGGTGCCCAGGATCTCGTTGGTGGTCTTGAACGACATGTTCAAAAGCCAATAGATCGGCAGCATGAGAAAGATGATGTAAATCGTTGGAACCAGCCAGCTTACGCGTCTCATTGGTTGTCCTCGTCGCGGGTCATGACGGCATAGAAAATCCAGCTCATCAGCAAAATTATCAGGAAATAGATCAACGACATCGCCGCCGCCGGACCAAGGTCGAACTGGCCCAGGGCGATCTTGACCAGATCGATGGACAAAAGCGTCGTGGTGTTGCCCGGGCCGCCGCCGGTGAGCACGAACGGCTCGGTGTAGATGTTGAAGCTGTCCATGAAGCGCAGGAGGATGGCGATGGTCAGGACCCGCTTCATTTTGGGCAACTGGATAAACCGGAAAATCGCCCAGGGGCGGGCGCCGTCGATTTTTGCCGCCTGATAGTAGACATCGGGGATCGAAACCAGCCCGGCGTAGGCCAGGAGCACCACCAGCGAGGTCCAGTGCCACACATCCATCAAAATCAGCGTAAACCAGGCCGAGTTCGGTTGCCGGGTGAAGTTGTAGTCAAAACCCAAGGCATTCAGGCTCACCCCCAGAAGGCCGATGTCCGGCAGGGCAAAAATGTTCCACATGGCGCCGACAACATTCCACGGGATCAGCAGCGGCAGGGCCATCAGCACCAGACAGACCGAAACCCACGGCCCCTTGCGCGGCATGGTCAGCGCGATGGCGACCCCCAGCGGCACCTCGATGGCCAAAATGGTGAAGGTGAAGAAGAGCTGCCGGCCAAGGGAAGACAGAAAGCGCTCCGAGGTCAGTATCTGCTTGAACCAGGTGACGCCGGCCCAGAAGAAGGTATTGGCACCAAAGGTTTCCTGAACCGAATAATTAACCACCGTCATCAGCGGTATGATGGCGTTGAAGGCCACCAGCAGCAGGACCGGCAAGACGAAAAACCAGGCTTTCTGATTGACGGTCTTGTTCATGACACCAACCACCCGTCGCGATAAATACGCGTCATCTTGGGGTCGAAACGCAAGCGGACCGCGCCTGACGGCACCTCGGTGCCCTCATCGGCCAGGAGTTTGACCACATGGTCGCCGGCCCGTGTTTCGACCACCCAGTAGCGGCCCGCATCGCTGACTTTCACCACCTGGGCGGGGATCCCGCCACGGGACACCAGCGAAACGAATTCCGGCCGCACTCCGATTTCCAGCCGGCCCGCGCCATCCTTCACCGCCGCGGCGTTGGCGGCGCTAAGGGTCTGCCCGGCAAAAACCGGCTTGCCGCCTTCCAGAGTGCAGGGCAGCACATTCATGCCAGGCGAGCCGATGAAATGGCCGACAAAGGTGTGGCTGGGCACCTCGAACAACTCCACCGGCGTGCCGATCTGCATCACCTGGCCCAGATCCATTACCACCACCCGGTCGGCGATGGTCAGGGCCTCGGTCTGGTCATGGGTCACGTAGATCATGGTTTGCCGCAACTCGGAATGAAGCTCCTTGAGCTTGGAGCGAAGCACCCATTTCAGATGCGGATCGATAACGGTCAGCGGCTCGTCGAACATGATGACATTGAGTTCCGAACGCACCAGCCCGCGGCCCAGGGAAATTTTCTGCTTGCCGTCGGCGGAAAGCCCCGAGGCGCGGTTGCCAAGGGTATCGGTCAGCTCCAGCATCCTGGCGATCTGTTTTACGCGGGTATCGACATCGGCCTCGGCGACCCCGCGGTTGCGCAAGGGGAAGGCAAGATTGTCATAGACGGTCATGGTGTCGTAGATGACCGGAAACTGGAACACCTGGGCAATCTGGCGCTGGTCGGGCGGAAGATCGGTGACATCGCGGTCATCGAACAGAACCCGCCCCTGGGTGGGCTGCAAAAGACCGGAAATTATATTGAGCAGCGTCGTCTTGCCGCAACCCGAGGGGCCGAGCAGCGCATAGGCGCCGCCGTCTTCCCACTCCACATCAAGCCGCTTCAGCGCCCAGTCGTCATCGGACACCGGGTCGGGCAGATAAGAGTGGCGAAGATTGTCCAGAACGATTTTTGCCATGCCAAACGCCCCTAGCCCGCCACTTTGGCGCCATCGGCGCCAAAGAGCATCGCGGAGCTGAAATCGGCCCGCAGCGAAGTCTGCTCGCCGACCTCGAAGCGATGAATGCCGTGGGACTGGGAGACCCAGGCGTTCCCCGCCAGATCAAAATGAATCACGCTTTCCGAGCCGGATATCTCCGCCACCAGAACCCGCCCCTCCAGGAGCACACCGATGTCGTCTCCAACCCCTTTGGGGCGGATGTGGTGTGGCCGGATGCCGATGGTGTAGGGGCCGTCGGCGACGCCGGAAAAGCGTGCTCCCGCTTTCCAGGTAAAACCGCCATCGAGCACAATGTCGGGCCCGATCTTGGTCACCTTGGCGGTGTTGATGGGGGGATCGGAGAACACTGCCGCGGCCAACAAAGTGCCCGGCTGGCGATAGATCGGGGATGTAGGGCCAAACTGCACCACCCGGCCCTCGGCCATCAGCGCGGTGTGGCCGCTCAGGAGCAGGGCCTCGGTCGGCTCGGTGGTGGCATAAACAACGGTGCATTTGCGGTCCGCGAACAGGCGCGGCAGCTCCTCGCGCAATTCCTCGCGCAGCTTGTAGTCGAGATTGGCGAGCGGTTCGTCGAGCAGCACCAGATCGGCATCCTTGACCAGGGCGCGGGCCAGGGCGCAACGCTGCTGCTGGCCGCCGGAAAGCTCGTTGGGCTTGCGTTTCAGCATCGGTGTCAGTTTCAAAAGATCGGCCACCGCCCCGACGCGGTCGGAGATTTCCGACCTTCCCACCCGCGCCACACGCAAGGGCGAGGCGATATTCTCGAACACGGTGAAATTGGAATAGTTGATGAACTGCTGGTAGACCATGGAGACATTGCGCTTCTGCACCGCCATATTGGTGACGTTGCGGCCGTTCCACCAGATCTCTCCCGACGTCGGTTTATGGATGCCGGCCATCAGCCGCATCAGCGTCGTCTTGCCCGAAAGCGTCGTGCCCAGAAGGATATTGAACCCCTCCTCCGCCAGCGTCAGGCTGGTGTCGTAGATATGGGTTTGAACCCCAACGGTTGCGACAATATTTCTAAGTTCGAGCGCCATAGTCTCGACGTCTCCCCGCCTCAAATCGTGTTTAAGTCAGTGTTTTTGCTCTTGGCTTTGAAAAGCTGAACCCCGGGGTCGGGAACCGGCCCCGGGGTCCGTTGGTTTTGGCGGGAAGGCTTAGTTTGCCGCCCAGCGCTTGATCAGGTCTTCATAGGCGATGGTTTCGCCTTGCGGCTTTTCATTGGCCAGCTTGGCTTTGGCGCCGCCCTTGCCGAGCCACTCGGAGGGATCCTTCTCCGGGTTGAGGCGCGGTCCGCAACCACCATAGATGTTGTTGCTCTCGTCCACGGCCTGCATGCGGGCCATGATCTGGTCCATTTCGCTGGCGAGACGGTCCATGGCCTGCTGCGGGGTAAAGGTGCCGGAGTTGACGTCACCGATCTGCTGCCACCAAAGCTGGGCCAGCTTGGGATAGTCGGGCACGTTGACGCCGGTCGGGGTCCACAGCACCCGGTCGGGGGAGCGATAGAACTCGACCAGACCGCCAAGTTTCGGCGCACGATCGGTGAACGACTGGTGACGAATGTCACTGTCGCGAATGATCGTCAGGCCGACATGGCTCTTTTTCAGCGACACGGTCTTGGAGACCACGAACTGAGCATAGAGCCAGGCCGCTTTACGGCGATCGACCGGGGTGGATTTGAACATCGTCCACGAGCCGGCGTCCTGATAGCCAAGCTTCTGACCTTCTTCCCAGTAAGGACCATGGGGGGAAGGCGCCATGCGCCACAACGGAACACCGTTGTCGTCAACGGTATTGTTGCCTTCCGACTTGGGCTTCACCATGTCGGCGGTGAACGCGGTGTACCAGAAGATCTGCTGGGCGACATTGCCCTGGCTCAGCGCCGGCAGCGACTGATAGAAGTCGTAGTCGGCGGCAGCGGGGGGTGCATACTGGCGCAGCCATTCGTCCCATTTGCGGATGGCGTAAACCGCCGCGGGGCCGTTGGTGCCGCCGCCTCGGGTGACGGACGCACCGGCGGGGTTGCAGGAGCCCGCTTCCATGCGGATGCCCCACTCGTCGATGGGCACGCCGTTGGGCAGGCCCTTGGAGCCCGCGCCGGCCATGGACAGCCAGGCATCGGTCATGCGCCAGCCCAGATCGGGGGCGCGCTTGCCATAATCCATGTGGCCGTAGATGCGGACGCCATCGATTTCCTTGACATCGTTGGAGAAGAACTCCGCGATGTCCTCATAAGCCGACCAGTTGACCGGCACACCGAGATCGTAGCCGTATTTGGCCTTGAAGGCGTCCTTGAAATCCTGACGGTCGAACCAGTCTTTACGGAACCAGTAAAGATTGGCGAACTGCTGGTCGGGGAGCTGCCACAACTTGCCGTCCGGCCCGGTGGTGAAGGATTTGCCGATGAAATCGTCGATATCCAGGGTCGGCAGCGTGACATCGCTGCCCTCGCCCGCCATCCAGTCGGTCAGGTTGACCGCCAGTTGAAGCCGGGAGTGGGTGCCAATCAGATCACTGTCATTGACGTAGGCGTCATAAAGATTGCGGTTGGTCTGCATCTGGGTCTGAACCGCTTGGACGACCTCGCCTTCACCAAGGATCTGATGGTTCACCTTGATGCCGGTGATCTCCTCAAACGCCTTGGTCAGGGTATCGGACTCATAACTGTGGGTCGGAATGCCTTCCGACAACACATTGATTTCCATGCCTTTGAAGGGTTCAGAGACTTTGATGAACCACTCCATTTCCTTCATCTGCTCATCTTTGGAGAGCGTCGAAGGCTGGAACTCGTCATTCACCCATTTCTTCGCTGCGGCCAGGTCGGCGAACGCCGGACCGGCCGACGCTATGAGCGCTATTGCCGCAACCGCGGACAACAGATGCTTACGCATTGGTGTTACCTCCCATTAATGGTGTTATTTTAGCCCTTCAATTTTCAAACGAAAACCACTTGTGCGTCAAGCGAAAAAATTGGATGCTGTGACGAGGCCACGTAAACGAAAGAGCGAACATCGACAGGCATGGAAATCCCTCCCCGACAGAATGAAATCCTCGCGCGGGCCCGCGCCAAGGGCCGGGTTGCGGTCGAAGAGTTGGCCTCACGGCATCGCGTCACACCGCAGACCATTCGCCGCGATCTCAACGATCTGTGCCAGCGCGGCCTCCTGGCCCGCATCCACGGCGGCGCCGTACCCGCCAACTCGGTGTCCAATTTCGGCTATGCCGACCGGCGCGAGCTGGCCTCGGACGAAAAACGCCGCATCGGCCTTGCCGCCGCGGCGCTCGTGCCCGCCAATTGTTCGCTGATCATCAATATCGGCACCACAACCGAGCAGGTGGCGCGCAGCCTGTACGATCGTGAGAACCTGGTGGTGATTACCAATAACATCAATGTCATCAACATATTGAGCGGATCCCGACACAAGGAGCTTATCCTCGCGGGCGGCACGGTGCGCCAGTCCGACGGCGGTATTGTCGGCGAGGCGGCGGTGGATTTCATCCGCCAGTTCAAGGTTGACTACGCCATTGTCGGCGCCTCGGCTCTTGATGAAGATGGCGCCATTTTAGATTTCGATCACCGCGAGGTCTCGGTCGCCCGCACCATCATCGAGAACGCCCGCAAGGTCATTCTGGTTTCCGATCGCGGCAAGTTCGAGCGCACCGCGCCGATGCGAATCTGCGACATCTCCGTCATCGACCATTTCGTCACTGATGCACCACCGCCGCCACGCTTCTGGCGGGCCTGCCAACGTCACGATGTCGATGTGAAAATCGCCGCTGCGCCCGGGGCAACCAATGCATTTGCCGGCGCGGGGAGCAAAACCGAACAAAACCGAACATTTGAGATCGAGAATGTATGACCTCCTGATCATCGGTGGCGGCATCAATGGCTGCGGCATCGCCCGCGACGCCGCCGGGCGCGGCCTCAAAGTGGCGCTGGTCGAACAAGGTGACCTGGCCCAGGGCACCTCGTCGGCATCGACCAAGCTGTTCCACGGCGGTTTGCGCTATCTGGAATATTACGAATTCCGCCTGGTGCGCGAGGCCCTGATCGAGCGCGAAATCCTGCTCACCGCCATGCCCCATATCTCCTGGCCGCTGCGCTTTGTGCTGCCCCACCATGCCGGGCTCAGGCCCGCCTGGCTGCTCAGGCTGGGTCTTTTCATCTACGACCATCTGGGGGGGCGCAAAATCCTCCCCCCCACCGCCACCGTGGATCTGACCACCGATCCCGTCGGCGCGCCCCTTAAGGACAGCTTCAAAAAAGCGTTCGAATATTCCGACTGCTGGGTGGAGGATTCGCGCCTTGTGGTTCTGAACGCCCGCGACGCCGCCGACCGGGGAGTGGATGTGTTCACCCACACACGCTTTGAAGGCGCAAATCGCGGCAAGGAGAGCTGGACCGCCGCAACCGCCGACACCGGCACCGGCAAAACCGGCACCCTGGAGGCCCGTATCCTCATCAATGCCGCCGGCCCCTGGGTCAATGACGTGCTGCATGCCCGGATGCGGGTCAAAACCCCGGACCGCATCCGCCTGGTGCGCGGCAGCCATATCGTGGTCAAAAAGCTCTTCGACCATGATCACGCCTATATTTTTCAGCAGTCCGACGGGCGCATCGTCTTCGCCATCCCTTACGAAACCGATTTCACCTTGATCGGCACCACCGAAATGGATCACCAGGGCGACCCGGCAACGGCGGAATGCACAACCGCCGAGGCCGACTATCTTCGCGTTGCCGTCTCGGAATATTTCAAGCGCCCGGTCGCGGCGGAGGAAATTGTCTGGACCTATTCGGGCGTGCGCCCGCTTTACGACGACGGCGCCTCCTCGGCCACCGAGGCCACCCGCGACTATATCCTGAAGGTCGATACCCAGGACGGCAAGGCGCCGCTGCTCAATATCTTCGGCGGCAAGATCACCACCTACCGCCGGCTGGCCGAAGCCGTTCTGGCCAAACTTTCGCCCCACCTTCCCGGCCTCAAGCCCGACTGGACCGCCGGCGCCTCCCTCCCCGGCGGCGATTTCCCCGTCGGCGATGCCGGACGGCTGGCCGAGAATCTGCACCGCGACTTTCCCTTCCTCGGACAGGCGCAAAGCCGCCGCCTCATCCGCGCCTACGGCACCCAGGCGGCCGAAATGCTCGCCGGGGCCAAAGCTATGTCCGATCTGGGCGAGGACTTCGGCGGCGGCCTCAGCGCAAGGGAAGTCCGCTGGCTGATGACCCGCGAATGGGCCCGCACCGCCGAGGATGTCCTGTGGCGCCGCTCCAAGCTGGGGCTGGTTCTGTCCGGGCCCCAGAAGGACAGGTTGGCGGAATGGATGGAGGCCGAGACCAAATCCGGCACGGGGTAACTCAGGTGATGGATTTTGCGCCCCTTCGCACCGACCGCCCTCAGGGCGGCAAGCCACCGTGAGCCGGCCGCTGGACGGGGTGCTGGTGGTCACGCTGGAACAGGCGATCGCGGCGCCCTATTGCACCCGCCTTCTCGCCGACCAGGGCGCCCGCGTCATCAAGGTCGAGCGCCCCGACGGCGGCGATTTCGCCCGCGCCTACGACACCCGCGCGCGCGGGCTGTCCAGCCATTTCGTCTGGACCAACCGCTCCAAGGAAAGCCTGGCGCTGGATCTTAAAGAGGACGAGGCGGTGGCGGCCCTGAAAGCCATCATCGCCACGGCCGACATTTTCGTCCAGAACCTTGCCCCCGGCGCGGTGGAACGGCTGGGCCTTGACCCCGCCGACTTGCGCCGCGCCAACCCGCGCCTGCTCACCTGCTCGATCTCCGGCTACGGACCCGGCGGCCCCATGAGCAAGGCCAAGGCCTATGACCTGCTGATCCAGGCCGAGGCGGGATTCCTGTCGGTGACCGGCACCGAGACCGAAATGGCCAAGGCGGGGATTTCGGTCGCCGACATCGCCGCCGGTGTCACCGCCCACCACCTGATCCTCGCCGCCCTCCTGCAGCGGGCAAGAACCGGCCATGGCGACCACATCGAGGTCTCGATGCTGGAGGCGATGGCCGAGTGGATGGGCTTTCCGATGTATTACGCCATGGACGGGGCATCGCCGCCCCGACGCTACGGCGCCGATCACGCCACCATCTTCCCCTACGGGTCATATGACACCGCCGATGGCGGCATCATCTTTGGCCTTCAAAACACCCGCGAATGGGTCGCTTTTACCACCATGGTATTGCTGCGGCCCGACCTCGCCGATGATCAACGCTTCAAGGGCAACGGCGACCGCGTGGAACATCGCGACGTGCTGGAACCGGTCATCGCGGGCGTTCTTGCAAGCCTTTCAACCGAAGAGGCGATGGCCCGGTTCAAATCCGCCGGCATCGCCACCGCCCACATCAACGACATGGCCGCCCTGTGGGACCACGACCAGCTTGCCGCCCGCGACCGCTGGGCCGAGTTCGGCTCGCCGGCAGGTCCCCTTCGGGGCCTGAAACCGGCCAGCGGCGAAAGCTGGGCGCCCCGGTTTGATGCCGTGCCGGAACTGGGCCAACATACTGAAAAGATCCTGGCCGAATTCGCCCCCGCCGCCAAAACCAAGGACGGCCCGCCATGATGCTCCCCAAACCGGACCGCTTCCAGGACCTTCGCGACGCCTTGCGCGAACTTTGCGGGCGCTTTGACGCCAAATACCACCGCGACCATGACCAGAATGCCACCTACCCCAGCCAGTTCGTCGACGCCCTGACCAAGGCCGGCTGGCTGGCGGCGATGATCCCCGAGGCGTATGGCGGCTCGGGTCTTGGGCTCGCGGAAGCCTCGGTGGTGATGGAGGAGATCAACCGTTCGGGCGCCAATGCGGTTCATGCCCACGGCCAGATGTACAATATGGGCACCTTGCTCCGTCATGGCTCGGCGGCGCAAAAACAACAATATCTGCCGAAAATCGCCGCCGGCGAGCTGCGCCTGCAATCCATGGCGGTGACCGAATCGGCCACCGGCACCGACACCACCAAGCTGAAAACCACGGCGGAAAAAAAGTCAGACCGCTATGTGGTGAACGGCCAGAAGGTGTGGATATCGCGGGTCGAGCAATCGGACCTGATGATCCTTCTGGCCCGCACCACGCCGCTGGCGGAGGTGGCCAAAAAATCCGAGGGCCTGTCGATCTTCCTCGTCGATCTGAAGGCGGCCATCGGCAACGGGCTGACGGCCAACCCGATCCGCAACATGGTCAACCACCAGAGCTTTGAGCTGTTCTTCGACAATCTGGAAATCCCGGCGGAAAACCTCATCGGCACCGAGGGCCAGGGCTTTCGCCACATCCTCGATGGCCTGAACGCCGAACGCACCCTGATCGCGGCCGAGTGCATCGGCGATGGCTGCTGGTTCCTCAACAAAGTCACGGCCTACGCAAACGACCGCATCGTATTTGACCGCCCCATCGGCCAGAACCAGGGCGTGCAGTTCCCCATCGCCCGGGCTTACGTCAACATCGAGGCGGCGAACCTGATGCGCTTTGAGGCGGCGGCCAAATTCGATGCCGCCGAACCTTGCGGCGCCCAGGCCAACATGGCCAAGCTGCTCGCCGCCGACGCCTCCTGGGAGGCGGCCAACGCCTGCCTGCAATTCCACGGCGGCTTCGGCTTTGCCACCGACTATGACATCGAGCGGAAATTCCGCGAAACCCGGCTCTACCAGGTGGCGCCGATCTCAACCAACCTGATCCTGGCCTATGTGGCGGAGAGGGTTCTGGGCCTGCCCAGGTCCTATTGATCCCAAACCGTTGCGTCGGCATGACCGCCGAGCACTTTAACGTCCACCCCGCCCCAGTTTTCGCCGCCCTCCGGTTTCAAGGCCATATCAAGGCCCGCAATTCCCAGAAGCGTCGCCTCCCCCACTCCCCGGCAGGCGTTCACGTCAAGGCCGTGGCGATCCGCGGCCGCCATGGCCTCATCGTGACCGGCAGGCACCAGGACCACCGATGTGTCGGCGCCAGTGGGCTCCAGCGCCACATCGCCGGCAAGATAGGCAGCCGGGCCTTGGCAAAGCGGACCAGGCGCCCGGGAAGCGACAATCTGCGGCAGGGCGTCGAAGATACAAAACCGGTCTTGAGCCCGAAGCTCACCCGCCCAATCGTCGGCACTTTCCGCCGGCAGAACCGCAATGGCCGCGCCCGCCGCCGCAGCGCGCACCGCCGCCGCCGCGCCCCCATGCCGGGTCATTTCGGTGTCGAAACCAAAATGGGCCCGGGCCAGATCCCACATCCCGGCCCCGGGCCCGCCATCGGCCACATGCACCGCCACCGGAACTTGCGCCCTGATATTGGCAATGATCAACTCGCGCCAGATGCGCCACAGCACCGGCAGGGAGATCTGCCCCCGGTGGCGGGCGGCAAAGGCGCGCAGCATCTGCGCCTCGCGCGCCGGGCGCACCGCCGCCAGCCCGGCCATGGTGCGGTCCTTGGCCTTCCAGACATTGCGCGCCAGCTCGGTCCGCTCCACCATGAGCCGGTGCAGCTCTTCATCGATCCGGTCGATTTTGGCGCGGACGGCTTTGAGGGATGCGGAGGGGTCGGAGCTTTTGTTCATGGATTTGCGAGGTTTGAGCCGTAAGGTTGAGGCGCTGAAAAATAAAGGTCGGCAAAGGGTCGGTAGTTTTACGGCGGCGCGGAAGCGAAGGCAAAGAAAACATTGACACTCCACCGCCCCTTTCCCTAGCTAAGCGCCTTGCCGTCCAAGGCATCGCCGTGGCGAAATCCGGTCCTTTGTCGCAACGAGGCGTAAGTTGACTGCACCTGGAAAAGACAAAGACATCGATTCGGCCAGAGCGGCGCGGGTCAAGGCGTTGAAAAGCACCGAGACCGCCGTTGCCATGTCCGGCCGCACGGTGACATTCGGCCCCGGCGAGCCGCTGAAACTGGCCAGCGGCGATGTCCTGGCCCCCCTCACCATCGCCTATCAGACCTATGGCACCCTGAACGCCGACAAATCCAACGCCATCCTGGTCGCCCATGCCCTGACCGGGGACCAGTTCGTCACCGGCACCCATCCGGTCACCGGACGCAAAGGCTGGTGGTCCGAACTGGTCGGCCCCGGCAAGCCGGTCGATCTGGACCGGTTTTACATCATCTGCGCCGATGTCATCGGCGGCTGCATGGGCTCCACCGGCCCAAGCTCGATCAACCCCGAAACTGGGGTGCCCTACGCCCTTGATTTTCCGGTCATCACCATCGCCGACATGGTCAAGGCCCAAGCCATGCTCATCGACCGGCTCGGCATTGACCAGCTCTTCTGCGTCATCGGCGGCTCCATGGGCGGCATGCAGGTGCTGCAATGGGCGGCGAGCTATCCCGAACGCGTCTTTTCCGCCATCCCCATCGCCACGGCGGCGCGCCATTCCTCCCAGAACATCGCCTTTCACGAGGTGGGCCGCCAGGCGGTCATGGCCGACCCCAACTGGCGCCAGGGCCACTACCTCATCGAGGATACAAGGCCCGAAAAGGGCCTTGCGGTGGCGCGCATGGCGGCCCATATCACCTATCTGTCCGAGGACGTGCTGCATCGCAAATTCGGCCGCAACTTTCAGGACGGGGACGCACCGACATTCTCGTTCGATGCCGATTTCCAGGTGGAAAGCTACCTGCGCTATCAGGGTTCGTCGTTCGTGAACCGCTTTGACGCCAACTCCTACCTCTACCTGACCCGCACCATGGATTATTTCGACCTGGCCGACGACCATGGCGGCGTGCTCGCCAACGCGTTTTTGGGCACCCAAACGCGCTTTTGCTGTGTGTCGTTCACCTCCGACTGGCTGTTCCCGACCGCCGAAAACCGCCAGATCGTCCATGCCCTGAACGCGGTCGCCGCCAATGTCAGCTTTGTCGAGGTCGCCTCGGACAAGGGCCATGACGCCTTTTTGCTCGACGAGCCCGAACTCTTTGCCGCGGTGCGCGGCTTTCTAGGCGCCGCGGCCAAGCGGCGCGGCCTGGCCCCGGTCAAAAGCGGGGCGGAGTGATGGCACACACACCCCACGATCCAGACCGTCACACCAACGGTGCCGCCAAGCGGACCGACTTTGCCGTCATCTCCAAGATGGTGCAAAAGGGCTCCCGCGTGCTCGATGTCGGCTGCGGCGACGGGACCCTGCTCACCTTGCTGACCGAAAGCCACGACATTGACGGTCGCGGCATCGAAATTAGCCAGGAGGGGGTCAATTCCTGCGTCGCCAGCGGCCTTTCGGTCATCCAGGGCGATGCCAACACCGATCTTTCGACCTATCCGGACCAGGCGTTCGACTACGTCATCCTGTCCCAGACCATCCAGGCGACAAGGTCGCCGGACAAGGTGCTGGCGCAGCTTTTGCGCATCGGCAAGCGGGCCATCGTCTCGTTCCCCAATTTCGGCCACTGGCAGGTCCGGGCCTATCTGACCGTGCTGGGCCGCATGCCGGTGACCGAAACCATGCCCCAGACCTGGTTCGATACGCCGAACATCCACTATTGCACCATCTCCGATTTTTCCGAGCTGTGCAAAGCCACCGATGTCGAGGTCGAAAAAGCCGTCGCCCTCGATGTGTCGGGCAAGGAACTCAATCTTGGCCGGAGCCTTTGGTGGGCGAATTTCCTCGGCCAGCAGGCGGTGTTTCTGCTGAAGCGTTAGAATTGCTGCCGGTAAATCGGGCACCGGCCCGGTCTTGCGGTAGATACCCCAGCTCGGGCCGCAACCGGGCGGCAAAACGGCGCTGGGCGGGGGGCACCATGGCATACATCTCCTTGATCGCCCCAACCAGCACGACGCCCGAAAACCCCGGCCAGAAAATGGCGCCAACCCGTTCGAGCCAGATGGCGCTGCGAACAAGAAGAGCCAGCCGTAAAGGCGGCATATAGAGGGCCTGGGCCCAGCCGGCGGGCGAGAACATGCCCTCGCGCAGGAGGTGGGAGAGCTGGCGTTTTGAAAACGGCCGTCCGTGGCCGAACGGAGTGGAATCGACCCGCGCCCACAACCCGCTGCGATTGGTGGCGACGATAAGAAGCCGCCCCCCCGGCGTCAGCACCCGCCACACCTCGCGCAGCATCGGTTTGAGTGCATCGACCGTCTCCACGCCGTGAACCACCAGCACCCGTTCCACCGAAGCGTCGGCCAGCGGCAACGACACCTCGTCGACCAAAGCCACCGCGCTGGCGCCGTCCGCGGGCCAGCGCACCACCCCTTGCGCCGCCGGCATGAAAGCTAGGGTGGCCGCCGCCTCGTCGCGGAACTGGGTCAGGTACGGGGTGGCATAGCCCAGCCCGACAATGGTCTCCCCGGTCACGTTGGGCCACAGGCGCCGCACCTGACGGGCCACCAGCCGCCGCACCACGGCGCCAAGGGGGCGGGAGTAAAAGTCCCGCAAGTCGATTACATGCATGGTGTTCAACCCAAAGCTCTGAGCGGTGTTTGCCGCAGAATGCGAATTTTCCTCTAATGTCGCCTTTCAAACCCGGCATCGCAAGCAAAGGAACGCCCATGGCCGATCTTGAAATTTTTCAGTTCCCCTGCCTTTCGGACAATTACGGCGTGCTGCTGCATGACCCCGATACCGGCGCCACCGCCTCCATCGACGCCCCCGACGCAGACGCGGTGAGCGCCGCGCTGGCGCAAAAGGGCTGGACACTCACGCAAATACTGGTGACCCACCACCATTGGGACCACACCCAAGGTATTCCCGCCCTGGTGGAACAGACCGGGTGCAAGGTTATCGGCCCGGCGGCGGAAGGGGCCAACCTCACCGGCCTCGACACCGCTCTGGACGACGGCGAGGTCTACGATTTTGCCGGCCACGGGGCGAAAATCATCGCCACCCCCGGTCATACCCTTGGGTCTATCTGTTACTGGTTCGAAGCTGACCGGCTATTGTTTTCCGGCGACACGCTGTTCGCCATGGGCTGCGGCCGGATTTTCGAAGGCACCCCGGCGCAGATGTGGGCCTCCATGGAGCGCCTTCGCGCCCTTCCCATCGATACGCGCATCTATTGCGGCCACGAATATACCCAAGCCAACGCGCAATTCGCCCTCAGCGTCGAGCCGGGCAACGAGGCCCTGAAGGTCCGGGCGGCCGCGGTCGAAAAATACCGGGCCCAGGGCCGGGCGACGGTGCCGACATCGATGGCCCTGGAGCTGGCGACAAACCCGTTCTTGCGCCCGGACTCAAGCGAGATACAGCAAAATGTCGGACTGGTCGGCGCGCCCCTTGGCGAAGTGTTCGCCGCGACAAGGGCGCGCAAGGACAGCTTTTAGCCCTACCCCATGGTCGGCATGACAAACTCGGCCCCGTCCTTGATGCCCGAGGGCCAGCGCGAGGTGACGGTTTTGGTGCGGGTCCAGAAGCGGAAGGCGTCGGTGCCGTGCTGGTTCAGATCACCGAAGGAGGAGGACTTCCAGCCGCCGAAGCTGTGATAGGCCAGCGGCACCGGGATCGGCACATTGATCCCGACCATGCCGATATTGATCCGGGCGGCAAAATCGCGCGCCGCATCGCCGTCGCGGGTGAAGATGGCAACGCCATTGCCGTATTCGTGCTTCATCGGCAATGACAGCGCCTCTTCGTAAGTTGCCGCCCGCACCACCGAGAGCACGGGTCCGAAAATCTCGGCCCTGTAGATGTCCATCTCCGGCTTGACATCGTCAAAGAGGCAGCCGCCGACGAAGAACCCCTCCTCATAGCCCTGAAGCGTAAAGCCGCGGCCATCGACCACCAACTTCGCCCCCTCCTCCACCCCGCGGTCGATGAGGCCGAGCACGCGTGTCCTGGCCGCCGCCGTCACCAGCGGCCCCATTTCGGCGCTCGGGTCGGTCGCCGGGCCGATTTTCAGCGCCTCGACCTTGGGCGTCAAAGCATCGATGAGCCGGTCGGCGGTCTCCTTGCCCACCGGCACCGCCACCGAAATCGCCATGCAGCGCTCGCCCGCCGAACCGTAGCCCGCCCCGACCAAAGCATTCACCACCTGGTCCATGTCGGCGTCGGGCATGACGATCATGTGGTTCTTGGCCCAGCCAAAAGCCAACACCCGCATGACGTTGGCGACGCCGGCCGCGCAGACGTAACCGACAATC
>UOEM01000008.1_pt1 | contig 23862 bp, 18 predicted proteins | sample 1988661 | NCBI WGS metagenome assembly UOEM01 (sample SAMEA4712195, study PRJEB27164) | hydrothermal vent metagenome | biome: marine basaltic hydrothermal vent biome; feature: marine hydrothermal vent; material: mineral | place: Pacific Ocean | collected 2011-06-14/2011-07-23 | depth 1719 m | reverse complement strand
ATCTGTTGGAGGCAAGGGGGGACAGCCATGCGCCGGGGTATGAACGGTATTGACAAAATACGGGTGAGCCGATTGCGGCGCCCATGAGTTCTGCCGCCCATAACGGAGCGCCTGCCGGCAGCACCATGAAAGCCATCGGCCTGATGTGCGCCTCTGTAGCGGTTTTTTCGATCATCGACACGTCCGCGAAATATCTTACCGCCGAGTTCGACACCGTCCAGATCGTCTGGGCGCGCTATGCGGGCCATGTGCTGTTCACGTTGTTGCTCTTCCGCCCCCGCACTCTTGTGGCCCAGTTCTCATCCCGGCGGCCGTGGCTTCAGATCGCTCGCGGGTCGGTGCTGTTTTTGGCAACCGTGAGTAACTTTATCGCGCTTCGATATCTCCAGCTTGCCGAAACCGTTTCGATCTTCTTTCTTGCCCCGCTTTTGGTTGCGCTCCTGGCCGTGGTGCTGCTCGGCGAGAAAGTTGGCCTGCGCCGGTGGGGGGCCATTGCCGTCGGTTTCCTCGGGGTCATGATCGTCGCCCGGCCTGGTTTCGGCGGGCTCCACTGGGCGATAGTGTTTTCTTTCGCCGCCGTTACCGGTTACGCATTTTATTCCATTTTCACCCGCATGCTGGCCGGGATCGACCGGCCTGAAACTTCGCTTTTGTATTCGGCGCTGGCCGGCTTGGTGCTGTCGACGCCTTTTGTGCCGTTTTTCTGGATCTGGCCGTCGGACCTGCTGGCTTGGGGCCTGTTTGCGGCCATGGGGCTGTGCGGCGCGGTTGGCCATTATTTGCTGATCCTTGCCCATGCTTGGGCCGGCGCATCGGTGCTGTCACCGTTTATTTTTACCGCCATTATCTGGATGGTATTGAGCGGGTATCTGGTGTTTGGCGATGTGCCGGGCTGGTCGACGCTGGTGGGCGCCAGCGTTGTCATCGGTTCGGGGCTCTATCTGCTCTATCGCGAGCATGCGGCAAAAGGCGAAGTTTAGGCGGCACAATAATTATCCGCAAAAAATGCCGGTGCCGTTTACCGCGGCCGGCGGAAAACCTGTGGCGGAGCGGGTGGGTGCCTATTCAAGCAGAACGGAAAATGCTCTAGCCCGGCGGCGGCCACTGGTATATGGAAAAGCCTGTCGATTCCGAATTTGCGTCAAAAAACCGATTGGCTCCCACCTAATGACCTCCAATTTACATGCGCCCAACTCCGCCACGTCTCCCTCATCGGCAAGGGGGGACGCACCCGAACTGCCCCCGGCTCGCGACTGGATGCCGGTGCTGGCCCGCTACCGCGATCCCAGCCATTTGCGCAGTGTGTGGGAGTTGGTGGTGACCATCGTGCCGTTCGTGGCCCTTTGCTTGGCCGCCTGGTGGTCGCTTTCGGTCAGCTACTGGCTGACCCTGGCGATTTCCATCCCGGCGGCGGGGTTTTTGGTGCGTTTTTTCCTCATCCAGCACGATTGCGGCCACGGTGCGTTTTTCCGCCAAAGGGCGGTCAACGACTGGGTCGGGCGCATCCTTGGGGTTTTTACCCTGACGCCGTATTACGTCTGGCAGCGCAGCCATGCGGTCCATCATGCGACCTCGGGCAACCTTTCCAAGCGCGGCGTCGGCGATATCGACACATTGACGGTGCGGGAATATGAGAATTCGACACCGTTCCGGCGTTTTACCTATCGCCTGTACCGCCACCCCATCATCATGTTTGTCATCGGCCCGGCTTTCCAGTTCCTGTTGCGAAACCGGCTGCCGCAAGGGGTCCAGGAGGGCGGCAGGCGATATTGGGTTTCCACCATGGGCACCAATGTGGCGATCGCGGCCGTGGCCGGCCTGCTGATCTATGCCATCGGGGCGGGACAGTTTTTCATGCTGGCGCTGCCGATCTCGCTGCTTGCCGCATCAATCGGGGTGTGGATGTTCTATGTGCAGCACCAGTTCGAGGACACCGTCTGGGACGACGGCAAAACCTGGGAATTCCACGATGCGGCCCTTTATGGCAGCTCGCACTACGACCTGCCGTTCGGGCTGCGCTGGCTCACCGGCTATATCGGTATCCACCATGTGCATCATCTGTACAATCGCATCCCGTTTTACCGGCTGCCGCAGGTGCTGGTCGATCATCCCGAGCTGAAGGCGGTCAGGCGCATCACCCTTAAGGAGAGCCTGGCGTGCGTGAAGCTGCGCCTGTGGGATGAAAGCCAGCGGAAACTCGTGCCATTCCCCAAAGCCGGCTAGTCCCGGTCACATCGACCCATCACCCGTCCGGTTTTTTGTAGTCACCCGCAAAAGAGGCCACGTGACCAAGCCTGAGATTCTCGTCCGCGCGCCGTTCATGCCGTATGTGCTCGATCAGATCGACGCAGCCTTTGATGTCAGAAAATCCTACCTTGCCGATGACCCGGAGGCCTTCATCGACGAGGTGGCACCGAACATCTCCGGGCTTGCAGGCTGGGGCGGGGTGGTCGACAGGGCGCTGATCGACCGGCTGCCGAACCTTGAGATCATCGCCAATTTCGGTGTCGGCTACGATGGCGTCGACGCCAAATATGCCGCCTCCAGGGGGATTGTCGTCACCAATACCCCCGATGTCCTGACCGAGGAGGTCGCGGACATCGCCCTGGCGCTGCTGATCATGGCGGCGCGTGAGTTGACCGCCGCCGAGCGACATCTGCGCGCCGGCAATTGGGAGAAAGATGGCGACTACCCCCTGACCACGGGCACGCTGCGCGGCCGCACCGTCGGCATTGCCGGGATGGGGCGGATCGGCAAGGCGGTGGCGCGCCGCATTGAGGCGCTGGGTCTGAAACTCGCCTATTTCGGCCGCACCAGACAGGCCGGGATCAGCTACCCGTTTTACGACAATCTTGCCGCCATGGCGGCAGATGTCGATACCATTGTTGCGGTGCTGCCCGGTGGTGAGGCGACCCGCCATCTTTTCAACGAAGAGGTCTTCAAGGCCCTGGGGCCGACCGGGATTTTTGTCAATATCGGACGCGGCACGTCGGTGGACGAGGTCGCTATGGTGCGGGCGCTTGAGAGCGGCGCCATCTTGAATGCCGGCCTGGATGTCTATGAGGACGAACCCAGCGTTCCCGCAGAACTGGTTGCCATGAACAAGGTGGTTCTGCTGCCCCACGTGGCCAGCGCCTCCGTTCACACCCGCAACGCCATGGGCCAGCTGGTGGTCGACAATTTCAAAAGCTGGTTTGAAACCGGCAAGGCCCTGACGCCGGTGCCCGAAACCCCTAATCCGGCGTAACTGCCGTCAAACCTTCATTCCCAGCTCGTCGGCCATGAAGGCACCGATGATGGTGTCGAAATCAGGGTCCGGTTCAAAACCCAGATCCTGCCCGCGCGTGGCTGTGAACCGTGTCGGCCAGCCCGAAACGATCCTGGCGATACGCTCGTCGCGCTCAAAGCGGATAAGCTTGACCACCTCGGGGCCCGCCACTCTGTCCAGCGCCTCGACCACCTCGCCGATGGAAAGCCCCAGGCCCGGCATGGTCAGTGCCCGCCGTGGCCCCATCTTCTTGCCGTCGATACTGGCGGCGTGCAGCAAAAACCCGATCACCGCCCGGGGCGAGGCGAACCAGTGCAACTGGTTTTTGTCGACCGGGCATGTCGCCTCGATGCCCTGAAGCGGCTCGCGGATAATGCCGGAGAAAAAACTCGATGCTGCGCTATTGGGTTTTCCCGGACGCACCACCACGGTGGGCAGGCGAATGGCGATGCCATCGAAGAAGCCTTTGCGGGTGTAGTCCATAAGCTGCAATTCGCCGATGGCTTTTTGCACCCCGTACGAGGTCAGGGGCTGGAGGTGAAAATCGTCCGGGATCGGGTCGGGGAAGGGGGCGCCGAAGACGGCGATGGAACTGGTGAACACCACGCGTGGGTGGTGGCCGGCCTGCCGGATCGCCTCCCACAGGAACCTGGTGGCATGGAAATTGGCGTTCATGCCGCCATCGAAGTCCTCCTCCGAGCCGCCGCTGGCGAGCGTCGCCAGATGGATGACGAGGTCATGGGGGTGGGTGAGGAGCCGCTCCGCCTCGCCGTTACGGGAAAGATTGCCGCCAACGCTGACGATGGGGAATGGGGCATGCGCCGGCGCATGGGGTGGTGCCAGGTCGGCCTGGGTCAGGTGGGTAATCCGCTGGCCGGAAATTTCGCCATCCCTGACCAGCCGGTCGACAAGTTTCCGGCCGATAAAGCCGCCGGCACCGGTGATAACCACACGCATTTCTTTTCTCCTGGAATCGCTTCGATTTGGATTGCCAATGTCCGCATCCGGAGCATGATAGGGAACCGGGATATCCGCAAGACCCCTGCCGGGGCCGTAAACTCGAAAAACGCTCTTGGCGAGGAGGGGATGGCTTCAACCTGATGATCGACAGACCCAGCGAAGCGGTAGCGGTAGCGATCGCCGGCTCAATCGCCATGGCCACGGCCATGGGGGTCGGGCGTTTCGTGCTGACGCCGATTCTACCCCCGATGATCGATGCCCTGGGCCTGAACGCTGCCCAGGCCGGTTTCATCGCCTCGGCCAATTTCCTTGGCTACCTCATTGGCGCCATCGCCGCCGCCGGGGCGGGGTTTTCCCATGACCGGCGGCGCTGGCTGCTCGTCGGGCTTGCCGCCTCGGCTCTGACCACCGGGGCCATGGCGATCACTGGCCAGTTGGCCGTCTTGATGGGGTTACGCTTTCTCGGTGGGCTCGCTTCGGCCTTTGTTCTGGTCTTTGCCTCGACCATGGTGCTTGAAACCCTGGCCCGCACCCAAAGGTCCGCGCTTTCGAGTTGGCATTTCGCCGGTGTCGGGATCGGCATTACGCTTTCCGCCGTGGTGGTGGCGCTGGTTGCGGCGGGGGCGGGGGACTGGCGCGCCCAGTGGCTATGGAGTGGAGCTCTGTCCCTGGCTGGGCTGGCGGCGGTTGCGTGGGTGGTGCCCAAGCAAGTTGCCAATGCCGTTTCCGCCGGGGTCACCCAGGACGGCGGCACCGGGGCAACGCCTGGGGCCGGGCCGGGCCTGGGGGCGCTCATTGCCGCCTATGGGCTGTTCGGCTTTGGTTACGTCATCACCGCGACCTTCATTTCCACCATGGTGCGCCTGGGCGAGGGGCCCGAATGGCTTGAAACCGCCGCGTGGGCGGTGGTCGGGCTGGCGGCCATCCCCTCGGTGGCTGTCTGGAGCGCCATCGCCGCCCGGACCGGCGCCATGGGGGCGTTTGCCATCGCTTGTCTGGTTCAGGGGGTCGGGGTGGCGGTCAGCGTTCTTCTGGGGGGTGTTTTGGCGATTCTGGCAGCGGCGTTTCTGCTCGGCGGAACCTTCATGGGGTTGACGGCGCTGGGAATTGCCGCCGCCCGCACCGCCTCGCCGGGCAACCCCACCCGCGCCATCGCCCTGATGACGGCGGCGTTCGGCGTCGGACAGATGATCGGCCCGAGCATCGGCGGCGCCATGGCCGACCGCTTCGGCGGTTTCACCGCGCCATCGCTTGCCGCCGCCACGGCGCTGGTGGCCGCGGCGGTCCTGGCTTATACCTGTGGGCCGGGGCGAGGCAAGGTTACACCGGAGGCGTAGTATCCATTCCTGGTGGTGAAAGTAACTGATTCATCGACCAAATCCGCAACCGCCATTCCGGCGGAAGCCGGAATTATGAAAGGGTTGTCGCTGATTTTACACCTTGCTACGGACAAAACCAGGCCGTGACCACGGCCCGGCGCCAATGCGCCGCGCCCGTGCAGGCCCGAGCGAAGCGAGGATACGCCGTGAACGAATTAATGATTATCCCGGCCCACGCCTTTTTCGGCCACCCGTTGGTATTTGATCGCCGGTTTGAGCACCATGCCCTCGTCGAACTGGGCCACCAGGGTGCGCTGGATTTCCTGCCAGGGGGTCTGGTGGTCGGGGTAGGCGTAACCGCCCGCCGCTTCCAGCGCCTCGCGCCGCTTTTGTAGCTCCTCGTCCGAGATGAGAATGTCGGCGGTGCGCTTGCCAAGATCGATGCGGACCCGGTCGCCGGGCTGGAGCAGCGCCAGCCCGCCCCCGGCGGCGGCTTCGGGCGTGGCGTTCAGGATCGAGGGGCTGCCGCTGGTGCCGGACTGACGGCCATCGCCGATGCAGGGCAGCGAGTTGATGCCGCGCTTGAGCAGATATCCCGGTGCGGCCATGTTCACCACCTCGGCGCCGCCGGGATAGCCGATCGGGCCGGTGCCGCGCATGAACAGGATGCAATTCTCGTCGATGCCTTCCGCCGGGTCGTCGATACGGGCGTGGTACTCCTCCGGGCCATCGAAAATTATTGCCCGGCCCTCAAAGGCGTCCGGATCGTCCGGGTTGGACAGATAGCGGTCGCGGAACTCCTCCGAGATGACGCTGGTCTTCATAATGGCATTGTTGAACAAATTGCCCTTAAGCACGATAAAACCGGCATTTTTCATCATTGGCTTGTCGTAGGGCATTATCACGTCGCGGTCAGTCGAGCATTTGCCGCGACAGTTCTCGCCCATGGACCTGCCGTTCACCGTGGGCGCATTTTCGTGAATGCGGCCATGTTCCATCAGCTCGCCGACCACCGCGGGCACGCCGCCGGCGCGGTAATATTCCTCGCCCAGATATTTGCCCGCCGGCTGCAGGTTGACCATCAGCGGCACGTCGTAGCCGATGCGCTCCCAGTCGTCGATATCGAGGGCCACGCCGATGTGCCGGGCGATGGCGTTGACGTGGATGGGCGCGTTGGTCGACCCGCCAATGGCCGAATTGACGACGATGGCGTTTTCGAACGCCTCGCGGGTCAGAATGTCCGAGGGCTTAAGATCCTCCCACACCATTTCAACGGCGCGCCTGCCGGTCTCATAGGCGATCTGGCCGCGCTCGCGGTAGGGCGCCGGGATGGCGGCGCAGCCGGGCAGGGACATGCCAAGCGCCTCGGCGACCGAATTCATCGTCGAGGCGGTTCCCATGGTGTTGCAATGGCCGATGGAGGGCGCCGAGGAGGCGACATGATCGATAAACTCGTCGTAAGTGATATTGCCCTTGGAGAGCTCCTCGCGCGCGTCCCACACCACGGTGCCCGAGCCGATGCGCGTGTCGCCGTCCCAGCCGTTGAGCATCGGGCCGCCCGAAAGCACGATGGCCGGGATATTGACCGTGGCGGCGCCCATGATCTGCGCCGGGGTGGTCTTGTCGCAGCCGGTGGTCAGCACCACGCCGTCGATCGGGTAGCCGAACAGCACTTCGACCAGCCCCAGATAGGCCAGATTGCGGTCAAGGGCGGCTGTGGGCCGCTTGCCGGTCTCCTGAATGGGGTGGACGGGAAATTCCATCGCCAGCCCGCCCGCGGCGTGAATGCCGTCGCGGATGCGGGTTGCCAGCGCCAGGTGATGGCGGTTGCATGGCGAGATGTCCGAGCCGGTCTGGGCGATGCCGATGATCGGTTTGCCCGACTGGAGTTCCTCGCGCGTCAGCCCGAAATTGAGATAGCGCTCCAGATAGAGCGCCGTCATGCCCGGATTGTCGGGGTTGTCCCACCATAGCTTGCTGCGAAGACTTTTCGCGTCCTTTTTGTTTTTCCCGCCATTGGACATGGGTCAGTTCCTTGAAAATGCCGGTTTTCCCGCCCCGGCAATTCCGGGGCAATGGTGACGCGGCGTGGCCGAAATTGAATATCAGCAATTGGCATAACCGATCTTGCGCGATCCGCGAAGCCCCAGAGCGGCGAGGAGTATACCATTCAATAAGAAGATTTGGCTTTGGTTTGGTAGGAACGTTCGGCGTTTTGGGGCGAAAAAATGCTCGAACCGGGCAGACTGGCGCCCGATCAGGCCGCCGATTCAACGTCGATGCTTTCGGACCGGCGCTCGGGGCCGCCGTAGCTGTCATTGTCGCGGCGGCGGCGGTCGGGACCGAAATACCCCCCCACCCGCACATAGGTCCGGGGGCGCTCGATGACGGCGCAGATGCGGGAATAGAGCATTTTGGGGCTGACCGGCTTGACCAGAAACTCGTCGATCCCCGACGATACGGCGCGCTCGACATTGGAGCGCTCCGAATAGGCGGTGACCATGATGATCGGCATGCGCGGGTTTTGCGAATCGGAGGCCGAGCGCACCAGGGAGGTGAATTCAAGACCATCGATATTGTCGAGCTTCAGATCGACCATGGCAAAGTCGATTTCGGAGGATTTGAGCACCTCGAAGGCCTGGACCGCATCGGTGCAGTCGAAAATCTGCCGCACCCCGAAGGCGCGCAGCATGGTGCGCATGATGGCAAGGAAATGGCGGTTGTCGTCAACCACCAGGGCCCGCAAACCGGCAAGATCGTATTCTCTCATTTCCGCCCTCTCAGAGGGAGGAAATGTAGTGGACGTTGGTTGCTAAATGCTTATTGCGGCCCAAAATTTTCTAATTTCAATCAGGAGGTGTGTTGGCTCCTGACATATACAACTCAATTCGATTCAGGGCTCGCTCGATATTTTCCATCGAGTTGGCGTAAGAGAGCCGGATGAAGCCCTCGCCCAAAGTGCCGAAATCCGGCCCGCCAACAGTGGCGACCCCGGCGTCCTCCAAAAGCGCGGATGCCAGGGGTTTGGCTTTCCAGCCGGTCCTTGAGATATTGGGAAAGGCGTAAAATGCGCCCCCCGGCGTGGCGCAGCTGACGTTGTCGATCCTGTTGAGCCCCGCGACCACCACCTTTCGCCGCCGGTCAAACTCCGCCACCATGGCCCGCACCGGCTCTTGCGGCCCCTCCAGCGCCGCCAGAGCCGCGATCTGAGCTGCCGCGTTGACGCACGAGTACGAATTGACCGCCAGCTTGCGCGCCTTGTCGTAAAGCCCGTCGGGCCACACCGAATAGCCCAGCCGCCAGCCGGTCATGGCATAGGTCTTGGACCAGCCGTCGAGCAGGATCAGCCGGTCGGAAATCTGGGGGTAGTTGAGCAGGCTGACATGCTCGAGCCCGTCAAAAAGCATTTGCCCGTAGATCTCGTCTGAAAGGATGGCAACTTCGGGATGAGCCTCCAGCCCGGCCACCAGCCGGTCGATCTCGCCTTTGGTTGCCACCCCGCCGGTCGGGTTGCCGGGGCTGTTGAGGATGATCAACCGGGTTTTGGCGGTGATGAGATTTAAAACCTCATCGGCGCTGACGCCAAATTCGTTTTCCTCGCGGATCGGGATCGGCACCGCCCGGGCGCCGGTAAAGTCGATCATCGATTTGTAGATCGGAAAGCCCGGATCGGGATACATGATTTCCGCCCCCGGCTCGCCGAACATCAAGATCGCCATGAACATGGTGACCTTGCCGCCGGGCACGATGAGCACGTTGTCCGGGCTGACTTCGACCCCCAGCCTCCGGTGCAGGTCCGCCGCGACGCCGTGGCGCAGCTCGGGGATCCCCGTTGCCGCGGTATAGCCGTGATGGCCGTTGCGTAAAGCCCTGACCGCCGCCTCGACGATATGGTCCGGGGTGGGAAAATCGGGCTGGCCGATCCCCAGATTGATAATATCGCGTCCCTCGCCGGCCAGCTGATTGGCCCGCGCCAGAACGGCGAAGGCGTTTTCTTCCCCGATGCGGTCGAAACCGGCAACCGTCTTCATCATTGTATTTCCCGCCTCTTTGCGTTCGGTTAGGTATATCATCGGACCTGCCGGGATTGTGGCAAGTTCGATTAAAATTGCAATGCCAAAGGGCTTATTGTCGCCAAAGGACGTCCCATGACCAAATCGATGCATATTGCCCTTGTCGCCCATGACCAGCGCAAGCCGGACCTGGCCCAATGGGTGCGCAAACATGCCGAAAAGCTTAAACCCCACACCTTCGTGGCCACCGGCACGACGGGCTCGCTTCTGGCCGAAGTGGTACCGGAATTGCGCATCGAACGGCTCAGAAGCGGCCCCTTGGGCGGTGACCAGCAGCTTGGGGCACTGATTGCCGAGAACCGGCTGGACATGCTGATCTTTTTTGTCGATCCGATGACGCCGCTGCCCCACGATGTCGACGTCAAGGCCCTGACCCGTCTGGCGATATTGTATAATCTGCCCATGGCGCTCAGCCGGGCCACGGCGGAATATCTGATCGCATCGCCACTCTTCGGTACCGATTTTGATCGCCATCTGCCGGATTATTCGCCATATATTGAGCGTATACTGGAAAACGCCAAGGCACGCATCAAGGCGTAATTCGACGCCGTATCTATCCGTCTGCGCCGCCGGGAAACACGCCCCTGGACCCATGACCGAAACCATTTTTGAAACCCGCAACTTGGCTAAAATCTACCGCACCGGCGATGTCGAGGTGCATGCCTTGCGCGACGTCGATCTTGAGCTGTTCGCGGGCCAGGTCGCGGTGCTGCTCGGCCCTTCGGGGTCCGGCAAATCGACCCTGCTCAACATCCTTGGCGGCCTCGATACCCCCACCTCCGGCCAGGTGTTCTTCGAAGGGGGGGAGCTGACCTTGCTGGACGATGCGGGCTTGACGGCCTATCGCCGCGACCATGTTGGTTTTGTGTTTCAGTTCTACAACCTCATCCCCTCCCTGACGGCGCGGGAGAATGTCGCCCTGGTCACTGAAATCGCCCAAAACCCGATGGTGCCCGACGAAGCGCTGGAACTGGTCGGGCTCGGCGGCCGCGTCGACCATTTCCCGGCCCAGCTTTCCGGCGGCGAGCAGCAGCGCGTCGCCATCGCCCGGGCCATCGCCAAGCGGCCCGAGGTTCTTTTGTGCGACGAGCCCACCGGCGCGCTCGATAGCCAGACCGGGGTGCAGGTGCTTCAAGCCATCGTCGCGGTCAACGAGGAACTGGGCACCACGACGGCGCTCATCACCCACAATGTCGCCATTCGCGCCATTGCCCACCGGGTGATCTATTTCTCCGACGGCCAGATCTTGCGAACTGAAAAAAACCCAATCCGCCAGGCACCCAGCGAGGTCAGTTGGTGACCATGACGGCATTGAACCGCAAATTGTGGCGCGATCTGGCCCACATCTGGCCCCAGGCGCTGGCCATAGCGCTGGTCATGGCCGCCGGGGTGGCGACGCTGATCCTGGCCCAGGGCGCCTACCAGTCGCTGTTCGAAACCCGGGAGGCCTATTACGAGCGCTACCGCTTTGCCGACGTTTTCGCCTCCGCCAAGCGCGCGCCCCAGGCGCTGGTTGCGGAGATCGAGCGCATTCCCGGTGTCGCCGCCGCCGAGGGCAGGGTGCTTGGCAGTGCCCTTCTCGACATGCCCGCCATGATGGAGCCGGCGACGGCTCAGCTTGTGTCGCTGCCCGAAAACGGGCCCCCGCGCCTTAATGTGCTTTTTATCCGGAAAGGACGGCTCCCCAATGCCTGGGTCCGCGACGAGGTGGCGGTTTCCAACGCCTTTGCGGTGGCGCACGGCCTGGAGCTCGGCGCTACGATCAAGGCGGTCATGGGGGGGCATGCCCGCCAGCTTAAAGTCGTCGGCATCGCCGATTCGCCGGAATTCATCTACACGCTGGGCTTTGGCGAGCTGATGCCCGACGACCGCCGCACGGCGATCCTGTGGATGCCCCGGCCCGAGCTTGCCGCCGCTTTCGATCTCGATGGCGCCTTCAACAATGTCACCGTAAAGCGCCTGCGCGGTGCCGGGGAGGCGGAGATCATCGACCGGCTGGATGCGCTGCTCAAACCTTATGGCGGCCGAGGGGCGTATCGCCGAAAAGATCAGCTTTCCAACGCCTTTATCAATTCGGAACTGAATGCGCTTCGGGCCATGTCGGTGGTCCTGCCGCCGATCTTCCTGGCTGTCGCCGCCTTTCTCATCAACATGACCCTGGCGCGGATGATCGCCATGGAGCGCGAGCAGATCGGGCTTTTGAAGGCGCTGGGCTATGGCAACGCCGCCATCGGCTGGCACTATGTGAAATTCGCCCTGGTCATCGCGGTGCTGGGCCTGGTCATGGGCGGTCTTGGCGGCTGGTGGATGGGCCGGGGCCTGACGGAACTTTACGGCGATTTTTTCAAATTCCCCTTCCTTTACTTCACCCGCTCCCCCGAACCCTACATCATCTCCACCATTGTCGCCCTTGCCGCGACAAGCCTGGGTGCCGTCATGGCCGTGGGAAAAGCGGTGCGTCTGGCGCCCGCGGTGGCCATGCAGCCGCCGGCGCCGCCACGGTATCGCCGTCTGGCGCCGGGGCTGGTGCCGTATCTGCCGAAAATCTCCCAGCTTTCCATGATGATCGTCCGCCAGCTGGTGCGCTGGCCGGTCCGCGCCGCCCTGACCACGCTTGGCGTGTCGCTTTCGATCGCCATCCTTCTCAGTTCGCTCTTCTTCTACGATGCGATTGAGTACATGATCGACATCACCTTTTTCCAGGCCGACCGGCAGGATGCGACCATAATGTTCACCGAGCCCCGGCCGTTGTCAGTCATTCAGGCCGTGGGCGCCCTGCCCGGGGTGATGGTGGTCGAACCCAGGCGCGTGGTCTCGATACACATCCGCAACGGCAATATCGAGCGGCGGACGACACTGACCGGCAAGCCTCCGCGCACCGATCTGAGCCGGGTGCTCGATGGTAACCTGACGGTGGTCCGCCCCGATGCCGCCGGTGTCATTCTTGCCGCCAAACTTGCCGAAGTTCTGGGGGTTGCCGCCGGAGACCGTGTCGAGATCGAGGTGCTCGAGGGCCGGGGGCACACCTATGATCTGCCGGTGGTCGACATCAATACCAGCTATATCGGCATGGGCGCGCTGATGGAGTTCGAGGCGCTGAATGCGCTGCTCCTCGACGGCCCGCTGGTTTCCTCCGTGGACATTTCCATCGATGCGGCCAAACAGGACCGGCTTTACGCCGCGATAAAGACCGTCCCCAGCCTTTCGGGCATCGGTCTGCAGAAAAAGGCACTGGCCAATTTCCGCGCCACCCTGGCGGAGAACATCAATTTGATGACCACGGTCTATCTGGTTCTGGCCGGGCTCATCGCCTTTGGCGTGGTCTACAACACCGCCCGCATACGGCTGTCGGAGCGGGGCAGGGAGCTGGCCAGCTTGCGTGTTCTCGGTTTTACCCGGTCCGAGATCTATTGGGTGCTGTTTGGCGAATTCGTCATCCTGGTGCTGGCGGCGGTGCCTCTTGGCTGGGTTCTGGGCTATGGCCTGGCCTATACGGTGATCCAGGGGTTTGACAGCGAACTTTATCAGATTCCATTGGTCATCTTGCCTGCCACCTACGCCAAGGCGTCCCTGGTGGTTCTTGCCGCCGCTGCCGTTTCGGCTGTCCTTTTGCGGCTGAGGACCGACCGCCTCGACCTCATCGCCGTTCTCAAGACCCGGGAGTAACAGATGTTTGCCACCTGGCGCCGCCGGCTAGCCTTTGCCGCAGTTGTGCTCGCAATTGCCGCTGGAGGCTATTTTGTCCTTCGCCCCCAGCCGGTTCCGGCCGATTTTGAAACCGTTGCCCGCGGCGATGTCGTGGTGACCGTCAATGGCGAGGGGGTTACGCGCATCGCCGATCTTTTCGTGGTGTCCTCGCCGCTTGCCGGGCGGGCCATGCGGTCGCTGCTTGAGGTCGGTGATGCGGTCACCGCCGGCAAGACCGTCGTTGCCGCCATCCGGCCGACACCGCCGGACTTCCTCAATGCCCGCGACCGGCGGGTCGCCGAGGCCCGGGTGCGGGCGGCGGAGGCCGCCGAAAGGCTCGCCGCCGCCGAACTGGCCCGGGTCGGTGCCGAGCTGGAGTTTGCCCGCAATGACCTTGACCGGGCCGAACAGCTTTCCAAAACCAACACGGTGTCCGTCCGCGAGCTTGACCGCGCCCGCCTTTTGGTGGCCACCAAGGAAGCTGAACTCGCCTCGGCCAAGGCCAATCTGGCTGTCCGGGGCGAGGAACTGGAGACCGCTCGCGCCGTTCTGATCGAGCCTGAGAGCGGGTTGCCTGATGCCAAACCGGGGGGCGAATGCTGCGTGTTGATCTACGCTCCCCAGAGCGGCCAGGTCCTCAATATTCTGCATAAAAGCGAATCGGTCGTTGCCGCAGGGGCGCCCTTGATGGAAATCGGCGACCCCACCAATCTTGAGCTGGTCGTCGATCTGCTTTCCGCCGACGCGGTGAGGGTCAAGGTCGGCAACCGCGCCACCATCGCGCGCTGGGGCGGGGAAAAGGACCTGAACGCCGTTGTCCGCCGCATCGAGCCCACCGGGTTCACCAAGGTCTCGTCCCTGGGCATCGAGGAACAGCGGGTGCGGGTTATTCTTGACTTTACCGACCCCCCCATTGCCAGGGCGGCGCTGGGACATGATTTCCGCGTTTTCGCCAGAATTGAAATTTCCAGGGCCGTAAACGTCGTTCGGGTTCCTTTGAGCGCGCTTTTCCGGGTCGGCAACGACTGGGCCGCCTTTGTGGTCGAACAAGGCCGGGCGGCTCGAAAAACCGTTCAGCTTGGCCTGAGGAATACCCGCCATGCCGAGATCCGCAGCGGCCTTGCCCAGGGTGACACCGTTATCGTCCACCCCGGCGACCGCATTGCCGATGGCGTGGAGGTGGAGCCTCGGGCGCCATGATCCCGATCATGGCGGCTGGCCACCGGACATGGCAGAGGCGGCAATCGCCAAACCATGAAGAAAGAGGATCGATGATCGTGTCATTTTCCTGGTCAAGCCCTAAAACCATTGCAGCCTGGCTCACCGCCTGCCTGCTGCTGGCAGCTTTGCCGGCCACCGCTCAGGTGCTCAAATTTCCCGAACCCGAAGAACGCTCGGCTGAATGGGAGCTCGCCTTTGGCGGCAAGATCTACGACGACTGGCTGGCGGCAACCTATGCGGGGCCCCGCGCGAGCCTGCACCCTTTGATGCCTGCCGGCGTTGAAATCGCGCCATCGGTGTCGTGGCGCTGCGTCACCTGCCACGGCTATGACTACCTTGGGGCGACCTTGTCCCGTAAGGGTGGCCCGCCGGTCAACATGCCAGGGATCACCGGGATGGGCGGGATTGAACCCGAGGCCATCGCTGCCTATCTGCGCCGGCCGCCGCACAGCTACGGGCCCTCGCTGATCGCCAATGGGGCACTGGGCCTGCTGGCACGCTTCGTCTCGAAGGGGCAGCATGAGTTGATTGATTTTCTGAAATTCAAAAACGAGCAAGCCGTCGGCAAGCCGATATTTCAGGGCGTCTGCATTTCCTGCCACGAGGCCGACGGGCGGGCCTTCATAGAGGGGGAGCCTGGAGACAAATCCTCGCTGGGCTGGCTGTCGCGCAACCGGCCGGCCCAGGTCCTGCACAAGATCGTCAATGGTCAACCTGGCTCGGACATGGTGTCTCTGCGGTTTCTTGGCCACTACAAAACCGGTGCGCTGTTTGCCTATCTGCGCACACTGCCCGATCCTGAGCCTGACCCCGAATAATCCTTTCTCCGGCCCGTTCGCCGACCCATCGAAAGCACGGCGAAACCTTATGCGCTTGACCGCAAGGCCGGCCTCGTCCATCACCGCGCCAAGAGTTGATTGCCCAAGGGCTGAGAAAAAATGAAACTGGACCGGATCGAGGATGCCATCACCGCCATCGCCGCCGGCGAAATCGTCGTGGTCGTCGATGACGACGACCGGGAGAACGAAGGCGACCTGATCATGGCGGCCGCGGCGGCGACCCCGGAAAAGGTGGCCTTCATGATCCGCCACACCTCCGGCATATTATGCGCGCCGCTGACCGCCGCCAATGCCCAGCGTCTGCGCCTGGACCCCATGGTGTCGGCCAACGATGCGCCGCTGGCCACCGCGTTCACCGTGTCCGTCGACTATCGCTTCGGTCTTACCACCGGTATTTCCGCCGAGGAGCGCTGCAACACCGTGCGCGCCCTTGCCAACGACAACGCCGGCAGCGGCGATTTTGTCCGCCCCGGCCATGTCTTTCCCCTGGTCGCCCGCGAGGGCGGGGTGCTGATGCGCACCGGCCATACCGAGGCGGCGGTGGACCTCGCCCGCCTTGCCGGGCTGCCCCAGGTCGGGCTTCTGGCCGAGCTGGTGAACGATGACGGCACCATGCAGCGGGGCGCCCAGGTGGCCGATTTCGCCCGCGCCCATTCTTTACGCATCATTTCCGTCGCCGATATCGTCGCCCACCGCCAGCGCCGCGAGCAACTGGTGGAGCGGATCGCCGAATTTGCGGTCCAGACCCGTATCGGGGCGGCGCGCGGTATTGTCTATTCGACCCCCTTTGACGATATTCACCACCTAGCGCTGGTCTTTGGCGACATCTCCGCCAGCCCCAAAGACGGTGTCATCACCCGTCTGCATCGCGAAAACGTCGTCGAGGATGTTTTTGGCCGCAGCGCCATGCTCGACATCGCCCTGGACCGCATCGCCGCCGCCGGGCAGGGGGTTTTGGTCTATTTGCGCGAAGGTGGCGCCGGGGTGCCGGCGATGGGCTGGGATCAAAGCTCCCGAACCGACACCGCTCCTGCCAGCGCGGGCGAAGGCGCGCAAAGCGAGGCGATACGCCAGGAGGAATGGCGCGATATCGGCCTTGGTGCCCAGATCCTGCGCGATCTTGGCCTGGCGTCGATACGCCTCATCACCAATCGTGAGCGCCATTTCATCGCTCTGGCCGGGTTTGGCATCAAAATCGCCACGACCGATCTGGTTCAGGACTGAAATATGGCGCGTTCAATCGACTTTCGCCGACACCACTGATAGGCAATATGCTCTAGAGTCTTTCATGTTTGGACGGCACCGGCCCGCTTCCCCACCTGAGCTACCCCAGGGCTGCGATCTCGTGGGGGCTCAGGTGGGGGAGCGTGCCGGTGCCGATTTCATAAAAATCGGAAACCTCTAAAGTGCCCGGCTTGCTCCAGATGGACCTGCCGCCGGTGTAAACGAAAGGGCCGCTTGGTGACAACAGGGATCGACAATGCCAACGCGGAGGTGGGGCGCCAGAACAAGCGCCCGCGTCGCCGTGGCCGCCGGCGGCGTCGGACCGGTGATGGCGCCAACGGGGGGCAGGCGCCGGTCTATGGCGCGCTCGATCTGGGGACCAACAATTGCCGGCTGTTGCTGGCCCGGCCCCAGGGCGATGGGTTTCGGGTTGTCGATGCGTTTTCCCGCATCATTCGCCTGGGCGAGGGGGTCTCGCTCACCGGCCGGCTGAGCGAGGCGGCGATTGCGCGAGCGGTCGAGGCGCTGAAGGTCTGCACTGAAAAAATGATCCGCCGCAATGTGGTGTCGGCCCGGCTGATCGCCACCGAGGCCTGCCGGGTGGCGGACAACGCCGATGAATTCATATTTCGCGTGCGGCAGGACACCGGGCTCAATCTTGAAATTATCAGCTCGGAAACCGAAGCGCATCTGGCGGTTGCCGGCTGCTCCATGCTTCTGGACCGGGAGGCCGACGCGGCCCTGGTTTTTGATATCGGTGGCGGCAGTTCGGAGCTGGTGTGGGTTGAAATCGAACCTGCCAGACAAAATTCCGGCGCCCGCATTGCCTTGCCCGGCACTGGATCTGGACCCGATCACGCCATTCTGGGCTGGTTGTCGCTGCCGGTCGGTGTTGTTAATATCGCCGAGCGATTTGGCGGCATCGAGGTCGATGCGAAGATTTTTGAATCCATGGTCGGCGATATCGCCGTGCGCCTGGAGGAGTTTGAAAATACCCACAAAATCGCCGATGCCATTGCCAGCCGCCGCGTCCATCTGCTGGGCACTTCAGGCACCGTGACCACCGTTGCCGGCATTCACCTGGGGCTCCCCCGCTACGACCGCCGCCATGTCGATGGCTGCTGGCTCGATAGCCAGGACGCCCTGGTGGTATCCCGCCGCCTTCTGGCGATGAATTATGACGAACGGGTGCGCTCGCCATGCGTCGGCCATGAACGGGCCGACCTGGTTCTGGCCGGCTGCGCCATTTTGGAGGCGATCATGCGCCGCTGGCCGTGCGACCGCCTGCGGGTTGCCGACCGGGGCCTGCGTGAGGGTATTCTAAGTGAACTGATGGCCGCCGATGGCTATTTGCGGGCGGTCGCCAGTGGCGCAAAAGCGTAGAGCTGAAACCTTGGAGCCGGTGAGACCATGACAGGAAGACGCGATCTTAAAGTCCGGGTCAAAACCGCGCGCCGCCGCAAAACCTCCTCGACCCGATGGTTGGCGCGGCAGCTCAACGACCCGTATGTGGCTGAAGCCAGGCGCCTGGGGTATCGCTCTCGGGCAGCTTTCAAGCTCAAGGAGATCGATGACAAATACCGGCTGCTGAAAAAGGGCATGACGGTGGTCGATCTGGGCGCCGCGCCAGGCGGCTGGAGCCAGATCGCGGCAAAAATTGTCGGTGCTAAGGACGGTGATGGCACCGTGGTCGCCATCGATCTGCAACCCATCGATCCCATTGGCGGGGTGACGGCGCTCGTCATGGATTTCATGGATGACGCCGCCCCGGACGCCCTGCGCGCCGCGCTCGATGGCCGGGCGGTCGATCTGGTCCTCTCCGACATGGCCGCCGCCGCCTCGGGCCACCGGGCCACCGATCACATGCGCATCATGGGCCTTTTGGAAGTTGCCGCCGACTTTGCCGCCGAGGTGCTGGCGCCGGACGGCGCCTTTCTGGGCAAGGTGCTTCAGGGCGGCACCGAGGACGAATTGCTGCAACGGCTCAAACGCGACTTTACCACCGTCCGCCATGTCAAGCCCAAGGCCAGCCGGTCCGATTCAGCCGAGCTTTATGTTCTGGCCACCGGCTTTATAGGAAATTGATGCGCGGCCGTCCTATTTCGTCTGATCCAATGCTCCGGGGGCGCACCTGATGTCGGTCCTGCTCGCATTGGTGGCAATCGTCTATGTCGTCATTGTTCCCACCGTCGCCTTTGTGGCGCTGCGCCGAACGGCCCGTCTGCGGCAAGAGCTAAGCGTGCTGCAAACCCGGCTCGGCCAACACGGACCGGCTTCGGAGCCAAAAGCGCCGCTCGCGGCGGCTGAGGACGCACCGGAAAAACGTCGCTCTTCCGAGCCGCTGATATCCTCGCCGGCCCAAGCGTCCGACACCGTCTCGGCGGACGCTGGCGAGGAGGCCGTTGCGCCGCCGGCCGGCGCATCGGGGCCCGCCGGCCGGTGGCACGACCCCGCGTCCACACCCACACCTCTTTGGGGTAAAAAAATTCCGGGGGGCGAAAAAATCCCGGCCGACGGCGAATACGAAATGACCTCCAAATGGCTGGTCTGGGCCGGGGGGATCGCCCTGGCGCTGGGCGGCATATTCCTCGCCCGCTATGCCATCGGCGTCGGGGTGCTGACCCCGCTGGTCCGCATCGTTCTGGGCCTGATTGCCGGCGCCGCCATGGTGAGTGCCGGCGAAGCGACGCGCCGCTGGTCCGTGACCTCGCGTTTCCGTATCGCCGGGTCCGACCGGGTGCCGGCGATCCTTTCCGGCGCCGGGCTGATCACCCTGTTCGCCTCGGTTTACGCCGCCGACAGTTTTTACGGCCTCATCCCGCCTCCTGTGACCTTCGTTCTTCTTGTGGTGCTCTCGCTAGGGGCGCTGGCGCTGGCGCTCCTTCACGGCCCGGCGCTGGGCCTGCTCGGTCTGGCGGGCGCCATGGTCGTGCCGCTGCTGGTGCAGACCGATGCGCCCAGCCCGTGGACACTATTTTTGTACCTGGGTTTTGTCGCTTCGATCATGATCGCAGCGGCTCACTACCGCAACTGGTCCTGGCTTGGCTGGACCGCCCTTGGCGGCAGCGCGGCCTGGGTGCTGGTGTGGCTGGCGGGTGGCCCAGGGGGCGATGGCGGGGGGGATCATGTTCCGGTCGGCCTCTTTGTCGTTTATATCGCCGCCCTGCCGCTGGGGTTTGCGACCTATCGCCTCGATGGCGGGGCGCCGTTCCACCTTCCCGGATACGTTCGAACCCCGCTTTTCGTCTGGAGCGCGGTGGCGTCGGCGATGGCGTTCTTCACGCTTCGGGTCTGGGCTTACGACCTGGTCTCGCTGCTGGTTCTGGCGGCCCTGGCCGGGCTTTATCTTGCCTCGGCCTGGCGGGCGCCGGTCCGGCTGGGCCTGGTGTTTACCTCGGCTGTCGCGGTTCTGGCGGGGCTGGCGAGCTGGGACGTGCCGGCGCTTGTCCCTGAAGACTTTGTCCCCGGCCTCGATGTTTTCGGGGCCGCGCCCCTGCCGGCGCCGGCTTTTGAGAAATTCGCCTATGTCGCCTTTGGTTTCGCGGCGCTTTATTTCGCCGTTGGCCTGGCCGCCATTGGCCGGGTGCGCTTTGCCAATATCTGGGCCGCGCTTTCCGCCGGCCTGCCGGCGATCATTCTTTTCCTTGCCTATTGGCGCTGGCTGGATTTTGACACCAACCAGAGCTGGAGCGCCATCGGGCTCGGCCTTGCCGCCGTCAATGTCGCGGCGGCAAGCCGGTTTACCGCCGCCCGCGGCCCCCTTGGCGCTTACGCCGTTGCCACCATCGCCGGTCTCAGCCTCGCCTTTGCCATGACACTGCAGGAGGCCTGGCTGACGGTGGCGCTGGCGCTGCAACTGCCCGCCATAGCCATGATCTCCACCCGGCTCGATTTAAAACCGTTGCGTTATGTGGCCCTGGTCATCGCCGGTATCGCCATGGCGCGTTTGCTGCTCAACCCCTATCTGCTCAGCTATCCGCTGGGGGCCACACCGGTCTTCAACTGGATCCTTTACGGCTACGGCATTCCGGCCATCGCCTTCTGGCTGGCGGCGCGGCGTCTGTTGACGGTAAAGGACGATTCCGCCGTCCAGGTGCTCGAAGCGGGCGCCATCGCCTTTGTCACCTGTCTGGTATCATTTCAGATCCGCCATGGCTTTGTCGGCTCGCTGGGGGCCGAATATGACGATTTGTGGGAAATCTCCCTGCACAGCGCGGTGTGGATTGCGCTCTCCTATGCGCTTTATGCCAGTGGCGCCCTGTCGCGCCGTCCCGTCCTCAAATGGGCGTCGGCGATCTTGCGCGCCGCCGGCGCCGCCCAGATTGTCTTCATGCATGTGTTGGTGCTCAATCCGGCGGTGTCTCCCATTTACGTCGGAGAATGGCCGCTGTTCAATGTGCTTGGGTTGGCATATTTGCTGCCGGCGATTTTTGCCATTGCCTATGTTCGCGCCGCACAGGAAAAATCCGATGATCTCACCGCGCTGATTGCCGGGGGGTTCGCGGTCGGGCTGATCTTTATCTATCTGTCGATGGAAGTGATGCGCGGCTTCCGGGGGTCCCTGCCTTACCTGAGCGGGCCGTCCGAAGCGGAGCGTTACGCCTATTCGGTGGTGTGGCTGATTTATGCCTGCGCTCTGCTGGGGCTCGGCCTGTGGCGCGGCAACCGGCTCATTCGCCTGGTGGCGCTTGGCGTGCTGCTGGTGACCACGCTCAAGGTCTTCGTGTTTGACATGAGCAATCTCACCGGAGCGCTCAGGGCCGTCTCATTCCTGGGGCTTGGCGTCGTGCTCATCGCCATCGGCTATATCTACCAGCGCTTCATCCAGCCGCACGGGCCCCGCGATGCCCCCGCCGCCGCGCCGGACCGCCCCCCGGACAAGACCGGGGACGAACCGGCAACCTGACCCCCCTCGTGGCGGAATCTATTGTGGTTGAGCCCGCCGGCCGGTGGCGTCGAGGCGCCTGATGCTCTAGACACCCCCCATTAAGGCGGTGCCGGCGATTCTGCGGGTGCCCGTTTCCTGCTTTGGAACGGTAGAAGCCCGAGCCCCCAACCGCCGTTACGGAGGCGCCATGTATGCCGAGACCCTGACCTTTGACGATGTGCTCCTCAAGCCCGGCGCCTCAAGTGTGTTGCCCGGTGAAGCGGATACCCGCACCCGCATCACCCGCGAGTTGCACCTCAATATCCCCATTGTCTCCTCCGCCATGGACACCGTGACCGAGGCCCGTCTGGCGATTGCCGTGGCGCAGGCCGGCGGTATCGGCGTCATACATCGCAACATGACACCGGACGAGCAGGCCGAGGAGATCCGCCAGGTCAAGAAGTTCGAGTCCGGCATGGTGGTGAACCCGGTCACCATCGGCCCCCGTGCAACCCTGGCCGATGCAAGGGCGCTGATGAAAGCGCACCGGATCTCCGGCATTCCGGTTGTCGAGCCACCCGACAGCGGCGGCAATTCGGGGCGTCTTGTCGGCATTTTGTCCAACCGCGATGTGCGTTTCGCCACCAATCCCGAAAAAAGGGTCGCCGAGCTCATGACCCATGAGAATCTGGTGACGGTGCGCGAAAACATCGACAGCGCCGAGGCCAAGCGCCTGCTTCATCGGCACCGCATCGAAAAGCTCCTGGTCGTCGATGAGGCCTATCGCTGCATCGGCCTGATTACCGTCAAGGATATCGAAAAGGCTCAGCTCAACCCCGATGCCACCAAGGATGCGGGAGGGCGCCTGCGCGTTGCCGCCGCGACCACCGTCGGCGATGAGGGCCATGCGCGCACCGAGCGGCTGATCGACGCCGAGGTCGATCTGGTGGTGGTCGATACCGCCCATGGCCATTCCTCGCGGGTGCTCGAGGCGGTAAGGCGCATCAAACGCCAGTCCAATCAGGTGCAGGTGCTGGCCGGCAATGTGGCCACCGAAGACGGCGCCAAGGCGCTGATCGACGCCGGCGCCGACGCCATCAAGGTCGGTATCGGGCCGGGCTCGATCTGCACCACCCGCATCATCGCCGGTGTCGGCGTGCCCCAGTTCACCGCCATCGTCGACTGCGCCCGCGCCGCCCGTGCCGCCGGCGTGCCGCTCATTGCCGATGGCGGCATCAAGTTTTCCGGCGATCTGGCCAAGGCGATCGCGGCGGGCGCCGATGTCGCCATGGTCGGCTCGATCCTGGCCGGCACCGACGAGAGCCCCGGCGAGGTGTTCCTTTATCAGGGGCGCAGCTACAAATCCTATCGCGGCATGGGCTCGGTGGGCGCCATGGCGCGGGGCTCGGCGGACCGTTATTTTCAGGCCGAGGTTACCGATCAGCTCAAGCTGGTGCCCGAGGGCATCGAGGGGCAGGTGCCCTATAAGGGCGCGCTCGGCAGTGTTCTGCACCAGCTTGTCGGGGGTCTGAGGGCCGCCATGGGCTATACCGGCTCGGCCACCATCCCCGACTTCCACGAACGGGCCGAGTTTGTGAAAATATCCGGCGCCTCTTTGCGCGAAAGCCACGCCCATGATGTGACCATCACCCGCGAAGCGCCCAACTATCCGTCCAGGGTCTGAGCGGCGATGACACCGGGAGGAAGAACCAGCGCCGCCATCGAAATCCTCGCCGATGTCCTGGATACGGGGCGTCCGGCGTCCGAGGCTTTACGCGAATGGGGCCGCAAGAACCGCTACGCCGGCTCGTCCGACCGTGCCGCCATCGGCAATCTTCTTTACGCCGTCTTGCGCCGCAAACTGTCCCTGGCCGCCGCCATGGGCACCGATGATCCCCGGTCCTTGATATTGGGCGCCTTGCGCTGGGTCTGGGGCGAGGGGGCCGACGCGGTGGCGCGGATTTGCGATGGCGAAGGCCATGCCCCGGCTGTTTTGTCTGAGGCCGAGGCCGCCGCGCTGGCCGGTGACGGCGATATGCCGGCGGCCCCTGAATTTGCCCGCGCCGATGTGCCCGAATGGCTGTGGCCCGAATTCGTCAGCGCTTTTGGGAGCCGCGCGGGTGAGGAGGGGCGGGGACTGGCCACACGGCCCCCGGTCGATATCCGCGTCAACACCCTTCAGAGCAGCACCGAAAAACTGACCAGGGCCCTGGCGCGCCATCAGCCGGCGCCCGGTGGACTATTGGCCACGTGCCTGCGCTTTGAAACCCCCGAAGGGCCAAAACGCCATCCCAACCTTGAGGCCGAGACCTCCCACGGCCGGGGCCATTTCGAGGTCCAGGACCAAGGCAGCCAGATCGCCGCCGCCCTTGCCGGCGCGCGGGCTGGTATGCAGGTCGTCGAT
>UOEM01000124.1_pt1 | contig 24212 bp, 25 predicted proteins | sample 1988661 | NCBI WGS metagenome assembly UOEM01 (sample SAMEA4712195, study PRJEB27164) | hydrothermal vent metagenome | biome: marine basaltic hydrothermal vent biome; feature: marine hydrothermal vent; material: mineral | place: Pacific Ocean | collected 2011-06-14/2011-07-23 | depth 1719 m | reverse complement strand
ACATTTATTATGCACGAGCTTGGCTTCGGTGCCCGGCTGATGGTCTCACTCATCGCACCGCACCTTCACATATGACCCCGGTGCATCCTCGATCGGTTCGAATTTACCCCCGCCGGGCTGACGGGCTTTGACCATCGGCCCGGAATGTCCTGCCAGCCAGTCGTGCCAGTGGGGCCACCATGAGCCCGGCGTCTCCGTGGCGGTGGCGCGCCAGTCGTCTAGCGTCTCCCCGGTGCCGCCGGACCAGAACTGGTATTTGCCCCTTGAGGGGTGGTTGACCACCCCGGCGATGTGGCCCGAGCCGATGAGGACGAATTCGGTCCTGCCGCCGAAGAGGCGCCCGCCCTTGAACACCGAGGGTGCCGGCGCGATGTGGTCCTCGGCGGTGGCGACGTTGTAGACCGGCACCTTGACTTTTCCGAGGTCCAGCGGGGTGCCGCACAGCTCCATCTCGCATTTGGCGAGCCTGTTCTCAAGATAGCACTGGCGCAGGTAAAACCGGTGGTTTGCCGCCGGCATGCGGCTGGAATCGGCGTTCCAGTAGAGGAGGTCGAAGGGTTGGGGGTCGCGGCCCAGAAGATAGTTCGACACCACGTAGGACCAGATCAGATCGTTCGCCCGCAGTGAATTAAACGCGCGCGCCATATCGCGCCCATCGAGATATCCGTCGCGGTCCATCTGCTTTTCGACGTTTGAAATCTGTTCCTCGTCGACATAGACCATCAGATCACCGGCGCCGTCGAAATCAACCTGGGTGGTCAGAAGCGTCGCCGACTTGATCGGGCTTTTACGTTTCGCCGCCAGCCAGGCCAGTGTTGCCGCCAGCAAGGTGCCGCCGACGCAATAACCGACGATATTGGTCTTCTTCTCCGCCGTGGCGGCAAGCACCGTATCGATGGCGGTCAAAATGCCGTCTTCCATGTAGTCGTCGAACGATTTTTCCGCCAGGCGCCTGTCTGGGTTGACCCAGGAGATGACAAACACCGTGTGGCCCTGGCCGACCAGCCATTTGATCATCGATTTTTCCGGGTTAAGATCGAGCACATAGAATTTGTTGATCCATGGCGGCACGATCAAAAGCGGCGTCTTGAAAACCTTCTCGGTGGCCGGCGCATATTGCAGCAACTGAAAAATCTCGTTCTGGAAGATCACCTTGCCCGGCGTCAGCGCCAGGTTCCTGCCCACCGCGAAGGCCTCCATGTCGGTCTGGCGAATGGCCAGCTCGCCATTGCCGCGTGCCAGATCCTCGGTCAGGTTCTCAATGCCTTCGACCAGATTGCGGCCGTTTGTCGCCAGGGTTTCGCGGATGACTTGGGGGTTGGTGAAGGGGAAATTGGTCGGCGCCAGCGCATCGGCGATCTGGCGGACGTAAAACCCCGCCTTGTGGCGGGTGTGCGGATCAAGGTCTTCGGCTTTGTCGACCAGGGTCTGGGCCCAGTCGGCGGTAATCAGATAGGCCTGCTTGATGGTGTCGAAGGCCGGGTTGCGCTGCCAGTCGGCGTCGCGAAACCGCTTATCGCCACGGTCCGGCACCGCGACGGGTTCGACCTCCTCGCCAAGCGCCCGGCGGGCGGCGGTGGTCCACAGGCGGATTTGCGCATTCACAAACTCGCCCTGGGCTTGCAGAAAATCGCCGGGGTGGCGTATCCAGGCTTCCGCAACCTTGCCAAATGTGCGGGCGATTTCCGAGGTGTTTTCAACCAGCCCTTCTTCCGCCGGGCCTGCTGGTTTGATCCGGTTCAGCGCCGCGACCAGCTCCATGCTTTTTTCACCGAAGCGTGCCAGGTTCCTGGCCAGCTCTTTGGGGTCGGGCTCGGGCAGGGGCTGGGTATCGGTTGGGTCGGTTTTGTCGGTCATGTTGTGCGGTCTGTTTCCGGTTCGATCATGTTAGTGGAAAATAAGCGATTTTTCGCAAATAATGCTGTGGTGGCACAAGATCCGGTGATTAAGATGATGGTTTGCAATTTCGGCCACAATATAGGTTTACCGAAAAGGCGATTGGCTCAATTGCACGAAGTGGAACCGAAACGTGAGTAAACGGGTTTTCAGTTTAAATCGTAGTGGGTTGGTACTTGCCGGGTTTGCGTTTGTGGCGCTGGCAGGCTGCTCGTCCCAGCCTGTGGTGTCAAATTTTCCCGATCTGCGTCTTAATCCCGCGCCGATACCGGCCTTGCTGACGCCCGAAGAGCGCTACCAGGCGATCGAGGACCTTCAGAACGCCGGCGCGCAAAATCTGGGCGGCTGACAATCGGTTCGAATTGGGGTTGGCTGGGTAATTCTGGGCCTTGCCGAAAATTCATGTCGTAATCCTCTGCAAAAGTACTGCAAAATGGTCTAGAAGCTGGCGCATTCCATTTTGCGGCCACTCCCCCTTGGCCGATACATGGGCCGAAACACCGGCGGATACCAGATGAGAGACGATTTCCATCGCATCAAGCGACTGCCCCCATATGTATTTGAGCAGGTGAACCGCCTCAAGGCCGCCTCAAGGGCCGCCGGCAATGACATCATCGATCTGGGCATGGGCAATCCGGACCTGCCGACCCCAGCCCATATCGAAGCTAAACTGGTCGAGACGGTCGGAAAACCCAAGGTGAACCGCTATTCCGCCAGCCGCGGCATCCCGGGTTTGCGCCGGGCGCAAGCGGCCTATTACGAGCGCCGCTTCGGGGTCAAGCTGGACCCCGACACCCAGATTGTCGCCACATTGGGGTCCAAGGAGGGCTTTGCCAATATCGCCCAGGCGATCACCGCGCCGGGCGATGTGGTGCTGGTGCCCAACCCGACCTATCCGATCCACCAGTTCGGTTTCATCATGTCGGGGGGGGTGATTCGCCACCTGCCGGCAGAGCCCGGCGAAGAGTTCATGGCCGCCCTGGACCGCTCGATGACCCATTCGGTGCCCAAACCGATCGCCGTGGTGCTCAACTACCCCTCCAACCCGACCGCCTATGTCGCCGATCTTGATTTTTACCGCGAGGTGGTGGCGTTCGCGGCCAAACACGATCTGATCATTCTGTCCGATCTGGCCTATGCCGAAATCTATTTCGACGGCGTGCCCCCGCCTTCGATTTTGCAGGTTAAGGGCGCCATGGATCTGGCGGTCGAGTTCACCTCGATGTCCAAAACCTATTCCATGCCCGGCTGGCGCATGGGCTTTGCGGTTGGCAATGAGCGGCTGATCGCGGCGCTGGCGCGGGTCAAATCCTATCTCGACTACGGCGCCTACACCCCGATCCAGGTCGCCGCCGCAGCGGCGCTGAATGGGCCGCAGGAATGCGTTGGCGAGGTGCGCGAGACCTACAAAACCCGCCGCGACACGCTGGTGGACGCCTTCGGGCGCGCCGGCTGGGACGTGGCGCCGCCCAATTCCACCATGTTCGCCTGGACTGCCGTGCCGCCGCGTTTTGCCCATCTTGGCAGCCTGGAGTTCTCCAAGCTCCTGCTCGAAAACGCCGATGTGGCCGTGGCGCCGGGCATCGGCTTTGGCGAACATGGCGAGGGTTTCGTGCGCATCGCGCTGGTGGAGAACGAAAGCCGGATCCGCCAGGCGGCGCGAAATATCCGCCGCTTTTTCCTCAAAGCGGAGACCGACCTTCACAATGTCGTGCCGCACCCGAACGCCAAGAAGGCGTCGGGCCGCCCATGAGCGATGTATTGCGGCTGGGGATTGCGGGCCTGGGGACCGTGGGTGTCGGGGTGGTGCGCCTTCTGGCGGCCCGGGGGGGCGAACTGGCGCAAAACGGCGGGCGCCGCATCGAGATCACAGCGGTTTGCGCCCGGGACCGCAACAAGGATCGCGGCATCGCCATCGACAGCTATGAATGGTACGACGATCCGGTGACCCTGGCGCGCGAAGCCCGGATCGATATGCTGGTCGAGTTGATCGGCGGCGAGGAGGGCCCCGCCAGAGCGGCGACCGAGGCGGCTTTGGCGCGCGGAATTGATGTGGTGACCGCCAACAAGGCCCTTTTGGCCCACCATGGCACCGAACTGGCGCACCTGGCCGAGGCCAATGGCGCCAATCTGGGCTTTGAGGCCGCCATCGCCGGCGGCATCCCCATCGTCAAGGCCATGCGCGAGAGCCTTGCCGGCAACGCCATCGCCCGGGTCTATGGCATTTTGAACGGCACCTGCAATTACATCCTCACCAAGATGGAGCAAGAGGGCCGTGATTTCGCCGACGTGCTCGCCGAGGCGCAAGAGCTTGGGTATGCCGAAGCCGACCCCAGTTTCGATGTCGGCGGCCATGATGCCGCCCACAAACTGGCGCTGCTGGCCTGTCTGGCTTTCGGGCGGGAAGTCAATTTCGACGCCGTCTATATCGAGGGCATCGAGGCCATCACCTCGGACGATATCGCCGCTGCGGCCGAGCTTGGCTACCGCATAAAGCTTCTGGGCGTGGCCCAGGCGACCGGGGGCGGGGTCGAGGCGCGGGTCCATCCCACTTTGGTGCCCAGGGGGTCTGCCATTGCCGAGGTCTCCGGGGTTTTCAATGCCGTTGTCGTCGAGGGAGATTTTGTCGGCGAAGTCATGTTATTTGGCCGCGGCGCCGGCGAGGGGCCGACGGCGTCCGCCGTGGTCGGCGATATCGTCGATATCGCCCGTGGCTGCCAGGTGGCGCCGTTTGGCCGCAAGGCTGGGGCGCTGAAACCTTACGTCCGCGCGCCGATGCGCGCCCATGAGGGCGGTTATTTCACCCGCCTTTCGGTCTATGACCGTCCCGGCGCCATCGCCAGCATCGCCCAGCGCATGGCGGATCAGAACATTTCCATCGCCAGCATCATTCAGCGCAACAGAGACAAAGCGGCGCGCCACGCCCGCCCTGAAGATGCGCCGCCGGCGGCGGTGACCCTTGTTACCCACGAGACAACCGAAGAGGCCATGCGAACGGCGCTGGCGGCGATCGAGCGCGATGGCCATATCGCCGGCCCGCCACAGACCATTCGCATCGAACCGACGTAAGATAAAGCCATTGGGGCTATTGGGGGGGAGGGACTGCAATGTCGACCATCAAGGCCAATCTCAACCGGGTCTTCGCCATGGAACTGGCCCGGGTCACCGAACGGGCCGCTGTCGCGGCGGCGCGGCTGCGGGGGCTGGGAGATGAAAAAGCCGCTGATCAGGCGGCGGTCGATGCCATGCGCACCGAGCTCAACACGCTGCCCTTTGAGGGCCGCGTCGTCATCGGCGAGGGTGAACGCGACGAGGCGCCGATGCTCTATATCGGCGAGCAGGTCGGCACCGGCAGCGGTCCCAAGGTCGATATCGCGCTGGATCCCCTGGAAGGGACCACCCTTTGCGCCAAATCGATGCCCAATTCGCTCGCGGTTCTGGCCATGTCGGAGGAGGGCGGCATGTTGAATGCGCCTGACACCTATATGGAGAAAATCGCCGTCGGGCCCGGCTACCCCGCCGGCGTTCTTTCCCTTGACGCCAGCCCGGCGGAGAATATCGCCGCGCTGGCCAAGGCCAAGGGGGTTGCGCCTGAAAAAATCACCGTGTGCATTTTAGACCGCTCGCGTCATGCCGCCGCCATCGAAGGGGTGCGGGCCGCCGGCGGCCGGGTTCATCTGATTACCGATGGCGATGTTGCCGGCGTCATCGCCACCACCAACCCCGAGGATACCGGCATCGACCTTTACATGGGCACCGGGGGCGCGCCCGAGGGCGTTTTGGCCGCGGCGGCTTTACGCTGTGTCGGCGGGCAGATGCTGGGCCGCCTGGTCATCCGCAATGACGACGAAGCGGCCCGGGCCCGGCGGCTGGGTATTGAGAACCTGGACACGATCTATGATCTGGAGGGCCTTGCCGGGGGCGATGTGCTCTTTGCCGCCACCGGGGTCACCGATGGCTCGATGCTGCGCGGCGTGCGCTTTTTGCCCGACCGGATCCGCACCTCCTCGGTGGTCATGCGCTCCTCCAGCGGCACCGTCCGGTGGATTGTATCCGAACATGCGCGTTTCGAAAAATTCGAGTAACCCGAATGACGGCCACACCGGCTGAAATTGCGCTTGGGGTCGAACGGTCCCTGGCCGGGCGATGCTGGCGCTACCGCCCCCATGACCCCGACATCGCCGCCCGTATCGGCGCCACGTTGGACATGCCCGAACTGGTGGCGCGGCTGATCGCGGCGCGCCATGATATCCCGGCCACGGTATCGGGTTTCTTGACCCCGACCTTGCGCGACGCCCTGCCCGACCCCTCGACCCTTGCCGGAATGGACGCCGCCGCGAGCCGCATCGCCGATGCCGCGATGGCGGAGGAGCCCGTTGCGGTGTTCGCCGACTATGACGTCGATGGGGCGACCGCCGCGGCCCTGCTGGTGCGCTATTTCTCGGCCCTGGGCCAAAGGGTCCGAACTTACGTCCCCGACCGGGTGACCGAAGGCTACGGCCCCAACACCGCCGCCCTTGCCGAGTTGGCGGACGCCGGCGCCGGGCTGATCGTCTGCGTCGACTGCGGCATTGCCGCCCATGAGGTGCTGGAGGCCCATGGCCGGGCCTACCCCGACATTGCCGTCGTTATCCTCGATCATCATCAGGCCACCGAGCATCTGCCCGCGGCCCACGCGGTGGTCAATCCCAACCGGCTCGACGACATCAGCGGCCTTGGAACCCTGGCGGCGGTCGGGGTGACGTTTTTGACCCTGGTCGCCGTTAACCGCGAGATGCGGCGGCGTGGGCACTTTGGGGCGGGCGCCGAGCCCGATCTTTTGGCCCTGCTTGGCCTTGTCGCTCTTGGCACGGTGGCCGATGTGGTACCGCTCACCGGCCTTAATCGAGCCTTTGTGACCCAGGGCTTGCGCGTTCTGGCTCGTGGCGGCAATCCCGGTCTCACGGCGTTGGCGCGGGTGGCGCGTATGAATGGACCCCCCGCTGTCACTCAATTGGGGTTCCAACTGGGTCCGCGCCTCAATGCCGGAGGCCGGATCGGACGCGCCGATCTGGGCTTGCGGCTTCTGACCACCGCTGACGCCGATGAGGCCGATGCCCTGGCTGCCGAGTTGGAACGTCTCAACCGGGAACGAAAATCCATTGAAGCGGCCGCCCTTGCCCAGGCGCTGGAGGACGCTGAAGCCGGTCTGGCCGCCCGCGATAGTGACGGCAACGACATTGTCGTTGTCGCCGGCAGGGGCTGGCATCCGGGCATAGTCGGGCTGGTGGCGGCGCGGCTGAAGGACCGCTTTCGCCGCCCGGCGGTTGCCATCGCCATCGGCGAGGACGGGGTGGCGCGAGGCTCGGCAAGATCGATGCCCGGGGTCGATATCGGCGCGGCGATCCGGGCCGCGTGCGATGCGGGGATCATCACCAAGGGCGGTGGCCACGCCATGGCTGCCGGGTTGTCCATGGAAGGCACGGTGGCCGTTACGCCGGATCAGGTGGCAACTTTACGGGAGTTTCTCAACCATCACGCAGGCGCCGCCGCCGCCACGGCGCTGGCCCAGGATCGGTTGTCGATTGATGCGCCGCTTGCGGCGGGGGGCGTGAACGAGGCGCTGATGGGCTGGCTGGACCGCATCGGACCATTTGGCGCCGGCATGCCCGAGCCGCGTTTTGTCTTTCCCGCCCACACGGTCAGCTATGCGGCGCGGGCAGGGGACAACCACATTCGCCTGTCGTTGAAGGATGGCAGCGGCAACAAACTTGACGCCATGGCCTTTCGCCAACTGACAACCCCGCTGGGCCAGGCGCTGCTTGCAACGGGGGGCGCCCCCCTGCACATCGCCGGCAAGCTTGTCCGCGACAATTGGGGCGGCCGGGCCAAGGTCAAGCTCTTTGTCGATGACGCCGCGCCGGCGCGGGTTTAAGTTGGAGGCAAGGTGTTCGGGCAAGGTGAAATATCACCGCTCAACAGCGCTTGCGGCATGGGCCGAAGCCCTCTATAAGCCGTTGCCGTGGTGGGGCTTCGTCGTCGTTTCACCCCCAGTTTCGCGCGCCCTTCGTCTATCGGTTAGGACGCCAGGTTTTCAACCTGGAAAGAGGGGTTCGATTCCCCTAGGGCGCGCCATTATTTGTCTCACGGCTATTTCGGTGCTGGGCACCGAGCCTGCGACGGCGCGGCCTGACCGGCCGGCGGCGGTTTCGCCGCTTGGTGCGTTCGAAGTTTCTCCTTTGAGGCGCGCCACCTTATTTTTCTTCGTCAGATTCTCCAGAAACCTTAGAGCCTGATTCAAAAGTCCGTCATATATAACAATATCTTGCAAGCCTTCGGATGAGAATGCGGATATGGGCGATGAGTGTCCATGCTGTTGAACTGGCGATTGTTGTCTCCCAATCCTTGGCCAATCTGCGACATCTGCCGAGCCAGGCGAAGAGCCTGTCCTCGACCAGATCGGGGATGCGCTCGACGACCCAACGGCGTGGCAAAACCTTGAAGCCTTTTTGATTGTCGCGGCGCCGGATCACCTCGATGGTCCAGTTGCCCTTACCCTTCAGAGCCTGCTTGAGTTTGTCTCCGGCGTAACCGCCATCGGCAAAGACGTGGCGCAGAAATGGGTAAAAACGGCGGATGGATTGAAGCACCGGAACGGCACCGTCTCGGTCTTGAATATTGGCCTCATGCACGGCCAGCCCCACAAGAAAACCGTTGGTATCGGTCACGATATGGCGCTTGCGGCCTTTGATCCCCGGATCAAGTCCGAGGACAAGCCTTCTTGCCCGCATCAAACCCGCGTGGACCGCCGCTTTCTGTGGTTTTTACGCTCTGGCTGTCAAAATCACACCGGCACTTGGGCAAGGTTCTTTATTCTCCAGTTCACGGGCCGCTTGCACCAAGGCGAAGTTCATCAACGCCAATGTGCCATCATTGCGCCATTGATGAAAATAGCCCCGCACGGCGGAAAGAGGCGGGAAGTCTTTCGGCAGCATGCGCCACGCAATCCCGCCTTGCGCCAGATACAGGATCGCATTGAGAACCTCGCGCAAATCGCTTGGATGGCATACAGCCGGCAAACTCGGTGTCCCGAAAAACCTCACCATCATCCTGCTGCTGTCGCGTTCACCAGAACTGAACCCGGTCGAAAACATCTGGCAGTACATCCGTGCAAACTGGCTTTCCAACCGCGTGTTCAAGGACTATGACGCCATCGTCAACGCCCGCTGCGAAGCCTGGAACCGGCTGATCGATCAACCTGAAACCATCACATCAATCGGTATGAGAAATTGGGCCCATAACGGTCAATCTTGAGGGCCGCTGGTATTAGAGCAGCGGTATTGGTACACGACTGGGAGCGGGCCGGTGTGGATCACCGGCAAAACCCCTATCCGTCGATACCTTCCAGAACATCCTCGCTCTGGGCAAAGGGCGAAAACCCCAGGCGCTGGTAGAGCGGCAGGGCGGCGGGGTGGTCCATGGTGCAGGTCTGTACCGTCAGCCTGCCGATATCGCGCGCCCATGCGGTGTGGATGGTCTCGGCGAGGAAAAACCGGCCAAGCCCGCGGCCGGTAAAATCCGGCATCAGGCCGAAATAGGAAATCTCCGCTTCCACCGATTCGCCGAATTTCAGTTCGGCATATCCGGCCGGGCAGCCCGCCAGGTATAGGACGTAGATTTCGATCATCGGGTCGTGAATAATCTTGGCCAGTGCCGCATCGTCGAGCCGCCGCCGATCGACCCAGATGTAGTCCGCGCCGATGGTGTTATAAAGATACCGGTAAAAATGCACCGGCGGCTTGTGGGCCCGGATGATGGCGATCTGACCGGCGGGCCGGGGCACCGCCTGGGTCAGGGGCGCCAGCATTTCCAGGTGGGTAATGGTGATCGGATAGGTCTTGCCCATCCGGCTCAGCCCTTTTCAACCGTCGCATCGGCCAGACCACCCCATTGGGCCCAGGAGCCGTCATAAAGCGCCACGTCGCGTTTGCCGAGCACCGTCAAGGCCAGAAAGGGGATCGCGGCGGTGATGCCCGAGCCGCAGGTGGTAACGATGGGTTGCGCCAGATCGACCCCGGCCTCTTCGAAGGCAGCCACCAGCTCCGCCGGCGGTTTCAGCCGCCCATTGCTCAGAAGGAACATCTCGATCGGAGTGTTGCGGCTTGCCGGCATATGGCCGGAGCGCAAACCGGGGCGGGGCTCGGGCGCCGCGCCGCTGAACCGGTCCTGGGGCCGGGCATCGACGATGCACGCCGAACCGTCGTCGATCAGGCTTTTGACCGCGCGCAGGTCCCGGACCCAATCGGGCCGGGGGTGGGGAGTGAAGGTCTTTGGCGCCGGCGCCGGGGGGCGCGTGTCCAGTGGCCGGCGCTCGGCCTTCCAGATGCCAAGGCCGCCATTCAGCACCGCGACGTTCCGCGCCCCCATGGCCCGGAACATCCACCAGACCCGCGCCGCGCTGAACAGCCCGGCGCCATCATAGACCACGATGCGGTCACCATCCCCGATCCCCAGGGCACCGACCGCAGCAGCGAAACTCTCAGGCGGCGGCAACATATGGGGCAGGGGGGAGAAGGGGTCGGAGATCGCATCAATATCGAAGAATACCGCACCGGGTATGTGCCCTTGGGCGTATTCGGACCTGGCGTTGCGGCCCATGGCCGGCAGATACCAGGAGCCATCGAGCAGGCGCAAATCCTCCGCGCCGAGCTGACTTTCCAGCCAGTCGGTTTCGACCAGCGGTCCGATCACGCGAACGCCACCCGGACACGGCGGTTCCGGGCTCCCTTTTTTTCGATTTTGGTGATCGTTACCGGACCGATTTCGCCGGTGCGCGCCACATGGGTGCCGCCGCAAGGTTGCAGATCGCAAGCGCCGATGCGGATCAGGCGAATGCGCTCGCCCCCACGCGGCGGTTTCACCGCCATGGTTTTTACCAGTTCGGGCTGGGCATCGAGTTCGGCCTCGGTGATCCATTCGCATGCCACCGGTTGATCCTCGCCGATCAGGGCATTGAGCTTGCCGGTGAGCGCGTCTCTGTCGAGTCCGGCCTCGCGAATATCGAAATCAAGGCGCCCGGCGGTTTCGGTCAACTGCCCGCCGGTCACCGGATAGGGCAGGATGACGGACAAAAGGTGCATGCAGGTGTGCATGCGCATGCGCCGGTAGCGGACATCCCAGTTCACGACGGCGCGAACCGTGTCGCCCGGCTTCAGCCCCGAGGGGGATGACGGAACATGGACGATCTGACGCTCCCCGTCATAGACAGTGGTGGCGATGTCGGTCCGCCGGCCGTCGGCGGCCTCGATTGCGCCCAGATCGCCGGGCTGGCCGCCGCCATTGGGGTAAAATACGGTGCGGTTCAGCACGATGCCGTCGCGGGCATTGATCTGGAGCACCTGGGCGGCGCAGCTTTTTTTGTATGCGTCGGCGCGGAAGATTTCCTCGGTCATGGTGCGGTGCCATTGCCGACAAAAAGGCCCGGCAGCTTACGGGCCGGGCGGTCCAGCCAGCCGGGCAGCGGCAGTTTGCGCTCGCGAAGAAAATCAAGGTTGTAGAGCTTGGACTGATACCGGCTCCCGATGTCGGCAAGGATGGTGACGATGGTGTGCCCCGGCCCAAGATCGCGGGCCAGCGAGATGGCGCCGGCGACATTTATTCCAGAAGACCCGCCCAGGCACAGGCCCTCGTGTTCGGCCAGATCGAACAAAACCGGCAGCGCCTCGGTATCGGGAACAAGATAGGCCTTATCGACGGCGAGACCCTCAATGATCGGGGTCACGCGCCCAAGTCCGATGCCTTCGCTGATCGAGCCGCCCTTGGTGGCGACGGCCTTGCCGGTGGTGAAAAGATTGTACATGGCCGCCCCTTGCGGGTCGGCGCAGCCAATGACGATATCTACTTTTTGCTCGCGCAGGAACGCCGCCGTGCCGGCCAGGGTGCCGCCGGTGCCGATGGCGCAGATAAACCCATCGATCCGGCCGCCGGTGTCGGCCCAGATCTCGGGGCCGGTTGAAACGTAGTGGGCTTTAAGATTGTCCAGATTGTTCCACTGATCGGCGAACAGCACCCCGTTTGGTTCCTCGGCCCGCAGCCGCTGGGCCAGGCGGCGGGCGACATGCTGGTAGTTGTTGGGGTCCTTGAAGGGTTTGGCGGGCACCTGGACAAGCTCGGCCCCGGCAAGGCGAAGCGTGTCCTTTTTCTCCTGGCTCTGGGTCTCGGGAATGACGATCAGCGTTCGGTACCCGCGTGTGCGGGCGACCAGGGCCAGACCAATGCCGGTGTTGCCGGCGGTGCCCTCGACAATGAGGCCGCCGGGTTTCAGATCGCCACGGGCTTCGGCCTCAAGGATCATCGCCCGTGCCGTCCGGTCCTTTACCGACTGGCCGGGGTTCATGAATTCGGCCTTGCCGAAGATCTCGCAACCGGTGGCCTGGGAGGCGCTGGCGAGGCGGATCAGGGGTGTGTTGCCGATGGTCTCGACGAGGCCTGAAGTTGTGGTCATTGACGTGGCCATGATTTTTTGAAGTGTCGGATGACACTATCGGGCGCCTGCCCGGTCTTCAAATGGAAAAAACGCTAAAGCGTACCCGCGTTCATTCGCATTCACGCACCACGCTTTATCTCTTTGTTTTCGCATGTCTCCAAACTCCAAAACCGGTTTCCCCTTTTGGGAGACAAGCTTTAGCGCTTGCGCGGACTGCCGTGTTTGAGCTTGGCGCCGAAATTATCGGCAAAAGCCTCCAGCATTGCCAGGGAGAGCTCCAGATTGCGGAAGAGTTCTTCGATGAGCGGCCTGATATTGGCCGCCGACCGGACCTTGGCGACGTTTTCCACCACACGGGTCAACTCGGCAAGACGCGGAAAGCCACACGTTTCGCACATCGACTTGAGGACGCGGGCTTCGCGCGCGATGGTCTCGCCATCGCCGACCTCGGCGGCGGCGCCAATGGTATCGACGCGGAATCGGGCCTCCTCGACACAGTCGTTTATGGCGACTTCAAGCCCTTTTAGTCCGACAAGGTGCTCATACTCGGTGAGCTGGCCGCTGTCGAATATCGCGTAGTCCTGCAACCAGGTGAAGTCCTCATCCCCGGTGCAATTTTTCATGGTGAGCACCAAATCTCGAGCCGTCTGGCCCGATATCCCAGTCAAAGGTGCTGGCCGGTACGCATGAAACTCGGATTGGTTCTGCGGCGGTTAAAAAACTTTCGCAAAGGTTAGCTGCCGGCTAAATCAAGTGCCTACCGTACCCAAATCGGGCAGACTTGTCTAAGGATTTGCTACGAAGGTTATCGAATTGATTTTATGATCGAGCAAAGTTTAAACTCAATTTAGTGGGCCGTGCCGGCGATGGCGGGGAAGAATCCGAGGCAATACCGGATGCCAAACGTGGTCCCATCTCCCATATCGGCGCATCGCCGGCGGCGCGGCGGAATTTTCCGGGAACTCACCTGGCGCCGTTGTCCTTGTCGAAACTGACAAAAAACACCCAAGCGCCATAAGCCGCTATGGCAAAGGAAATGCCGGCCCAAAGGGTCTCGCCATTGCTCAACTCCCACACGGTCAAGGCCAGGCAGAGAACGACGACCGCGATGCGGCGCCACAGGGGGCGAAAAAATTCAACGTCACGTTTGGTGAGCATGGCGCATTCTTGTGGCTATAGGCGGCTGCCGCCCTGGTGGCGCTTGGCCGAAATTCCACCGACCAGGCGATCCTGCCCGCTCCTCATCGGCTGGGACCGCTACCGGTGGAATGGAAGGTGTTCTACCCTTTTTGCCGGCCCCGGGCTAGCCTTTGGGGCGATCCGCCAAACTCCGCCGCCGGGTCTGGTGGCCCGGGGGCTTCATCGACCATCGATGTTACCGCTTTGTTTGCGCCGATGCGTTGCCAGTGGTAGATCAGGGTAGCGTCCGCGGTTCGGCAAGGTCTTTTTTCACGTGCCCAACACGCCGGCCGCACAAGAGGGGGAGAAACGATGAGCAATACCGAAATCGCAGCTGGCTTGGCTCAAGGGTTCGCCGATGTGCAAAAATTCGATACACCCTTTCCCTATTGGCTGTCCGACGCCTTTTTGCCGGACCCGGCCATCGCGGCGCTGCAGGCGCTGCGGTTTTCCACTCAAGATCTGGACGGCGTATCGGGCAAGCGTGAGTTGCACAATGCCAGCCGGGTATATTTCGACGTGGAAAACCAGGAAAAACATGACGTGTGCAGGGAGTTCGTTGCCGCGTTTCAATCTGAGAACATCTACCAGCTCATAGAGCGGACTTTCGAGTTGGATCTGACCGGAAGTTACCTGCGGGTCGAGTTTACCCAGGACACCGATGGCTTCTGGCTGGAGCCGCACACCGATCTTGGGGTCAAGCTTTTCACCATGCTCATCTATATCTCCGATGGCCCCGGTCACAGCGAAATGGGCACCGACATTTACGACCTGGACCACAATCACGTCGGCCGGGCGCCATTTGGCCCAGGGCGCGGTTTGGTGTTCGTGCCGTCGGACACGTCCTTTCATGGTTTCAAACCCCGGCCGATCGATGGGATACGCAAGTCGATTATCATCAACTTCGTCACCGACGAATGGCGGGCGCGCGAACAGCTGGCCTTCCCGGATAGCCCGATTGGCGTTTAGAGCGTTTCCGTTAAGAACGGTCACGCTTTAGCTGTTTAGTCCGAGCATTTTCTGTTCGGACGGTAACGGCAATCGAAGTTCCCGCCGCCGATCGGGCCCGGTGGCGGTCCAGGGGACGGCCACGGTGCTGTTTGTCGCCGGGCGTACTGCCTTTGGACGCCGGCAAGGCTCGCCAAGCGCGCTGGCGCTGGCCACCTATGTCGCCCTGGGGTGGCCTGCACAATTTTTTGGCGAAGGTCTGGCGACCGGTGCTGCGCTTGCCGACCGGGCTGGCCGCTGATCCGCCTCAGCACAGCTCGCCATGGCGTGCGATGCAGGTGCGCACGACCTCGTCCGCATCGCGTTTCCACCAGTTTTGGGCCGAAAAGATTTCGACCTCGTGATAGCCGTCATAACCGGCGCCCTCGACCCATTGGCGGATTTTTCTGATGTCGATGACCCCATCGCCCATCATGCCGCGGTCGAGCAGCATGTCGCCGGTCGGCACCAGCCAGTCGCAGATGTGAAAGCCCACGATGCGGTCCTTGCCGGCGCGGGCGATCTGGGCCTCAAGGTCGGGGTCCCACCATACATGATAGACATCGACCGCAATCCCCAGGCCACCGCCCAGCTCGTCGCACAGCTCGTTGGCCTGGGCCATGGTGTTCACGCAAGCCCGGTCGGCGGCATACATCGGGTGCAGGGGTTCGATCGCCAGGGCCACGCCGGCGGCGCGGGCATGGGGAAGAATGGCGGCGATGCCATCGCGCACCTGCGCGCGGGCGCCGGCGATATCCCGTGAGGCTCCGGGCAGTCCTCCGGCCACGAGCACCAGGCATTGTGCGCCAAGGGCGGCGGCGTCATCGATGGCCCGGCGGTTGTCGTCGATGGCCCTGGCGAGGCCGGGCGCATCGGTGGCGGGAAACATGCCGCCCCGGCACAGGCCCGTTACGGTCAGCCCGTGGTCTTTCACCATGGCGGCCGCCTCGGCGACCCCGCACTCGGCCAGCTTGTCGCGCCAGATACTGATCCCGGTTATCCCATGGCCGGCATAGCCCTCGATGGCCTGGCGCAAAGACCATTGTTCACGGGTGGTGGCCTGATTGATGGCGAGTTTCTCGATGCCGGGCAAGAGCTTAAGGCTCCAGCTTGGGCACGTCGAGCCAGCGGCGGCCGGCCCAGCTTTTCAGGCCAAGTTCGGCCAGTTGCACACCCTTGGCGCCTTCCAGAAGGTCCCAGGGGAAGGGGTCCCCATCGACGAGGTGGCGGATGAACAGCTCCCACTGGATTTTGAAAGCATTGTCGTAAATGTCGTTTGCGGGCACCTTCTGCCAGCCACCTGGAAAATCGATGGGCTGGTCGCTGTCGGGGTTCCATACCGGCTTTGGCGTGGCGTTGCGGTGCTGGATGTAAACCTCGCGCAAACCGGCCACCGCCGAGCCGTGGGTGCCGTCGACCTGCAAGGTGAGAAGATCGTCGCGGCGTACCCGCGTGCACCATGAAGAGTTCATATGGGCGATGATGCCGCCATCGAGCTCGAAGGTGGCATAGGCGGCATCATCGGCGGTGGCGTCATAGGGCCGGCCGTTTTCATCGACACGGATGGGGATGTGGGTTGCGCCTACGCAGGTGAGCGCCGTTACCGGGCCAATGAGATTGTCGAGCACGTAGCGCCAGTGGCACAGCATGTCCAAAATGATGCCGCCGCCATCCTGCTTGCGGTAGTTCCACGATGGGCGCTGGGCGTCCTGCCAATCACCTTCAAAGACCCAGTAGCCGAACTCGCCGCGCACCGAAAGAATACGGCCGAAAAACCCCGAACGCACCAGCCGCTGGAGCTTGAGCAGACCGGGAAGCCAGAGTTTGTCCTGTACCACCCCGTGGGCCACGCCGGCGTCCCGGGCAAGCCGGTAGATTTCAAGGGCGTCCTCAAGGTTCGTGGCGACAGGTTTTTCGCAATAGATATCCTTGCCCGCAGCGATGGCTTTTTTGAGCGTTGCGGCCCGGCCTTGGGTGGTTGCGGCATCAAAGAACAGCGTGTCGCTGGTGTTGGCCAGGGCGCCGTCAAGATCGGTGGTCCAACGCAAGTTCCCATGGGTCTCGGCCAGCCGCCGCACCTTGTCTTCGTTGCGGCCCACCAGGATTGGGTCGGGCATCACCCTGGTGACGCCATCGGCGGCCACGACGCCACCGGCGTCTTTTATGGCGCAAACCGAGCGGATCAGGTGCTGGTTGGTGCCCATGCGCCCGGTTACGCCGTTCATGATGATGCCAAGACGTTTTGTGCTCATGGTCTGCTCCGGTTGGATGGCAATGCAAGCGCCAGGTCGGTGCGGGCTCGGGGAGGGGAGACCGGCAGGTAACCGTTTGGTGAATTGACGGTATCACTCTTCGGCAATCCTTCAAACCGATATTGGTGTTCCAATTGGCGTGATCCGGGCTGGCGGCGTCGATAAAATGCCCGGCCGGCGAAGACCTTTGACGAGAAAATTCCGCCTCCAGGGGATTTTGGTTGAATTCCCGGCAAGCTTGGTATGTATTTGCTCCCCAACAAAATTCCACCTGAGAATACGACGAGAGGCACGTGACGTGGCCACCGATCTTATTTTATTTCGCAGAACCAAACAGCTCGAACAGCAGATCGACAGTTTTTTCGATAAACTTTCCGAGTCCTCGGTCGTCTACCGCCTGGCGGTCCGACTTTACTTGCGCGAAGGGCTCAACGAGGAATTTCAAACCCGGCTGGAGCGGATCAACGCGCTGGAGTCCGAAGCCGACGTTTTGCGCCGTGATATCGAAAAACAGCTTTATTCCAATACCCTGATCCCGGATTCCCGCGGCGACGTGCTCGGCCTGATCGAAACCGTCGACCAGCTCCTGTCGCAATTCGAAGGCTCGCTGTGGGCCTTTTCGATCGAACAGCCGGTGATCCCGGAAGATTTCCGCAACGGCTACCGCAAGCTGACCAATATGGTGGTCAAGGCGGTCGATGAACTGGCGCTAAGCGGACGGGCGTTTTTTCGCAACCCCCACGATGTGCCCGCCCACAACCACAAAGTCATGCTCTACGAAAAAGAGGCCGATGCCATCAGTACCAATCTGAAAAAGGCTATTTTCGCGTCCGATCTCGAACTGGCGGAAAAGCTGCATTTGCGCGGATTTGTCGAACATATCGACAGCATCGCCGACCTGGCCGAGGACGTGGCCGACCGCCTGGCGATCTACGCCATCAAGCGGCTCGTTTAAGTCCCATGGATCCACTTATCCTGCTGTTTCTGAGCAGCGGCCTCTTTCTGGGCTGGGCTCTTGGCGCCAACGATGCCGCCAATGTCTTTGGTACCGCGGTCGGCACAAAAATGGTCTCCTGGCGGACCGCCGCCATCATCTGCGCGCTGTTTGTCGTCCTGGGCGCGGTCATCTCGGGCGCCGGCACCTCACAGACGCTTGGCAAGCTGGGCGCCATCTCGGCACTGCCCGGCGCGTTCATGACCGCGCTTTCCGCCGCGCTTGCGGTCTATGCGATGACCAAATCGGGACTTCCCGTTTCCACCTCCCAGGCCATCGTCGGGGCGATTATCGGCTGGAACCTTTTTTCCGGCAGCCCGACGGACGCCTCCACCTTGTCCAAAATTCTCATCACCTGGGTCCTGTGCCCGATACTGGCGGCGATCATCGCGGTGATCCTGTTCAAGGGGCTCAAGGTTTCCGGCAGATACGCCAAACTGCACATGATCAGGGCCGACGCCTACACAAGGTCGGCGCTGATCGTTGCCGGGGCGCTGGGGGCCTATGCGCTGGGCGCCAACAACATCGCCAACGTCGTTGGTGTGTTCATTCCCGCCCAGCCCCTGCCGCCGTTGCAGTTTGCCTCGGTCGTTTTTTCCTCGACCCAGCAATTGTTTCTGCTTGGCGGGCTGGCCATCGCGCTTGGCGTATTTACCTATTCCAAGGGCGTGATGATGACTGTCGGTAACCAGTTGGGCCGGCTCTCCGCAACCGCTGCCCTTGTCGCGGTCCTGTCGCACTCCATCGTCCTCTTCCTGTTCGCCTCGCGCGGCCTGGAAGCCTGGCTGGCGAGCAACGGGCTGCCGACGATCCCGCTGGTGCCGGTGTCCAGCTCCCAGGCCATGGTCGGGGCGGTGGTCGGCATTTCGATCATGCAAGGGATGGCGGGCATTCGCTGGTCGGTCCTGGGCAGGATCGTCGTCGGCTGGATCGCAACCCCGATTGCCGCCGGGCTTATCAGCTTTATCGGTCTGTTTTTCCTGCAAAACGTCTTTGGGCTGGTGGTGGTGTAATACCGCCGGTATTGGCTATTGATCCTCGTTAATGAACGTATGCCTCTGAAAACGCAACGAATTTCTCAACTTGCATGAACAAGAGGCCAATACCGCTGGTATCAGTTGTTGGCACCCATTTTGGGTTTATGCCGCATCTCGGCGCCATGCCCTGCGGGGACGTCGGCGTGCAGGGACGGATTGGAATACCCCCGTAGTTCGTTGTATTTCCCAATCTGTGCTCTGGTCAGAATATCGGACGTTTTCAGATGGGTGGCCAAATGGGTAAACCTCAATTGCGTTCTCGCTTCCGCAATCCTGTTCAGTGATGAGCGAAGCCCATCTTGCGTAACCGATCCGCTCCGGAACAGGCGTTCAAGTTCCCCTTCCAGAGCAATCAGGCGTTCCCCCTGCAAAATGGCCTGTGTTTTCATCTGTTTGTATATTTCGTCAATCGCCAGAATTTGATCATCGCTGAGCGGAATTTGGTTCTTCATTTCCAGCAAATGGGCCGGCCCCGGCACGCCATTCAATTCAGCGGTTTTAGCCAGCCCCCATCCACCGCCACGCCTCAATTCTGCAATATCATCAGAGGAGAGCCCCTTGATGCTGCGTTTTTCTTCTCCCGCATATTCGGACGTATGAGAATGTTTGGCTTCATCTGCCTGGGCGGAAACGCCGAGTACAAAAATGGCCAGGAAATATAGAGCGATTTTCATTTTGATCCCTTTTCCGGCTGGCTTCGTTCTCTGGAACTTGCCACAGCTGGCCGAATTGCCATATGATAGCAATCATGTATGAGAGTTTTGTAGAGAAACTAATTGCCAGGGCCAACAAACCACGCGCGCTGGATCATGGAACACATCTGTTCCATCAAAGTGAACCGGTAAGATCAGTATTTATTGTTGAAGAAGGCTTGGTGGAATTGGTTCGCCACCAACAAGACGGGGCATCAATAATTCTGCAGCGAGCCAAACGTCAGTCGGTTGTTGCTGAGGCATCAATTTATTCTGAGTTTTACCATTGCGATGCAGTTGTCAAATTACCATCAAGAATCTTTGCGCTTCCAAAGGCAAATTTCCTCACGCTTCTCCGGCAAGATGAAGATTTATCCAAATCCTGGGCGGCTCATCTGGCCAGAGAGGTTCAATCGGCACGTAGCCAGATTGAAATCCTGTCGCGCAAGACGGTATCCGAACGACTGGATGGATGGTTTGCATGGCAGGGCAACGACCTACCTCCCAAGGGACAGTGGAAAAATATTGCGGTCCTGATCGGGGTTAGTCCTGAAGCTCTTTATAGAGAACTCGCAAAACGGCGATCAGGCTGATCAAGGTGACGCTCGTGGCCTCTGGTTCGAAAGAGACCTAAGCGGAGGCAGCAGGCGATCTTGGGAATTGGCTCCCCTTCGTGAAGCGATGTCGAACGATGTGCCGGACGCCAGATAGTGCGTTCAGGCTCATTTTGGAAGAAATTGGAAAATCTGGCTTGAGCGAAAGTTCGATCAGATAGCAGTCTGCTCATAAAGCCACCTTTTATATACTCGTTTTTGTTGGGGTTTCAGATCAATTTCTCGAATGACCGGGGAAGTAGGAATTTGATCGGCGCTGCCCATTATCATCAATCTCCTCGACAAATCACACAATCTCCCATATAAAGGTCTGACCTTTCATACACTGATTGTGCCTCTTGTTCGCAACTTCCAAGTTTGCGTGACGCATCCTGCTCGGCAATGCTTCCGGGCGCTCGGCTTTAGTTGAACAGACTAGCAAAAATCGGAAAGGGGACAACGGCTTTTGGGAGAAAGACTGAATGACGACAGCAAGGAAACTGTTTACACCCGGTCCGGTTCCTGTAGAGGCGCACATCCTTGCCAAGGGGGCAGAACAACCTCCGTACAATCGAACGCAAGAGTTCTCAAAGTTTACAAAAGAAATACTCCACGGGCTTGGGCTTGTGTTTCAAGCCAGCGGCCCAATTGCCCTTTTGACAGGTTCGGGCACGGCGGCAATGGAAGCGGTTGTCCTTAATTTTCTGGATACTTCCAGCCGGGCCTTGGTCATTAACGGCGGTACATTTGGTCAGCGATGGTGCGACCTTTGCCGCGTTCATGCCATACCTTACACGGAATTAAAGCTGGATGCCGGTGAAGACATCGATTTAGACCGGTTGTCTCAAACGCTCTCGCGCGAAAAATTCACAGCACTGCTCATCAATGCCCATGAAACGTCTACTGGCCAGCTTTACGATATTCAGGCCATTGGACGCATCACCCGGGAATTTGATCTTCTGTACATCGTTGATGCCATAAGCACCATTTGCGCCGATGCGTTTTTGATGGATGCCTGGCATGTGGATGTGACAGTTTTAAGCTCTCAGAAGGCGCTTGCCCTTCCGCCGGGCCTTTCCTTTATCGCCATGAGTGAACGGGCTCAGTCCCGGCTTGGGGAAATCACCCCGAAATCGCTGTATTTCAACCTTGCGGACTATCTCAACAATCAGGAACGCGGGCAGGCGCCCTTCACGCCTGCCATTGGGCTTTTCCTCCAACTTCATCAACGTTTGGGTGACATAAACCGGCGCACGCTTCCCAAAGTCATTGATTTACATAAGAAAAAGGCTTGCTATTTCCGAAAATCCATTGCTTGTCTAGCATTCGACACGATGCCGTCGCGGCAATCGAATGCTGTAACATCCATTCTCTGCAAAGAGCACGATGCCTTTGAAATCGTCCAAAGGCTTCGCTCGCAGTTTGACATGGAAACGGCCCCAAGCGGTGGGGCGCTGAAGCACAAGATTTTTCGTGTCAGCCACATGGGCGCCCAAAACGATGCTGACGTAGATGCGCTCATTTCAGCGCTCACGGTGCTTACGCGTTGAGTTCCCGTTAATTTGAGAGGAATGGTTTATGAAAGCAATCATAATGGCGGCAGGTATTGGGTCTCGTATCAGCAGTGTTATCGGGGATAAACCCAAAAGCCTGATCATGGCCGATGGGGAACCCCTCCTCGCCCGGATGGTAAGAATACTCAAGAGCCGCAATATCGATGAAATTACGGTTATTACAGGCTACAAAAGCCAACTTATCCACCATGAACTTGGGTCGCAGGTTAGATATTTTCACAACCCACTATACTCTGTTACCAACAGCATTACATCCTTGTGGCTGGCGAAAGAACTTCTCGATGAAGATGTCATTCTAATGAATGCGGATCTTTATGTGGAAGAAAGCATCATCGACATCGCTCTGGATCAAACTCAACATGTGGTCATGCTTTCTGACTGCACAAGAATCGACGACGCGGACTTTCGTTTTGGCGTGGATGGCGACCGGATCGTTAAAACCGGGAACCAGCTCAAAAATCACGAAACCGATTGCGAGTATGTAGGGATCGTGCGTATTGACAAGAGCTTCATCAGTGAGTTCAAAACCCGGTTGGAGCATTTGATCCAGCGCGCCGATTTCCGGAACTGGTGGGAAGGTGTTCTTTATTCGTTCATTGATGAGGGAATGGCCATCTACCACAAAGATGTGATGGGAATCTTTTGGACGGAAGTGGATCACTTGGGCGATTACCAGCGACTTCAAGGGTGGCTGTCGAAACAAGGAACCCGCACCATTGGGACCAGTGAGCCAAGTTTACTTGCTGGTTAATCCTGGTTTGTGGAAGCACCTTGGTCCAATCCAGAGGCGCGGATGAACGATAAGTTCCACAAATTGTGGAAAACCAAGAACAAAAATGATGAATGGTGGTCGTCCTTCGTAACATCGCCTCTGGCCATCCTCGTCAATTATGTTGTCGTTGATTTCAAATGGCTGACGCCAAATCTCATCACGCTGCTTTCTTTAATAACAGCGCTTGTGGCGGCCTGCCTTATTGTTCTTGGTGGGGAGGTTAACTTTTACGCCGCTGCCGCCCTCATCAATGTCAGCCATATTCTGGACTGTATGGATGGCCAAATGGCGAAGTATCGGGGCGTTGCCTCCCGGTTCGGAAATTTTTTTGACAAAGTCACCGACCAGATTCAGATTTTCTTTTGGTTCAGTGCAATTGCCTATGCCGCCTATTCGCAAACGCAAGATGTAGGTGCTGTGTTTTTGGCGTTCACAGGCGTCACTTTCTACTCCCTGCGGGTGTACGTTAAATACGTAACTATTTTCATTGAGATCGACCACGATAAGAACTATTTGGAAAAGGCTTCTCAGGAAGCTGACGTCATTAATGATCAAAAAGTAGAAAAGGCCGGGCCAGGCTATGGCTGGAAGGCAAATCTGGTTTGGTTTATCCGCGAGCAGCGAAAGTTCTTTTTATTCAATGAAGCGGTGTTCGTGTTTCTGCTTTCCGCGGCCCTCATATTTGATGCGATCATACCGATGCTTTGGGTCTTCGCGGTGAGCCAACTCTATTATGGGGTTGTGCGCAGCTGGCAGAGGGGGCGGCAAATTTACCTCAATCAGCATAAAGAACTTTTGACCCCGATGGAAAAGTAGAGGTTTTCATCTCATGGGTTTTGCGCAGCGCAGATCGCAACTAAAGGCGGCCTTCAAGCCGCGAGAAGAGTGGTGGTCCAGAGTGTTCGCCACACCTGCCGCCAACATCATCCTTCTGGCAGTCGCCGATTGGCGTATTGTCACGCCAAATCGTCTGACGCTCCTCTCGCTGTTCTTGGCGATTTTATCCGCCGCTCTAATTTTACGAGGCGGCTATGGTTTGCTGATAGCTGCAGGCGTAATTCTGCAAATTTCGTACATAATCGACTGTATGGACGGCCAGCTTGCGCGGTATCGTGATATGGCTTCGGATGTTGGTTCATTTTTGGACAAATGGTCCGATTATGTAAAATTTCCGCTTGTCGTTCTGGCCCTGTCCGTGGAGGCATACAGCTCGGCGCAAACAATCACACCAATTGTTTTGGGAATCTCAAGCGTTTTCCTGATCTGCTATTTGCCGTATCTGAAAATGTTTGCTTTGAACGATTTTGGAATTGTTCCCTGGAATGTCTTGTCGGGAAAAAGCTTTTTACAGAGGAACCTTCGGTTTTTTCTTTTTGAAGAATCGCAATGGTATCTGATGGTCAGCATAGGGCTGTTTTTGAATTCCAGTGTCGGCGCCTTGTTTGCCCTGACCGTCACGCAAGGGGGGATTGCTGTAGCGCAAACGATCCGCGTGTTTGTGCTCATAACAAAGACAACCAAATAGGCGGCGGCAGATTTAGCGGCTCGACCTCGCAGGAGAGACGTTCGCTGTACCTGCTGATTATGAGTGGACTTTCCCGGAAAAAGTGGAGGGACTTTTGATAGCTTGAGCTAATCGGAGGAGTAATTACCCACCCCCCCCTGCGAGATGGCGTCAGGTGAGGATTGTCTGGCGGATGACGTTGTATGGGTTGTGGCCCGACAGGCGGGCGGTGTCGACGGTGGTTCGGATTGCAGCGTCGTTTCTGGC